>Ga0207695_10006788_pt1 | contig 14752 bp, 12 predicted proteins | sample KBSC54metaG_FD_184354 | JGI IMG/M metagenome (GOLD analysis project Ga0207695, IMG submission 184354) | Corn rhizosphere microbial communities from Kellogg Biological Station, Michigan, USA - KBS C5-4 metaG (SPAdes) (version 2) | ecosystem: Host-associated > Plants > Roots > Rhizosphere > Soil... | reverse complement strand
TGGACTTCCGCGCCCAGGTGTGGGACATGCCCGTCCGCAAGACGACGCGGTGGCCGCAGCAGCCGCTGATGGTCGCGGGGCTCCGAAGCTGGATCGCGCCCGCAACGGACGACCTGCTGCGGGTGGGCGCGCCGATCGTCCCGTTCGTCGGCGGCCGCCTGATCCCGCCGCAGCGGGTCGACGACGTCTACGCCCACGGCACGTACCGGATCAACGAGTGCTTCATGCGCCCGCAGGGCGTGTGCGCCACCCGCCTGGTCGTGCACGTCGGCGGCCGCGGGGTCGACACGACGCTGCTCCCGAACGGCGACTACCAGTTCTGCGTCGCCGCGGTCACGATCGGCAACGTGCCGCGGCACCGCTGCTGGCCGATCACGATCAAAAATCCGGACACGCCGTGAGCTTGCCGCAGGACACGTGCTAGGGTGGACATCGTCAAGAACGTCCGTTCGGTTGCGCACCCGCTCTTCCTTACTCGTTCATACATCGTGAGGGAGGTGGAGATATGTCAACCGGAACCGTGAAGTGGTTCAACGACGCGAAGGGCTACGGCTTCATCGCGCCGGACGACGGATCGAAGGATCTGTTCGTCCATCACTCGTCGATCGCCGGCGACGGCTTCAAGTCGCTCGCCGAGGGCGCCAAGGTCGAGTTCGAAGGCCGCGAGGGCCAGAAGGGGCCCGAGGCGACGAACGTCATGGCCGTCTCGTAGGCGACCGCCGACCTTCCTGTGGGGCGCGCTCGGCGCGCCCCACAGCGGTCACCCCGCGGGCTCGGCAGCCGGGAGACCCAGCCGCCTCAGCCACCGCACGTGCGAGCGCAGCGCCGCCCACGCCGTCGGGTGCGACGTATAGGGCAGGCCGCACTCCATCGCCGTCCGCCGGACGATGTCGGCAAGTTGAGGGTGCAGGGTGTGAGGGACGCGCGGGAAGAGGTGGTGCTCGATCTGGTGGTTCAGCCCACCCACGTACCAGCGGATCAGTCGGTTGCGAGGGGCGAAGTTGGCTGTCGCCAGCACCTGGTGGACATGCCACTCCGGCGTCTGGGGACCGCCGTCGGAGGCGAGCGTCTCGGCCTCTTCGAGGCAATGGGACAGCTGGAATGTGATCGTCAGCGCGAGAGAGGCGACTGCCGACGCAATCGTGAAGGCGATCAGCACGTGAGCCGGCGAGTGCAGCCGAAGCGGGATCACCACCGCCCAGACGAGGAAGAAAATCTTCCCGGCGACGAACCCGGCCAGGTTCCATCTCCGCGGCCGCGGAAATCGCGACCGTCCGACCGAGCCGCGCGCGACGAACGTGAAGTCGGTGACCGCCTGCCAGCGGACAGTGACCAGGCCGTAGAGCAGCCACATGTAGACATGCTGGTATCGATGCCAGAATCGGCGTGCTTGCGTGGGCTCGAAGCGAGCGAACGGCAGGGCGTCGATGTCGGGGTCATGGTCGGCGACGTTCGTATACGTGTGATGGGCGAGGTGCTTCGCCCGCCACACGTACGAGGAACCGCCGATCAGGTCGAGCGAGTGCGCGGCCAGACGGTTCAGGAGTTGGCCGCGCGCAAAGGCCCCGTGGTTCGCGTCGTGCATGATGCAGAACCCGATGCCGGCCATTGCGAGCCCGAGCGACGTTGCGGCTGCGACCACGGCGGCAGGCGTCGTCGTCACCTCGAGCAGCAGCAGGTAGGACGCCATCGTCCAAAGGATCACAAGGGCCGACTTCGCCCACAGAACCCGGTAGGCACGGCGGACCGCAGCCGCGTCACCGAGCACGACATCGGCCCGCTCGGCGAGCAGGCGGGAGAACTGTCCAGCCCCTCGGAAGCGCATCCGCTGGCCCGTCACAGCCGGCCCCGTGCCGCCACCGCGACGCGGCCGTGTGCGGCAACCAGAGGGAGTTGCATGCCTCGCTCCTTACGGTCAGACAGCCGCTGCCATCGGCGACGAGGGATTCCCCGGTACGGCGAGCATACCGCGTCTCCGGAGCTCCGTGACGCTGCTACCCTCCACGTAGAGCTCCGCCACAGGCGCCGTTTGGGCCAGCCGGCTCTGATCGGCCCCGAGACATGGAGGGAGCCATGAGCACGAGCCCTGACCCAGACCGGCCCCACGAGGCGCCGCGGAGGGCGGCGTTGAGCGGTGTCCGCACGGAGCACGACCTGCGCGTCCTGCTACGCCGTGAGTTGGAGCGCAACACCAGGTTCGAGCGGGCGCTGCACGAGGCGACCGCCTACGCCTACGGCCGCCGCGACCTCGCCGCCGACCTGCGGAAGCTGAAGGCAGTGCTCGCCGCTGCCGGATTCCATGATCCGACGCCGAAGCGACCGGCCGCCGACGATGACCAGCCCACGCCGCCTGCGCGCGGCTAGCGCTCGTCCCCGCCCCACCAGCACGACAGAGGAGCGCGGAAGGAGCTTGCGCGGGCGATCCGGTGCGCGCAGGCGATTGTCGGCACGCTCACGCCAATTGGCGTGTACGTGCGGGTCGGTCGTCGAACCGGACGTGCCCGCCGGCTAGCCTTGGGTGAGGAACCCGTCGACGGTCGTACGCGGATGCCCGCTCGTCGCGAGGTTCACCACCGTGATCGTGTGGGCGCCGTCCGCCGGCCACTGGGCCGCGTAGGCGATCACCCTGTTCTTCCGGGACGACGACTTCGCGTTCACGGTCGCCTTGAGCACGCCGTCGACGAACACCCGGGCCGAGCCGTGCGCCGAGTCCTCGTCCGTGACCCAGGCGATCGCGTCGCAGGAGGTGCAGCTGAACGTGGCCGCCGCGGATGCGGCGGTCGTGTACCTGGCCGTTCCACCCCACGCGCCGGCGAAGCTCGAGCTGTGCCAGGTGCCGGTGTAGGCGGCGCTGCCCTCCTGGAACCCGGCCGACGTGAAGCTCGCGGCGGAGCTCGGGCCTCCGCAGTCGACCGCGATCGTCGGGCTCGCCCCGACCGGGAGGTTCACCGTGGTCGCGAGGGCGGTGCCGGTGAACGGCGTGGTCGAGCTCCCGGCGTTGGCCACGGTCACGTGGTACGTGGCGCCGGCGGGGCACGTCCCCTGCGTCCATGAGACACCGTACGGGATCGTGGGGCCGGCCCCCCCGCTCATCGCCGATTTGGCGACGAGCTGCGCATGGACGGGGCCCGGCGTGCCGGTCGCGGGCGAGCCGGAGATGACGGACGCGATCTGGCTCTGAGTGAGCGCCGTGTTGAACACCAGGAACCGCGACATCGTGCCGTTGAAGAAGGCCTCCGCATCCTCGTTCGTGCCGGTGCCGCCGGGCGCGTGCCCCTCGCGGTGCTTGGCGCCGACGACGAGGTTCTCGTCGATGCCCGTGATGGTCGCGCCCGTATTCAGGGTGCCGGTCTGGGCGACGCTCTTGTCGAGGGCGAGGCTGCTCCCGTCTCCGTTGGCGACGTAGGTCGTCAGGTGCGCGCCGTCGTAGGTGGCAACCGCCCAGGTGACGACGTTGCTCGGGATCACCCGCGTCCCGGCGAACGTGTCGACGGACTTCCCGCCGAAGAACCCGCCGACGCGCAGGACGTACTTCGGCGTCGTGTCCTCGCGGACGTTGAACCAGAAGCTGCCGGCCTTCTCCATCAGCTCGTAGCGCTGGTGAGCCGGGTCGGTGTCGGTCGACTCGTTCAGCGAGAACTGGACGAGGATCGAGAAGTGGTTCACGTTCAGGCTCCCGGCGCGGTCGGGGATCTCGACGCGCTCCTTCTGCGCGCCGGCGAAGACGATCGCCGGGTTCCCCTGCGAGTCGGTCGTGGTGGTCGGGTTCCAGACCGACTCGGCGCCGACGCCGCCCATCTGACCCGTTCCGTCGTTCGCGTTTCCGGACCGATCCGGCACGGTCGATCCGGAGATGCCGCCGAAGTCGAGATCGATGATGTCGCCGGCGGGGAGCGCGGCTGCGCCCGGGTGTGACGGCTCGGCCTCCGACGTGCTCGCCGGCAGGACAAGCCACACACACGCAGCGAGGAGCGCGATGACTCTTCTCACTGTTCTCCGTCCCCAGGTCGACGGCCGCAACTGGTGGCGATCGTAACAGAGCCGGCCAGGTGCCAGGTCTAGCCGTAGACGCCGCCGTCCACGCCCAGGCCGACGTTGGCGAAGCCGCGCCGCGCATCGACGAGGAGCGGGGCGTGATCGGCGAGATCCGGGTTCAGGTGGACGAGGATCAACCGCTCGACGCCGGCCTCGGCCGCGACGCGGGCGGCGTCGGCGGCGGTGGAGTCACCCTCGTGGCTCGACGGTGATGCAGACGACGACCAGGTCTCGTGGAAGAGCGTCCGCACGCCCTGCGCCAGCTCGATGCTCGAGCCCTCGAACGGGGTGTCGGTGATGTACGCCAGGTCGTCGCCGACCCGCAGGCCGGCGCTCGGCGCCCAGTGCCGGGGCTGGGCGCCCGCCCGAACGGAGAAGCCGCCGATCTCCTGGACGCCTTCGCGGAGCTCGAAGACCGGCGCCGACGTGACGTCGCCAGGCGAGATCGGCGGCCGGCGCAGGGGCGCGAGGATGTCCGCACTCGGCCGCTCGTACAGCCAGCGGCCGGGAGCCCAGATCGCAGCCTCGACCGGGAGCCACTGCAACACCGGGAGGCCGACCACGTGGTCGAAGTGGAAGTGGGTGAGCACCACGTCGACGCGGTCGATCCCCTGCAGCAGCCCCGGATCATCCCGGAGCCGGCCCAGGCCGCTGCCGGCGTCGAGCAGCAGGGCCCGCTCGCCCTCGCGGACGAGGAGGCACGCCGTCTCGCGCTCGCGCGACGGGATCCCGCCGCCGCTGCCGAGAACGGCTGTTCGCAGCCGTCCCCCGAACCCGTTCTCAGCTCTGGCGCGCATCACGCCGCGCGTGGCCAGGGCGTCGGCACGCGTGTTCTGCTCCCGCGGCACCCACTCGATCGAGAACTCCTGGAACCGGCCGATCAGGCGCCGCGCCTCGTCCGCGAACGGGACGAGGCGGTGCTCCTTGATCCGCCACTCGCCTCTGATCTGCATCACCACCAGACGGCTGTCGGCCTTCACCTCGACGATGGTCGCGCCCAGCGCGAGGCACTCGGTCAGCCCGCGGATGAGCCCCTGGTACTCGGCCTCGTTGTTGGTCGCCCGGAGCAGCGAGTCGTAGCCCTCGGCCAGCACGACGCCGTCGCGCTCGACCACCCATCCGATCCCACCCGGCCCGGGGTTGGTCGCCACTCCGGCATCATGTCTCAGGACAACCTTCAACCCGCCACCATCCATCAGCCTCACAACGCTGCGAGGCGCTACAAGCTAGTGCTCCGTTCCGGAGGTTCCTTGATGATCGGGCGAGCGAAAATCGAGCATGGCAACGACGCAGGGAGCCCCGATATCGACGATATCGGGGCGACCGAGGACACAGCCAGGCGACGATTTGCAGCCGCCCGAGCGCGAGAGACTTTCGGGACGGAGCACTAGACGACGCGGCGCAGGCTCGGCAGATGGACGCGCCGCCACATGCGTGAGACGAGGTAGCTCGGAATCGCCCAGACGGCGAGGAACACGAGCAGCACCGACGCCGTCGCGCCGTGCAGGACAACCGTCAGGACGAGCACGAGGGCGAGCGTGAGGCTGAACACGACGTACGCGCAGGTCGCCGCGAAGAGCACCGCCCCGCGCACGGCGGTACGGGCCACCGCATCGCCGATCGCGACGAGATCCGCCCCGCCGAAGCGCACGGGGAGGCCGCGCAGGGCCGCGCGGAGCTCGCCGTAGGAGCGCGAGGCGAACACGAGGTCGCTGCGGGCGGAGAACTCCTCCAGGGTCAGCCGGCCGCGCGCGTAGTGCTCGCGCAGCGTCGAGAGGATCCGCTCCCGGTCGCGGTCGCCGACCATCGCACCATGGTAAGACGCCTGACTAGCAGCCGCGACGGGGGATCCGCTCGCGCCAGCGGCGGCGATGGAACGGCTCGCCGTCGCGCGTGACGTCGAGGTCGAGCTCGACCACGAAGTCCGTCTCCGTGCACGTGAAAATGCCCCTCGCCTCGGCGACGATATCGTGACCCGGGCGCGTCAACCCGAAGCGCGTGCGTCCCTCCGCCCGAGCCGACAACGGGTCGCCGTCGCGAACGCCGGTCGAGTAGACGTGGCCCTCCTCGCACCGCAGCCCCTCCTGCGGAAACTCGAAGGCCCACCAGTCTGCGGCCTCGATCCCGGCCATGCCGGTCTCTGGGTCGCGCACGATCTCCCAGCGCGACGGCCGGTCGGTCACGACGCCGCCGGCCCACGTCCCCGGCACCACGTCGGTGGCGGCGGCATGCGGCTGAGCGTCGTCGGGCAGGCCGGGCAGGGTCAGCTCGACCGCGGTGGTCACGTGCAACGGCTCGAGCCGGGGCAGCGGCCAGAGGCAGGGCCAGTCGTTCGCCGCGACGGCGACGCGAATGCGATGCCCGCGCCGGAACCGCCAGCCCGTCGCCATCAGGTCGAGCTCGACGGCCGCCTCGCCGTCGCAGGCGAGGTTGACCGCGCCGCGGGTGACCGGCTGCGACGCACCGCCCGGCGCCACGTCGTTCAGCTTGACCGAAACGATGGCGCGCGGGCCCGGATGCGCGATCCGGAACCGCACGCGCGGATTCCCCAGCACCGCGACCGGGTCGCGCAGCGGCTCGCTCTCGAAGCAGGCGCTCATGGCCTCGTCCCCGCGCTGGTCTCCGAAGAGCCCGCTGTCGGGAGGTGGTGGGCACCAGTTGCCGGTGGCGAGGCCGACCGAGGCGGAGGCGGGCGCCACCTGCGCCGTCCCCAGCGTCATCACCGACTCGCCGGCCGTGTCCGGCCATGACTCGCTCGCAAGCCACTCGCCCGACACGCGAGCAACAGGCTCGTCGGGAGGATCGTGCTCCTCGACGAACACGACCGACCGCGGTCGGCCGGCACCGGCGCCCGGGGCCGAGCCGGGTTCGAGATGCGTGCGGAAGAACTCGATCAGCTCGCGCATGAACGGGTACACCGGCCGCGGCACTCCACGATCGGGCGCGACATGCGTCCACGGACCTGCCAGGAGCTGCCACGGGCTGCGCAGCCGCCGCGCCATCCGCAAGCCCGCCGTCCGGTAACCGTCGTGCCAGCCCGAGACGATGAAGACCGGGCACTCGATCCGCTCGTAGTCGGGACGCAGCGACCCGTTGCGCCAGTACGGCCCGTCCTGCTGTTCGATCAGCCATCGCACCACCCACGCCGGCGTGGAGTCGATCCGCTCACGCCAGCGGGCATCGAACTCGGGCCCCGCGCCCTCTCCCGGCGGGAGCGCGTTCATGCCGATCATTCGGATCGGGTAGTTGCTGAGCTCGAACGCGGCCACCGCGCCGCCGTCGTAGTGCATGTCGTCGGTGTACCGGTCGTCGGTCGCGTACACCGGCGCAATCGCGCGCAGCGACGGGGGTCGGCGGGCCGCGAGCTGGATGCACGAGAAGCCGCCGTAGGACTTGCCCCAGGCGCCGACATTCCCATTGCACCACTCCTGGCGCGCGATCCATTCGACCACCTGGACGCCGTCGAGCTGCTCGGCCTCGGTGTACTCGTCGACCGCGACTCCCTCGGAGCTGCCGGTGCCCCGCACGTCCAGCCGGATGCAGGCGAAGCCTGCCTCGGCCAGCACGAGGTTCTGACCCCGATCCTGCAGCGCTCTCAGGTCGTCCTTGCGGTAGGGGATGTGCTCGAGGATGGCGCCGAACCGCCCCGGCCGGTCGGGGCGATATACGTCGGCCGAGAGGTGAACGCCGTCGCGCATCCGGATGCGGACGTCCCGTTCGACCACGATCCGCCCGCCGGGCGAATCGAGGTGTGTCAGACGCCCCGGCGTGGGATCCGCTCCTTCCAGCGGCGGTCCGTGAACGGCGCCCCGTCTGCGTCGACCTCCAGTCGCAAGTCGACAAGAAACTCGTCCACGGTGGCCGCAAAGCGCGTCTCCGCGCGCACGTCCGCCTCGAGCCCCGGACGCTCGAGCTGATAGCGCCAGGTGCCGCTGACCGCGGCGCTCAGCGGATCGTCGCCGGTCATCGCCAAACGGCGGGCCGACTCGACGATGGACCAGCCCTCGGCCGGGATCGCCTCGCGGGACGTCATCTCGGTCACGATGCCAGCCTCACCGGTGAGCACGTCCGTGACGACGTCCCACCGCGAGCTTGCGACCGTCTCGGCGCCCGGCTGCGCGATCTCGACCAGCGGCCCGTCGGCGGGCTCGAACGGGACGGCGTCAGCCGGAAGGCCGGGCAGCTCGAGCTCGACAGGCGCCGTGATCTCCAGCCGTGCGACCTCCGGCAGGGGCCACAGGTTGGGCCAGTCGGCGACCGCCACCGCGACCCGGATCCGGTGGCCTGCGGCGAACCTCCAGCCGACCGCCATGAGCGGAAGATCGAGGACGGTCTCGCCCTCGACCTCGACGTTCATGGCGGCGGTCGTCACCGGCTGCGACGTGCCGTCGGGCGCGACGTTCTGGAGCTTGACCGACACGAGCGTGCGCGGCCCCGGATGCCTGAGGCGCAGCCGTACGACCGGCTCCCCGAAGAGCTCGAGCGGCTGCGCCAGCGGGTCACTCTCGAAGACCGCGCTCTGCGCGTCGTCGCGGGACTGGTCGAGGAACTGGCCGGTCGCCGGCGGCGGCGGGCACCACTGCCCGGTCATGACGCCGGTGGTCACACGGGCGGGCGCGACGGCCGGCCCGCCCAGCACGAGACGCATATGGTTGACCCCCTCGGGCCAGCGCTGCGAGGACAGCCACTCGCCCGACACCACCGCGTGCGGGCGCACCGGCGTGTCCGGCTCCCCGATGAAGAAGACCGTGCGCGGCCGCTCGGCCCGCGCGTCTCCGCCCGAGCCGCCGACATGGCGGTGGAAGAACCGCGCCATCTCCGCCAGGAATGGATACCGCGGCCCGGGGACACCGCGATCGGGCAGCTTGTGTGCCCACGGCCCGGCGAGCAGCTCCCACGGCGCCGCGAGGTTCCGGGCCATGCGCAGCGCGGCCGTGCGGTAGCCGTCGCGCCAGCCGGCGCAGATGAGGACCGCGCATGTGATCCGGTCGAAGTCGGGCCGCAGTGAGCCGTTGCGCCAGTAAGGACCGTCGTGCTGCTCGCGGATCCAGTCGAGCACCCACGCCGGTGTCTCGTCGATCCGGCGCCGCCAGTCCCGGTCGAACGCCTCGCCGCGCTCGCCGAGCGGCGGCAGCGCGTTCATCGCGATCATCTCCGTCGGGTAGCCGGGCAGGCTGCTCGCGTTCAGCGCCCCGCCGTGAAAGTGCATGTCGTCGGTGTACCGGTCGTCGGTCGCGTACACCGGCGCGATCGCCCGAAGCGCCGGCGGCCGCAGAGCCGCCAGCTGGATGCAGCTGAACCCTCCGTAGGAGACGCCCCACGACGCCACCGCACCGGTGCACCAGGGCTGCTCGGCCATCCATGCAACGACGTCGAACCCGTCGTGCTGCTCGGCCTCGGTGTACTCGTCCTTCGCGACGCCGTGGGAGCTCCCCGTCCCGCGAACATCGAGGCGCACACAGGCGAACCCGGCGTTCACGAGGAAGCAGTTCTGTGACCGGTCCTCGATCGCCCGCAGATCGTCCTTCCGGTACGGGATGTGCTCGAGGATGGCCGGCACGCGTCCGGGCCGGTTGGGGCGGTAGACGTCGACCGAGAGGCGCACCCCGTCGCGAGCGATCACCCCGACGTCACGCTCGAGGAGGACGCTTCCGCCGGCGAGCTCGGAAGGAACAGGGCCATCCATGGGCGGCGACGCTAGCACGCTCGCCGTCCGGTTTGACACGGTGCCAGGGCGGGGCCAAACTGCCTCTTCGAGCTCGTCGGTGCAAACGGAGGTGCTGCAGTGAAGACCCGGGAACCCCTCTCACTCGACCCGCTGACCCGCGCCACGCTGCTGCGACGTGCGGGCGCGGGCGCGCTCGGCGTGTCGGCCGCGTCGCTGCTCGCGGCGTGCGGTAGCTCGGGCTCGTCGGGATCGGCCGGCGGCTCGACCTCCGAGGCGATCAAGGGCCAGGCCATCCTCGCGAACTACCCCGGCTGGATGGGCAAGCACAACCTGGCCGACTTCGCCAAGAAGTACCCCGGGGCGTCGATCAAGATGATCTCGAACGCGACGTCGAGCAGCGCCGAGGTTGTCCTGCAGTTCAAGAGCAAGCAGTACGACTTCCTCCTCTCCGACACGAGCGACGCGGGCCAGGCGTCTGCGGCGAACCTGATCACGGAGCTCGACTGGTCGAAGATCCCGAACGCCAAGAACGTCTCCGAGAAGTTCCGCAAGGCGTATCCGTGGGGCCTCCCGACCGACTACGGCAAGGTCGGCATCGCCTACCGACCCGATCTGGTCGGCGGCGCGACCATCACGAGCTGGCACGACCTCTGGGAGCTGATCCCCAAGTACTCCGGCCAGACGGTCTTCATCGACCTCGAGCGGGACTGCATGGGATCGACCTGCAAGTACCTCGGCTTCTCGTCCAACACCACCAGCCCCGACGACCTGAAGAAGGTCCAGGATGCGATCGTCAGCGTCAAGCCGCATCTGAAGGCGTTCCTGAACACGGATGTCGGCGCGGGGCTCGTCAACGGATCGACCGCGATGGCGATGGACTGGGACTACGACGTCGCGCTCCTGCAGCAGAAGAACGAGAAGATCAAGTGGGTGCTGCCCGACGAGGGCGTGCACGCGTACCTCGAGGGCTTCACGGCGGTGAAGGACACGAGCAAGATCGCCGTGATCCAGGCGTTCCTCAACTTCCTCGCCGAGCCGCCTCAGTACGCCGACTTCGTCAACACCACCGGGACCGCGTACCTCATGCCTCCGTCGACGCCGCTGATCCTGAAGTCGATCTCACAGAACCCGATCCTGGTTCCGACCGATGCGGTGCTCGCGAAGACCGAGTTCGACAAGTACCTCGGCGCGGACGGCGCGACCCTCTGGTCGAATACGTGGACCGCGATCAAGGCGGCGTAGCCATCGAGCGAGTTGCGGCGCCGCCCCCGGCGGCACCGAGGCGGCGGCGGATCGACACCGGCCGGTTCGCCCGCCTCGGGCTGCTTGCACCGACGCTTGCGATCACGCTGGTGTGCTTCATCGTGCCGCTCGGCCTGATCGCGCTTTACTCCTTTGGATCCGTCAACCAGGTCGACTTCAACGTCTACTTCGGCTGGACGACCGGCAACTACCGGGCCTTCACGTCGAGCCTGTACCTGAACACGCTGGCGCGTAGCGTGATCCTCTCGGTCTCGACCACGCTCGCATGCGCGGTGATCGGATTCACCTTCGCGTACTTCATCAGCCGCCAGAGCCCCCGCGCCCAGCGACTGCTGCTCGTCGCCGTGATCGTGCCGTTCTGGACGAGCTTCATCGTGCGCACCTATTCCTGGGTCGACCTGCTCCAGAACCTGGGGCCGATCGACCGGTTCGCGCGAGCGCTCGGCATGAACGGGCACATCGACATCCTGTACACGCAGTGGTCGATCGGGATCGGCATTCTCTACTCCTACCTGCCGCTCATGATCCTGCCGATCTACGTCTCGCTCGAGCGGATCGACCCGGCGCTGTTCGACGCGGCCGAGGATCTGGGCGCGACCCCGTGGCGGCAGTTCCGCCGCGTCGTGCTGCCCATGGCCGTGCCCGGGCTGATCGCCGGGATCATCATCGTCGGCGTGCCGGCGCTGGGCGAGTACGTGATCCCGGAGATCCTGGGCGGCGGCAAGACGCTCATGGCCGGCAACATCCTGGCCGACCAGTTCCTCCAGACCGGCAACTACCCGTTCGGCTCGGCTCTCGCGGTCAGCATCATGGTCGTGCTGATGGTTCTGCTCTTCACGTTGCGCCGAGCCCAGCCCGCGGCGGACCCGCAGTGAACGTGCGCCGCCACCCCTTCGCCGCGAGCGTTTCCCTACTCGTGCTGCTCTTCCTGTGGCTCCCGCTGATCGTCGTCGCGGTGAACTCGTTCAACCAGCAGACGATCATGGCCGGCTGGGGCGGGTTCACCACACACTGGTACGGGCTCGCTCTGCACGACCAGAACGTGCGCACCGGCCTCGAGACGACGCTCTACATCGCGGTCGCCTCGGCGCTCCTGTCACTCGCGATCGCGGTCTCCGGCGCCCTATGGTGGAGGCGGGCGTCGCCGAAGGCGCGGGCGGTCTACGACGGGCTGATCTACGCCCGCATCATCCTGCCTGAGGTGGTGTCCGCGACCGCGCTCTTCTTCCTCTTCCTGAAGATCCACTTCACGCTCGGGCTGACCGCCATCGTGATCGGGCACACGGTCTGGAACTCGGCGTACGCCGCGATCATCGTGCAGGCGCGGATGGCGGGCCTCGACCCGGCGCTCGAGGAGGCGGCCGCCGACCTCGGTGCGACGCCGTGGCGCACGTTCCGGCGGGTCACGTTCGCGGCGCTCCTGCCCGCGATCATCGCCGCCGGCCTGCTCGCCTTCACGTTCTCGTTCGACGACGTGGTCACCTCGGTCTTCCTGCAGGGCGCGTCCAACACGCCGCTCCCCGTGGTGATCCTGGGCATGATCCGCTTCCGCATCACGCCGGAGATCAACGCCATCGGGCTGCTCGTGATGCTCTTCACCGTGACGCTCATGAGCATGGCCGTGCTCATCTACGCCACGGCCGGCTCGCTCGGCCGCAGGGGGAACATGCTCGACATCTACCGAGGACGATGACCGACGCCGCCGTTGACATCAGCCGGGTCGAGAAGCGCTTCGGCGACCTGGTCGCCGTGCGCGACCTCGACCTGCGCATCGAGCCCGGCGAGTTCTTCTCGATCATCGGCCCGTCCGGGTGTGGCAAGACCACGACCCTGCGGATGATCGCCGGGTTCGAGGACCCGACCACGGGGCGCATCAGCGTCGGCGGTCGCGACATGACCGGCGTGCGCCCGTACCGGCGGCCGGTCAACACGGTCTTCCAGAGCTACGCCCTCTTCCCCCACCTCGATGTGTTCGAGAACGTCGCGTTCGGACTGCGCGAGGCGAAGGTCGGCAGGGCGGAGGTTCGCACGCGGGTCGACGAGGCCGTGGCGCTCGTGCAGCTCCAGGGTCGCGAGCGTTCGCGGCCGCGGCAGCTCTCCGGGGGCCAGCAGCAGCGCGTCGCCCTCGCCCGGGCGCTCGTGAACCGGCCCGAGGTGCTGCTCCTCGACGAGCCGCTCGGGGCGCTTGACCTCAAGCTGCGCACCGACATGCAGACGCAGCTCAAGGACCTCCAGCGCTCCGTCGGCGTCACGTTCTGCTACGTCACCCACGACCAGGGCGAGGCGTTCTCGATGTCGGACCGGGTCGCCGTGATGAACCACGGACTGCTCGAGCAGGTTGGCACGCCGGAGGAGATCTACCACCGGCCCGCATCGTCGTTCGTGGCCGACTTCGTCGGCACCGCGAACCGGTTCGCGGGCAGGGTCGAGGGCGTCGAGGCGGATCGGTATGCGGTCGCGATCGACGGGATCGGCCGGCGCACCGCTCGCGGGCCGGCGGGCCTCGAGTCCGGCGCGGCCGTCCTCGTGCTGGTGCGGCCCGAGAACCTGGTGCTGAACGGGTCGGTCGGCGACGGAGGTCTCGACGCACACGTCGTCGACACGGCGTTCCTGGGCGCCGAGCGCACCGTACGGCTCCACTCGCCGAAGCTCGGCGAGCTGACCGCGACGGCCCGCGGGTCGGGCGAACCGCCCGAGCAGGGGTCGCGGGTCGGGCTGTCGTGGGCGGATGATGATGCGTGGCTGATACCGGCTGCCGACGCCGCCTCGTAGCCCGTCCAGACAGTTTTTGCCATTTGGAAAGATCTCTCGCCAGTAGGGCGTCAAGTGACATGTGGAACACACCTCGACAGCGGGCGGGACGGTCACGGTCGGCGCCTTTGTGCTCGACGTTGCGACTGCGGGAGGGACGCGCATCTACGCCGCGGCGCCGAGCGCGGCGGCGGACGTCACCTCGCTGCGCCACGCGCTGAACGGCGCCGAGAGCACCATCGACGAAGTCGTCGAGCGCGGAGCCGCCGAAGCCGACGAGGAGGTCGACCGGCTTCCGGAGTCGCTCGAGAAGGCTTCGACGGTCACCGATCGCGTGGAGCAGGCGGTGAATATCGCGACCGCCATCGGCGAGGGGCGTGTCACCGATGTCGTCGAGCAGATCGACGGGGTTCTCGACCTCGCCGATCGGCTCCATCGCGCGGGTCGCTACGAGGACGAGCTCCGCGTTCTCCGCGCGCTCTACCGCGCCGTCGTGCTCACCCTGCGCTGGGTGGCGGTCATCGAGGTGCTCCGGCGCGCGTATTCGGCGGCGTGCGCATATGCCGACACGCACGCGACCGGCTGGGTGACCCACGAGCTCGGAACCCTCTCGGTCGTGTCGGGCGACCGCGAGCGCGGCGTCCGTCTGCTCGAGCAGGCGCAGACGCTGCGGCGCAGCGCCGATGACGGGCAGGGCCTCGATGCGACGAATCACAACCTTGCCGTCGCCTCGAGGAGGCGCATCGGATTGCTCCGCCTCGTCCGGCGCCCGAAGCGTGCGGCGACGCTGCTCTCTGCCGCCACCGCAATCGTTCTCCTTGCCGGAGGAGCGTCCCTGGCCGTGCTCGCCGAGCGCGACCGGGCACCGCTGGCGGCGACCCCGACGGACACGACGGGCGGCGCGAGCGGGCTCGGCAGTACGGCCGGCGCCGATAGGGTGAGAAGCGGCGGATCGTCGACGCAGTCGTCCGGATCCGTCGGTTCGACGACGACCTCCGAAGCGACGAGCACGGTCGTCCAGACCACCTCGTCGTC
>Ga0207695_10006787_pt1 | contig 14753 bp, 13 predicted proteins | sample KBSC54metaG_FD_184354 | JGI IMG/M metagenome (GOLD analysis project Ga0207695, IMG submission 184354) | Corn rhizosphere microbial communities from Kellogg Biological Station, Michigan, USA - KBS C5-4 metaG (SPAdes) (version 2) | ecosystem: Host-associated > Plants > Roots > Rhizosphere > Soil... | reverse complement strand
CGGGATCTACAGAGCATTGTTTGCCGAGCGCGTAGAGATCTCAGGCGACGAAGCTGTTAATGGCTCCCCCGAACGCCTGCGAGCGGCGTAATTCAAGTTTCTTCTGAAGCGCTCGCTCCTGCTCGCCCTGCGTAAGTTCTCCTAGAGGCTTTCTGGTGCCTTCAGCCCGAATAGGACCAGATTCGCCAATTACTCGTCGGGCCTTCGAGTCAATCACCGACGCCGGAGTGAGTTCTAGCATCGGCGGTCGAGCTTAGACATGCCGACAATCTACCTTTCTCGCGGGCTATCAATGTCAATGATCGAAAAACAATGCGATCCAAGGCATCAGGTGTAAGGCGAGCGGCAGGGTGAGTCAGTGTTCGCCTAGCAAGATATCTCTTCGCGTGCTATTGGAAAATTTGCTCATTTGGTTTTCATTACCATCGGAGAGATGTCGTCAAGAGGTTGCCGGAACAAATCTTCACCCTAGCAGATTACGAGCGATCCTAGAGAGGTGCTTCAGCGTGTCTTCCGACAAAGTTAGTCATGCGCATTCTTCCTCAGATGAAAATCAATTGTGGCGAGCGGGCGCTGTAGCCTTTTAACAACACGAAGAGATACCTGAGTTGGACAAAGGCGCATGACCGAGAACGGCTCCTGAGGCTTTATTTTCCGGCTACCTGTTGCAAGGCAGACAGAAACGATTGTGTAGATGCCGGCGGCTGCACTTGGCCGTCGAGGATGGTTTGGAACGACGCGTCCTTGCCATAAAAATTGTGAATCGCATCCTGGTCGCTGCCAATCTTTGATCCACCAACGTCGGCGCCCGCGAAGGCTCCTTTTGAATTGGAATAGGAAAGAACGGGTGCCTTCCAACCTGTGCTTTGGGTTGCGCCTGTTTCCCCGGTCGGACCTGCGGCTACCGCTTCAGCTCCAAGGTCCCAATGGCCGTTTTTCAGCTCCTGCTCGCCTTGGGAGTTCATTAGAAGCACAATATCCTGATGCGCACCACCCGCCTGCAAGCCTACACTGCCGCCCGTGATGGTGATGAATGCGGGAGTACTCCAACCCGACGATGTTCGACAGCTCACTACGCCGTTGCCATGCTTGCCGCCAACAATAAAACCCGCTTTGGTCAGCTTTGGAACGACGGCGATGCAATTCGCTTGTTTGAGTAAGGACGAGGGAATCTGATTGGAAGAGCTCATGCTCTGCACTACCTGGGCTGCAGCATCCAATTGCTTCGCCGCATCGGCACCCCAAACAATTCCGCAGAAAACCGGAACGAGTGTTGCTACTGACAGTAGTCTTTTCATACAGCTCTCCTGACGTGATTTTTTATACGAAAAAGTGGTCATCGATAATGCCGAGATCATACTCACCTCACCAAACCAAGTCCGGTGGTGGTCATGACGCTTGCGACGGATCGAGCAAAGAACCAATTCGGCCAACGTCATAGGCCCTGTCGAACTCTGCTTACACGAAGCAGTGCAGATTGATCAAGTACCTGTGCAACTCTCTTCGAATGTGACTTCGGTTTTTGGAGGTCGAGGGCTGCACATTATTTTCATATAGAACAAAGGGTGACTTTCTGAGATTAGTTACGTTTCGACCTTCGCTGATACTGTCAAAACAAACAGGCTCTCACTGACCTCCCGGCAAAGAGGTTCGAGCTTCATCGGAAGATTCACTCTCGCGACGAATCAGCCCTGGTTACGCGGCAGCCGGCTGTAAACATTGTCAGTTGTCCAAGATTCCGGTTTGGACAATCTTTGATCTCTTGATTGGAGATCAAAGTGGAAACCTTTTCGTCAAGACTCTTCCGGCAGCCAAACCACGGTATAGATTCGAGTCGGGCTTGGGCTCTGTTTTTTAGAGGCACGCTCCTGATAATATTTGGCGCCGCATCAATTCTGCTGCCAACAAAGATTTTGTTTTTCCGCGTGTTCGAGTTAGCGCTGGGACGCCCGCAATCTTCTACTGGAAATATGACCGCGTTTGCGTGTGTGCTGGGAATCGTAGTGATCGCGTTGATGGATACCCTCCTGCATCTTTTTTCTTCGTTCGAGTTGCAAGGCATGAGCCACGCACTTCCCCTTGCGAGCTTCGGAATCGTCGCCATCGTGCCTGCACTTTTTTGGCCTGACGTAACCGCATACATCGCGATCCTTTTGATCGCAGGTTGTGCGGTGCTGATCGGCACACTGGAACTTGTCGACATGGTCGGCCACAGGAATGTATCGAAGCCTTGGTTCTTAATCGCGTCCACCGGGCTCATGCTGATCACTGTGGGTGCATTTACAATGGTGCGGTTCTTCGCCGGCACCGTAATCTTGCTCGTGGGAATAGGGATTGCGGCAATTGTTCGCGGTGTGCTGCTAATTGTTCGTGGATTCGATGTGCGCGCAATAAAGTCACCGACGATGGTGGATTCGACACATTCCCGTCGCCGAGCAGCATGATTCACAAACGGTGGGTAAGTCGATTACAGCTCTCGACTGCAGAAAATGATTGAGGCCGTATAGGAATATTGAGGCCGTATAGGAATAGGGTTACGGTGTTGCTGCTGAGAAGAAGGGGCAATGCTCGGTCCGGCTTTTTGGATGGCAGCGCCGCAATTTGACAAGGAGCCCGCCCCTCACAGTCATCTAATTCCTTTAAAGTTGTACACCACGCCCATAGCGAGGCGCAGGCTACTTTGACCATTGTCTACAAAGTGAGTACGAAGAAGGTCCGCGCTAATGCGAGCTGCCCAATGAGACGACAATCTGAAGTCACCACCAGCACCAAGTGTCCAGGAAAACGCTGTGTCGGCGGAACGTTGAGTACCAACATTTAACTCTTGTAACTGCGCGAAGAGATTGGATTCTCCAAATTGTACTTCAGCAAATGGGTGAATAATGTGCCCCTTTACGTTGCCTTTGCCTTTGAATAGCCCGGGGAAGTAAACGCGGGGGCCAATCAGCCAGTTCTGGAGGTGAGTCTTGGAGACTGTCAGTCCCACGTTGGTCAACGCGAACGCACCCAGTGTAGATGTGTCTCGTCCACTGTCATAGTTAAAGGCCAGAGCCACCTTCGGGTTGAAAAGCCATGAACCTCCCAGGGTATAACCATCTAGACCTTGATTGCTCGTGACGTGTAGGTACCCGCCGCTAAGTTCTATAGACCGCTGCGCATTCGCAGTCAACGTGCAAGCCAAGAATAGCAATAGAGAGTAGATTAAGTTTCTCATTCTTTTATTTTCCTTTTGTCTGTATTTTTCTTGCATTTGCTGAAGCTGACCACCTTTCATGAATTCCAGCTGCCTAGCGTCTTCGCGAACTCACCTCTCGCTTGAAGCAAATCTGACAAACACACAACTTATGCTTAGCCCTGACTAACTTTTGTTCGACAAAGAACCGATAAGCTGGCACGGATTCTGACCGTGAGGATCGTCCCGCCTTCTACTTCTGCTTCATCAAAACGGAGTCTGGCAGATGTGTGTACTCCGCCCAACTGTTAAAAGTGACAGACGATGTTTCCGGACTCCATCTGGCCCCGCGGCTCGACGTGGCTCGGGAGCGAAAAGCCTTGGCCCTATCGCTCGTCGAGCCGCGTAGTAAGCCATACAAAGACGTGCGCCGAACAACTCTCGAACGCGGTCCATGAGCCTAGAGAACGATGGGTGTATTGAGAAACTGTCACAATCGAGACGAGCACTAGCGACGCAAAGCGTGAGGCCCCAATATTGACGTAAATAGAGGTGGGCGTCTGGCGAGCCCACAGGTTCAAGCAGCGATCAGTGCCGAATCCGTAACAACAATGCTCTTAAGATTCCAGCATTACACGGCTGAGTGAAATCATGCGGCATCCTTTTCGTCTATGGTGTCGTCGAGTTCGTTCGAGTAAGTTGCTGCTTTGTTCAAGGCAATTGTCGTCGGCTTGCTTTGGGTGTTCAACCGACTCTGAGGGACCTTCGACATCCAGTACTGCCACTACCGGTTAAATTCTCTGTTCCCTTCATACCTGGAGGTAGACGAGTTAGTATGGTTCGCGGCATCCTTCGGTTGGACGTTCGCACTTCGCTTTTCTGACATGGAACACTCCTTTTTCTTTCAGTTCGTCTTTCCATCTCAACAAATTGGCAAGTCTTTTGGAACTGCAGGGAATGCTAGATGCCTATAGAAAGCATGCCCACTTTGCATCCAAGCAACACGTTTTAGCGGCTTCGGATAACGCCACTAATGCCGAGGTACTGTGAACGTTGACAGTGGTCGACCCGGTCCAGAGAAGCTACAACGGCGTTGGAAATCGCGTGGTGTGCGACTTCAGAATCCAGATGTTCCGCACAATTCCAACCTTTCGAGGCGAATCAACGTTGTCCACTTGGCTCTATCGTGTCGCTATCAACAGTGTACTCATGCACTTTCGAACAAAAGGAGTGCGGCTGGCGTCTTTGGATGATCCGCAAACCCTGGGACCAAAGACCTCCCGGCACAAATGCGGTGTTCGCGATGACTGTCTTGCCGGCTGTCTGTACCGCATTACACTCGCGTCGTCACGCAATTGCCAGATGGATACCGTACTATTTACTTACTTCACGAAGTAGTGGGCTATACACATCAGGAAATCGCAGGCTTGCTTGAGTGCTCGATTGGAAACTCCACAGTGCCATTGCTGGCGGATGGTTTTAAGTGGATGGGTTATCTGCCCAAGCAGGGTTTCTTGTGTCTTCACCGCCTGCTGGACGCGGTCTCTGACACTGGCCAGTTAACTGGAAGTTCTACCAGTTTCCTACAAGTGTGGGCCGGGTAACCTTTGGTGGTGTGGTGGGCGCACGGGTCTAAACATCAACCTATGAAACCTCCGATTCCTCCTCTTCTTTTCGCCGGGTTTCTATTGGTCGGAATGCTTGCCTTGCTGGAAGCTGGACGGCGGCTTGGTATTAATAGCCGACAAAAAGGCTTGCAAGCCGAGCAGAGCAATCTTGGCATCATCGAAGGCGCGATCTTTGCACTATTTGGTTTGGTGATCGCATTCACGTTTTCTGGAGCGGTATCGCGCTTTAATGAGAAAAGAATGCTGATAGCGGAAGAAGTGAATGCGATTGAAACCGCGTACCTGCGGCTAAACCTAATCTCCGAGGATGCGCAGCCCGGTCTGAGGCAGCTGTTTCGTCAGTATGTCGACTCTCGTGCAGAGACTTATCTGCGGTTGCCTAACATGGAAGCGGCTGAAATGGAGATAGCCAAATCTAAAAGACTGCAAGAAACGATTTGGGTGCAAGCTATCGCGGGTACCCTACTTCCGCGATCTCATCCCGACGCAGGCAAGCTACTATTGCCGGCCTTAAATAACATGATCGACATCGCCACCACTCGGACGATGGCGTTGCGTGCTCACCCTCCTACGATCATCTATTTGCTATTGCTCGGCTTGTCTCTCATCTGTTCTCTGCTGGCAGGTTACAGAATGTCGCTTGGCCCTCGCCGAAGCTGGCTCCATATACTTAGTTTCGCATTCATCACAGTAATCACCGTTTATGTCATCCTCGATATTGAGTACCCCCGCGCGGGCCTGATTCGTTTGGAGGCTCCCGATCAGGTGCTGCTCAATATTCGCGACAGGATGAGGTGAGAGGACTATTCACACGGATGTGGTTTTCCCGCAGGCGAGATGGGCTTTGCTGCATTAACACAGAGGCGAAATCTTGCATCCTCCGAATCTTCGCTCAATTTTGGTCTCGGACTAGCATCCGGGACTTATCGGGGTTAAAGCGCTGCATTTTCTGAAATTTGTTCGAGCGATGCTGGCCCAAAATCTTTTTGGTATACGACGCCATCATGACTGACGACGAAAATATTCACACCTGTTACGCCGTATTCTGCCGGCACCGCCCCTAAAGCAGACCCACCGATCATGACGCCCTCAACTGCAGCCGGTGGAGTGGTTAAGTGACTTCAGTTATTAGATCGCGTAGACGCGCTCGACCGCTTCTTGCGTTTTTCGCTGACAAGCCGCGCAATATGCGGAAGAAACTCTTTTACCACTGCGAATCCCATATTGCTTGACATCGTAATGCCGAAACTGACAGCGCCGTCTCCGGCGGAGTGTTGGCTCGGAGGCTGCCAAAAACGAGATAAAAAAGCACCAGCTGCAATGCCCCCGAGTTGGGAGATTGAGAGATGTCGGCTTCCATCATCATGCCGTGCACAAATGCCGCTCGCCACCGCGTACCGGGTGCGCGACCAGAGTCCTTGTTCCCCGGAGTTGAAATAGCGGTTGTCTTCGTGCAAGACGCTGCCAAGACCAAATGTTACAGTGCGCTGAATTGAATACTGGCCTAAGATATTCGCAAATCGCTTACCGTACCCGGATGCTCCCTGTTCCCACTATGAAGGACTGTCTTTCAACTGATCGATTCCTGCGGAAAATCCGGCTTTCAGGTAACCCAAAGGGCTTACCATCGTATTTACATAGATTCGGGTTCGTTGGTCCTGAGTTAAGGGCTGAAATTCACTCGCCTTCAGCGTGCCTGCCATGTTCAGATAGTTGAACACATGGTTTATTCGTCGGCTCATTCCAAGGGATGCCTGCTCAGCTGCAACTGAATCCTGGTCCTGTGCAAACACAAGCGGAGCTAATGTGAGTGCAAACATACCCAAAGCGTATATGCCCCTGCTTATCGTCACAATTGGCCGCGGGACCCAGCAGCGCTTATATAAGTGCCTCCGGTAATCTCCAACTGGCAACATTGCCAGTCGTCTTCGGATATAGGGGAACAGAAATGCGAGTTTCAGCGGACTTATCTTGCTTCGAAATACTGCAGCCACTGTTATTATTGCCAGTTTTGTTCCCCGAGGCACTGTGTTGAACTACAGCGGAAAGAGAGGGCACTTATGCAGCGAACCGCGATTTTAGTGAACGCGATGGCTTTGTTCTTTGTAGCATCCGTATCCGCCTACGCGGATGATGTCAAGGGAATGATCGTTAGTCGAAGTGGAGCTACGCTGATGGTAAAGTCCGGCGAAGGAAGCACCGCAACGGTGATCATCACGGATGACACGACAACGAAAGATGACAAAGGGCTTTTTGGGTTGGGCAAACAGCATATGTCTGATGTAGTGCTCATGCCGGGCCTCAAGGTAGACATTGATGGAAGGACCGACGACGCAGGCCGATTCGTCGCGAAAACCATCACTGTCGACGGTGACGACCTAGAAGCCGCGCAGATGATTGAGGCAGGGTTGCATCCCACCGCACAGCAAGTCGAGGCCAATGTGCAGAAACTCGAGGCCCACAGCGGGCAACTCCAGGGTCATAATGTACAACTCGCTACCCAGAAGGAAAACATTCTGGCAAACCAAAAACGAATCGAAACAAATATTAGGGGCATAGAAGAGAACACAAACCGCTTTATGGCATTGAGTGACTATGACGTAAAAGGCGAAGCCAATGTTAAATTCAACGTCAGCAGCACCAACATTTCGGCATCGGACCAAGAAGAACTTAAAAAACTAGCCGGCACTACCCGCAGCCTAAAGGGATATATTGTTGAGGTAACGGGTTTTACGGACGCAACCGGCAATGCCAAGATGAACACAAGACTAAGTGAAAACCGCGCTAAAGCTGTTATCAGTTTTCTAGTGCAGCAAGGTAGCGTGCCGATTAGGCATATAGTAGCGCCTGGTGCGATGGGCGAATACGGATCAGCGGCACCCAACGAGACTAAGGCGGGTCGTGCCGAGAACCGTCGAGTTGAAGTTAAGATCCTCGTTAACAAAGGCATTGCCGGCAGCTAGCGGATCCTTATAGCGATACTGTTTTGTCCTGCCACACGGAGAAGCTCACCGCACTTCTCAGGCCTGGGAGTTTCTATTACCCTTTCCTCCCAGGCCGCCTTTTTCGAGTGAGGCTGCGCGGCGATAGATGTCTGTCGTGCTGTCCTCGTAAACCAGAAGTGAACAGTACGCCCACTGAATATCGAATTATTTCTGATTATGTTGTCGGCTCGATGGGTTTTGACGATGTCGTCAGCCGATAGTCTATTTCGGACCGGCCTAAACGAATTGTCTTAAATGGCATGTTGATCGCGGCCCCGAATTCCATCGCAACAAGCTTCGATGCTTGGGCCCCGGATAAGCTACCTTTCCAAAGTGCCGTCCCGAACACCGTGGCGTCAAACAGGATTGAGATGCCCAAGTAAACGCACATGTGATAGGAGCCAGCTTGTGCAAGGCACAGGTCGCCTCCGGACCAATGGAGTGTCACAACCCTTAAGGTTTGAGTGCTGTCGCGATTTAGAGGCAATTTGAGGAGCCTAGCGCGTCTTTTCCGGTATTCGAGATCGTCGTGGAATATTCAATTGCGCAGCGCGTAATTTATCAAAAAAGAGCTGGGTTCTGTGCGCGTGGAAGCGCGAAGTGGGGTGCCACTCTACGATCGGGGCAGCGTAAGGATGTGGTAAACCGGACCACAGAGTATCAGCATGGCGATCACTAGCAACCCGATAGTTTCCCACTGTCTGGTAAGGCAGCAAGAGTGGTTTTCAAGCGCTACGATGTGCGATCTTCCCAGTCGACCGACTGGACGGGATGAGTCGCGCGGTAAGCATTCACCGCTTCACCGAGAGTCGCGAAGAAGGTCTGTTCGCCGAAGCGCGTGAAAAGCCCGAAGCGTTTCAATTTGTCTTTGACCGAATCGTTCATCTCGGCAAAACACAACTCAATGCTGGCGCCGTGTAGGGTGTCATCGAGGTCGCAGATCGCATCGGCTGCGGTGACGTCGATGCTCGTAACCGGCTCCGCCGCGACCACGAGCCAATGGACTGGCGTCGGAGAGTTCGCGATTGCAACGAGACTGCGTTCGTGGAACAACTCGGCATTCGCGAAGAAGAGTGGCGCATCCCAACGGAACAGCACGAGGCCCGGGATCGATCGCGCCTCGGGATAACGAGTAATGTCGTGATACCCCTTGACGCGTTCAACGCGGCCGAGCACGGCCGAATGTGGACGCCAGCCGTCCCAGAGGAACTCAATCACGGCAATCACAATCGCGAGCGCAATGCCAGGAATGGCGCCAAAGACGGCCACACCTGCGAAACAGGCCATCGAAAGCCAGAACTCCCAGCGCTGGATCCGATAGATGCGCCGTAGGTCGGAAACCTCGAGCAGGCCAATGGCCGAGGCAATGACAACTGCAGCCAGAGCAGTGTGTGGCAGATGCTGCAATAGATTGGGTGCAAGCACCAGCAGTATTGCGATGGCAAGGGCGCCCACGACCCCTGTCAGCTGGGTCTTTGCGCCAGCCGCTTCGGCAACCGGGGTGCGCGATGAGCTGCTGCTGATGGGGAAGCCCTGAAAAAAGGCCGTGGCGAGATTGGCGACGCCGAGGCCGACCATCTCCTGATTCGGATCGACCGGTGCCCGCAAACGCGCCGCATAGGTTCGAGAAAGCACGCTCGTATCCGCGAATGAAACGAGTGCGACAGCGACGCCACCTATCAGGACCGGCACCAGATCGTCAGCGTGGACAAGGGGTAGACGTGGGGACGGCAAACCTTGCGGGATAAGGCCGAGCACTGACACGCCGCGTTTTGCTAGGCCGAAGGCCGCGACTATACCGGTGGCAGCGATGACGCCGATCAAAATGCCTGGGACGCGCGGCCAGCGCTTCAACAACAGTATCAAAGCCAGCGTGCTGGCGCCGATCGCAAGCGCGATAAGGTTCGTATTCCCTCCGAGCACTTTGCTCACGATCCCCCACACTTGGCGCACTGGTCCGTTCGTGGCGACGGAGAACCCCAAAAGCTTGGGGATCTGGCTCAACAGCACCGTCAGGGCAATGCCGTTCATGTAGCCATAGCGGATCGGTTTCGAGAGCAGTTCGGTGATGAAGCCAAGACGTGCAAGGCCCGCCGCAACGCAAACGACACCTGAGACAATTGCCATCATTCCGGCTAGCGCTACCGCACGTCGAGGCTCACCCGCCGAAAGCGGGAGTACGACCGTGAGGATCACGGAAGCGAGCGCCGAATCAGGGCCCAGGACGAAAATACGGCTTGGACCGAAAAGGGCGTACGCCAGCAGTGGCACGATGGTCGCATAGAGACCGTTGATACCCGGCACTCCGGATGCCTCCGCGTACGCGATGCCAACCGGCACGAGCATAGTTGTCATAACGAGGCCGGCCACAAGATCGTGCCGTAGCCAGGACAACTCGTATTCACGTAGAATTTTCAACCCGGGAAGCCAGCGTATCCAACCGGTTTCATTCGCCTGCATTCCATGGCGGGCAATGCGGCCAGGTTTTGTGGTGTGGGACGACAGCAACTTAGTCATGGTTGTTAGCTGACCTTCGGTGACGAGTTTGCGACTGCGAACATCAAAACACGACCCTTGACGACACGCCCGAGGAGCGGTTCCAAGGAGAACCTCATGAGCGGGAGGGCCAGGAAGAAGCCACGCAGTGGACGCCACATAAACAAGGCAATCACCATCTTCTTTCGGTAGACGCGTGGTGCACGCCCCGTATTGTGCGCTAGGCGCTACTTGCCAGGCGTGATCACTAGAAGGCAGTTCGCTAGGTCAATCGTGAAAGCGGGACTTTGCAACAGTTGTCGTTCGTTTATGCTGTGCGACGATTTGTTCTTGCCAGCTGCACGACTGTCGATGGAATTCGGACGCGCCTGACTTCACCTGATTTCCTTTCCACTGCACACACGAACACCAAGTTTTTGCCGACGCTGAACGGGTCGGACACCAAGTCAAATACCTCTCCATAGAGCCTTATCTGATTATTTCGAGCATAGCCTAGGCGTTTTATGGCTTCACAGAGGGTGTCCGGTCGGTTTCGCTCATTGTGCTCCTCGGCTTTTTCTTCGAACAGGGAATGATCGTCGAACTGGGTACTTCTCATACGACGCCCTTACCAGATCGACCTGTGGTTATCATGTTTCGTGGTTTGAAGCCTGCATCCATGGTGAGCACGTGCACAACTGTCAAAATTGATAGTCTAGGCTGTAACACAGGTTTCTTTGAGCGTGCGCGATTAGAGAGTCTTAGTATCCGCGTTGCCATGGTTTCCTTGAGCAACATGCCGGCCGACGAATGCACAGTCAATACTTTTCAGGCACAAATTTTTTCCCTTTAAGTGTCGCTTGGTCGTCGTATGCTCCTTTGTTTGATCGATCAGGCAGTTTGATCTTCTTTCTTGGTGTTTGCTCCCAAGGAACGAGGCTCAAGAGATAAGAAATGCAGTTCAGTCTGGCTCGTTTCTTATCATCGGACCGAACAATGTACCAAGGGTTACGTTCAGTGTCGGTAGCCTCGAACATCAGGTCGCGTGCCCGGGAATAATCGTACCAACGCTTGCGCGCAGGCAAGTCCATCGGGCTGAGCTTCCATTGACGCAGTGGATCCTTAAGGCGAGCCTGGAATCTTCGCTCCTGTTCCTCGTTGCTTACTTCGAGCCAAAACTTAATCAGGATGATTCCAGCTTCTACGATGTATTTCTCGACAACCGGACAGAGCCTAAGAAAGATACGATGCTGCTGTTTGGTTGCAAAGCCCATCACATATTCCACTCCGGCACGGTTGTACCAACTCCGATCGAAGATGACGATTTCACCCGCAGCAGGAAACCGCGAGATGTAGCGCTGCATGAAAATCTGGGTCTTCTCGCGGTCAGAAGGAGCAGGAAGAGCCTCTATCCTGAAGACACGCGCGCTCACGCGTTCCGTAATGGCGCGGATGGTACCGCCCTTTCCCGCCCCGTCACGCCCCTCAAAGACGATGATGATGCGTTGTCCAGTGTGTGTCACCCATTCCTGGACTTGGCAAAGATCGGCCTGGAGACGACGGAGTTCTTTTTCGTACTCTTTCCGCTTCAGTGCCGGCTTGGAATCCGGCGGTTTATCTTTTTTATGGGCTGCCATTACCCACCTCCTGCTACTGCATCTTGCCGACTACGTTTACTGCTTGCGGAACCGCCAGGCACTAATTGAGAACAGCAGTATCGCGAACACCACCAAAGCTACAAGGTTTGGCCACAATGCGTTCCACGGCGCATTCTTCAATGTGACCCCCCGGACAATCATCACCATGTAGCGCAACGGGTCGAGATACGAGAGCTTCTGGAAAATCGTTGGCATGTTTTCAAGCGGTGAAGTTGCCCCTGAGAGCAGAGTAAGAGGAGGGTTTACAAAGAACGTTAGTAGCTGTGCTTGCTGTTGTGACTTCGATACGGTCGCCACCATTACGCCAATGCCGATCCCCGCTAGCGCGGCTAACGCGCCCGAAGCAGCAAACAACCACAGCTGCCCTCGGATTGGCATACCGAACACCAGCATCCCGACACCTAGCGATACGAACAAGACCACCATCATCAACACAAAAACGGGGGATGTCTTGGCGAGCAGCATCTCACCAGTTTGGGCCGGCGTCATTAGCAACTGCTCGATGGTCCCGATTTCTTTTTCCTTTACGGCAAGCGCAGAGGCGACAAGAGAAGAGTTAATAAACATGATGATGCTCATAACACCAGTCACGTAGTGCCACGACGTTACCAGACCCGGATTGTAAAGATAGGCCGGCTGTACTTCGGGAAACCCTGGGGGCGGGGCAGGATGCCCAGCACGCGCCAACCTAATTCGGTGTCGAACAACCGGAACCGCGGCATTCTCGCTGTTGTACTCTTGGAGGGCCATTTCTACAGGGGCGGCGTGCTTCTTTTTGGTACGGAATCCAAGGTTCGGCTGTATATGTAATATGAAAGCTTGCATGGGAGATGTCTGCCCGCCGTTCGCGGATTTGTGACCTAACACGCAACACCGACGGATTGCAGCTCACCTCGCCCCTTACTTAGGATGTTCTTCATGGAAAAACAAAATCGCCGAGTGTTTCTGCAGACCTCTGTCACAGTTCTCGGGGCGAGATTCGTCCCAAGTGTCAGCTTACATGCTGAATCGTCTGTCGCCTCAGCTCACTCGGGTACTATTCATGCTCCGGCCATTGCGGCGAATCAAGGCAAAAGGCCTCTTCGCCTCGGTCTAATCATCTCAGTCGGCAACGATCCCGATTCGGCTTTGGCAAAGGTTCGCGACCTTGGCATTCCTACAGCGCAGATATTTGTTGAGGAATTTCATCCCGGCCTCGATGGTCGGCTCAGGCAAGCGCTAGATGTGTATCACATCGAGGCGACGTCCGTTGTCGTTGGTAGACCCAGTAAGGAAGTCTGGGATTTTTACGACGGCCTACTTTCCGTGAAAATGAACCCGTGTAGCACCACAACAAGTTCCCTGCTAGGAATGTGTTTCCGTTCTGGCCGTTGGATCAAGTTGTTGTTGGGATCCTGAAATTCCAATCAGCGTGGGCAATACATCGCCCAGGCCAGCTCGTTTTTCTCCGAATGCGAAATATATGCGGCTGAATATTCCGTAGAGTTGGTCGTACACAAGCTGCTCCGATCGGTCCGGTTCGAAGACACGATGTGGCGGACAAATTTTATCCTGAGCTTCTTCCACAGACTTGAAAGTGCCCGCCGCCATGAAGGCAAAAATTGCAGAACCCAGGCTGGTCACGCTCTTCGTAGGCACCAGAACCGGACGCCCGAGCGCATTGGCGTAGACTCGGTTTAACACTTCGTTCTTCTGCGGAATTCCTCCGGCATTAATAATGCGTTGTACGCGAACGCCTTTACTTTCCATGCGATCAAAAATAACTCGCGTGTGCAGCGCAGTTCCCTCAATCGCCGCGAATAATTCATCCTGCGCCGTGCTCTGCAAATTCCACCCCAGGGTGATACCGCGAAGATTGGGATTTACGAGGACCGTGCGATCGCCGTTGTCCCAGGTCATGCGCAGGAGGCCAGTTTGCCCCGCGCGATAATTCTCCAGGCCTTTACTAAGCGTGGCCACATCCGTTCCCGCGCGTGACGCTATAGCATTAAAAATATCGCCGACTGCGGAAAGACCGGCTTCGATTCCTGTGCGCTGGGGGTGAACACTCCCCTGCACCACCCCGCAAACACCGGGCACGAGATTTGGCGAAGGGGTAATTCCAATAATGCAAGTGGATGTTCCGATGACGTTGACCATGTCATCAGTGCGGCAGCCCGCGCCAACCGCGTCCCAGTGTGCATCGAATGCACCCACCGGAATTGGAATGCCAGCCTTGAGCCCAAGTTTTTCCGCCCAGAAAGGCGCCAGCCTTCCAGCGATTTGCTCTGAGGTCGCGTAATCTCCTTCGAGCTTTGGGCGAATACCGGCAAATAACGGATCGACTTTAGCCAAAAACTGGTCTGAAGGAAGTCCGCCGAGTTTCGCGTTCCACAGCCACTTGTGACCCATAGCGCAAATGCTACGCTTTACCTTGTTCGGATCGGTTATGCCGCAGAGAGTGGCAGCCACCATATCGCAATGCTCGAAGGCCGAGACAAATTCTTTGCGCTTTTCGGGATTGTGGCGCAGCCAGTGCAGGAGCTTGGAAAATCCCCATTCTGATGAGTAAACGCCGCCGCACCACTCAATTGCTTCTAGCTTCTCTCGATGAGCAGCAGCGGTGATTTCTTCCGCTTCGCCTTTGGCACGATGGTCGCACCAGAGATAGTATTCGCCCAGTGGCTGAAGATTTTTCCCGACCGGAATTACGGAAGAGCCGGTTGTATCGAGTGCGATCGCCTCGACCTGATCGCCGGAGACCCCCGCTTGCTTGACGGCCTCGCGAGTGGCGGAGGCCAATGCGCGCATATGGTCTTCATGCGACTGGGTCGCGTATTCGGGATCTTCGCGCTTG
>Ga0207695_10006782_pt1 | contig 14758 bp, 8 predicted proteins | sample KBSC54metaG_FD_184354 | JGI IMG/M metagenome (GOLD analysis project Ga0207695, IMG submission 184354) | Corn rhizosphere microbial communities from Kellogg Biological Station, Michigan, USA - KBS C5-4 metaG (SPAdes) (version 2) | ecosystem: Host-associated > Plants > Roots > Rhizosphere > Soil... | reverse complement strand
GGGTGGGACGGTGCCGAACGTGTGGGTCGTTATTCCGTAGAGGCGCGCGGAATCGGTCCCTACAGTGGCGGAATGCGAGTCCACTATCCCCGCACCGTGCATCTGCCCTGGTCGCCCGGCGCCACCGCGGACGATGTGCGTGCGCGGGATCTGGCGGGGCTCGCAGGCCGCCGCGTCGTCGTCACCGAGAAGATGGACGGCGAGAACACGACGCTGTACCGGGACGGGTTGCATGCGCGGTCGCTGGACTCGGGGCATCATCCGTCCCGCGGCTGGGTGAAGGCGCTGCACAGTCGGATCGCTGCGCAGATCCCTGAGGGGTGGCGGATCTCGGGCGAGAACCTGTTCGCTAAGCATTCGATCGCCTATGACGAGCTGGATGGGTACTTCTACGGGTTCTCTGTATGGGACGGCGATCAGTGTCTGGACTGGACGTCCACGGTGGAGTTCTTCCAGAACGTGGGGATCCCGACGCCGCGGGTGCTGTGGGCCGGCACCTTCGACGAGAAGCTGATTCAGCAGCAGGTGAAGCTGGATCTGAGTCGGCAAGAGGGGTACGTAGTACGCACCGCGGAGGGATTCGCTTATACGGAGTTCGCGGACCGCGTCGCTAAGTGGGTTCGGCCGTCGCATGTGCAGACCGATACGCACTGGATGCATGCCGAGGTGGTGCCCAACAAGCTGGGGCCGAAGGCTTCATTCTGGTCTGTGCGGAGCGGAGTGGACGTCGGCGCGCAGGAACTCGCTGAGGCGCTCTCTATAGAGAAGCCGACGTATGACGACCGTTTGGCGGACGCCTACGCGCGGCTTGACGCAGCGGGCTGTCATGGCAACGCGCGCTTGGTGGGGGCTGCCGGCGCGCTTCTGCATCAGCGGCGGCGCGCTTCGGTAATGGCGGATCTGGCGGCTTCACTTGAGATGCCGACGGTGCGGCGGATTGCTGACGTCGTCGGGTTGGCTCCGCGCCTGCACGCGCCTATCGACGACGAGTATCGCCGGGCTGGGCTCGCGCGGATGGCGTTCGGGACGGACTTGGCGGTGCTGCACGCTGTTGCCGCTGCTACGGCTCGGGATGCCGCCGCTGCGGAGAACGTGACGTGGTCGTCGTTGTTCGCGGAGGATTCGGGGCTGCTTTCCGTGGGTTCTGAATCGTCTGTGTCTCCGGTGCGGGCGCTTCGGCTGGCTTGCCGTGACGCGTTCGCCGAGCTCCCGCCACGTGCTGCCGATCGATGCTGGGGCGAGGCTCGGCAGATGTTCGCCGAGGGGCGCATCGCTTCGTCCGAGGAAGCCACTGCGGCGACGTGGCGGTGGCGGGATGGCGCGTTTCCGAAGCTGCTGCACATGGTCGGGGTTTCCGGGAGCGGCAAGAGCTCCACCGCGACAGCGCTTCCGGGCGAGCTCATCAGCCTCGACGCTCTGCGGACGGCGCGCGGGTCGCGGGCCGACCAGTCGGCGAACCAGGAGGTGCTGCGCGAAGGTCTGGGGCTGCTCGATGAGGCCTTGGCGCGGGGAGCGGATGTGATCTGGGACGCCACGTCACTGACCCGGCAGCAGCGGGGGTTGGTGGACGGCGTCGCGCGCCGCCGCAACGCCCTGATCGAGCACTTGGTGCATCTGGCGCCGGAGTCGGTGCTGGAGGAGCGGAACGCGTCCCGCGCGCATCCGGTGCCCGCCAAGGTGTTGGCGGCTCAGGTGCGTCGCTTCGAGCCGCCTTACGCCGGCGAGGCGCATCGTGCGGTATATGCCGACACGGCGGGAGACGACGCGGCGTATGACGTGCTCGGTTATTCGGTATGGGAGGGCTGAGCGGGATGCGTACCAGCCAGGAGATCTACCACCGGGTGCGGTGGGATGCGCGGTTCGATGCGACGCGGTTCGTGGTCGGCGTGGAGATGCGCGGGCGAGAGCCCAAGCGGGTGCCGCTGCCTTCCTTCGATCCACAAGGCGACATTCCGTGGCATCGAGTGGTGTTCTTCGAGGCCGACGGCCGGCTGGTGTGGGATCGGGCTTCGGGGTTGGACGCGCTGGATGCTTCCCGGGCGGGGTTGGCGCAGCGGGCTCGGCTGTTGGCGGCGCCCTTCTTCGAGCCGCGGACTCCGCATGGGTTTGTCGATGGTCGCTGGCAGCCGGTGACCGCTGAGACTTCGCCGGGTGCCGTCTTCCGCCCTGAACTGCGAGTCCTGACGTGGAACACGCTGTGGGACCGCTACGACAAGGAGCTGATCCACACCGCCGAGCGCCGCCCGATGCTGCTCACCGCGTTGCGCGACGCCGATGTGGACGTCATCGCGCTGCAGGAGGCGGAGCCGGCGCTGGTGAAGATGCTGCTGGCCGAGGAGTGGGTGCGGGCTGAGTGGACCCTGGGCGGGGACCCGCGCTCGTCGGATGTCGCGGACAGCGGGGTTCTGCTGCTCAGCCGGCTGCCCGTGCTCGAGGCCGCGTGGCACACGCTGGGGCGTTGGAAGGCGGTCACGGCGCTGGTGGTGGACACCGCTGTGGGTCCTGCTGTCATCGCCAACACGCACCTGAGCAGCGACCACTCGGGCGACGGCGCAGGGCTGCGCCGGGACCAGCTCGGGCAGCTGGCCGACGGACTTCGCGAGATCACGTCGGTGCCGGTGGTGCTGGTCGGCGACTTCAACGACGACACCGACGCGCCCGCCACGCGCCTCGGCATGACGGACGCATGGACGCAGGTGCACGGGGTGGCGGACGAGACCGCGACGTTCGACCCGGGCGCCAACCCGCTGGCCGCGGTCTCTTCGCTGAGCGGCGAGGCCAAGCGGCTGGATCGGGTGCTGCTGCTCGGCGCCGCAGCTTCGGAGGCGCGGCTGGTCGGGGAAGTTCCGAACGCGGACGGGTTGTTCGTCTCCGATCACTACGGGATCTCAGCGGTCGTCAATCTCGCCGGCCGGTCGGTTCTCACCCCGGCCGCCTCGACTTCCCCAACCCTTCTGGCCGGCTCGACCGGCTCGACCGTCATCGACGCGACGCCGACCGCCCGCACCGCCGTCGCATGGATCCCGCCGGCCACCGTCTGGGACCCGATTCAGGAGGTCCGCCACCGCCTCGACCCGCAGGTGCTGCGCTGGCCCCCGCATGTGAACCTGCTGTTCGGCTTCATCGGCGAGTCGGAGTTCGACGCCGCTCTCCCCCTGCTGAGCAAAGCCGCCGCAACCGTCACCGCATTCGAGACGCAGCTCGCCGAAGTCCGCCACTTCACCCACCGCACCGACAGCACCCTGTGGCTCCACCCCACCGGCACTGCCTGGCAACGCCTGCACGCAGGGCTGCTCGAAGCCTTCCCGACCTGCCGCAACCGCGACGCATACACACCGCACCTGACCATCGGCAAAGTCGCGGATCCGCACCGCACTCCCGTGAAGCTCGCCCCGGTCACCGCCGAAGTCACCGAACTGGCCCTCCTCTCCCGCCGCGCCGACGGCACGATGCAGGTGCGGGCACTCATCAAGCTGGGAACCGGCGCGGTACAGCTGATGGACGCGGAACAAGGCACTTTCGCCGCGGAGACGCTCTCGGGCTGGGCGGAATCCATGTCGCAGGCCTCAGCGACGCCGGTCATTTCCGCCGGCCAGGTCGAATCCGCCGCATCGGACCCGGCCATCCCCACGGCGCTGCTGCCCGCGACCGCCCCATCCACTCCCGCCCTGGCCCCGACCGCCGCACCGGCCCCATCCACCGCCGCCACCACCCTCACTGCCCGCATCACCGAAGCCCTCCCCGAAGCCGTCATCCATCTCGTGGGCTCCCGCCGCACCGGCACCGCTCTTCCCGGCGCCGACCTCGACCTCGTCGCGGCCGTTCCCGGTGCCCCCGACATCGCTGCGCTCGAACGCCGCGTCGTGCATGCCCTCGGCCCCGGCCATCGCGTCCGGCAGCTCGTCGCCGCGCGCGTTCCCGGCCTGCGGATCGTCGGCCCGCGCCTCAGCGCCGATCTCGTCCTCGCCCCGACCGGCGACATTCCACCCGCCGAGGCCGTGGCGCGCCGCGCTGAGCTCGGCGAGGCCGTCGCCAGCTCGCTGTCGGCCGTGTCCGACGCCGAGGCCGTCCTCGCGCTGCGTCCCGGCCCGCATGTACGCGTCGCGAAGGCGTGGGCCCGCGCACGCGGCCTCGATGCCGCCCCGCTCGGCGGCCTCCCCGGGCTCGCGTGGGCACTCATGGCAGCACGCTGCCGCGACCTCACCGGCTTCTTCGAGACCTGGGCCGCCCACGACTGGCGCGACCCGATCCCCACCCCGACCGCGCCCGTCCGCGACCTGACGCTGCATCTCACCCCGTCGATGCGTGACCTGATCACCGAAGAGCTCTACAACGCCTGGGAGATCGTCACCTCGCCGCCGGCGGGAGCCCCGCCCCACCAGGCGGCCCTCGCCACCCTCCTGGCGCCGCCGCCCATGCACCGACGGCACCGCCGCTGGGCCGTGATCACGCTCACCGCAACCGGTGTCGAACACCGCGACGTGCTCGAAGGACGCGTCCGCGGTCGCGCCCGCAGCCTGCTCTCAGCCCTCGACGAAGCCGGCGTCACCGACGCGCATGCGTGGCCGCGCCCCTTCCACGCCACCGACACCGAGCTCCGCACCGCCATCGGCCTGGGCCGCACCCCGCCGACCCGCGACGGGCTGGCCGACATCGCCAAGCCCTGGCTGCGCGGCCTCGCGGGCGTCACCGTCGAGCTGGCCGAGAACGGCGACGTGCCGACGCTGATCTAAACCGATCGCCGCGGCCGCCATCCAGGCGACCGCGGCGACCACACCTCACCGGCGAACGGCCAGTCCCTAAGCCGTCCCCCCAACCGTCACCGTCCGCATCCCATCCCCCGCGACACGCCCGCCGATCTCAGCCCAGCCCTGCGTCTTAGCCGGCCGTGCCAGGATCTCCGACCCCCACCCCTGCCGAATCACCAGCGGCCGCCGCAACGCCTCGACCTGCCGCATCGCGGCCGAGCCCGTCGCCTCGTCCTCGTCGACACCGCTGTCAGCGGCGAACACGCGGGCGCGCATCAGCCCCTGCGGCTCGTCGACCCAGGCCCAGAACTGGTGCCTGCGGTACTCCGGCGCCGGCGGGACCGCCAGCGTCTCCACCGCGGCCTCGTCCCGAACCTCGACCAGGCCCCAGTCGGGCGCGTCGGCGATGCGGCCGCGGATCCAGGTGCAGCCGGCCTCCGACCACGTGGCGACCTCCGCCGCCTTCTGCGGACGCAGCGTCGGCACCTCGCGGCCGGTCAGCCGGGACAGCAGCCATGCCGTCCCCACCAGGGGATGCCCGGCCAGCGGCAGTTCCTCGGCCGGGGTGAAGATGCGCAGCCGGGCGTTCTCGACGTCGTCGACGAACACCACCTCGCTGAACCTGAGGTCCGCGGCCAGCTTCTGCCCCGCGGCGGCGTCGAGGTCCGAGGCGTCGAGGACGACGCCCAAATTGTTGCCGAACAACCCATGCGCATCGGTGAACACGCGGACTATGTGGACGTCGGCCATCACGCTCATTTGCCCAGGCTACAGTCCGCGCCCGGCCACGAGGGGCTACTCGGCGTTGTCACCTGTCTCCCGCCTTGCCGCCCACATCTCGGCCTCGCCGCCGGCCCCGCCGGCTCGCCGCTACTTCTTCGCCTTGTCGCCCGTCTCGTTGGTCAGCGCGGCGATGAAGGCGTCCTGCGGCACCTCGACCCGGCCGACCATCTTCATGCGCTTCTTGCCTTCCTTCTGCTTCTCCAGCAGCTTGCGCTTCCGCGAGATGTCGCCGCCGTAGCACTTGGCGAGCACGTCCTTGCGCATGGCGCGCACCGATTCACGCGCGATCACCCGCGAGCCGATCGCGGCCTGGATCGGCACCTCGAACTGCTGGCGCGGGATCAGCTCGCGCAGCCGCTCGGTCATGCGCACGCCGTAGGCGTAGGCCTTGTCCTTGTGCACGATCGCCGAGAAGGCGTCGACGGTCTCGCCGTGCAGCAGGATGTCCACCTTCACCAGGTCCGCCTGCTGCTCGCTGGTGGGCTCGTAGTCCAGCGAGGCGTAGCCGCGGGTCTTGGACTTCAGCGAGTCGAAGAAGTCGAAGACGATCTCGGCCAGCGGCAGCGTGTAGCGGATCTCGACGCGGTCCTCGGACAGGTAGTCCATGCCCAGCAGCGAGCCGCGACGGCTCTGGCACAGCTCCATCACGGCGCCGACGAAGTCGTTCGGGGTCAGGATGGTCGCGCGCACCACCGGCTCGTGGATCGCCATCACCTTGCCGCCGGGCATCTCCGAGGGGTTGGTGACGATGTGCTCGGTGCCGTCCTCCATGACGACCCGGTACACCACCGACGGCGCGGTGGCGATCAGGTCCAGGTTGAACTCGCGGTCCAGGCGCTCCCGGATGATCTCCAGGTGCAGCAGGCCCAGGAAGCCGCAGCGGAAGCCGAAGCCCAGCGCCGCCGACGTCTCCGGCTCGTAGACCAGCGCCGCGTCGTTGAGCTGCAGCTTGTCCAGGGCCTCGCGCAGCTCCGGATAGTCCGAGCCGTCGATCGGGTAGATGCCGGAGAACACCATCGGCTTGGGTTCCTTGTACCCGCCGAGGGTCTCGGTGGCGCCCTTGTTCTGGGTGGTGACGGTGTCACCGACCTTGGACTGGCGCACGTCCTTCACGCCGGTGATCAGGTAGCCCACCTCGCCGGCGCCCAGGCCCTGCGACGGCGTCGACTCCGGGGAGATGACGCCGATCTCCAGCAGCTCGTGGGTGGCGCCGGTGGACATCATCTGGATGCGCTCGCGCTTGTTCAGCTGCCCGTCCACGACCCGGACGTAGGTGACCACGCCGCGGTAGGAGTCGTAGACCGAGTCGAAGATCATCGCCCGGGCCGGGCCGTTCGGGTCGCCGGCCGGGGCCGGGATCCGGCGGACCACCTCGTTGAGCACGTCGGGAACGCCGACGCCGGACTTGGCGCTGACCCGCAGCACCTCGTCGGGCTCGCAGCCGATCAGCCGCGCCATCTCCTCGGCGTACTTCTCCGGCTGCGCGGCCGGCAGGTCGATCTTGTTCAGCACCGGGATGATCTGCAGGTCGTTCTCCATGGCCAGGTACAGGTTGGCCAGGGTCTGCGCCTCGATGCCCTGAGCGGCGTCGACCAGCAGCAGGGTGCCCTCACACGCCGCCAGCGAGCGCGAGACCTCGTAGGTGAAGTCCACGTGCCCGGGGGTGTCGATCATGTTCAGGATGTAGGTCTTGCCGTCGTCGGCCTGCCAGGGCAGCCGGACCGCCTGCGACTTGATGGTGATCCCGCGCTCGCGCTCGATGTCCATCCGGTCCAGGTACTGCGCGCGCATGGCACGTTCGTCGACCACGCCGGTGAGCTGGAGCATCCGGTCGGCCAGGGTCGACTTGCCGTGGTCGATGTGGGCGATGATGCAGAAGTTGCGGATCAAGGCCTGGTCGGTCTTCGACGGCTGCGGGATGTTCGGCGGAAGGGCGGGCACTCGACGGTCCAGTCTGTCCGGGGTACGGCGTGGAAGAGGGAGCAAGGATAGAGGTCGGGGTTCACTACACTGCCACCTATCGTCCCACGACCCACGGGCTTACCGGGAACGCGTATATGGGGACGTCACCGGCCACGTGCCCGGTTTGGGTCCGCGCACGGCCGCCTGTTAGTCTGGTCCCTTGCGTGGCGCGTGCGTTGCCTCGCGCCCACCACCATCTCACTCACCAAGCAGAGGCATCTTTCAGTGGCGAACATCAAGTCCCAGATCAAGCGGATCAAGACCAACGAGAAGGCGCGCCAGCGCAACAAGGCCGTCAAGTCCTCGCTGAAGACCGCGATCCGCAAGACCCGTGAGGCCGTCGAGTCCGGCGACCACGCGAAGGCGCAGGAGCTGGCCCAGGCCGCCTCCCGCGAGCTGGACAAGGCCGCCTCGAAGGGCGTCATCCACGCCAACCAGGCCGCGAACAAGAAGTCGGCGCTGGCCAAGAGCGTGAACGCCCTGCAGGGCTGACCCTTCCCTGCCATGCGGTCCCTCTCGCCGCGGTAGAGAAACCGAGATTCCCGATCGGCGCGATCCCCTCCCCAGGGGTCGCGCCGATCGTTTTGTGTCCGCCGGGCCCATACCGCGACGTGGGGCGTGGGAACGGCGCGCTACGCTGAGCACAGGCGCCGCAGGCACCACATGGTTATCACTGGGGGTGGGGACGACTTCATGGAGCCGCTGCGATCGGGCGATCCGAGAAGGATCAGCAGCTACGAGATCCTGAACCGGCTCGGCGCCGGCGGGATGGGCCAGGTGTACCTCGGGCGCTCGCCGTCCGGCCGCCGGGTGGCGGTGAAGGTCATCCGCCCCGAGCTCACCAACGACCCCACCTTCCGCCAGCGCTTCCGCCGCGAGGTCACCGCGATGCGCCAGGTGTCCGGGTTCTTCACGGCCCCGGTCGTCGACGCCGACCCGGACGGCGATCCGGCGTGGCTGGCCACCGCCTTCGTCCCCGGGCCGTCGCTGGAGAGCGCGGTCGCCGACGGCGGCGCGATGCCGCACCAGGACGTGCTCCTGCTGGCGGCCGGCCTGGCCGAGGCGCTGAACGCGATCCACCGCGAGGGCGTGACGCACCGCGACCTGAAGCCCGGCAACGTCCTGATGGCCGACGACGGCCCGCGCGTCATCGACTTCGGCCTGGCCGTCGCGGCGGACGCCACCAGCGCGCACCTCACGCAGGCCGGCACCGTGGTCGGCACCCCGCACTTCATGTCCCCCGAGCAGGTCTCCGGCCAGAACGTGGGCCCGGCCTCCGACGTCTGGTCGCTCGGCGCGGTCCTGGCCTACGCCGCCACCGGCGCCTCGCCCTTCGGCGACGGCGGCACCATGGAGACGATGCTGCGCGTGATGAACGGCGAGCCGGACCTGTCCGGCCTGACCGGCACGCTGGCGCAGCTGGTGACCGCGTGCATGATGAAGGACCCGAACGCCCGGCCGACGCCGGCGCGGATCCTGCAGGTGCTGTCCGAGGGCGCCGGGGTCCAGCCGACGATGGCGATGGAGGTGCAGCCTCCGAGCGCGGACAACGCAGCCGGCGAGGGCGGCGCTGCGGATTCGGGCGAGAGCGCACGGGTCGAGCCGGTGTGGCCGACGGGTGAGGCCAATGCGGCGGCGGCTTCGCAGGCATCCGGAGCGGCAGGGCCGGTCGGCGGCTCGGGGCAGAATCCCGGGCCGGCTCGGGCCTCGAACACCCCTGCCTCGCACACTCCGACCTCGAACACCCCGGCTTCGGGCTCGAACACCCCGACCTCGACCATTCCGGCTCAGGCGCACGGCTCGGGCCAGAACGTCGTTCCCGGCGCGGACTATCCGACGGCACCGTTGCGGCCGGCCACTCCCGCATGGGGTTCGGCGCCTGTCGCCGGGCCGGCTTCGGGCTCGAACACCCCGCCGCCGTCGCAACCGGCCTGGGGCTCGGGGCAGAATCCCGCAGCCTCGACCTGGGCCTCTCCCACCGCGCCCGCGCAGCCGGCCGCATCGACCTCGCCGGGCTGGGGCACCCCGCCGCAGCCGGTGCCCTCCGTAGCCCCGAACCAGTGGTCGCAGCCCTCGGGCCAGCAGCCCTCCCCGGCGTACCAGCCCGCGCCGCCGACGCAGAACTCGCAGGCCGCGAGCCCGTGGATGCAGTCGCAGCCCTATGGCGTCCCGATGTCCCCCGTGCCCGCCAAGAAGAACCGCAACGCCCTCATAGCCGCGGGCGTCGCAGCGGTCGTGGTCATCGGCGGCGGCATCGCGATCTTCGCCGCCGCCGGGTCCGGCTCATCGGGCGGCACCAGCGGTGGCGCGAGCGGAGGCACCCTCGGCGGCAACGGCGGTATCGGCACCCTGACTCCGATAGCCGCCAACTTCCAGCTGTCCGGCCTGCTCACCGACGCCGACGCCGCGCAGTATCTGAAGGCGACACCGTCTGCCGGCTCCCCGAGCGACAACTCCACAGACGACCCCGCCACCTTCAGCAAGGACTGGTCAGTCGCCTCCAACAACGGAGAACTTCGGATCCAGGCCTCGAACTACAAGGCCAGCAGCGACCAGGCCAAGGCCGACTTCCTCAGCCACACCTCGACGCTGGCGACCGACGCCCCGTTCGAGGACCAGGGCGCGCTCGGCAACTCGGACAAGACCGAGATCCAGGTCTCCACCGACCAGAGCAGCGGCCTGGAGCACTGCCAGATCGAGATCCTGCGCGGCGGCCTGGACGTGAACATCGTCTTCGTCGAGAACGGCAGCGCCGCAACCGCGCGTGCCGACGTCCTGAACATCGCGAAGCAGGTCGCCGGCCGGCTGCCGGCGAAGTAAGGACGGCGACGGGCGGTCGCGGCCACGCCGGCGCGTTTTCGCCGCGGGGCTGCGGCCGCTTACTCAGCCAGCCTTTTCGCGGGTACCGGCTGACTTACCTGTCCTTTTCGCGGGCACCGGCTGACTCAGCCGGTCTTCTCGCGGCCACCGTCTGTCTCAGCCGGGTCGTCGAGATCAGGCCTGCTCGTCCCTGCCCGCCTGCAGCTCAGCCCCGATTGCCCTGTCCCCGAGCCTGGCACACCGTCACCACACACCGCTCCAGCGCGTAAGCCGGATCGTCCCCGCCGCCCTTCACCGCCGCGTCGGCCTCGGCCACCGCCAGCAGCGCGGTGCCGATCCCGTCCGGCGTCCAGCCGCGCACCTGCTGCCGCACCTTGTCGATCTTCCACGGCGGCATCCCCAGGTCCCGCGCCAGATCCGCCGGCCGCGCCCCGCGCGGCGCCGAGGCCACCCGCGCGACCGAGCGCACCCCGGCCGCGAGCGCGCTGGTGATCAGCACCGGTGCCGTCCCGGTCGCCAGCGCCCAGCGCAGCTGCTCCAGCGCCTGCGCGGTCCGGCCGTCGACCGCCAGGTCGGCCACGGTGAAGCCGGACACCTCGGCCCGGCCGCTGTAGTACTTCGCGACCACCGTCTCGTCGATCGGCGCCTTCGCGTCGTCGGCGGTGTCGGAGATCAGCTGCGAGGCGGCCGCAGCCAGCTCGCGCAGCTCATTGCCCACCGCGTCGAGCAGCGCCCGCGCCGCCTCCTCGGTGATCTGCCGCTTCGCCGCCCTGAACTCGTCCCGCAGGAACGTGATCCGCTCCGCCGGCTTGGTCACCTTCGCGATGTCGATGCGCGCGGCGCCGGCCTTCTCGACCGCGGTCAGCAGAGCCTTGCCCTTCACTCCGCCGACGTGCACGACCACCAGCGTGATCTCCTCGGCCAGCCCGTCCAGCACGCTGGTCAGCATCGCGGCGTCGTCGGCGGCCAGGTCCTGCGCCGAGCGCACCACGACGACCCGGCTCTCGCCGAACAGCGACGGGCTCACCAGCTCGGCGAACGTTCCCGGGGTGAAGTTCCCCGGCGTCAGGTCCCGCGTCTCGGTCTCCGGATCGGCGGCGCGCTTGGCGGCGACGACCCGCGCCACGGCACGGTCGACGAGCAGTTCCTCGGCCCCGACGACGAGGACGAGCTGGGGCGGGGCGGCGGCTTGGGCAGGCATCGGGTCAAGCATGGCACGCCCCGGTGACAAGTCCGTATTGCCCGCCTTGAGCGACCCTTGCATCCCGTGCTCAAGCCCAGAAATGCGCTACTTCTCGGCCTTGGCCTTGGCGGCGGCCTTCATTTCCTTCTTGAAGGCGCGCACCTTGGCCAGGCTCGCGGTGTCGGTGACATCGGCCACCGACCGCGTCGAGCCCTGCACGCCGTAGTCCCCGGCGGCCTCCCGCCAGCCGTTCGGCGTCACCCCGAACTGCTTGCCCAGCAACGCCACCAGGATCTGCGCCTTCTGCTTCCCGTATCCGGGCAGCGCCGCGACGCGCTTCAGCAGGTCGGCGCCGTCCTTCGCGCCGGTCCAGACGGCCGAGGCGTCGCCGTCGTACTCCTCGGCGACGGCCCGCGCCAGCTTCTGCGTCCGCTCGGCCATCGCCTTCGGGAACCGGTGGATCGCCGGCACCTCGGAGAACACGGCCACGAACTTCTCCGGGTCGTACCCGGCGATCTGCTCGGCGTCGAGCTTGTCCACACCGAGCCGCGTGGCCAGCACATACGGCCCGGAGAACGCCTTCTCCATCGGGATCTGCTGGTCGAGCAGCATGGCGGTGAGGACACCGAGCGGGTCCTGGGCGAGGAAGGCGTCAGCGTCGGGGTCCTGGGCCAGATGCAGCGTCACCATGCCCCCAGCCTGACAGAACCGCCGCCCGGGCACGGTCGCTTCTGGTCCGTTCGTGGTCCGTTCGAGGCACCGGATCCGCGCGCCGGCTCAGTCCTCGGACTCCAGCCGCGCCACGACGTCGGCGATGAACGCCCGGCCCTTCGGCTCCAGCCACGGACACGCCAGGACCAGGTGGCACATCGAGCCCAGGATCGTCACCGCGCGCTTCTCGGCCACCTGCATGAACAGGCTGACCCGGTTCAGCAGCCATTCGAGCACGTCGGCGCGGGTCTCGGGGTACGCCCATCCGACCGCGACCAGCGCCATCCCGGCCGCCTCGCAGACCCAGTCCTCGGGCCCGTTCAGCAGCTCGACCAGGATCCGGCGCCGCTCCGAGCCCTCCCACGGCTGGTCGGTGCGGTGATGCGCGATGCCGACACACGCGATCGTCTGCACGGAGCGCACCCAGTAGTCGGGCACCTCCATGGCGAACCCGTCCGGCCACGGCGCGTCCTGCGGCGCCGGCGGGTACGCCATCACGCCGAGCAGGTCCGGGATCGGCACGCCGGCCAGCGCCACCGCGTGGTCGTACAGCGATGTCGGCCCCGGCCAGTTCGGCGTGGCCAGGTCCCGCACCAGCGCGAGGGCCTGCGCGGAGGGCGGCTCGACCGCCGGGACCGCGTCGCAGTCCTCGTAGTGCCACACCGCCACGCCGACCTCGGCGGCCGGCAGCCGCGGGTCGGGGTCACCGGTCTCCAGGAACCCGACGCGCAGCCCCGGGATCACCAGGCGCAGGGCGTTGATCGCGCTCGGCGGCTCGATGATCGACAGCGACATCTCCCCGGACATGCCGAGGTTGTCCTGCTCGACCAGCTGTCGCAGCAGGTTGATGCACGCCTCCGTGCCCCCGGTCACCCGGCCCAGCCACGGCAGCCCTTGGACGTGCCGGCCGACCAGGTAGCCCGCGTAGTCGTGCTCGGGGTGCGCGCGGTAGTAGTCGGTGAGCTCCAGCAGGTGCACGGTGTCGCCGTCGGCCTCGTACCGCATGCCGAGCAGGGCCGGCGCGGCCTTCTCGTGCTCCGGCTGGGCGGCGACCAGCTTCTCCAGCAGCGCCAGGCCCTCCTGGCGCCGCCCGATCGCGGCCAGCAGCTCGGCCAGGTCGACCACCAGGTACGTCTGCGACGGGTCCTGCGCGATGGTCTGCCTCCACAGCGCGATGGTCTCCTCGACCCGACCGGCACGCCGCAGAGCGTTGCCGAGCATGATCGCGCCCATCGCCCCGGCTCCGTCCCGGACCGCCGCCTCGCCCCACTCCACGGCCAGGGCTGTGTCGCCGAGGCGCCGGGCCAGGCCGGAGGCGACGGCGGCCAGGTGCGGGTCCTCGCCGCGGGCCACCACCGCCCGCACGACCACGAAGAAGTGGGCGAGCGAGGCCCGCTCCTCCTCCGACACCGGGTCGCCGAGGCCCTGGCACAGCCGCAGCACGGCCTGTGTCAGCGACTCGGCGTTCAGCCGGGACGGCAGCTCCGGGTCCGCCATCCACGCCACCGCGGCCCACGGCCGCACCGGCGCCGCGCCCATGACATCGGCCAGCAGCAGCACCGCCTCGTCGGGACGGCCGAGCGCCGCCAGCAGGCCGGCCCGGCAGGCGAGCTCGCCGGTGTAGCGGGAGGTCGCGGGGAACAGCTCCAGCGCCGCCACCGGACCGCCGACGCGCGCCACCAGCTCGGCCAGCGCCTCATGCGCCTCCGGCAGCGACGGGTCGGTCCCGATCGCGCCGGCCACATGGTCGGCCGCGTGCTCGATGTCGCCGCCGTCGAGGATCAGCCGCGCCACCGCGACCTCGCCCTCGGCCTCCAGCCGCTCGCAGCAGCCGGTGTCGCAGGCGTCGGTGTGCGTGTGGGCGTGCTCCTCGGCGTGCTCGTCGTGCGTGTCCATGAGCCGGCTCCCCTCCAGACTCGACGTCGGGATAGGGACACGAGACTATCCATAACCTGCGACATGCGCGGATGGAGCTTTGCTTCTCCTTTCCTTTTTCTGTCTGGCGAATATCGGCAGGACCTGGCGATGGGCGGCTGGTCGGCTGCTGACCGGCGACTGATCGGCGGCGGAAAATCGGCTGCTGGTCCGCAGCTGACCGGCGGCGGCTTATCAACATCAGCCGGTTAGCGCCGGGTCGCCACGCGCAGGCGGTCGGCCGTCCCGAACAGCACCACCTGCCCGTCGACATCGGTGCGGAAGACCCGCGCCCCGGCGCCCGAGGCCAGCGCGATAGTGCGTGGCGCCGGATGGCCGTAGGTGTTGCCCTTGCCGACCGAGACCACCGCGACGCGCGGACGGACCGCGGCGAACAGGTCCGGGTCCTGATGCGCGGAACCGTGGTGCGGCACCTTCAGGACGTCGGCACCGAGATCCGGGTGCGCGGCGAGGATCGCCGCCTGCGACGGCGGTTCGATGTCGCCGGTGAGCAGCAGCCGGACCGGGCCGTCCCGGGTCGCGACCGTCACCTGGAGCACGACGCTGGAGTTGTTCGGGCCGGAGCCCTCCTCCCCGCCGCCGTGGGGCGAGGCGCGGGCTTGGCGGCGGGGAGGAG
>Ga0207695_10006777_pt1 | contig 14763 bp, 8 predicted proteins | sample KBSC54metaG_FD_184354 | JGI IMG/M metagenome (GOLD analysis project Ga0207695, IMG submission 184354) | Corn rhizosphere microbial communities from Kellogg Biological Station, Michigan, USA - KBS C5-4 metaG (SPAdes) (version 2) | ecosystem: Host-associated > Plants > Roots > Rhizosphere > Soil... | reverse complement strand
CCGCACCGCGATCAGCACGACCGTGGTCCTCCTCTTCATGCTCACCGTCGTGCTGATCGCGGTGCGGTGGGGGCGCGGCCCGGCCATCCTCTCGACGCTCCTCGGCGTGGCGCTGGTCGACTTCCTCTTCGTGCCGCCGCGGTTCTCGTTCGAGTTCGCCGACACGCAGTACCTCCTCACTTTCGTGGTGATGCTCGTCGCGGGCGTGGTGGTGGGCCAGCTCGCCGGGAACCTGCGCTTCCAGGCGCGCGTGGCCTCCCACCGGGAACGGCGGGCGCGCACGCTCTACGAGTTCGCGCGCGACCTCTCGAAGCTGCAGACCACCTCCCAGGTGATCGAGACGGCGGAGGCCTTCATGGCGCGCCACTTCCGCGCGCGGATCTCCGTGCTCGTGCCGGACGCGACCGGCATGCTCGTCTCCCCCACCGGGAGCGGTATGAGCAACCCCTTCGACAGCACGGCGGCGCAGTGGGCCTTCGACCAGGCGCAGCAGGCCGGCGCGGGGACGGACACGCTCGCGGGAAACGAGTACCTCTTCCTGCCGCTCAAGGCGCCCACGCGCACGCGCGGCGTCCTCGCGGTGCGCCCGGAGCGGGCGCGCGACCTCTTCATCCCGGAGCAGCGCCACCAGTTCGAGATCTTCGCCGCGCTCGTCGCGACGACGCTCGAGCGGGTCCACTACGTGGACGTGGCGCGCGACGCCCTCCTCATGGCGCGCATCCAGAGCCGGGACATGCGCCTCGCGGTCGAGCGCCGGCCGCTCGCGGACATCGTCGACGGGGCGCTGCGCGAGCTGGGAGCGCTCATCGCGAAGCACCCGGTCGCGGTCGAGGTGCCGCCGGACCTCCCGCTCGTGAGCGTGGAGCCGGAGCTCGTCCAGCGCGTCTTCACGAGCCTCGTCGGGAACGTCGTGAAGCACACGCCGGCGGGGACGCACGTGACGGTCTCGGCGCGCGTGGCGGGCGACTTCCTCGAGGCGAAGGTCGAGGACGACGGGCCCGGGCTTCCGGACGGCCGGGACGAGGAGGTGTTCGAATCGTTCTCGCGTGGCGAGAAGCAGGTCACGCGGCGCGGGGCGGGGCTGGGGCTCGCCATCTGCCGCGCGATCGTCGAGGCGCACGGCGGCACGATCCGCTCGGAGCGCCGCGACGGCCGCGGCGCTCGCTTCGTCTTCACCCTGCCGCTGCGCCGGCCTCAGGGATAGAAGCGTCCCGCCCCGATGACCGCCTCGATGGTGCAGGATTCCGTCGTGTCGAGCTTCGCGTCCAGGTGAATCGCGAGCCCGTTCGGCGTGACCGAGATGCTGCGCGAGCTGAACGTGCCGCGCTTGCCGTCGCTGCACGAGTAGCTCCCGCTCCACGTCGACCCCGCTCCCGCGTAGGAGCCCGCGTAGCTGCAGTTGAGTCCCGTGATGGCGAACTCGCTGATCCCGAGCGTCCCGGCCGCCGCGTTGCTCGTCACGTCGAACTGGGCCCACGTCCCGTGGGCGCCGTCGTTCTGGGGGCTGGCGCAGCTCGAGCGCCGCTCGAGGTTGGTGCCGGCCCAGGAGCCGTCGATCGGAGCGCTGGCGCCGGCGCCCCAGGCGCTGCCGCGCGCGAGGGGGTTGTCCGCGCCGAGCGCGGGCACGGCCCCCGCCATCGCGAGCGCGAGGAGGGTCCGGACGAGGCACTTCCGAAGCGTATCCGCGGTCAACGCAGCATCTCCCGAATGATCCGAAAGGACTCCATCATGCTCCGGCCGTCCGGCGCCCGCGCGGCGCCCCTCCCGCGATGAAGCGCCGGGCGCTCGGCGCCACGGGCATCGAGGTCGCCCCGCTCGCGTTCGGCGCGAACGTCTTCGGATGGACCGTGGACGAGCCCACGGCGTTCCGCCTCCTGGACGCCTTCGTGGACCATGGGTTCAACCTCGTCGACACCGCGGACGTGTATTCCCGGTGGGCTCCGGGGAACTCGGGCGGCGAATCGGAGACCGTGATCGGGCGGTGGATCGCCCGATCCGGCAAGCGCGACCGGCTGGTGATCGCGACCAAGGTGGGGATGGAGATGCCCGGCGTGGGGAAGGGCCTCGCCGCCGCGCGGATCCGGCAAGCGGTCGAGGCGTCGCTCTCCCGGCTCCAGGTCGAGCGGATCGACCTCTACCAGGCCCACGCGGAAGACCCGGACACGCCGATCGAGGAGACGCTCGAGGCCTTCGACCGCCTCCTCCGCGACGGGAAGGTGCGCGCGATCGGCGCCTCGAACTACGCGGCGCCGGCGCTCGAGAAGGCGCTCTCGGTGTCGGCCGGCCGCGGCCGGGCGCGCTACGCGACCCTGCAGCCCCGCTACAACCTCTACTCGCGCGCGGAGTTCGAGCGCGACCTCCGGCCGCTCTGCGAGCGCGAGGGCATCGGCGTGATCCCGTACTACGGGCTCGCGAGCGGGTTCCTCACGGGGAAGTACCGCTCGGAATCGGACCTCGCGCAGAGCGCGCGCGGCGCCGCGGTGAAGCAGTACCTGGACGAGCGGGGGATGCGGATCCTGGAAGCGCTGGACGAAGTGGCGCGCGAGGCGCGCGCGAAGCCCGCGCAGGTGGCCCTCGCGTGGCTCATGGCGCGCCCGGCGATCACCGCGCCGATCGCGAGCGCGACCACCCTCGCTCAGCTGCGCGAGCTGATGGCGGCCGCCGATCTCGCGCTCGACGCGCCGTCCCTGGAGCGGCTGGATCGGGCGAGCGGCTGAGCCGCCCGGACGCGAAGCAGCGCAGGCACGCGGCGGGCTCGCCGAAGGCGCGGCGCCTCACGCGACCGCCGCGGGAAGGCCTTGCGACTGGCCGTTCAGGAATTTGCCGGCGCGCGCGGCGTCCACCGGGCGCGAGAGGAGGAAGCCCTGGCCGTACTCGCAGCCCAGCTCCTGGAGGAGTGTCAGCTGCGCGCCGGTCTCGATCCCCTCGGCGAACACCTGCTTGCTCAACGCCTGGCCCAGCTTGAAGATCGCCTTCACGATCTCGCCGCCCTCGCCGTCGCGGCTCATGCGCTCGATGAACGAGCGGTCGACCTTGAGCGCGTCGATCGGGAGCGTGGCGAGGTAGGAGAGGCTCGAGTAGCCCGTCCCGAAGTCGTCGATGCTCAACGTGACGCCCATGTGGCGTAGCGCCGAGAGCGTGGACACCGCGTTCTCGATGCCGTCCATCAGCACGCTCTCGGTCACCTCGAGCGTCAGCTGCGTGGGGCTCATGTCGGCGGCCTGGAGCGCGCGCTGCACGTGCGAGACGAAGTCGGGGTGCGTGAGCTGCAGGCTCGAGACGTTCACGCTCATGCGCAGGGTCGAGCTCTCGCGGATCGCGCGCCATTCGCGCATCTGGCGGCACGCCTCGGTGAGCACCCAGTTCCCGAGCGGGACGATGAGGCCGGTCTCCTCGGCGATGGGGATGAAGGTCGCGGGCTCGAGGAGGCCGCGCTCGGGGTGGTTCCAGCGCACGAGCGCCTCGAAGCCCATGAGCTTCCGGTCCCGGAGCGAGCAGATCGGCTGGTACTCGAGGTAGATCTGGCCGTGGCCCAGCGCCCGGCGCAGCTCGCTTTCCAGCTGCAGCTGCGCGGTCACGTGCTGGTGCAGGCTCGAGTCGAAGAGGGCGTACTGCGCCTTCCCCTTCGACTTCGCCTTGTACATCGCGATGTCCGCGTCGCGGATGATCTGGTCCGAGGTCTGGTAGCCGTTGGTGCTGAAGGTGATGCCGATGCTGGCGCTGATCGCGACTTCCATGGCGCCCAGCTGCACCGGCCTCTGGAGCTCCTTCTGGATGCGCTCGGTCAGCTCCACGGCGTCCCTCTGGCGATGGAGGTCCTCCACCAGGATCGCGAACTCGTCGCCGCCCAGGCGGGCCAGGACGTCGGTCGGGCGGAGCATCTCCTTCAGCCGGCGCGCGAGGTTCACGAGGAGCTCGTCGCCCGCCTTGTGCCCCAGCGAGTCGTTCACCATCTTGAAGCGGTCGAAGTCGAGGTACATGACCGCGAAGCGCTGCTCGGGGTGGCGCTGCACGCGCGCGATCGCGCGGTTCAGCTGCTCGTTGAAGTGCGTGCGGTTCGAGAGCTGCGTGAGGCTGTCGTGGTAGGCGTTGTGGTAGAGCTCCGCCTCGGCGCGGCGCCGGGCGCTGATGTCCTGCGCCTGCACGATGAGGTTGTGCGTGCGGAACTGCCAGTCGCGCGCGAGCGAGATGTTCAGCGACATCCAGACGTCCGAGCCGTCGCGGTGGACGCCGCGCACCTCGGTGTGCACGCTCGCGAGCTCGCCCTTCACGAGCCGGTCGACCGGCCCCTGGAGCGCGCCCACGTCGTCGGCATTCACGAGCGCCGGAAGCTGCGAAGCGAGGAGCTCCGGGAGCGAGCGCCCGAGCATGTCGCAGAACGCCTTGTTCGCCTGGATGAAGCGCCCCTCGGTGGAGACCAACGCCATGCCGATCGCGGCGTGCGTGAACGCGCTGTGGAAGCGGCTCTCGCTCTCCTTCAGCTGCTCCATGTGCAGCTGGTCGGATTCCTTCCGCTGGAAGTACGAGTGCAGCGTCGAGAGGAACATCGCGATCACGGGCACGGAGACGAGGAGCACCGGCACGCCGAACTGCTGGAAGCTCTCGAAGAGGAGCCCCGCGATCGAGGCGCCGGTGAGGTAGGCCAGGCCGATCCAGCCGAAGTCCTTCAGCCACTTGACCGGCGTGAAGGGCGAGCGGGTCTTCAGCGCGAAGAGGGTCGACGTGAGGAGCATGTTCGCGACGAAGTAGAGCGCCGCGAAGGCGAAGAGGAGGGTGATCAGGGCCGCGCCGCTCATCGCGCCCATGCGCGTGCGCACCGCCTCGAAGGCGCTCGCGCAGGCGAGCATCGCGACCGAGGCCATGGCGGGCGTCCCGAAGCGGCTGGTCCACCGCTTGGAGGTCCTCCACGAGGCGACGAGGCCCTCGAGCGCCGCCGCGATCACCGCGGCCTGCGGCCCGTAGAGCAGCAGCACGAGGAAGATGAAGATCTCGGCCCCGGCGATGGACGTCTTCGCGCCGGGGATGCGGACCGGGAAGAGGCCCACGATGGCGGCGACCGTGGCGCCGGCGAGCACCTGCAGCAGGAACTTCCCGTCGATCGCGACCACTCCCGCGATCGACCAGGCGAGGGCGACCGTCCCGAGCAGCGTGACCGTCCACCAGTAGCGCCGGGCCACCGGGTTGTAGTCCTGCATGTCGATCAATCGCATGGCCGCTCCCATCTTTCTCTGTCTTAGGCCGTCTCGCGGATCAGGGCTCGCCTACCGGGATCGATTCGCTCAGCACGACACCTTCGGAAAGCACGACGCCTTCGGAGAGCACGACGCCCTCCGAGAGCACGACGCCTTCGGACAGGACCACGCCTTCCGACAGGACCACGCCCTCGGAGAGGATGATGCCTTCGGAGAGGATGATGCCTTCGGAGAGGATGATGCCCTCGGAAAGGACGATGCCTTCGGAGAGCACGATGCCCTCGGAGAGCACGATCCCCAGCGCCTTGGTGACGCCGGCGGCGACGGTCGAGGACGGCGTGAAGACGCCGGTGCCCAGCGGGAGGCTGCTCACGCCCAGCGCCTGGCTCATCTGCAGGACGCCGGGGCTCACCAGCTTCTGCGGCGAAGCGCGCGTGAGCGTGAAGCCCGAGATGTACTGGTTGCCCGGGAAATACGCGATGACCGTGTCGGTGACGACGTTCCCCACCCACGAGAGCGTCGGGTCGTAGGCGGCCTGGAACTTCGAGACCACGGCCGCGCCGCCGAGGACCTGCTTCCCGCCCATGAACACGAACTGGCTCCAGGCGACCTGGCGGCCTTCGATCGTCGAGAACGGCGCCGGCATCGACTGGCCCGGGGCGAGGATCGAGTCGCCCACGCGCAGGCTCTCGTTGGAGGCGACGCTCGCGGCGATGTTGCGCGAGAGCGCGGCGGAGAGCTGCAGCGCGCCGGGCACGTTCAGCTCGCCCGCGCCCTGCTGGAGGAGGTTCTGGTTGGGCAGCGCCTCGGCCGTGTACTGGAGGACCGCCTTCACGAGCGGGGGTGTCAGGCCGGGGTTCGCCTGCAGCATGAGGGCCACCGCGCCGGAGACGACGGGCGCGGAGAACGACGTGCCGCTCACCTGGATGAGGCCCGTGCCCAGTCCGCCGCTCTGCACGATGAGCTGGGGGTACTGGAGCGCGAGCTGGCTCGGGACCTTGCCGGTGACGTCGGTCGCGAGCGCGCCGATCACGTGGTTGCCCGGGGCGACGAGGTCGGGCTTGAGGACGTTGTCGGGATGGACCACGCCCTTGCCGTCCACGTAGCCGCCGCGGGTGGGTCCCCGCGAGCTGAAGAAGTTGACGGTGTCGTCCGCGCGCGTGGCCGTGCCGTGCGGATTCGCGGAGCCCACGGTGATCGCGGAGGGCTCGTTGCCCGGCGCGCTGATGCTGCCGTAGACCTCGCGGCCCTGCGCGTCGCGCCCGAAGTTGCCCGCGGCCACCACGACGGTGATGCCCGCGGCGACGGCGTTCCGCACCGCGCGGCAGAGCGGGTCGGTGCGCCAGGATTCCGTGGAGTCGGCGGCGAGGCTCACGTTCAGCACGCGGATGCCGTACTCGCGGCCATGGTAGATCACCCAGTCGATGCCCATCAGCGCGTCGGCGACGTCGCCCACGCCCTGGTCGTTCAGGACCCGCACGTCGAAGAGGGAGGCGCCCGGCGCGACCGCGGTCGTGTCGATGGCGCCGGAGACGGCGCGGCCGGCGGCGAGGGAGGCGACGATCGTGCCGTGGCCCAGCGGATCCGGATTGACGGCGCCGGTGGCGTCGATCTGCGCCTCGAGCGCGAGCTCCCCGGCGCTTCCGGGGAAGATCTGCTTGCTCAGGTCGTAGCCGCCCACCCAGTCGAGCGGGCCCAGGAGCTGCGCGTCCGAAAGCTTCTGGAAGTCGACGCTGCGCTTCACGCGCGAAAGGCCGTTGTCCCCGAGGAACGCGCGATGCGAGGGCATGATCCCGGAGTCGAGGAAGGCGATGCCCACGCCCGAGCCGTCCACGCCGGGGGTGACGACCGCGCCCGTCCCGCGCGCCTCGTAGGAGCCCGTCACGGACTCGATGAGGCTGCGGGTGCGCACGGTGAGGCGGTTCGGGGAGACGCTCTGCACGTCCTGGCGCCGGGCGATGTCGATCACGCGCGCGGCCGGGAGGAGCGCGTAGAGCCCTTCCACGGAGATGTACTTGTAGTAGACGGAGCCGCCGCTCGAGACGATCGCCGAGCGGAGCGATTTCAGGTCCGGGTCGGAGGTGCTGTAGCCCATCACCAGCACCTTCATCATGCGGCCCGCGGCCGTGTCGCGCGCCCAGTTGAGGCTCGCGACGCTGGGCGCGCTGAGCGCCTGGTCGAGGTCCGGCGAGAGCTTGAGCTCGGCCTGGGCGGGGCTCGAGAGCGGGGCGTCCGCGTGCGCGGCGGTGACCGCCAGCATCGCGCCGGCCGCAAGCCAGGAAGCGGCGCGGCGCGCGAGCCGGAGAAGCCGGTGGAGCGATCGGTCGGGTTTATTGGTTTCGGGCATTTTCGCCTCCGCTGCGCAGTGATCCATCGCACAGTTTCCTAGCGATGGCCCCGAGCATAAGCCGCGCTCCGCCGATCTTTTGTGACTTTCCGCACAGGGCGGATTACAGCTGTAAGGGCCATTACAGCTGTAAGGAACGCGGCTATATGATGGAGGCTCATGATCCCGTCGCAGCCGCTCGAGCCGTCCGCCCTTTTCGCCCGCCTGGCCGAGGGACGGGCCGCCCGCACGACGGTGGTGACGCCCAACGCGCGCCTCGCGAGGGCGCTCGAGGCCGAGGTCGACCGCCGCCAGCTCGCCGCCGGGCGCCGGTCCTGGGAAGCGCCGGACATCCTCACCTTCGCCGACTTCGTGCAGCGCTGCCACGAGGATGCCCTCTACGGCGACGCCGGCGGCGCGCTCCCCGCGCTCCTCTCGCCGGACGAGGCGCAGATCCTCTGGGAAGACGCGCTCCAGGCCCTCGGGTGGCGGGAGCGCGTCCTTTCGGTGCCGGCCACGGCGGCACTCGCCCGCGACGCCTGGGACCTCGCCCACGCCTGGCGGATCGAGGGCGCGATCGAGGGCGCCCAGGAAAGCGAGGAGGCTCGGGCCTTCGCCGCCTGGTGCGCGCACTATCGCCGGCGCACGCGCCGCGAGAACCTCATCGATTCCGCCCGCCTCCCGGCGGCCGTCGCGGCGGGATTCGCGAGCGGCGCCGCCCGGCCGCCGGGCACCCTCGTGATCCATGCCTTCGACCTCCTCACGCCGCAGCAGGAGGACTTCCTCGCCGCATGCGCGCGCGCGGGCTCGCGCCTCGAGCGCTCGGCCCCGGAGCGGGTGCGCGGCGAGGTCCGCCGTGCCGTGCTCGATTCGCCGCGCGCGGAGCTCGAGCTCGCCGCGCGCTGGGCGCGCGCGCGCCTCGAAAGCGCCGCCGGCGCCCCGGCGCCGCGCATCGCGGTGGTCGTCCCGCAGCTCGCCGCCCGGCGCGCCGAGGTGGCCCGCGTCTTCGCGCGCGTGCTCGAGCCGGCCGGAGCCGCGCCGGGCGGCCCGCGCTTCAACATCTCGCTCGGGACGCCGCTCGCGGGCTACCCGCTCGTCGACGCCGCGCTCGACGTGCTCGAGCTCTGTGCCGCGCCCCTTTCTTTCGCGCGGGTGAGCCGCCTGCTCCGTTCGCCGTTCGTCGCGGGGGGCGAGGCGGAGAGGGGAGCGCGCGCACGGCTGGACGCGGCGCTGCGGCGGATCGCGCCCGCGACGCTCTCCCTCCATCGCCTGCGGGCGATCGTGCCGGAGGCGGCGGCGCGCCGGGGTGCGCCATGCCCCGCGTGGCTCGCGATGCTCGACCGGCTGGCGCTCGCATGCCGGGAAGACGGGCGCGCGAGCGCGCCGGAATGGGCGCGCCGGTTCACCGCGCTCCTCGACGCGGCGGGCTTCCCCGGCGATCGGGCGCTCGACTCCACGGAATTCCAGGCCCTCGCGAAGTGGCGCGAAACCCTCGCCGCGTTCGGCGCGCTGGGCTCCGTGTCGCCCGGGTGGACCGCGAGCGAAGCTCGCGTGCGCCTGCAGCGGCTCTGCCTCGATGCCACGTTCCAGCCCGCCTCGGGCGAGGCACCGGTCCAGGTGCTGGGCGTGCTCGAGTCGGCCGGCCTCGCCTTCGACCACCTGTGGGTGAGCGGGCTCACCGAGGAGGCGTGGCCGCTCGCAGCGCGGCCGCATCCCTTCCTCCCGCCGGCGCTCCAGCGCAGGGCGGGCATTCCGGGAGCGAGCGCGGAGCGCTCGCTCGAGATCGACGCGGCGCTCACGCAGGCGTGGCGCTCCGCCGCCCCGGAAGTGGTGCTCACGAGCGCACGGGCCGACGGCGAGCGCGAGCTCCTGCCGAGCCCGCTCGTGGCCGGCATCGCGGAGACGGAGGTTGCGGCGCTCGGGATCCCGCCCTATCCCACGCGGCGCGGCGCGCTCTTCGCGGTCGGACGCTCGCCCGGTGCGGCCGGCACGCGGGCCGACACGCTCGCTCCCGCCCTCGGGGCCGCGGCGAGCCTCGGCGGGACCGCCGTGCTCGCGGACCAGGCCGCGTGCCCGTTCCGCGCCTTCGCGCATTTCCGGTTGGACGCCCGCGCCCTCGACACGCCGGAGGCGGGACTCGACCCGCCGGAACGCGGAGAGCTGCTGCACGCCATGATGGCGCGCCTCTGGGGCACGCTCGCCGACCAGGCGACGCTCAAGGCGACCGACGATGCACGGCTCGCGGCCGTCATCGACGAGGCCGCGGCGCACGCGGTGGCGCAGCTTCGGGGCAAGCGCCCGGGGCGGCTCGAGGGGCGCTTCGCGCAGCTCGAGCGGGAGCGCCTCGCCCGCGTCGCGCGCGAATGGCTCGAGATCGAGAAGAGGCGGGCGCCCTTCGAGGTGCTCGCGCGGGAGGCGCCGATGGTCCTGGGCGCGGGGAACCTCCGGCTTTCGGGACGCGTGGACCGCATGGACCGCCTCGAAGGCGGCGGCCTCGCGGTGATCGACTACAAGTCCGGCCGCGCGAGCGTGTCGGACTGGCTGGGGGCGCGGCCGGACGACCCGCAGCTTCCGCTCTACGCGCTCGCGGTGGGCGAGGAGGAGATCCGCGCCGTCGCCTTCGCGCGGTTGAAGGCGGGGCAGATGGGCTTCGCGGGCCTCGCCCGCGACAACGCGGCGCTTCCGGGCGCCCTCACGGTCGACAAGCATCGCGGGGCGAAGGCGGAGCGCTCGTGGCCCCAGCTCCTCGCGCGCTGGCGCGAAGAGGTCGACGCGCTGGGCGAGGACTTCGCGAGCGGCGACGCGCGCATCGATCCCAAGCGCGCGCTCGCCACCTGCCGGCGCTGCGATCTCCACGCGCTCTGCCGCGTGCACGAGCGCCTGGGCGCCCTCGCCGAGGGCGACGGCGAGGAGGACGAATGAACGCGCGCGACGTGGCCGATTCCGCGGACCGCGCCGCCGCGCTCGACGCGACCCGCTCGTGCATCGTGCAGGCGCCGGCGGGCTCGGGGAAGACGGGCCTCCTCATCCAGCGCGTGCTGCGGCTGCTCGCGGGCGTCGGGCGGCCGGAGGAGATCCTCGCGATCACATTCACGCGCAAGGCCGCGGCGGAGATGCGCCGCCGCGTGCTCGAGGCGCTGCACGCCGCTGCGCGGGGCGTCCCCCCGCCCGGGGAGCCGCACGGGCAGCTCACGCTCGACCTCGCCCGCGCGGCGCTCGCGCGCGACCGCGAGCGCGGCTGGCGCCTCCTCGAGAACCCGGCGCGCCTTCGCGTGCAGACCATCGATTCGCTCTGCGCGTCGCTCGCGCGCCAGATGCCGGTGCTCTCCGGCATGGGCGCCGCGCCCGCGATCGTGGAGGACGCGCGGGCGCTCCATCGCGAGGCGGCCGATCGCACGCTCGCGCGGGTCGAGGGCGGCGATGCCGCCGCCGCCGCCGTGGCCCGCCTCCTCGCGCACCTGGACGGGGACTGGGCCGCGGCCCGGACGCTCCTCGAGGCGATGCTCGCGAGGCGCGACCAGTGGATCGGCCGCGTCGTGGGCTTCCAGGCGGACGACTCGGCCCGCCGCGCGCTGGAGGATGCGTTCCGCGCGGAGCGCGCGCGGATCCTGGCGCGGCTGCGTGCGCTCATGCCGGAAGGCGAGGAAGCGCGGCTCGCGCGGCTCGCGCGCCACGCGGCCGCGAACCTCGCGCGCGGCGGATCGGCATCGCCCGTCGCGGGCCTGGTGGAGGCCGCGGGCTATCCCGTGCCCCGGGAGGAGGGCGCGGACGCGTGGCGCGCGATCGCGGAGCTCCTCCTCAAGACCGGCAAGCCGCAGATGCTCCAGAGGGTCAACAAGCGGCACGGCTTCCCGTCGGGGCTGCCGGCGGAGAAGGCCCTGCGCGACGACATGGTGGATCTCCTCGCGCGCCTGGCCGCCGTGCCGGGCCTGTGCGACGCGCTCCACGCCGTGCGCCGCATGCCGCCCGCCACGTTCACGGCGTCGCAGTGGGAGACGCTGGGGGCGGTCGTCGCCGTGCTCCCGATCGCGGCGGGCGAGCTCTCGGTCGTCTTCGCCGAGCGCGGCGAGATCGACTTCACCGGCATCGCGCAGGCGGCGGTCGCGGCGCTCGGCACCGAGGAAGATCCCACCGACCTCCTCCTCGCGCTCGACGTGCGGCTGCAGCACATCCTCGTCGACGAGTTCCAGGACACCTCCGGGAGCCAGTGGGAGCTCCTCAAGCGGCTCACGGCGGGCTGGACCGGGGAGGACGGCCGCACCGTCTTCCTCGTGGGCGACCCGATGCAGTCGATCTACCGCTTCCGCGAGGCGGACGTGGCGCTCTTCCTGCGGGCGCGCGAGGCGGGACTGCCGAACGTGGCGCTCGCGCCCGTGCGGCTCGCGACCAACTTCCGCTCGCACGCGGGCGTGGTCGAGTGGGTGAACCTCGCGTTCGGCCGGGTGTTTCCCGCGGCGGAGGACGCGGACGCGGGGGCGGTCCCCCACTCGCCCTCGGTCGCGCACCATCCGGCGCGTCTCGGGATGCCGGTGCAATGGCACGCGTTCGTCGGCACGGACGTCGCGGCGGCCCGCGTCGCGGAGGGCGAGAAGGTGGCGGCGATCGCGCGCGACACGCTCGCCTCCGGGCTCACCGAGACGGTCGCGATCCTCGTGCGCAACCGCTCGCACCTCGATCGCATCGTGCCCGCGCTCAAGAAGGCCGGCGTGCCGTTCCGCGCGGTCGACATCGAGCCGCTCGCCGCGCGGCCGGTGATCCAGGACCTCCTCGCCATCACGCGCGCGCTTTCGCACCCGGCCGATCGCGTGGCGTGGCTGGCGCTCCTGCGCGCGCCGTGGTGCGGGCTCACCGTGGCGGAGCTCCACGCGCTCGCGGGGTCGCTCCCGGACGGCGACGACGGGAGGGCCACCGTGTGGGAGCTCCTGGGCGACGAGGCGCGCCTCGCCCGGATCGGCGTCGCGGAGCGCGCGCGGGTCGAGCGCCTGAAGCGCGTCCTCGCGCCCTTCGTGCAGGGCGGCTCGCGCGGGACCGCGCGCGCGCGCGTGGAGGCGGCGTGGCTCGCCCTGGGCGGCCCCGCCTGCCTCGCGCACGAGAGCGATCTCGAGGATGCCGAGACCTATTTCGACCAGCTGGACGCCCTGGAGCGCGCGGGAGACGTCGCGGACCCGGCGGCGCTCGAGGAAAAGATGCAGGAGCTGCACGCGGCCCCGGACGCGCCGGCGGACACGCGCGTGCAGGTGATGACGATCCACAAGGCGAAGGGCCTCGAGTTCGGCACGGTGATCCTGCCGGGCCTCGACCGGCCCCCACGCGCCGCGGAACGGCCCCTCTTCGCGTGGAAGGCGCGCGCGGACGGCACGCTCATGATGGCGCCCATGCGCGCGGCCGGGACGGCGGAGGACGCCGCGTACGACTACCTCGTGGGCCTGGACGAGGCGGCGTCGCGCCACGAGCTGGAGAGACTCCTCTACGTGGCGGCCACGCGCGCCGCCGGAAGCCTGCACCTCCTCGGGTTCGCGAAGCGCGGCCTGAGGGACGGCCATCCGGCGGTCCTCGCGCCGCGCGCGGGATCGTTGCTCGCGACCGCGTGGAGCGTCGCGCGCGACAAGTTCGAGAAGGCGCTCGCCGAGTCGCCGGATGTTGCCGCGGCGCCCGCGCGGCGCGCGCCGCCGGACGAGCTGCGCACGGTCGCGGTGTCCGCGCTCGACGCCACGGTGGCGGAGCCGCCGCGGGCGGACGCGCCGGCGGTTTCCGAGGCGCCGCCCTCGATCGAGTTCTCGTGGGTGGGCGAGACCGCGCGCCAGGTGGGGATCGTCACGCACCGGTGGCTGCAACGCATCGCCGCGGACGGGGTCGAGGGATGGGACGCGGCGCGCGTGGCCGCCTTGCGCGACGTGGTCGCGCGCGACCTCGCGCGGCGGGGCATCCCCGCGGCGGAGCGCGAAGCGGCCCGCCGGCGCGTGCTGCAGGCGCTCGAGGGGGCGGTCACGGACGCGCGGGGCCGCTGGCTCCTCGCCGCGCGCGAGGGCGCGGTCGCCGAATACCGCCTGCGCGTGGCGTCGCCGGACGGCGTGAAGCTCATCGTGATCGACCGCAGCTTCGTCGACGCGGACGGGCGGCGCTGGATCGTCGACTACAAGACGAGCGCGCACGAGGGAAGCGAGCCGGAGCGCTTCCTCGACCGGGAGCTCGAGCGCTACCGCGCGCAGCTCGCCGGCTATGCCGCGGCTTTCCCGGGGGAGGCCGTGGCGCTGGGTCTCTACTTTCCGCTGATGAAGGCCTGGCGCGAGCTCGCCTGACGGCTCAGCGGCCGGCCCCGAGCTGTGCGGCGAGGCGCGAGACCGTCTCGCGGAGGTCCGTCAATTCCCGCTGGAGCTGGTCGATCTGCGAGCGCATCGCGGCGATCTCGCCCATGGAGAGCGCGTCGCCCACGGGCTGCGCGGCGGGCGCGGCGGTCTCCGCCACGGCCGGCTCGCCGGAGAGGAGGTGCACCCAGCGCGCCTCGCGCGCGCCGGGCGCCTTCGGGAGCTCGCGCACGAACGGGCGCTCCGCCAGCTCCTCGAGGAAGGCCTGCACGGCGAGCAGATCGCCGAAGCGGTGCAGCCGATCGCTGTTGATGCGCAGCTCGCCCGGCGTCTGGGGCCCGCGCAGGAAGAGCACCGCGAGGAGCGCTACCGATTGCGGCGGGAGGCCCAGCGCCTTCCCCGCGTTCTGGGCGTAGCGCATGACGCGCCCGCCGCTCGATTCGACCACGAGCGAGAGCGACTTCAGGCGGTCCAGGGCCGCCTGGACCTCCGCGTCCGCCGCCTCGATCACCGGGTCGCGGCTCGTCTTCTGGTTGCAGCCGGACACGAGCGCGTTCAACGTGAGCGGATAGCTGTCCGGGACGGTGTGCTCCTTCTCCACGAGCACGCCGAGGACGCGCGTCTCGAGGAGCGAGAGGACGGGAGGCGCCGCGCTCAGAGCCGCGTCCCGAAGAGCCCGATCACGCCGATCACGATGAGGTAGATCGCGACGATGTAGTTGAGGAGGCGCGGTATCACGAGGATGAGGATGCCGGCGAGGAGCGAGATGATCGGGGCGAGCGCGACGTGGATGTTCATGTTTTTCTCCAGTGGGTGGGACTGCGGGATTTGCGGGTCAGGCAGCGAGCCAATCGCGCAGGAGCCCGGTCACGGCGTCCGGGCGCTCGAGCGTGGAGAGGTGGCCGCACTCCTCGATCACCTCGAGGCGTGCGCCGGGGAT
>Ga0207695_10006771_pt1 | contig 14777 bp, 11 predicted proteins | sample KBSC54metaG_FD_184354 | JGI IMG/M metagenome (GOLD analysis project Ga0207695, IMG submission 184354) | Corn rhizosphere microbial communities from Kellogg Biological Station, Michigan, USA - KBS C5-4 metaG (SPAdes) (version 2) | ecosystem: Host-associated > Plants > Roots > Rhizosphere > Soil... | reverse complement strand
CGGCGCTAACGCGGGCTTTTTTACCGCGCTGGCAGCACAGGCATGCAAGCCGGTGATTGCCATCGAGCCCCATCCGCTCAACCTCCAGGCGCTGTACCGCTGCTTGCTTGAGAACGGTCTGGATGCCGAGATATTCCCACTCGCGCTGAGCGCGCGGCCTGGGATCGTTCAGTTGTTTGGCGGCGGCCAAGGGGCGTCGCTCCTGGAAGGCTAGGGTGACATCGCGTCGAACTATGCAACGCCGGTACCCGCCAATACGCTGGACAATCTTCTATCGGGAAGGGCGTCCGGCGCGCGAATCCTGATCAAGCTCGATGTTGAGGGCGCTGAGCACACCGTGCTGGAAGGCGCCGCCGCCACGCTGGCGCGCATCCCAGCGCCGATCTGGATCGTCGAACACGGGCTGACGGAGAACTTCCCGCAGCGCAACCCGCATTATGTCGCGCTGTTCGAGCGCTTCTGGGCTGCGGGCTACCGCGCGAGCGCAATCGAGGAGGGGCTACGTCCGGTGTTACGGGCCGACGTCGAGGCGTGGTGGAGGGGTAATGCCACGCCCGCTGGCATGTATTACGAGTTCCGTCGGGAGGACTAAGCTGCGGCGCGACGTCCCCGAAGGCGGAGGGCCGCCGCCTCGATCGTTTCGGCATAGTGATCGAGCGTGAACTGGCGCCACTTGAGCAGCGCGTTGTCCGACATTACCCGAAGGTGTTTGCGGTCCGCGTGCAGTTCGAGTAGCGCGTCGGCTAGGGTTCGCGGATCGCGGATGGGTACGATTAAGCCATCCTTACCCGACGTGACGACGTCGCCGCAATTGGGGGTCGTCACGACCGGCAATCCGAAAGACATGGCCTCGATCTGTGTGATCGCGAATCCTTCGGAAATCGTGGGAAGGACGAAGACGTCCGCCTGGGAGTAGAGCTCGAGCGCCCGCTCACGATTCACCTTCCCTAGCATCTGCACGTTCGGAGGAGCGGTGGCGACCGCCTTGTCCGAGATGCCGATGCGCCCGGCAACCTGGAACTCGATGCGCTCGTTCCGGAGAAGGCTGGCGGCCTCGAAGAGATAGGGAATTCCTTTTCGAAGGACGACCTGCCCCAGCCACAGCACGCGCAGCGGTGCATTGGATGAAGTCTTCTTCGGGGCAACAGTCGATTCCCTTTCGTAGCACAGGGGCACGACGAGCACCTTTTCCCGTGCCACGCCCTGGCGCACCAGCGCGTCCCGCGAGAAGTTGGAATTGACGACGACGAGGTCGGCCGCCTTCCATTCTTCGCCGAGCCGCGCAAAATATTCTTCCGGGATTCGATCGTGGGGCGGTTCCCAGTCGGGCCAGCGAGCCATTTCCTCCAGCACCATCTCTTGGTCGACGCGTGCGGGATCGAGCTGGTCGACGACGGTGAATAGTCCACGATCCCTGGCGTGTCGTAACGGCTCGAGGGCGCCGGTGGAAAACGCGAACAGGGCGTCGCGACGCGGATCCAGCGCGAGGCCCGCCATGTGTTCCGCGACCTTCGTGCCGAAGTGCCGCCCCGTCTCCAGGTAATGGCGAAAGGTCGCTCCGACATCCCGCGAACCGCTGCGAAGCTTCCATCGCAAATCGTCCAGAATGGCCCAACCGGTGAATGAGGTCACCTTGTCCGCCGGAAGCTCCGCGTGATGCCGAAGGGACAGCCCCCACAGCGGAGTGGGCATTCGGGCGAATGCCGACGGCGCATAGGGCCACCAAACGTCGGTGTAGAAGCGCTTGAGCCGTTTGCGTCGCTGGAAGCTGACCGCGCAGGCGTAGAGTTCGCGCGATCCGATCTGGCTCACCAGCCACTGGAGTGGTTCGGTGCTCATATCTCATCCGGGCGTTGACCGCCATCGATCGCCCAGCGATAGATGGCCGCCATTCGCGATGCGACCCTCGCCCATGGGTGCACGCGCTCGACATAGGCACGCGCTCGTGCACCCATCTCGAGGCGATCATTCTCATTCATGTGCAGGAGCTCTCCCAGGCCGATCGTCACTGCAGGCATCGTCGCGTTGGTCAGCAACGCGGCGCCGGTCGTCGCCGGAGCGGACAGGTTGCACGCTTCGGAGATGAGGCTCGGCAGTCCATGGGCCCATGCCTCGAGCACCGCCATCGGCAAGCCCTCGCTGAGGGACGTGAGGACGAAGGCCGTCGCTGTCGTGAGCCTGCTTTCCTTTTCCTCTCCTGCCACGGGCCCTGCAAAGCGAACGACTCCGGATAGTCCCAGGTCGGACGAGAGCCGCTGGAGTTTCGCGATGTAATCGGCGTCGCCCGATCCGCAGATTTCCACCGTCCATTCGTCGCGAAGTCGCGGATCCGCGGTCGCCGCCGACGCGAAACCCCCGAGCACCAGCTCCAGGCCCTTCTTGGCATGGATGCGGCCCAGATAGAGCAAGGTTCTGCGGTCCTGTCGCTTGGCGGCGGACTCGCACATGGCGCGAACCTGGTTTGCATCCGGAATGTCGACCCCGTTCGGCACGACGAATGCCGGAAGGTCCTTGCCGAGCCGTCGAATGGAGGCGAGCTCCGCCTCGCACAGCGCGTGTAGGCACGTGGCTGTCCGCAACCGTAATCCTTCGTAGGTCGCGAGTGCCGCCTTCTTTGCGGCGGCGCTCTGCTCCAGCGCCCAGGGATCGAGCATGCCGTGCGGGGCGACAATGACGAACGCCGACCCGGCCCACATGCCGTGGGCGTGGCACAGGTCCGCGCTCGAGCAGCCATCTATGGCATGCCCCGCGCGCACGACCGATTCGATGTGCTGGTGCTCCTTCAGCGCGCGAACGAGCCCTTGCGTCGCCGTGTAGAGGCCACCGAAGCCAGGATCCGAGGCTTCGGTGACGTGGCAGACGTTCATCGCAGTGCCGCCGCGCGCAGGACGAGGCGGGCACCCAGGGAAAGATCCATCGACGGCGAGCCCAACGCCGTCTCTCGCGCGGCCGCGAGCCCACGGGCGAACCGGTCGGGACCCCAGTCGCGGATGAATCTGCGGGCGGCCTCGCCCATACGGGCCGTGAGGCGCGAATCGGCGGAAACGGCGGAAAGCAGTTCGGCCAAGCGAGCGGTATCCGTGGGATGGAACCGCCATCCCGTTTCGCCCGGCACCACGAAGTCGCGCGCGCAACCGGCCGTGTCCGAAGCGAGCACCGGGATGCCGCAGGCCATCGCTTCGTTGACCACGAGTCCCCACGGCTCGGTGAGGCTCGGCAAGATGAATGCCGTCGCCATGGCGTAGATCGCCGGCAGGTCGGGATATTGGCGAAATCCCATGAAGCGCACGTGGGGGGTGATGCCCAGCTGCTCGGCGAGCGCCACGAGGCTTGCCTTCTCGGGTCCGTCGCCCATGACGACCAGATCGCATGCCGCATCGCCGGTGCGGCCCCGATAGACGGCGAACGCTCGCAACAACCCGCCCACATTCTTGCGGCGGATCAGGCGGCACGAGGTCAGCAGGAATCGTGGCGGCAGGTCGAAGCGCTCCCGGGTCGCCGCCCCGTCGCGCCGGGCCTCGTCTGAACCGCGGATGAAGTAGTCGTTGTCCACCGCGTCGTAGCCGAGCTCGATGCGCTCGGGCGGAAAGCCCAGCTCCACCATGTAGCGCCATTGCGGCGTGCCGCCGACGAGGGCGGCATCGAAGCCCGCGAGGATCGCCCTTTTGGTGAGCTCACGTGCGGCGGCGCGGTCCCGGTCGGCGCGCGTGGTCTCGCTCATCACGATCATCTTCGCGCCGTGCTTCCGGGCCCAGCCGAGGGACGCATGCGAATACCAGTAAGCCCAGCCGGGGACCGCGATGACGGCAGGCGCCGCCCTGTCCAAAGCGCGCCAGAGAGCGTCATGCCGTTGCCCGGCACTGCCCGTCGGATGCGGGAACAGCGTCTCCTTCGGATAGTCGCCCTGCTCGGGAAGGACGTCCCATGCATAGGTGTCGTCCTGGCGGAAGATCTCGATCGCATGCACCGGCATCGCCGCGGCAGCGGCGCGTACGCGTGCATGGTGGTAGGGGCCGAAGCGCTCGAACAGTACAGCAATGCGCTCGCTCGACCGTGCAGGTGATGAGCCAGCACGGAGCTTGTCGTTGACGGGGGCGCTCGGTAAGGCTGGGCGAGGGTCGTACCCCAACTCGATGCGCAGCGATTCACAAGCGTCCCGCAGCGCGCCGGCGACGGATGCGGGCGCTGCCGCCGCGTGTGGGCCCGTCTTGACCTCCCGGATCGCGCGGTCGAGGTCACCGCCGTCGCGCCGCAGCTCGAGGAAATCGTATACGCACGAGAGGACGCCGCGAGGGTTCGCGACCAGATCCTCGTAGCGGATCTCGAGGAAATCGGCTCCCAGCAGGTCGCGAGCCGCATGGACGGCCTGAATCGATGCGTACCACTCGCAGGCCGCAAGCTTGGCGTAGTCCGCCTCGGTGGTGGGAATCGAGCAGAGATCGGCGCTCCGGATCGGGATCAGGTTCGAGCCCGCCAATTCCTCGATGAAGCGGTCGAGCTTGGCATAGCGGCTACCCCACCACCGGTTCAGCAGCGGCCGGCCCGCGATGGTGTAGCTGTCGTCGAGGCTTAAGCGGGCAATGCTGGCCACGACATCCGGCCAATCTCTCACGATGTGGAGGAATTTGGCCTGCGAGGCGAGACGCCTGAGCCACGGGATGCGGAAGCAGTTCTGGGGTAACTTCTCGACTAGTGTGCGCGCGGCCCCGGGATCGCGCACGCCGAACAGTCGTTCGAAGCGCGTCACGTGCTCGGGCATTGCGTCGCCTGCGGAAAAGAACATCCGCCCGCGGCCTGTGCCGAAGAGGTCGATGTCGTCTGTCACCTCGCTGAGAGCCGCCCAGCGATCGCGCGGCTCGTTGAGGTAGTGCACGTTCCGGTGTCCCCCGAGAAGCTCGCCCAGCAGCGTAGTGCCGCTTCGCCCGCAACCGACCACAAACACGATGTCGCGCCAGCATGGCGACAATGGCAGGTACTTGCGGACGGTCGAGGCGGCATGGCGCGAATCCCACTTCATCGCGCGCAGCAGGCCCTTGGCGTCAACTATCGCAGGCGAGGTCGGTGGCAAATTCGGTGTTGCTCCGGAGGGACTGGACACAGTCTACCGAAAGTTCCGGTACTGACGCCCGTGCTATTACACTGGCGCACATGATCGTTCTGGGCATCAATGCGTACCACGGCGACTCGGCCGCCTGCGTCCTTCGCGACGGGGTTCTCATCGCCGCCGCCGAGGAGGAACGCTTTCGGCGGATCAAGCACTGGGCCGGTTTGCCCACCGAGGCGGCTCGGTGGTGCCTCGATGCCGCCGGAGTTTCGCTCGGGGACGTAGGGCACATCGCGGTCAACCACGATCCGAGCGCGAACCTATGGCGCAAGCTCGCCTACGTGGCGGCGCAAAGGCCCTCCCTCTCGCTCCTGCTCGAGCGCGCGCGCAACCGACGCGAACGTCAAGGTATCGCGCCGTCACTCGAGGCGGCATTGGGGGGGGCGTTCCGAGGCCAAGTGCATTTCGTCGAGCATCACCTGGCCCACCTCGCGTCCGCCTTCCTGGTGTCGCCTTTCGAGGAGGCGCTGGCTGTATCGGTGGACGGATTCGGCGATTTCGCGAGCGCCGCTTGGGGTGTTGGCCGGAAGCGCGCCTTGGAGGTCGAGGACAAAGTCTACTTTCCGCACTCGCTCGGGATCTTCTACCAAGCGCTGACCCAATTCCTCGGCTTCCCGAAGTACGGGGACGAATTCAAGGTGATGGGGCTCGCTCCCTATGGGGATCCCCGATTTCTTCCCGAGATGCGCCGCATTGTCCTGCTGCAAAAGGATGGCACGTTTCGACTCGATCCCCGGTTCTTCCGTCACGCGAAGGAGAGGGTTAAGTACGAATGGAACGGCGGCGAGCCCGTGGTGGGGCCGCTCTACACCGATGAGCTCGAGGCGCTGTTTGGGCCGGCCCGTGGAGCGCACGAGGAACTTGAACAGAAGCATCGTGACATCGCGCGCTCCGTGCAGGCGATGTACGAAGAGGCCTTCTTCCACCTCCTGAACGTGCTCCATCGGCGCCATTCTGTGGATTCGATTGCCCTTGCGGGTGGATGCGCCATGAACTCGGTCGCAAACGGAAAGGTGTATTCGAACACGCCGTTTCGGAGGCTGTATGTCCAACCGGCGGCTGGCGACGCGGGAGGCGCCATCGGCGCCGCATTTGCGGTATGGGCGAAAGCCCACGGATCGAATCGCGCCTTCGTCATGGATCACGCGTACTGGGGCCCCGCCTATTCGGATGACGAGATCCGGCGGGCACTCCACGACCGTGCAACGGACACGAAGTCGGCGAATTGCGACATCGGCCGCGTGGATGACGATGGGGCGTTGTGCGAGCTAGCCGCGCGCGCCATTTCGGAAGGTTCCGTGGTGGGTTGGTTCCAGGGGCGAATGGAATGGGGGCCGCGGGCGCTCGGCAATCGCTCGATCCTCTGCGATCCGAGGCGCGCCGACATGAAGGACATCCTCAATCGGAAAATAAAGCGCCGAGAGTCCTTCCGCCCTTTCGCCCCGTCCGTATTGCGCGAGGCCGTGGCGGACTGGTTCGAGACGGATGACGACGTTCCCTTCATGATGCAGGTGTACCAGATCCGCCCTGAAAAGCGCGCGTCGATCCCCGCCGTCGCGCACGTGGACGGCTCGGGACGACTGCAGACCGTCGTCCGGGGCGCCAATCCGCGGTATTACCGCCTGATAGAGGCGTTCCATGCGCTCACGGGCGTCCCGATGGTCCTTAACACCTCGTTCAACGAGAACGAGCCCGTAGTTTGCCGTCCCGAAGAGGCCCTCGACTGCTTCCTTCGCACGAACATGGATCTGCTCGTGATGGGCGATTGGGTGGTTCGACGCAATTCCGACTCATTCGCGACATGAAGATCTCGGTCATCACGGCCGTCTACAACCGGTGCCACACCGTTCAGGACGCGCTCGACAGCATCGCGAGCCAGTCCTACCGCGCGCTCGAGCACGTGGTGGTCGACGGAGCTTCGACAGATGGCACGAAGGCGATTCTTCAGCGCAATCGCGAACGCATTGCGGTCCTGGTGAGCGAGCCGGACAAGGGCATCTACGACGCGCTGAACAAGGGGATCGGTCTCTCGACGGGTGAGGTTGTCGGCTTCTTGCACGCCGACGATGTCTTCGCCGACGAGAACGCGATATCGAGAATCGCGTCCGTCTTTGAAGACCCGGATGTCGAGGCGGTCTATGGGGATCTTCAGTATGTGAGCAACAACGATAGCTCACGTACGATTCGCTTCTGGCGCGCCGGGGACTTTACCGCGGCCCGACTCGCGTGGGGATGGATGCCCCCGCACCCGACGCTCTATGTCCGGCGACGCGTATACGAGCGGCTCGGCGCATTTGATACCCGCTATCGCATTGCTGCCGACTACGACTGCATTCTCCGCTTCCTGGGGCGCGGCGGCGTTGAACCTGCCTACATACCCGAGGTGCTGGTGAAGATGCGCGTTGGAGGTGCCAGCAACCGATCGATTTCGAACATTCTCGAAAAGAGCAAGGAGGATTATCGAGCTCTTCGCTCCAACGGTGTGGGCGGGCTGGGCGCGCTGGCATGGAAGAACCTGAGCAAGCTGGGCCAGTTCATTCAATCATAGGCTCGGCACAAGACATGAATCCGTAACGTTCGGGGTGCGTCATTTCGCGGGAGCCCCGGCTCGTCTTGCCGGCCTCGGTCAGGTCCCCCGGCGCCTTCACCGAGGGGGCCGCCCGACGGCCATTCGCAAGTGGAAAACCGTGCCGGAAAGGGCCGAAAGCTCGAATTGACGGATCGGGGCGGAGACCAGTACTATTCGACCCTTGATTCGGATTGATTTCCCAAGCCGCACAAGAACTTACGACGACTCGTTCAGCCCATTTCCGGAACCGCGGTCCGATTTCCGGAATCCGTAGTGGCGCGGATTCGGTTCGCGCCTTTGGTCTTGGAGCTCCGGATTGCGAAAGGGAGTACAAAAAATGTCGAAGACTAAATTGCGCAAGGCGCTGGGCATTCTCTTCGCCATCGCAGCGGGCCCCGTTCTCGCGCAGACGACATATGTCCGCCCGCAATACCAATACCCCGGGACGCCGCCCGAGACGGGGCCGGCGAGCATCCAGGTGGGCGACTCGCCCTTCTTCGTAACTCCGTACCTGGGGACCGCGATCGGCCGCGACGACAACCTCTTCCTCACGCGCGACAACCCGCGGAGCTCGGACCTCTATCTCCTGAGCCCCGGCATGAAGCTCGACGCGCGCGATCGGAACAAGGTCATCCAGGCGAGCTACCAGGGGCAGATCGGGCGTTACACCTCGAGCCGCGACGATGATTACGTCGACGAGACCGCGCGCGCCCAGTTCGACATGGCGTTGGATCGCCGCAACTTCCTGAAGCTGGGCGTCGATTACGTCCGCAGCCACGATCCGCGCGGGTCCACGGACCGCCCGATCGGCTCCGGGCCGGACCGCTACCGCCAGACCACGCCCTACGCCACCTACGCGCTCGGCGCCCCCGGCGCGGCGGGCCGTGTCGAGCTCTACTACAGCGACCCCGGCCGGCGCTACATCTCCAATCGCGACACGACGTTCAACAGCGATCGCGAGATGCAGGAATTCGGCGGCGCCTTCTACTGGCGCGTGATGCCGCGCACCTACGTGATGGCGGAAGCGCGCCAGACGGACGTGCGCTACGACGTCTCGAACTCGCCCCTCACCGCCGACGAGCACCGCTACTACGCGGGCGTCACCTGGGAGGCGACTGCGGCGACGACTGGAACCGTGAAGGTGGGCCAGCTGCGCCGTAACTTCAAGGACCCGGCGCAGCCCGACTTCTCCGGGACGAGCTGGGAGGCCCTGGTGAGCTGGGCGCCCCGGTCGTATTCCAAGTTCGATTTCTACTCGGCGCGCCAGACGAACGAGTCGACGGGCCTGGGGAGCTTCATCCTCAGCTCGATCGGCGGCGTGACCTGGAGCCATTCCTGGTCGAGCTACGTCACGACGGCGGTCGATGCAAGGCTCCAGAAGGACGATTACCAGGGATTCGATCGCAACGACAAGATCGCGGTGCTGGGGCTCAAGGCCGGCTACAAGTTCCGCCGCTGGCTCACGATGGGCGCCGAATATACGCATACGAAGCGGGACTCGAACCTCGACCTCTTCGACTACGACAAGAACCTCTACCTGTTGACGCTTACCGCAACGATGTGATTCGCAAGGCCCGCCGGTGCTTCCGGGCTCCGGCGGTTCCACCACGGTCGCTTATGGCGCGCTTCGCCCGCTTCATCGTCGTACTCGCGGCGCTCATTTCCTCGCCGCTCTTCGCCGCATCCCCGGAGCTCTCCAGCTACAAGCTCGGAGCGGGCGATGTCATCACGATCCGCGTGCTCGGCGAGGACGACCTCAAGCGCGACCACGTGAAGCTCTCGGATGCGGGCACCGTCTCCTTCCCCGTGCTTGGAGAGATCCGGGTGAAGGGCATGACGGTCGGCGGCCTGGAGGAATACGTCACGAAGGGCCTGAAGGGCAGGTACCTTCTGAATCCGCAGGTGACCGTCTCGATCGACGAATACCGGAACTTCTATGTGAACGGCATGGTGGAAAAGCCGGGCGGCTACCCGTACTCGCCCGGGCTCAACGTGCGCAAGGCGATATCCATCGCGGGCGGCTTCAAGGAGCGCGCGTCGCGGGACAAGATCAACGTAATCCATGACGACGATCCGAAGCAGACGCCGCACAAGGTCGATCTCAACACGGTCCTCCTGCCGGGCGACATCCTGACGGTCGAGGAAAGCTTCTTCTGATGAACGACCTCACCCTCCAGGAAAGCCTGCAACCCGTGGACGGCATGCAGCCTTCATGGGCCAACGAAACGCTGGACATCGTCGAGTACTGGCGCGCCATTTCGAAGCGTCGCTGGAGCATCCTCGGCCTCACGATCGTGGTAGCCGTGCTGGCCGCCTTGATCGTGTCCTCGGTCCGCCCGCAATACCGGGCGTCCACCACGCTCCTCATCGAGCAGGGCAAGTCCAAGGTCGTCTCGATCGAGGAGGTCTATAGCCAGGGGCTGATGCAGCGCGAGTACTACCAGACCCAAGTCGAGATCCTGAAGAGCGACGAGCTCGCGCGCAAGGTCGTGCAGAAGCTGAAACTCACTACGAACGCCGAATACGACCCGCGTCAGCGAGAGCCGGCCTGGTACGTCCGCGTGCTGCCCTTCGGGGCATCCGGCGATGGCGCGGCAAGATCGGAGGACGACGTCCTGAAGAGCGTCGTCGCTAGTTTCAAGCGCGGCCTCCAGATCCAGCTCGTCCGCAACAGCCAGCTCCTCCAGATCAATTTCAGCTCGCACGATCCGAAGCTCGCAGCCGCGGTGCCGAACGCGCTCGCCGACGTGTACATCGAGAACGACCTCGATGCGCGGATGGCCATGACCCAGAAGGCGTCGGAATGGCTGCGTGACCGCATGGGCGAGTTGCGGGCAAAGGTCGAGGCTTCGGAGAAGTCGCTGCAGGATTACCGCGACCGCGAGCACATCGTGGACGCCAAGGGTCTCGCGATGTCCGGCGCGAGCCGCCAGCTCGAGGAGTTCACGAAGAGCCTGGTCGAGGCGCGCCAGCGGCGGGCCGAGGCCGAGAGCGCGTACGCGATGGTCCAGCAGATCAGGACTGGGCGCGCGCAGGTGAGCTACGACAGCATTCCGGCCGTGCTCAAGAATCCGCTCGTGCAGCACATGAGGGAGCAGGAGGGCGACGCGGAGAAGCGCCTGAGCGACGCGGCCAAGCGCTACGGCCCGGAGCACCCGAAGATGATCCAGGCGCGCGCCGAGTTGGACGCCGCCCGGGAGAACACGCGCCGCCAGATCGACGCGGTGGTGACGGGGCTTTCGAAGGAGTACGAGGTCGCCAAGGCGAACGAGGCGGCCGTCGCGAGCGCGCTCGCGCAGAGCAAGTCCGACATCCAGAGCCTCAATCGCAAGGACTTCCAGCTGGGCATCCTCGAGCGCGACGTGCAGCAGAACCGAAATCTCTACGAGATGTTCGTGAACCGCCTGAAGGAAACGAGCGCTGCGGGCGACTTGCAGACCACCATCGCGCGCGTGGTTGATCCCGCCACCATCCCGGCGACGCCGTACGCCCCCAGGAAAACGGACATCGTGGCGACCACCGCGTTCATCACGCTGATCCTCGGTGCGATACTCGCCCTGCTTCTCGATCGTCTCTCGAACACCATCAATTCCACCACGGACGTCGAGACACGCCTCGGCATGTCGGTCCTCGGCGTCCTGCAGAAGATCAAAGGCGTTCCGAAGAAGGGCTTCGTCTCGGAGCTCGCGTTCTTCACCGATTCCCAGTCGACCTTCTCGGAGGCGGTGCGGACCGTGAGGACCAGCATCCTCATGTCGGCGCTGGACGACCCGCACAAGGTCGTGGTGATTACCTCCTCCGTGCCGGAGGAGGGGAAGACGACCCTTTCCTTCAACCTCTCCTGCGCGCTGGGCCAGGTGAAGAAGGTGTTGCTCGTGGACGGGGACCTCCGCCGCCCGAAGATCGCGAAGCTGGTGGGCCGCGATCTCCGCGCCCCGGGCCTCGCCGATCTCGTTGCGGGACAGGCGCAGGTGAGCCAGTGCGTCTTCTTCGAGGAGCGGTCCGGCATCCACATCCTGCCCTCGGGCACCGTGCCGCCGAACCCGCTCGAGCTCCTGAGCTCCAAGCGCTTCGCCGACGTGATCTCGAAGCTCAAGGAAGCGTTCGACGTCGTGATCATCGACAGCGCGCCGCTGCAGCTCGTGAGCGACGCGCAGGTCCTCTCGCAGTTCGCGACGTCCGTGATCTACGTCGTGAAGGCCGACTCGACCCCGTACCAGGTCGCGCAGAACGGCATGAAGAAGCTGCGCCGCGTGAGCGCGCCCGTCCTGGGCGTGGTCCTGAACCAGCTCGACCTCGAGAAGGCCGAGAAGTACTACGGCGAGTACAGCGGCTACAAGAGCTATGGCGGCTACAAGAAGCACGGCTACACGCGCACGTACGGCAGCCGGGCTGATTGACGTGGCGCTCGCGCCGGGCCGCCTGCTCGTCGCGGTGCCGGTCGTGGCCACGCTCGCGTGGCTCGCCGTCCACGCCGTGCGCGTCGGCGAAGCGGGCAGCATCGTCTACGGCGCGGACAAGGAAATGGCTACCTGGGCCGCTTCCGGCGCGCCTCCGGGCCCCCAGACCTTGTCGTGGGTCGAGGCGGACGTCGAGCGCGCGCGCGCCGCGACGCCCGGCGATCCGGAGGCCGAGGAGCTCCTGGGGGAGCTCGCCGCGCGCCAAATCGACCGCGCCGGGTCCCTGGACGAGGCGCTCCGCCATTTCGCCCGCGCCGTGCTGCTGAGGCCCACCTCGCCCTACAGCTGGGCCGCCATCGCGGACGCGCGCTACCGCAAGGGCGACACGGGTTCAACCTTCGAAACCGCGCTCCGGCGGGCGGCCGAGCTGGGCCCCGCCGAGCCGGAAGTCCAGCGCACCGTGGTCGACCTGGGGCTCGCGACCTGGGATGAGGTGGCGCCGGCGACCCGGGAAGCGGTCGAAAAAACGGTTACAGGCGCAATGAAGCGGGACGCCGCCGAGGTCCTGCAGATCGCGGGGAGACGTGGTAGGCTCGCCGTCGCTTGCCGCCATCTCGCCGACGCACCGCGCCGCGTCGACTCCGAGGGGCTCACCACTTGCAGCAGGGAGGCAACGTCATGAAAAAGATATCGATCGTCCTGGCGCTGATGGCGCTCTTCTTCACGGACCTGGCGCTCGCCGCGAGCGCCGTGGTCGGCTCGCTCGCGGGCAGCGTGCAGGTACAGAGGGGCGCCGGCGCGCCGCGCGTCCTGCGACTCGGCGACGAGGTCGTCCAGGGCGATACCGTCTTTACGGGGCCCGCATCTTCGGTCGTGCTCAAGTTCGACGACGGGCAGATCGCCGCCCTCACCGCCAACTCCCGCATGCAGGTCAGCGCTTACGCGTTCAATCCCCAGGCGAGGACGGGCAACATCCTCCTCTCGCTGGTGGTGGGCGGCATGCGCGCGATCACCGGCCTCATCGGCCACAATCAGCCGGACAGCGTGAAGTTCCGCGCGGCGACGGCCACGATCGGCATCCGAGGCTCCGAGGGCATGATCGTCACGGACGGCATAACCGTCGCCGTGACGGTCACGGACGGGGCCTTCACGTTCACGTTCGCGGGCGAGACCATCGTCATCCCGGCAGGACGCGGCGCATTGGGCGCGGACAACCGGATCACGCAGGGCACCGCCCAGCAGATCTTCAACCAGCTGCCGGTCACGTTCCAGAACGCCATCGGCGGGCTCACGGGCCTCACGAGCCAGATCAACGAGGCGATCGCGAACACCCTCAATCAGGGGCAACGGCCCCCGCCGCCGCCGACGCCGGGACCGAACAACCCGACGGGACCGACGGGCGGCGGATCGTCCAGCAGCAAATAGCGACGGTCGCTGAGATCGCGAGGGCCATCCCGGCCGCGAGGCGGGGATGGCCCTGCTACTTGGAACACCGCGCTTGAGCAGGGCTCACGGCTTCGACCTCGACGCGCCGCTCTTCTGGGCGTTCGTGGCGCTCCTCGTCTGGGCGCCCATCCCGCTCGGGAGCAATCGCGCATGGGCGTGGGGGTTGCTCGAAGCGGGCATGTTCGCGCTCCTCGCCGCATGGCTCCTCCTGTGGGCCTGGCGCCGCGTCGAGGCTACCGATGCGCTGCGCGCCGCGTGGCCCGCGTGGATCCTTCTCGGAGCGTGGCTCGCGTTCCAGGCCCTGGAGGTCGTCCCGATGCCCGCGGGCTGGGTGGCCGTGCTCTCGCCCGCCGCCGCGCGGGCGCACGCGCTCGCGGCCGACGTGGGCCCCGCGTCGTCCGCGATCACGTTGTCGATCGATCCGGAAGCCTCGCGCGTCTCGCTCCTGAAGAGCCTCGCCTACGCCGCGATCTTCTTCCTCGCGCTGGTACTCGTCGCGCGCCGCTCGCGCCTCCTGGCGCTCGCCCGCGTGCTGGTCTACGCCGCGGTCATCCAATCCGTGTACGCGGTCCTGATGCACCTCGCGAGCGGCACCGAGGAGTGGTTCGGGACGCTGATCGGGCACGGCGACTCGGCGAGCGGCACCTACGCCAACCGCAACCACTTCGCGGGCTACCTCGAGATGAGCTTGGCCCTCGGCATCGGGCTCCTCATCGCCGGGCTCTCGGACCGGAAGGCGGATACGTGGAAGAAGTTCCTCCGCCTCACGCTGGAATGGGTGCTGAGCCCCCGGATGGTGCTGCGCCTGGCCCTTTGCGTCCTGGTGATCGCCCTCACGACGACGCATTCGCGGATGGGCAACACGGCGTTCTTCAGCTCGCTCATCGTCGCGGGCGTCATCGGCATCGCGCTCTCGCGCCACGCGACCCGGAACACCGTGATCCTGCTCGCGAGCCTGGTCGCGATCGACCTCTTCATCGTGGGGAGCTGGTTCGGCGTCGAGAAGCTCGCCCAGCGCCTGGAGCAGACGACCGTGAGCGATGTCCAGGTGCGTGAGGAGCCCGCTTCCTACACGGTTCCGCTGATCCGGGACTATGCGATGTTCGGCTCCGGTCCCGGAAGCTTCCATGTCGCATTCCCGCGCTATCGTCCCGCCTCCGTGGTGAGCTTCTACGAATACACCCACAACGACTATGCGCAGTTCGCATCGGAGTCGGGCGTCCCGGCGTTCGCGGTGCTGGCATGCTTCGCCGCGCTC
>Ga0207695_10006770_pt1 | contig 14779 bp, 13 predicted proteins | sample KBSC54metaG_FD_184354 | JGI IMG/M metagenome (GOLD analysis project Ga0207695, IMG submission 184354) | Corn rhizosphere microbial communities from Kellogg Biological Station, Michigan, USA - KBS C5-4 metaG (SPAdes) (version 2) | ecosystem: Host-associated > Plants > Roots > Rhizosphere > Soil... | reverse complement strand
CACTATGCCGCGCTGTACGCGCTGCCCGGCGCCATGCACTCGGGCTTCTCGCAGTTCGCGGCCTTCGACCAGGACGTGATCGACAACCGCGCCTTCCTCGCGCACGACCGCCTGAAGATGCCGGTGCTGGCCGTGGGCGGCCAGAAGTCGTTCGGCGCGATGGAGGCCACCGTCATGCGCGCCGCGGCCGACGACGTCACCGAGGCCCAGGTGCCCGGCTCGGGCCACTGGATCATGGAGGAGCAGCCCGCCGCGACGACGCGCATCGTGCTGGACTTCCTGGCGCGCTGATGCGCACGGGCGCCGCTGCCGCGTTGCGCAACGGCATCGGGTCGTCCCGCGATCGCGGTATACGGGCGGGGGTTCGTCGCGGGCGTCATGACTTCGTCATCGGCGGCGCATAACGTGCGCGGTTTTGTCGATTCCACGAGACCCCCGATGAACTTCCTCACCCACGCGACGAAGCCGCGCCATCCCGCCTTCGCCGTCACGCTCCTGGCGGCCGCCACCCTGGCCGCGTGCGGCGGCGACAAGAGCTCCGGCGCCAGCGGCCCGGCCGCGGGCACCACCGTCGACGTCACGCTGATGGAGACGACGGACCTGCACCAGAACATCCTCAGCTACGACTACTACAAGCTGGCCGAGGACAAGTCCGTGGGCATCGAGCGCACCTCCACGCTGATCAAGCAGGTGCGCGCGGCCAACGCGAACACGATGCTGTTCGACGCCGGCGACATCATCCAGGGCACCGTCCTCGGCGACTACCAGGCCCTGGTCAGCAAGGTGCCCTGCACCGACAAGCTGGCCATCTTCAAGGCGATGGACGCGATCGGCTACGACGCCGGCACCATCGGCAACCACGAGTTCAACTACGGCCTGAAGTACCTGGCCCAGGTGACCGGCCGCCAGTTCAACACGCCCAACCTCGACCCGGTGGCCTCGCAGCCCAAGTGCCAGGGCCCGGCCTACCCGCAGGTGCTGGCCAACGTGGTGAGCACCACCGACGCCAAGCCGATCTTCGATCCCTACGTGATCGTCACGAAGACGTTCAGCGCCACGACGCCGGACGGCAAGACGGTGCAGGTGCCCGTCAAGGTGGGTGTCATCGGCTTCACGCCGCCGCTGATCATGGCCTGGGACAAGGGCAACCTCGACGGCAACGTCACCACGACGGGCCTGAAGGAGACGGCCGAGAAGTACATCCCCGAGATGAAGGCCAAGGGCGCCGACGTCATCGTCGCGGTCGCCCACGGCGGCCCGGACGGCGCGGCCTACTCCGCCACGATGGAGAACGGCGCGCTGTACCTGGCGCAGGTGCCCGGCATCGACGTGCTGATGATGGGCCACCAGCACCAGGTGTTCCCCAACGCCGCCAGCACCGTGGCAGCCTTCAACATCGACGGCGTCGACAAGAAGGCCGGCACCGTGGCCGGCGTGCCCGCCGTGATGGCCAACTTCTGGGGCAAGAACCTGGGCGTGGTCAACCTGAAGCTGACCTACGGCAGCACGGGCTGGGCGGTCGACAAGACGGCCACGACGACGGCCACGATGTCGACCCAGAACGCCGACAAGAGCTACGTGGCCGCCGACCCCGCGATCGCCCCGCTGGTGCAGACCGAGCACGCCGGCACCATCGCTTACGTCAAGACGCCCATCGGCACCAGCGACTTCCGCATGACGACCTACTTCGCGGACGTTGGCGACACCACGGCGATCCAGATCGTCAACCAGGCCCAGGCGCAGTACGTGAAGGACTACGTCGCGGCCAACCTGCCGCAGTACAAGAGCCTGCCGGTGCTGTCCGTCAGCGCGCCGTTCAAGAGCGGCTTCGGCGGCGCCACCGACTACACCGACGTCGCCAGCGGCGACCTCGCGATCTTCAACGCGGCCGACCTGTACCTGTACGCCAACACGATCCAGGCCGTCCTGGTGACCGGCGCCGATGTCAAGGCCTGGCTGGAGAAGGCCGCCACGCGCTTCAACCAGATCGACCCGACGAAGGCGGCCGCGCAGTCGCTGGTGAGCACGTTCCCGGGCTACAACTTCGACGTGCTCGACGGCGACGGGTCGATCAGGTACGAGATCGACGTGACGCAGCCGCAGGGCAGCCGCATCAGGAACCTCACGATCAACGGCAACGCGGTGGATCCGGCGGCGCAGTTCATCGTCGCGACGAACAACTACCGCGCCAGCGGCGGCGGCGGCTTCCCGGGCCTGGACGGCAGCAAGACGATCTACCGCAGCCCGGACGCCAACCGCGACGTGCTGATCGCCTACGTCAAGAAGGCCGCGACACTGGCCAAGGCCACCAACGGCAGCGACCGCAGCTGGCACTTCACGCGCGTGGCCACGGCCGGCCCGGTGCAGTTCAGCTCGGCGCCCGGCCTGGCCGCGCTGGCCGCCGCCGACGGCGTGCCGGGCGTGACACAGGTGCTGGCCGACGATGGCGCGGGCCTGGGCCTGGCGCGCTACCAGATCGACCTGAGCGTCCAGTGAAGCGCACGCTCGCCGGCGTCGCCCTGGCGGCCACCCTCGCGGTCGCGGCGGCCGCGACGCGCCCCTTCTGGGTCGCGCCCGATGCCGTGCAGGCGCAGTCCTGGCTGCGCGACGCGGCCGACCGACGCGACGCGGGCGCGCAGGCGTCGCTCGCGCGCTGGTCGGCGCGGGGCAACGCCTCGGCGCGCCACGCGTACGCCACGCTGCTGTCGCATCGCGTCGACGCGGCGTCGCGCCAGCGGCTGGCGCAGGTGCTGGCCGACGGCGCCGACGCGGGCGACGCGGCCGACGCGACCCGGCTGGCGGAGCTGCTCGCGCAGGCCTCGCACGCGGGCGCGTCACGCGAGGACGCGCGCGTGGCGCGCCTGCTCGCGCAAGGCCACGCGGGCCACGTGCCCGCGGCCGCGCGCCTGCTGGCGCTGCGCGCGCTCGATCCCGCGCGCGGCACGCCCGACCCGGCGCGCGCCGCGGCCTGGATGGCCGAGGCGGCGAGCGGAGGCGACGCGCCTGCGATGTTCCTGCTCGCCAACATGCTGCGCGCGGGCCAGGGCGCGCCGCGCGACGACACGAAGGCCCTCGCGCTGTACCAGGCCGCGGCGGATGCCGACTACGCGCCCGCCATCCAGGCGCTGGCGATCGCCTGGCGCTACGGCGAGCTGGGCCTGCAGGCCGATGCCGCGCAGTCGCGGCTGATGGATCACGAGGCGGCCGAGGCGCTGGCACACGCGGCGTTGTAGGGCGAGTCGGCCGCTGGCGTGACCCGCCGTTCGCCGGCGCTCCGATCAAGCGGCATGGCGGGTGACGCCTGCGGCGAGCCCGCCCTCCGATCCGTCGCGCTACGGCCGGCGGCCGCGGGCCGCCGCGACGGCCTCCTCGATCGCCTCGAGCACCGGTGCGACCTCGAACGGCTTCGGGATCGACCGGAAGACGCCTTCGACGCCGGCCGCGGCGCCGGGCATGCCCGTGACGTTGGCGCTCAGCGCGATGATGGGAATCGCCGCCGTCGAGGGATCGGCGCGCAGCAGCTCGCGCGCCTCGCGCCCCGTCATCTCGGGCATGTTGTTGTCCATCACGATCACGGTGGGCAGGTGGCGCCGCGCGAGCTCGACGCCGATACGGCCGTTGCTGGCGGTCAGAACCTGGACACCGGGACGCATGGCGAGCACGTTCTCGAGCAGGCGCAAGCTCAGCAGGTCGTCGTCGACGCACAGGACGGTGACCTCGGGCGCGGCCGCGCCGCCGCCGGCCGGCGCCGCCGCGGCGGCCTCGAACGCCGGCACGGGCGCCGGCAGCTCGGGCGACGCCGGCAGCTCGATCCAGAACGTGCTGCCCACGCCAGGGACGCTGTCGACGCCGATGCGTCCGCCCATCAACTCGACGAGCCCCTTGGTGACCACCAGGCCGATGCCGCTGCCCTGCGTGGCACCCGCCTCGCGGCCCAGGCGGTTGAACGGCTGGTACAGCGCGTCCACCTGCGCGGGCGTCATGCCGGCACCGTGGTCGATGACCGACAGCCGCACGTTGTCGCCCAGCTGCTGGCAGGCGATGTCGACGACGGCGTGCTCGGGGCTGTACTTGACGGCGTTCGACAGCAGGTTGATCAGCACCTGCTTGAGCCGCGTGCGATCGCTCATCACGCGCACCGACCGGTCGGCGAACGTCCGCAGCGCGATGCCGCGCGGCTCGGCGATCGGCCGGATCAGCGTGACGCAGTCCCCGAGCACCGCGCCGAGCTCCAGCGGCTCGATGGCCAGGGCGGTCTTGCCGGCCTCGATGGCGGCGAGGTCGAGCAGCTCGTTGATCAGGTCCAGCAGGTGCTTGCCGGCGTCGACGATGTGCTGGCCGTACGAGACCTGCTGCGACGCCGCGAGCGCCTGGTGCGCGTTCAAGGTGAGCAACTGGGCGAAGCCCAGGATCGCGTTCAGCGGCGTGCGCAGCTCGTGGCTGACGGTCGACAGGAAGCGGCTCTTGGCGATCGAGGCCTGCTGCGCCTGCGCCGTGGCCTGCGCGAGTTCCCGGTTGGACACCAGCAGCTCGGCGGTGCGCTGGCGCACCCGCTCCTCGAGTTCCTCCGCGTGCCGGGCCAGGCGGGCCGCGTCGTGCACGCGCTGCGTCACGTCGATGGGGCACACGAAGCGCGCGTGGCGCCCCATGAACGCCATCTCGTGGGACGTGATCTCGACCAGGATGATCTCGCCGCTCCTGAGACGATGGCGCCAGATGCCGGAGCTGAAGACGCTGGCCGGCGTGTCGCGCACCGAATCCCTCACCGCGGGCGCGTCCTCCGCGGGGCGGATGTCCAGGATGGTCATCGCCAGGAACTCGTCGCGCGACCAGCCGTAGCGGGCGCAGGCCACCTCGTTGACGTCGAGGAACCGCAGCGTCTCGAGGTCGTAGATCCACATCGGCAGCGGGTTCGCCTCGAACAGCTGGCGATAGCGCAGCACGCCATCGTCGACGGGCGCCCGCGCGCGAGCGTCCTCGCGCGGCTCGGGGGCCGCGGCGGGGCTCGGTTCGGGGGCGCGAGGGCCGTCTTGCATCGCTTCTCCAGGATCGCCGTCGGGGGCCGCAGCCGCAGCATACCGCCTTCGGTATCGCCAGGGACGGGTGGCCGCTCCCCCTCCCGGGGGATGGCCCGCGCGCTCGGGCCGGCGCGGCGCTCCGGGGCCACGCCGCGGCCTGTCGAGCGCGTTCAGCTCGCCGCGGCGGTGAACTCCAGGATGGCACGCAGGACGGCGTCGCTGTCGCCGCACCACCAGAAGTGGTCGATGCCCTCGAGCGGGCGCCAGGCCGCGCCGGGGATCGCGCCGGCCAAGTGCCGCCCGGCATCGAAGCGCACGGCGCGATCGCCGCGGCGGTGCATCACGAGCGTGGGCACGCGGATGCGCGCCAGCTCGGCACGCAGGTCGGCGTCGCGCAGCCCGCGCAGGAGCGTCTCGAGTCCGCCGGGCGAGGCGGCGTGGCGCACGAGGCGGGCCCACCAGGCGCGCAGCGCGGGATCGTCCTGGCCGCTGGGTGCGAAGGTCTCCAGGCCCACCGGACCGCCCCAGCCGGCGACCAGGCGCTGCAGCCACACCTCGTAGGCCGCGGCAGGCAAGGCCCACGGGTAGTCGGGGGCCGCCGCGCCGCGCGCGAGCGATCCGAACAGGCAGAGCCCGCTGACGCGCTCCGGCCGGTCGATGGCCAGGCGCATGGCACCCAGCCCGCCCTCGGACGAACCGAACAGCCAGGCGGCCGGTACCCGCGCGTCGTCGAGGATCGCCTCCATGTCCTGCGCCAGGGCGGCGGGCGTGCTCGTCGCGGCCAGGCGCTCGGACAGCCCGATGCCGCGCCGGTCGAACAGGACGACCCGGAAGTGCGCGGCCAGCGCCTCGGCGAGGGCGCGCAGCGGCGGATGCTCCAGCGCCAGCTCGATGTGGCACACGAAGCCCGGGCTGACCACCAGCGTGCGCTCGCCCACGCCGAGCACGGTGTACGCGATGGCGCCGGCGGCGCTCTCGGCGAAGCGCACGGCCGGCCGCTCGACGCGATGCGACCTCAGGCGCCGCAGGTCCTCGGTGATGCTCAGCCAGGCGGCCTCGGTGCGCGGCCCCGGCCGGATGCCGAACTCCGCGCGCAGCATGTCGGCGCAGCGCGCATAGGCGGCCTCCACGCCCGCGCTGTCCCCCTGCTGCGCGTACAACTGCATCAGCAGCACGTAGCCGGGCTCGCGGTACGGGTCCAGCGCCAGCAAATGCTCGACCAGCTCGAGCGCGTCCGGGAACTGCCCACGCCGCGCCAGCACGTCGATGACGCGTTCGAGCAGGCGCGCGACGAGGTGCTCGTGTTCCAGCGATGCCGACTTCAGCCAGTCGTCGAACGCCCCCGAGCCGAACGCGATGCCTTCCAGCAGCGGGCGGCGCGCGCGGCCCAGCCAGTGGCGCGCCTCGGCCAGCGCGGCATCGGCCAGGTCGTCGGCCGCGATGACCCGGCGCGCGAAGCGGGCGAAGCGCAGCACGTCGGTCTCGACCGCGCCCGGCAGCAGCGACAGCGCCTGGCCATCGGCGGCGAACAGCGGTCCGCCCGCCGCTTCCTCGAGCGTGTACGCCAGCCGGCGCAGGCGCGTGCGAGCAGGCGCGGACTCGGCGTCCGGCCAGAGCAGCGCGGCCAGGTGCTCGCGCGGCACGGGCCCGGCGTGGCAGGCGAGGTAGGCCAGCAGCGCGAAGCCGCGCTGGAGCGACAGTGCCTGCCCGTGGCCGCGCGCCACGGCCGAAGGGACGCCCAGCACCTGCAGTTCCAGCACGGGCGTGTCGCGGGCAGCGGGTCTCGAGCGGGCGGGCATGGACGTCTTTATAGTCGTGCGAGGCGCCGCTGCCCAGGGACGCCCAAGGGACGCCCGGCGCCCAGGATGGCGCCACCCGCTGCGAAGGAGTCCACCATGCGCGCACTGCTGTCCATCGTCTACGGCCTGGCCGCCTACCTGGCGTTCTCGGCCACCCTGCTCTGGTTCATCGGTTTCAGCGGCAACCTGCTGGTGCCCAAGTCGGTCGACGTCGGGGGCGCCGGCGCCCCCTGGCCCCAGGCCCTCGCCACCGATGCGTCGCTGCTGCTGCTGTTCGGCCTCCAGCACAGCGTGATGGCGCGCGGCGGCTTCAAGGCCTGGTGGACGACCATCGTCCCGCCCATCGTCGAACGCAGCACCTTCGTCGTCGCCAGCAGCCTCGTGCTGGCCCTGGTGATGGCGTGCTGGACCCCGATCGCCACGCCCGTGGCCTGGCAGGTCGACGGGCCGGCCGCCGTGCTGCTGTGGGCGGGGTTCGGCATCGGCTGGGCGGTCGTCGCGCTCAGCACGTTCCTGCTGGACCACTTCGAGCTGTTCGGCCTGCGCCAGGCCTTCTCGGCCCTGACGGGACGCCGCGCGCCGGAGGGGGAGTTCCGCACGCCGCTGCTGTACCGCCACGTGCGCCATCCGCTGTACCTCGGATTCCTGATCGCCTTCTGGTCGGTGCCCGTGATGACCGCCGGCCACCTGGCGTTCTCGCTCGGGATGAGCGCCTACATCCTGGTGGGCATCGCCTTCGAGGAGCGCGACCTGGTGGCGCAGTTCGGCGAACGCTACCGCGCCTACCGCCGCCAGGTGGGCATGCTGATCCCGCGCATCGGCGGGCCGGACCGGAAACACGGCGCATCCGGCAACGGCCTGGGCTGAGTCCGCCGCGGATCGAACCGGCGCGAGCGTGAACTACTTGCGATCCCGGGCCGGGAGAACCCCGGGGGCGTATTTGCCGCGGCCCCCCGCGTTGGAACAATGTCGGCCACCGATCCACCACCGCCGACCCATGCGCCTCCGACTCCTGTTGCTGCCTCTTCTCGTCGCCGCCTGCTCCCACAAGCCAGCGGCCACCGACTGGACACCCGCTCACTGGGGAATGATGCCTTCGGAGGTGATGGCCAGCGTGCCCAACACGACGCCCGAGAGCGGCGACCGGCTCGCCAGCGGCGCGGTCGCGCGCGTGCGCCTGGACGCCGCCGCGGTGGCGGGAACGTCTCTGCCCGCGAGCTTCTTCTTCCTCGACGACCGCCTCGTGCAGGTGATGTTCGGCGACTCGCAGTACCACGACAACGCGGCCAGCCGCAAGACGCTGGAACACCTGGCCGTGCAGCTGCGCAAGCAGTACGGCCCCGAGACGCCCGGCAAGGCGATGGATCCCGCGGCGGGCCTGTCGTACGACTCGAGCTGGACCTCCGGCGACACCGAGATCATCCTGTCGGCCAGCCCCGTGACGGCCTCGACGTCGATGGTGACGGTGATCTACCGGCGCAAGGCGGCCTGACGCCGCTGCGAGAATGCCGGGCGTGAGCCCGTCGCCCTCCCGCCCCGAACCCGTCGTGCCGCCGCTGCGCGACGGCGTCGCCGCCAGCCGCGTGGGCGTGGGCGACGGGCGCTTGGCGAACGTGCTGGCCTTCCTCGAGGCGCGCTTTCCCGCCGTCGCCGACTGGCCCGCGCGGCTCGCGCGCGGCGACGTGCTCGACGCGCACGGCCGCCCGCTCACGGCCGGCGCGCGCGTCGCCACCGGCGACCTGCTCTGGTACTGGCGCGACCCGCCGCCCGAGCCCCGCGTGCCGTTCGAGCTCGAGCTGCTGCATCGCGACGAGCACCTGGTCGTCGTCGACAAGCCGCACTTCCTGGCCGCGATCCCGGCCGGACGCCACCTGCGCGAGACGGCGCTCGTGCGCCTGCGCGCCGCGCTCGGCATCGCGACGCTGGCGCCCATCCACCGGCTCGACCGCGAGACCGCCGGCGTGCTCGTCTTCAGCGTCCGACCGCAGGATCGCGACGCCTACCACGCGCTGCTGCGCGAGCGCGCCGTGCACAAGGTCTACGAGGCGATCGCACCCTGGCGCCGCGACCTCGCGCTGCCGCTGCTCGCGCGCCACCGGCTCGAGCAGCCCGAGCGCGAAGGCTTCATGCAGGTGCGCGTGGTGCCCGGCGAGCCGAACGCGCAGGCGCGCGTCGAGCTCGCCGAGCGCCTCGGCGACGGCCACGCGCTGTACCGCCTGGAGCCGCGCACCGGCCGCACCCACCAGTTGCGCGTGCAGATGAACGCGCTGGGCCTGCCCATCGCCGGAGACCGCATCTATCCCTTGCTGCGGCCCGGGCCCGCGCCGGGCGCCGCGCCGGACTGGTCGAACCCGCTTCAGCTGCTCGCGCGCGAGATCGCGTTCGCCGATCCGGTCACCGGCCAGGCTCGCCGCTTCACGAGCCGGCGCACGCTCGCGCTCACAACAGGTCTTCCTGGATGAGCGGCGAGAACAGCCACACCTCGAGCAGCGTCGACAGCGAGATCTCCGGCTCGGCGTCGTAGACCTTCTCGCCGTCGCGCTCGTCGTCGACCCACTGCACGTCGCGCCCCGACGGGCCGCCCAGGCGCATGCGGTAGGTGCCGGCCGAGCGCAGGTCGTCCACCAGCAGCGAGACGTCGGCCGCCAGCTCGCCCGACTCGACGAACAGGCCCAGCTCGGTGTTGGCGCGCGACGAGCGGAAGTCGAGGTTCATCGAGCCGACGATCGTCGTGTGGAAGTCGACCATCATCATCTTCGCGTGCAGCCGGCCGGTGGAGGTGCCCAGCATCGCGCCGAAGGAGTCGTCGAAGGTGCTGTCCATGCGCAGGATGCGCGGGCTCACCTCGTAGATGCGCACGCCCGCCTCCAGCATGCGGCGGCGGTAGCGCGCGTAGGCGGCGCTGACGAAGGGCTCGTCGTTGGAGGCCATCGTGTTGGTGACCAGCGTCACGGCCACGCCGCGCTTGCGCACCGCCTCCAGCCCGTCGAGCGCCGTGCGGCCCGGCACGAAGTACGGCGAGGCGAGCAGCACCTGGTCCTGCGCATGCTCGATGGCGCTGTTCAGGTGCGAGATGACGGTCGTCGGATCCTTGCCCGACGCCGCCTCGCCGCTGACCTTGTCCGGGCTGTCGGCCACCACCTCGATGCGCCCGCGCAGCATCTTCAGCGGCGGGCGCGCCATGTCCTGGCTGAGCGGGCCGTAGTTCAGGAAGTCGCGCGCGCCGGCCATGATGGGGCCGAACAGCTTGTCGGCCGGCGCGGTCAGGCGCTCGAACTCCGCGCGGCGCGCCTCCGCCTTGGGCGCACCGGGCTCGAGCGCGTCGAGCGTGTAGACGTGGCGGCTGTTCCAGTAGCGGTCGAAGGTGGCGGCGAGCTCGGGCACGGCGTCGCCGGCCACCAGCAGGTCGAAGTCGATGAAGTTGCCGCGCGGGCTGCGGAAGAAGTACTCGTCGGCGATGTTGCGGCCGCCGGCGATCGCGAACAGGCCGTCGGCGATCATCAGCTTGTTGTGCATGCGGTGGTTCAGCCGCGCGAGATCGAGCAGCGACAGGCCCCATCGCGTCACGTTCAGCGCCCGTCCCGCCGGAAACGGGTTGAACAGGCGGATCTGCACGTTGGGCGTCGCGGCCATGCCCTGCAGCAGGTGGTCGTTGGCGGCGGTGTAGAGGTCGTCGACGAGGATGCGCACGCGCACGCCCCGCTCGGCGGCGTCGCGCACGGCGCGCAGGAAGGCGCGGCCGGTGAGGTCGTCGGCGATCAGGTAGTACTGGATGTCGAGGCTGTGGCGCGCCTGGCGGATCAGCGTCAGGCGCGCGTCCATCGCGAACGAGCTGAAGGCCAGCGGCCGGAACGCGGAGCCTGCGCCGGGGGCCAGGTCGGGCGGCGCCAGCGCGGCCAGCGGGCTGTCGCCCACGGCCGGCAATGCGTGGCTGGGCGTCTTCTGCAGCTCCGCCAGCGACGCGCAGCCCTGCAATGCCAGCGCCAGCACGGCGAGGGCCAGCGCGCGCGCCCACGCCCTCATGCGCAGCCCCACGCGTGGACGGCGGTGAAACGGTCGCGGGCAAGGCTCATGGCGATGGACGGGTCGGCAGCAACATGGGGATCACGTTGCCAGGCAATGATAGGCGGCCGGGCGCGCGTCCGCGTCGCCCTGCCCACCCATCGCCCTTCGCCGGGGCGTCAGAATCGGCCCATCTTCACCCACGAGAGTTCGACATGGATCTGCAGCTCAAAGGCAAGCGCGCCCTGGTCACCGGCGGCAGCAAGGGAATCGGCAAGGCCGTCGCGCGGGCGCTGCTGCTCGAGGGCGCCGACGTGGCCCTGCTCGCGCGCCACGAGCAGACGCTGCTGGACGCCGTCTCCGAGCTGGCGCTGCAGACGGGCGGCGAGGTCATCGCCGTCGTGGCCGACACCACCAGCGACGAGCAGGTGCGCCAGGCGGTGGCCACGGCAGCGAAGCAGCTGGGCGGCTCGATCGACATTCTCGTCAACGCCGCCGCCGAGGTGGCCGGCTACGCGAACCCGCCCAAGCTGGAGGAGATCGCCGCCGACGCGTTCCACCGCGAGATGGACACCAAGGTGATGGGCTACGTGCGCTGCGCGCGCGAGGTCGTGCCGGGCATGCGCGCGGCGGGCTGGGGCCGCATCGTCAACGTCAGCGGCCTGGCCGCGCGCCAGAGCGGCAGCGCGGTGGGCTCGATGCGCAACATCGCGGTGGCCGCGCTCACGAAGAACATGGCCGACGAGCTGGGTCCCGCCGGCATCCAGGCGACGGTGGTGCACCCCGGCGTGACGCGCACCGAGCGCACGGCGCCGCTCATCGCGCAGAAGGCCGCCGCCTCGGGCCGCAGCATCGCGGAAGTCGAGCGCGAGATGGCCCAGGGCAACAGCATCCACCACCTGGTCGACGCCCGCGAGGTGGCCGACGTCGTCGCCTTCCTGTGCTCGCCGCGCTCGCGTGCGATCAACGGCGACGCCATCGCCGTGGGCGGCGGCGCGCCGCGCGCCATCCACTATTGACGCCCGAGCGCCGGCCGTGACGCTCAAGGACGCCGACACGCTGTTCCTGCGCATCTTCGCGCTGCTGCTGGTGGCGTTCTCGGTCAGCTCGTGGCTGGCGTTCGAGGTCTTCCGCGCGACTGCGCCGCCGCCCCCGTGGCACGACGCGCCGCCGCGGCGCGCGTCGATGCATGCGTTGCCGGGCAGCACCACGCCGCCCGCGCTGCTGCCGCCGGACAAGACCTGGCCCGATCGGCCGCATCCGCGCCGGCCGCCCTGGCTGTCCATCGGCCTGGACGCCGTCATCAAGATCATCACCGTGGCGCTGGCCGCCTGGGTGGCGGCACGTGCCCTGTCGCAGCCGATGCGCCGCCTGGCCGACGCCGCGCGCCGGCTCGGCCAGTCGGTGTCGCCGAGCGCCGGCGTGGGCATCGCCGTCGCGCCGCCGCAGCTCGACGAGGAGCGCGGCACGCGCGAGGTGCGCGAGACGGCGCGTGTGTTCAACGACCTGTCGCGCCAGCTCAAGAGCGACTTCGACACCCAGCGCCTGATGCTGGCCACCGTCTCGCACGACCTGCGCACGCCGTTGACGCGCCTGCGCATGCGGCTGTCCGAGCTCGAGGCGCATCCCGCCGCCCGCAGCGCGATCGACGACGTGCGCCAGATGGACGAGCTGATCGAGGGCCTGCTGGCGCTGTTCCGCCCGTCCGCGCCCGCCGCCCCGGGCGGCGCGGGCCGCATCGACGCCTTCGCGCTGGTGCAGGCCATCGTCGACGACCTGGCTCCCGGCGGGCCCGAGGTCACGCTGGCCGGCACGCCGGCCACGACGCCCTGCCCGCCGGCCGCCTTCCGCCGGATGGTGGAGAACCTGATCGAGAACGCCATCCGCCACGGTGGCGGCCAGGGCGCGGTGGAGGTGGAGGTGACGACCGCGCCGGCCAACGTCTGCGTGACGGTGATGGACCGCGGCCCGGGGCTCAGCCTCGAGCAACTGGCCAGCGCCGGCACGCCGTTCCTGCGCTGGGCCGGCCCGGAAGCCGGCGTCGGGCGCCGTGCCGGGCTGGGCCTGGGCCTCTACATCACCCGGGCGCTCGCCGAACGCGCGGGCGGCCGGCTGGAACTGGCCGCACGCCAGGGCGGCGGGCTCTGCGCGACGCTGCACCTGCCACGGTCGAGCTGAGGCCCCGCCGGCGTGGGCGGAGCCGTCCGGCGGCCCGTCAGGGCGCGCCGACCAGGCCGTCGACGGCGCCGGGGCCGGTGCTGGACGGATCGCGCCCGCCCTTGGCCGGGCCGTCGGGCCGGGCGGACTTGCCGCTGCCGTCGCCCAGCAGCGATTCGTGCTCGGCGGCCTCGCTGGTCGCGCCGTCGCCGCCGGCCGTGGGGTCCAGCTCGACGCTGGACTGCGTCTGCTCCGGCTCGTTGCGCTGCAGCTCGCCGACGCGGCCGCCCGAGTTGAAATTCGGGATCGCGTTGGGGTCTTGCTTGATGTCCATGGGAATCCTCTCGCGCGGGGCGCGGCGCGGGCCGCGATGCGCTGTCGAGGCAACCGGCGTTCCCTGGGTGTCCGCGGGGCGGGCAGCGGCTGTCCGCGACCCGGGCGGCGCCGGTTCGCCGGCGGTCCGCCGGCGCAGGCATCGGTTCGTCGCGCCAGGAAGCATTTCACGCTCGCGCCGGCGCCGATCGTCGCAAGGGGCTTCCCGCCGGGGCCCGATCGGATCACAGTGCATCCATCGGAACACGCCACGTGTCTCGACCCACCCAGGAGCCTGCCATGACCAAGACCTCCGCCCACGCCGCCGCCCTCGCGCTGTCCGTCATCCTCACCTCCGGCACCGTCGCCGCGGCGAACGGTCTCGCGAGCCAGCAGTACGCCGCCGCGGGGCGCAGTGCGCAGGCTTACGAGCTGACGCACATGGCGCTGCAGCGCGTCGAGGTCGTGGCCCCGGGCGCTTACCAGCGCGTCGTGGTCGTCGGCCACCGCGCCGCCTGAGCGTCCGCGCGCCGCCGGCGCGACCCCCTCCTCGTTCAAAGGCCTCGCCGCGCGCGAGGCCTTTTTCATTTCGCGCGTCGCCGGCGCGCGAGCCAGGCGCGGCTCGAGAGGTCTGGCCCTGGCCTCGAATCGCGACCGACGTCGCGACTCACGGCCGCGCACCAGCGCGATGTCGAGGAGGGGCCAGACCCCTTCTGGAGTCGGCCCGGTGCGCCGGGGTCGATACGCATCGAGGTATCGCCCCGCCGGTCCGTCGCGCCCACCTGCAGCTCGCGCCGGCTTGGCCGCCAATCGTCGCAAGCCGCTGGGAAGCGTGGTTCGGAAGGGGGACAGTCCATCCATCGGAACACGCAACGCGTTCCGGACAGCCCCCCAGACACCCCGGAGCCCGTCATGACCAAGACCCTCGTCCAAGCCCTCGCGTTCACCCTGTCCGCCCTGACCACCCTGGGCACCGTCGCTGCCGCCAACGGCATCGCCACGAAGCAGTTCGTGGCCGCGACGCACGAGGCCGAAGCCGCCGACGGCACGACGCACCTGGCCATGCAGCGGGTCGTGATCGTCGCGCACCGCGCCAAGGCCTGAGTTGCCGGCAGCCGGCACGCGCCTTCGAGGCGCTGGCGCGCGGCCTGTTCTCGGGGGGCTCAGTTCTTCAGCCGATACCCGGTCTTGAAGATCCACGACACGACACCCATCGAGATCGCCAGGAAGCCCAGAGTCATCGCCAGGCTCAGCCCCAGGCTGACGTCGCCGTTGCCGTAGAACGACCAGCGGAAGCCCGAGATCAGGTAGACCACCGGGTTGAACAGCGCCACCGTCTGCCAGAACGGCGGCAGCATCGAGATCGAATAGAAGCTGCCGCCCAGGAAGGTCAGCGGCGTGACGATCAGCAGCGGGATCACCTGCAGCTTCTCGAAGCCGTCGGCCCAGATGCCGATGATGAAGCCCACCAGGCTGAACGTGACGGCCGTC
>Ga0207695_10006768_pt1 | contig 14780 bp, 16 predicted proteins | sample KBSC54metaG_FD_184354 | JGI IMG/M metagenome (GOLD analysis project Ga0207695, IMG submission 184354) | Corn rhizosphere microbial communities from Kellogg Biological Station, Michigan, USA - KBS C5-4 metaG (SPAdes) (version 2) | ecosystem: Host-associated > Plants > Roots > Rhizosphere > Soil... | reverse complement strand
AAAAGGCAGGGTTATTGAAAAAAGCCAAAGAGAGGCTTGCTGCTTTTAAGCAAGGGCGTATAAAACTGGAAACCGCATTATTAGCCGATCCTGAAAATACAGAGTTCCACTTTTTGCGGCTTGCAATTGAAGAGCATGCACCGAAGATCGTAAAATATCATTCAGATATCGAAAAGGATAAGGCTGTTATTATCAAGAATTTCAAGAGCCTATCCCCGGTAGTGCGCCATGCAATTTTAGACTACTGCGAAAATTCAAAAGTGTTGCACAAGGAAGATTTCTAACTTTGCCGCAGAATGGATAAAAAAGTATTGGCTATTTATTATACGCAGTCGGGACAAATGGGCGATATCATTAGTTCATTTACCGGGCCGATAGCCGAAGCAGGCGCAATAGTAGAGAGGGTTCAGGTAAAGCCTGTTACTGAATATAAATTTCCGTGGAAGGGCAATCACTTTTTTTCCGTAATGCCTGATTGTGTTTTAAGTGTGCCGACTGCTTTGCAGCCATTCGAATTAAAGGAAAAGAAGTACGATCTGGTGATATTAGGCTATCAGCCCTGGTTTTTATCGCCGAGCATACCTTCGAATTCTATAGTCAACAGTCCGGAATTTAAGGCGGTGTTAAAAAATACACCTGTGATCACAATAAGCGCGGGGCGCAATATGTGGCTGAATGCTTTTGTAAGGATACGTAAATCGCTGAAAGATGCCGGGGGTAAATTGGTGGGGAATATTGCTTTGGTTGATAAACATCTGAATCCAATAAGCTTTATCACGATATTTTACTGGATGCTTAGTGGCAAGAAGGAACGTTACCTGAATATTTTCCCGAAACCCGGTGTGTCTGATGAGGATATAAAAAATACGGCGGTATTTGGAGAGATCATCGCAACGCATTTAAAGACAGGTGATTGGAATGACCTGCAACAAGAACTTTTGGACAAAAAAGCTGTTGTGGTAAAATACCCGCTGATGTTTATTGAAGGGAAGGCAAAATTTATCTTTGCGGCCTGGGCCAAATTTATTGCCAAGCGGAAAAATAAGGCACCATGGATATCGGCGTTCAAATATTATCTTTTTGTTGCGCTGTTTTTAGGTGCGCCTGTTCTTCTTATTTTAGATGCGATATTCATCAGGCCATTTTCAGTTAAACGAATAAAAACCAAGAAACAAAACTATTTACAAGTAATATAAAATATGTCTAACCAGGTTTATATAAACGCAACTTCTGCATATTTCCCGAACGGGCCTGTGGCGAATGATGAGATGGAGGAGTATCTGGGTTATATCGATGGCCGTCCGTCCAAGTCGAAAAAGATCGTGCTGCGTAATAATGGTATTACTAACCGTTATTATGCGCTTGACAAAAACGGTAAATCGACCCATACCAATGCGCAGATGACCGCCCTGGCTGTAAAAGAATTATTTAAGAATGATCCGGAGAAAATAAAGGAGATCGAGCTGCTTTCATGCGGTACCTCATCGCCCGACCAGGTAATGCCAAGTCACGGGGTAATGACCCACGGCTGGCTGCCCGAAATGGAATCGATAGAGGTAGTATCTCCGGCAGGTGTATGTTGCGCGGGTATGCATGCTATCAAATTTGCTTACCTGGCCATCAAAGCAGGAGAGACTAAACTGGCAGTTGCTACAGGCTCTGAAAGATTCTCCGGTCTGTTGGTTTCTGACGTATTTGAAGAAGAAGCACAAAAGTTAAAGGAGATGGAAGAAAACCCTTTCATCGCTTTTCAGAAGGATTTTTTAAGGTGGATGCTTTCCGACGGTGCGTCAGCGTTCTTAATGTCAGACAAACCAAACGAAAACGGCTTAAGCCTGCGTGTAGACTGGATAGAAGGCGCATCATTTGCCAACGAAATGGATACCTGTATGTATATGGGTGGTGAAAAGATGGAAGATGGCTCATTGAAAGGCTTTATGGATTATACGCCTGAAGAGATCATGAATAAATCTATCTTCAGCGTTAAGCAGGATATTACCTTGCTGAGTGACAACATTGTTCACCTTGGTGGAAAGAAGATAAAAGAGATAATGGACAGGCGTGGTCTTGGCGCAAGCGACGTAGATTATTTCTTACCCCATATCTCCAGCGACTTTTTCAGAACAAGGATTTATGACCTGGTAGAGATCTATGGCGGAGGGATTCCGTACGAGAAATGGTTCATCAACTTATATACTGTGGGCAACGTAGGAGCGGCATCTATTTTCCTGATGATCAACGAACTATTTAATAGCGGCAAATTGAAGAAGGGAAACAGGTTACTTTTGTTGGTTCCTGAAAGCGCGCGTTTCTCGTATATGTATGCTATGTTGACGGTTGTTTAATAAAAATAGGGTGTCACACTGAGCCTGTCGAAGTGCAAGCGCGTAGAGGCCTGCCCACCATGCTTCGAGAGCCTCAGCATGACACCTCATTAAAACTTTGTAAATCCATGAAATCCCATAATCGTGTAATATGAAGAAGGAAAATGTGCCACAGGATATGGGTGCGCTTGGGAAGATCACCAAAGAGGTTTGCTATGCTACCGATAGCAGCGGCAAATACGTGACCGAGCTAAGCAGTGGGTGGGATGTGAAGATTGGGGCATTGGACGTGGCCTGGAAGGATGTGCAGGAACGCATTGCCAAAGCCAAACAAAGAGTCCTGAATGGAGAAGCCAGTCCGCTGCTGTTTTTTATGGAATACAGGTTGATGGATATAGAGATACTGGCAGGTTATTCCGGATTCTGGCAATGGCAGGTGAAAAGACATTTGAACCCCGACGTGTTTAAAAAACTATCTGATAAAAAACTTCAAAAATATGCCGATGCCTTTAACGTAAAGGTTGAGGATCTAAAAACCATGACCGTGCATGAAGCTTGATTTTGAACACCACCAGTCGGCACATTGCGAGTCAGGGGTTACAAGCAGTTTATTACGCGAAAGCTCATTAAATAAAATTACCGAACCGCTGGCTTTTGGCATCGGCGCGGGACTTTTTTTCTGTTATATCCCGCTGATCAAAATAAATAATGGTCCGGCAATAGCATTTAGAACATTTCCGGGACTAATATTCAAACGAACCTGCAATGCCTTGGGTATCCCGGTCATCCGCAAAAAATTCAGCTCAAAAGAACAGGCCGAAAGCTATTTAATTGAGCGGTTGAACGAAGGTCACCCGGTAGGTTGCCAGGTGGGCGTATATTATCTTTCTTATTTTCCGCGGGAATATCGTTTTCACTTTAATGCGCACAACCTGATCGTTTTCGGCAAGGAAGATGATAATTACCTCATCAGCGATCCGGTGATGGATACGCCGACCAAACTGACCAGCTATGAGTTGGAGCGCGTTCGTTTTGCGAAAGGGGCATTAGCGCCTAAGGGGCAATTGTATTACCCGCAAAGTAGAGCAGTAATCACTGATGAGCAAATCAAAAAGGCCATTATCAGTGGCATAAAGACGAATGTGAACCAGATGCTGCGGATACCCGGTAATTTTGCTGGTGTAAGTGGCATCAGGTATACCGGGAAGAAAATAAAAAACTGGCGCGATAAGTTAGGGCTTGAAAAAGCAGGTTCCTACCTGGCGCAACTGGTACGTATGCAGGAGGAGATTGGTACCGGCGGCGGCGGTTTCCGTTATATTTACGGGGCCTTTTTGCAGGAAGCGCAAGCTTATACGCATAACGACCAACTGCCCGAGATTTCAAAAATATTTACCCAGGCGGGCGACCTTTGGCGCACGGCAGCCGTACATGCTGCTGGGATATACAAGGGACGATTGGGCAGCCAGGAGGATTTTAACCAGATGGGCGATTACCTGATCGAAATAGCTGAGCTGGAAAAGAATGCTTTTCTTGCTTTAAAGAATATCAAATGGTAGCAGATAGCGAACTGGCTGTAGACATCGAAAACCTTGGGTTTCATTACCCAAGCAATGATGGCGTTGTCTTCTCTAACCTAAATTTGAAGGTGCGGAAAGGAGAGCGCTTTGGCTTGTTTGGTCCAAATGGTGCGGGTAAAACAACTTTGCTCAGTTTGATGACTGGCTTACTGTCTGCTGATTCGGGTACGATTGCACTGCTAGGCAATGATGTCCGCAGGAAAAATAATGACGTCAATAAACTGATCGGTTTTGTGCCCCAGGATTTTTCTTATTACCAGGAACTGAGTCCGGTTGAAAATTTGGAATTTTTCGGGGCATGGTCGGGTTTGAGTAAACAGCAAATAAAGACGAGGACTGATGAATTGCTCCATATTCTCGGTCTTGAAAATGTCCGCAATAAGCAGGTAGATAAATTCTCAGGGGGGATGAAGCGAAGGGTAAACCTGGCCATTGGCGTGATCCATAATCCAGCGATATTGATATTGGACGAACCAACGGTAGGGGTGGACGTGCAAACGCGTCACGCCATTATCAACTACCTGATGGAATTGAATAAAAACGGGACAACTCTTATTTACACCTCACATCAGTTGAGCGAGGCAGAAGGTTTGTGTGAGGAAGTTGCTTTGATCGACGTAGGAAAGATCATCACACAGGACAGTCTAACCAACTTATTAAAAGAACATCAGCAAAACAGCTTAGAGGATCTGTTCCTCAGCCTTACCGGAAAGGAGTATCGCAACGATGTTTAAGCTCTGGGCCACGATAAAGAAAGATTGCAGGGTGCTGGTCCGCGATGGTATCGGGCTTTCGCTGATGTTCATTATGCCCATCGTGCTGGTTGTTGTGGTGACGGATATCCAGAACAGCACTTTCCAACTCATCAATAAAAATAAAATGGCCATCCTGGTTTGCAACCGGGACACCGGTGAATCAGGGAAACAATTGATTGACGCGATCAATAAAATCGGCTTGTTCAAGGTTTACAATCTGCCTAAAAACCAGGATGTCAAAACTATCGCCGATTCGATGAAGGATAAAGACGCCTTGTTAAGCGTAACTATCCCCGAAAATTTTACAAGAAAAGTAAAAGCCAAAGCTAAAACCGTCTCCAATAAGGCGATGGTCAGCTTTGGCTTACAGGCTGACTCTGTTCAGAAATACACAGGCGACGTGAGTCCGCTTACGCTTTACTATAACCCGGTTATACAGGAGCAATTGCGCCTTTCTGTTAAGGGTGGTTTGCAAAGCGCTCTGCAGATAGTAGAAAGCCGGGAAACTTTACGCACGCTTTATTTTGCCATCAACGAGAAGCCATTACCTGAAAAACTGGAAAGCGAGATGCTGAGTAATAAGGCAGAGATTAACGAAATACCTGTGTCCAAGAATGGTTCTTTACGCGCACCAAATGCCGCACAGCATAATGTGCCGGCGTGGACGATCTTCGCTATGTTTTTTGTGATCATGTCTTTAGGTGGAAGTGTTGTAAGAGAAAAAGTAAGTGGGAGCTTTGTTCGTTTAAAAACCTTGCCAACCAATTTTGCTGTAGGCTTATTATCCAAGCAGATCACTTACGTGGCAGTTACAGTGATACAGGCTGTAGTCATATTCGCTTTAGGTATCTGGGGCTTTCCGCTGATGGGTTTGCCGGGGTTGAATATTCCGCTGGACGTATTCGGTTTGTTGGTAGTAACTGTCATTTGCGGATGGTGTGCGGTAAGCTATGCCATTTGCGTGGGCGTGTTTGCCGAATCGCACCAACAAAGCAATGGTTTTGGTGCTATCTCTATCGTGATACTGGCTGCTATTGGCGGTTTAATGGTACCAAGCTTTGCCATGGATACTTCTTTGAAGACTGTAGCCAATTTTTCGCCGATGCATTGGTGCCTGCAGGCTTACTACGGATTATTCCTGGAAGGCGGCAAACTAACGGATGTGATGCAATACCTTATACCGCTGGTACTGATTACTTTGGTACTGCAATTGATAACCTTTTTAGGATTGAAACGAAAAAATTTAATATGACACGATTTAAGGATTAGAGGGATTTACTATATCTTAGTCGTTAAAAATTATAGCATTAACAGATGGGAAATACAGAGCTGAAGGAAAAACTAAAGAGCCAGATCATATTATTTTTAAACTTAACCGACCTTACCCCGGCCGATATTAAAGACGATGACCCTCTATTTGGCGACGGCTTAGGTCTGGACTCCATAGACTCATTAGAACTGATCGTATTACTAAAAAGAGAATACGGCATCAACATCCAGGACCCTAAAGAAGGCCGCAAGGTGCTGGTAGATATTAATTCGATGGCGGATTATATAGAACAACATAGGACGAAGTGATCGTTAATTGGTGATCAGTTAATCAGTGACCAGTGATTGGTTGGAAACAACAAATCAACATCAGAATTTTTGCATCTCAAAAAAACTCATTACATTCATACTTAATGAGTTTTGCCAGGAACCTTTTCATTTTGCTATTGCTGCTATGCTTTACCGCAACCACCTATGGGCGGGAAAAATATACTATTGGCGGAACAGTAAAAGACGAGAATGGGCAAGCTCTGCCAGGAGCTACGGTTTTTTTAACCGGGACCAAAATCATCACAGCTTGCAACAGTTCGGGAGAGTTCACTTTAGCAGGTGTGACCCCAGGTACATACCAACTGGTGGTGAAAATGATGGGTTTTATGCCGGAAACTGTCCCGGTAACGCTGAAGAACAGTAATCTGTCCTTTACGGTCGTTCTAAAGCCCAGATCCAACCAATTGAGCGAAGTAAACATCAGTTTCGACCCAAGTTGGGATGAACATTATGCTCAATTTAAAAAGCAGTTCCTGGGCACCACGCCAAATGCAGCAGCTTGCAAAATATTGAACCCAAAAGTTTTGCATTTCCGTTATAGCAAGCGCTCAAAAAAACTTACTGCCAGTGCAGACGATTTTATCGAGATAGAAAACGATGCGTTGGGTTATAAGATCAATTACCTGCTCAATAACTTTGAATATAGTGATAGCACGCACGTAACCTGGTACCAGGGCTCTCCGGCGTTTGAAGAGTTGAAGGCTAAATCAGATAAACAGCTTAAGCAGTGGCAGAAAAACAGGCTAACAGCTTATAACGGATCGGTAACCCATTTGATGAGATCTATATATAATGACAAAGTGATCAGCGAAGGTTTCAGGGTATATAAGATCATCAATAAACCGCCTCCGGGGGTTAAATATGATAAAGAGAAACCTATTTTCTTTGATCAACGGCCGGTCTTATTTGATTCACTATTAACCGTGACCGACAAGAACTTCAAGTCGCTTACTTATAAAGATTGTTTATTTGTTGTGTACGCAAACGAAAAAGAACCCTATCAGTTTAAAGACAGCGGTTACAAAATAGACAAACCCAATGGTGCAACAGTACCAGCCGGACAATTCTCGATGGTGAACCTGACGGAGCCTAATGTAAGTATAGATGCTAACGGTAACTTCAGTAGCCCCAATGCACTTTTATTTGAAGGTTATATGGCTTGGGAACAGGTAGCCGATTTGATGCCGCTGGAATACGGCAATGAAAAATAGAGTTATTCGACTCTTATAAAACTCCCTTGAAATTTGAAATAAATTGTATCCGCGTTGCTCAATTTTGCTGCGGTTATAATGCTACCGTCTTCCGTTTGCTTATAAGTAATATCTAGTCCGACACGCGACGTAACTCCCGGATCGATCATTGCCATGAATTTAAGCTGATCGGCTTTTCTAAGTCGGATCGAAGTTTGTAATGCATTTTCCAAAACCTCTTTAATGATCTGCAGCATAGATGCTCCCGGTACCACAGGATGACCGGGGAAATGTCCCTTTAATATTTCGCTGGCTGCATTAATTTCCAGTACTGCCTTGATAACTCCGTCTTGATGAGTTATTTCTTCGATGCTGAACAGGTCGTTGTTTGTTACTGCCATGACTTGAGATTAAATGGCAGAGACCAACATGAGTGAATGATACTTATGCTGGTAATGATTATAGATCAGAACCCGTTTTGTGGCTTTAGGGTTAACTTTTGTTTCGATAATTGCCTGCGGAGTTATTCCACTTTTGATAATATTAGCCGCCAACCATAATGCAAATGATGATGAGGTAGAATACTCCCCGGAGAGGTGTTTATAGTTGGCTATATTGTTGTTTTTGAAAATGGAAGAGCCTAATTGGTTGTAAACCGAATCATTCTTCATGTCACCGTTTTTACCTGTAATCACCAGGTCGATGTCATCAGGTTTCAGATTGCTTTCAGCCAGAAATTTGGTTATGCCGACCTCAATATCATTGATATTATAAAGGGTCTTGATCGAACTTAACTCGGCAACATTATCTGGCGATGCCTTATCGCTTAGCAGGAAAAACGCTGCACCTTCTCCACCCATAGACCCTTTTGCTTCAGTTGAAAGCAGCTCCAGGTTAGAGGTGGGCTGACGCCTGTACAATCCTAAACGTGTCAGGATTTTGAAACTGGAGTCGACCATTTCCTCGGTGCCTCCAACCAATATGTTATCAGCTTCCCGCTCACGCAAAAGCATAATAGCATCGATTAGTGCACTTTCAAAAGAAATACCTTTATGTACAAAAGTGTTATTGTAGCCATGGCATTTCAGCATCAGCGCCACCTGAGCCGCAACAGTATTATGAGTAGATTGTATGAATGCAGTAGGAGGAAGCAATTCTTCGTTTTGCTCAATGATCCGGGTTAGAAAAGTGGTAGTATCCTCTATACATCCCAAAGCTGTACCTGTAATGATAGCACCCGGCATTTCGGCATTGGCTTGATTAAGACAATCCTTTGCTGCGGCCACACCCATCTTTATGACATGACTCATGCGGCGTATCAGTTTCGGGTCAATGAACTCTTTGTAATCGGGTTCGATGGTGCTGAGACGCGTGCCGGTATATTCTACAATATCATTCAGGAAATCTTCATTTCTGAAAGTCTTTTGGGGCGATATGCACGAGGCCGAACGGATATAAGTTTTCATATCAGGCCCTCGAGAATATTAAAGATGTACAATTGCCACCAAACCCAAACGAGTTGGACATGACGTGATTAATGTTTTGCCCTTTCAAAAATTTGGTTTCCGGTTGAAAAGGCAATTCACTCATCTGCGTTTCAAAACGCAAGTTAGGGTAGATAATACCATGTTTGATAGCCAATACCGAAAACACGGCCTCTATGCCACCACTTGCTCCCAAGGTATGCCCGGTATATGATTTGGTTGAGCTCATTGGCGGATAATGCGAATCGAATAATCGTTTTACCGCAGTTCCTTCTGCACTATCATTATTTGGTGTACCCGTACCGTGCAGGTTGATATAATCAATGTCGGATGGTTTTAATCCACTTTTTTCCAAAGCACCCTTCATAGCCAGGTACGAACCTGTACCATCTGGCGATGATGCAGTTTGATGATAAGCATCATTACTATTATTATAACCGCTCAATTTGCAATAAACGGGTTTGGTTAATGTTTGAGCCACTTTTTCAGAAACCAAAACCAAATACCCTGCACCTTCGCCCAGATTAAGGCCCTCACGGTGCTCATCAAATGGTTTGCAAAGCTGCTTATCTAATATCATCAGTGTATTGAAACCATTCAAAGTAAATTTAGTGAGCGCATCGGTGCCACCGGCAATTACTACATCCAAAAGGTCGTTTTTGATCAACCGGGCACCATAAAAAATCGCATTGGCTGATGATGAACAGGCTGTGCTGATCGTTGTCAAATAATCGGTAATGCCTAGCTTGTCGGCCACAATCTCCGTCTTGCTGCCGCATTCATGGTCGAATACGTTTCTTAATTTACCCTTGTTGTTATCAGGCAGGAAATCAACAAAGAAATCCTCGCTCTTATCCATCCCGCCGACAGTATTAGCTGATACAAAACCAGTGCGCAACAATTTAAAGTCAGGTATTGCAGCATCATCCAATGCCTCGCGGGCTGCTACCATGCTTAGTAATGCCGTACGACTGGTATTCGGAGACAACCCTGTCATGGCAGCTAATTCCTCGTTGCTTAATTTCACTTCAGCAACAGGTAGTTCACCTTTATGAATAGTGTTCAACATCGTAATAGCACCCATGCCCGCGTCTCCCTGTTCAAATGCACGAAGATGTTTCGCCACATTGTTCCCAATGCCCGAAATAACGCCTGCGCCTGCTATGTATACTGATGAACCCATATTTTATTGATTGTAGAGACGCAATGCTTTGCGTCTCCCTACGCGTCTCTACGATTTAAATTGTTTCGAATATACTATTGATATTTTTTATTGAAAATGGCTTTGACTTGCCAGTCTGATTTTTTTCAACCAGGTACAACGCTGCCTTATTATCCTGTCCTAACACATCCACCCAGCCGCAAATACAAGCTTTAAGAATGCTATTATCCAAAAGATAATTCACCTGACCTGCGATAAAACCTGCATCAAAAGTATCCTGTATATAAAATCCATGTTCGCCTTTAAAATTATTGCGGATACAAATCTCGCCGATAACAATATTGGGCAGTGTATAAACAAACAGCGACGGACTAGCAATCTCCTTAGCCGACTCAAAATATTTGATGTCGTTGTCCAAACTGGAATTCCTGTTAGCCAAAACCAGCCCGACTTCTTCCGGCTGATATTGATCATTCCGAAAAATATCTTTCAGCAACACTTCCGAAGCCAGCCAGCCCAGCTTGCTCAGGTTGTCCATTTTATAAAACTTGGGATAATTAAGCTGAAAATGCTGGTAAACAGAAAGCAGGAATTCAGCCAGATCAGCTTCTTTGTTTTCAAAAAGCATTACATCGTCCTTAAAAACAGTTCCCCGCTCAATTACACAACTGCTTATGATATGATTTTCTGCCAGCAATGTTTGTCCTTACCTTATCTGTCCAAAAATATCTATTATTTGCCAAAAATCACCGCAGCATTGCATCCTCCAAATCCTGAAGCTGTTTTTATGAAATTTTTCGCCTGAATTGGTTTAATATCTGTAACCACATTGACTGATTGGGTTACCCCGGATTCATTATACCCTGGAGTTGGTAATAACAGTTCTTCTTTCAATGATTGAATAGAAATAACCGATTCGATCAGCCCCGCCGCACCAAGCGTATGCCCATAGTACCCTTTTAGGCTGTTTAAAGGCACAGATTGTAGGTTAGATAAATTTATTGCCTTTGCCTCCATCTCATCATTATAAGGCGTTGCCGTGCCGTGCGCTGAGATAAAGCTGATATCATCAGTTGATAACACAGCTTCTTTTAGCGATTGATCGATAGCAAAGCTCAATTCCTGTCCGGTACGCGACGGACCAGAAATGTGGTTAGCATCATTACTTACCGAACCGCCTAATACCTTGATATTTCCCGCATATTGTTTATCAGTTGACAAGATGATTGTAGCCGCGCCCTCACCTAAATTCAAACCATCTCTTGACTTGTCAAACGGCCTGCATACTTGCGTACTCAATGCCTGGAAAGATTCAAACCCTGACAATACAAACGAAGAGATAACATCTACCCCAGCTACAACTGCATTCTCATACTGGCCGGTCCTTAATAACCGCATACCTGTAATGATTCCCATTACACCCGAAATACAGGCGTTAGAAATGATAATTGGTATATTGACAAAGCCAAAGTTTTCGGCAACTAATCGGGCTGAAGTTGACAAAGCGATACGCCTTTCCAACTCGGGCGTGTGCTCTTCCGTCTCCAATAGGCTAATATTTCCTTTAGTAGACGAAACGATCAGGATGGTTTTTTTATCGATTGGATCGATACCGCTGTTTTGCAACGCATCTGCTATTGAATCGATGAGCAGTTGCTCAAATTTGGTTCTGCCTGGTTCGATATTGATATCGCGATCATTAAAAAGCGAAGCAAAAAATGGCCTTGGCGAAATTGCGGGGTCATGTTGCTCCTTTACTCCTGAGATATTCTTTTTAAGCTGATCGAAATTCTCAATTGTGGTTTTGCCAATGGGCGACAATACATTATCAGCAACAACAAATACATCCTTTTCCATCTTATTTATTGCTGATAAACAATTTCATCTCACATTGTGCGAGCAAGTTTCCGTTATGCCAAACTTTTCCGGAAAGCACCGTGACATCAAATATCTGGTTTTCAACCCATATGCCGGTTTCAATCTCATCGCCTGTTTTAGGCAAATCAAATATTTCAAAATTGGTCACCGCGCCGATATATCCAACAGCAACGGGCTTGTTTTCCGATTGTGATACGTAGCCCGCACGCAGAGCGGCCGTTTGGGCAATATTTTCCATTAGGCCTGCTTCCTGAAAGACTCCGTCTTTCACAAAAACATTATCGGCTTCGATTGTAAAACTGCTGCGGGTATTTACCTCGTTTGTAAAGAGTAGCTTACCAACCATTACAAAGGGTGGTTTTTGTGGTATTAAGGGAATGATATTTTCGACAGGCAGCATCATGTGTACAAGCCGCCGTTAATGGATAGTACTTGTCCGGTTATATATGCGGCCTCAGCTGAAGCGAAGAACGCAGCAGCATGTGCCACTTCTTCTGGCAGCCCAAAACGTTTTGCGGGGATCAAGGCTTTCAATTCTTTCTCATCCAAACCCTCAGTCATATCGGTTTTGATAAAACCCGGAGCTAAAGCGTTAACGGTAATACCTTGCCGAGCTACTTCCTGCGCCAATGCTTTTGTAGCGCCAATAACACCCGCTTTTGCAGCAGAATAATTGGTTTGACCAGCTAAGCCTTTTATACCAGAAAGAGATACGATATTTATAATCCGCCCATATTTGCGGCCAAGCATGCTGTTCAATACCAAACGGGTCACCACAAAAAAGCTATCAAGATTAGTTTTGAGTACATTGTCCCACTGTTCTTCGCCCATCCAGGCCATCAGGCTGTCGTCGCGGACGCCGGCGTTGTTAACCAGCACTTCGATGTATTTATTGTCCTCGTTGGTCTCAATCCATCCGCCTAAAATACTTTTTACCTGGTCGCGGTCGGCCACGTCAAATTGTAATAGCTCGCCGCTACCTCCGGATTGTGTGATCTGGGACAGTGTGTTATTGGCTTCTTCGGCGTTGCTTTTATAATTGATCAGCACATGATAGCCCAAAGAAGCCATTCTTAAGCAGATTGACCTACCTATGCCTCTTGAACCACCGGTGACTAACGCGCATTTCATTTTAAAAAACGGAGATATGGTCGGATTCTATCAGGAAGTCTTTTACTCTTGCCATTTCCTTGTATCGCGGCTGATCCTCAATAAATTTAGGGAATATGGCGCGAACTTTATCATACAAAGACATGGACGACGATGATAATCTGTCGTGGCATTCTAAATAATCGATAGCCTGTAGGATAGTCATCAAATGAATGGCCAATACTTCAAATGAATTATCGATCACCCGTTTAGTCATCAAAGCCGCATTGCAACCCATGCTCACAATATCCTGGTTATCGTTATTATTCGGAATACTGTGCACATACATCGGGAACGAAAGCGTTTGATTTTCGGCCACAGTTGACGTAGCAGTAAACTGCATACCCTGCATGCCGAAGTTTAATCCCAATACGCCCAAATTTACAAACGGAGGGAGCTTTTGATTTAACTTGTTATTCAGAAGATAATTTAATTGACGCTCGGCCAGCATAGATAACCGGGTGATTGCGATCTTCAGCTTATCCATCTCCAGCGACACATAGTCGCCATGGAAATTGCCGCCATGAAAAATATTATGATTTATATGGTCGATTACGGGGTTATCGTTCACCGAATTGATCTCATTCACCACCACATTTTCTGCCTGGTTGATGGTGTCATAGATCGGCCCCAAAATCTGTGTTACGCAGCGCAGCGAATAATATTCCTGTACTTTATCCTCAAACACTTCCTGGTCGAGGTTATCCGGATTATACAAATGCTCCGAACGGTCGCGGATCATTTTGCTGTCCTTCAAAATATCACGCATCAACGAGGCAATCTTATTCTGACCATTATGATGCTTTACGATATTCAACTCGTATGAATAATGGTCGTCAAAAGCCTCAACGATCTCATTGATCATCGCCGAAAACAATACCGACCAGCTCAACAGCTTCCTCGCCTGCAAAATATTGATCATGCCAATACCTGTCATTGCCGAAGTGCCGTTCAATACCGCCAAACCTTCACGGATATGAATGGAAAGTGGCTTTATATTGAATTTGTTAAAAATCTCTATCGTCGGATGAACCGCGTCTTCAAATATAACTTCGCCTTCACCGATGAGCACCAATCCCAGGTGAGCCAACTGCACTAAATCACCGCTGGCACCTACACCCCCATGCTCATAAATACACGGACAAATGTCATTATTGATCATTTCCCGTAGTAGTTCTACTACGTCGGGGTGTACACCTGAATAAGCCTGCATAAAGCTGTTCAACCGCGCGATCATCAGTGCTTTTGAAAGTTGAGCAGGGATCAGTTTACCGCTGCCGGACGAATGGCTGCGGATGAGGTTATATTGAAGCTGTAAGATATTCTCCTCGCTCACCTTATACTGCGCCATCGGGCCGAAACCGGTATTGATACCATAAATAAGTTTATGCGATGAGAATTTTTTAAGGAACTCAAAATTGGTATTTACCTTGTTTAAAGCGTCTTTATCCAAAACAACTTTCTCATTTCTAAATATCAGCTCAGCAAAATCGTTTAAAGAAAGTGCGCCTTGTCCAATAGGTGCCATGGGCAAAAATGTATGTTTTTCGGGTTTTTAAATTAATGGGCTAAGGTAGGAAAATAGTACTCAATGCGGAAGGCGGAATGCCGATTGCGAAAGTTTTATTGAATTAACGTTATTCCGCATTCAACATTCCG
>Ga0207695_10006762_pt1 | contig 14787 bp, 12 predicted proteins | sample KBSC54metaG_FD_184354 | JGI IMG/M metagenome (GOLD analysis project Ga0207695, IMG submission 184354) | Corn rhizosphere microbial communities from Kellogg Biological Station, Michigan, USA - KBS C5-4 metaG (SPAdes) (version 2) | ecosystem: Host-associated > Plants > Roots > Rhizosphere > Soil... | reverse complement strand
CGCTGGATTTCAACGTGGATCCGATGTCGTCGGTGGTGGCGCAGATGGACGGAGAAGAGGTGAGAGTGCTGGACGAGATCGTGCTGAATCGAGCGAGCACCTACGACGCGTGCGCGGAGTTCGGGAACCGGTTCGCGGAGCATGCGGGCGGTCTGGTGATTTATGCGGACGCCAGCGGGTCAAGGAGGCAGACGTCGGGAACGACGGACGTCGAGATCTTAAAGAAGTTTGTCAGCGAACGCGGCTATGGGGACGTGCGGTTCCGGATACCGAAGGCGAATCCAGCGGTGCGGGATCGGGTGACGCTGATGAATTCGAAGCTGGAATCGGCAGCCGGCGAGCGAAAGCTGGTGGTTCATCCGCGATGCAAGGAGTTGATCAAAGATTTCGAGCAGGTGATGTACAAGGAGAACAGCCAGGTGATCGATAAAGACCGCGACCCGAAGAGGACGCATTTGTCGGACGCGCTGGGGTATCTGGCATGGCAGGAGTGCCGGGGCGGGATGAAGATTGGCGAGCAATCGCGGCGGTTGGTGTAAGTGGTGCGAGGAAAGAGGGCCAGGTGTTAGACATCGATCGGGAGCATCCACAGTACAAAGCGCGCAAAGAGGTCTGGCGGTGTTATCGCGACCTCTACGCGGGGGGAGAACAGTTCAAGTTAAACGCGCAACGTCATCTGATTCCGCGGCAGAAGGAACCTGGGGATGTTTACCGGGAGAGAGTGCTGCGCGTGTTTTACGAAAACTATATCGGCTCGATTGTCGACTGGTATGCGGCGACGTTGTTCCGCAGGGAACCGGTGCTGACGTTTGAGGGGAGCAACGAGCAAGGGCAGTCCTTCTTCGGAGAGTTCATAGAAGACGTGGACCGGAAGGGGACGGCGCTCGCCGACTTCCTGCGCAAGCAACTCGTGGAAGCGATGGTGGCGGGTGCGAGCTACGTGCTGGTGGATTTTCCACGGATGGGGCAGAAGCCAGGGAGCCGGGCAGAAGAAGACGCGCTGGGGGCGTCGCGGGCGTACCTGGTGGAATACGCCGCCGAGGACCTCATCAATTGGAATCTGGACGAGCAGGGGAATTACGAGTGGGTGGTCCTGCGGACCGAGCTGACCAAGCAAGACCACGTGGAAGATACCGATTGGCATCGCGAGAAACACTGGGTGTATTACGACAAACAGAACTTCCGGGTGTACCGGCAGGTGATCACGGGCGGCGGAGCGGAGCCGGTTGAACTGATCGACGAAGGGTTGCATGGCTTGGCGAAGCTGCAACGAGTGCCCTTGTTTGGACTGCGAATTCCCGAGGGTCTATGGATGTTGAACCGCGCGGGGTCCCTGCAATTGGAACACTTCAATAAATCGAATGCGCTGTCGTGGGCGCTGACGATGGGGCTGTTTGCGATGCCGGTAGTCTACTCCGACCGGGAGTGGAGCCAGATGGTGGGCGAGAGTTACTACATCCAACTGGGTCCGGAAGACCGATTCGGCTGGACGGAACCGGAGGGCAAGGTTTACCAGATCGCGGCGAATAACTTGACGAGCCTGCAGGAAGAAATTTACCGCGTGTGCTACATGCCTCAGGCGGGCGGCCCGTTGGGGCAGGGGGGCAGACAGTCGGGGGTTAGCAAGCAATTGGACTCGTCGATCACGCAGGAGGTGCTGCGAGCCTACGGGGACGCGGTGAAGGACCTGGTGCGGCGGGTACTGAAAGCCATCAACGCGGCCCGCGAGGATGACCTGGCGATTGGCGTGACTGGTTTGGATGAGTTCGATATTTCCGACTTTGCAGTTGAGGTGGACGATGCGCAGAAGCTATTGGCGCTGGGCGCCGAGTCGGCCACATTGCGGAAAGAAGTGCAGAAAAAGCTGGCTCTGAAATATCTGGCCGACGCGCGGCAGGATGTGAAGGACCGAATCGTCGCGGAGATCGAAGCCGCCGGGGGCAACACCAATGGATGATATTCGAGAAATCGTGCAGGCAGTGGTGCAGGAGTTCATGCCGCAGAAGTCCGAACTGGAAGAAGAGCGCAAGCGCCGCGAGAGCCTGGAGCAGCGCGTGAGCGAGTTGATCGCGGAGACCGGTAAGGCGCGGGCAAAAGCAGACGAGGCCGAACGGAGCGCGGAGGTCAGGGCTGAGCTGCAGCGGCAGGGGGTCGCCAAGCTGGACTTGGCTTACAAGGCCATCCGGGACGAGATTCAGCGCGGGGAGGATGGAAAGCTGATCGGAATGCGGGAACAGGTGGAGCAGTTCGTGAAGGAGAATCCGGAACTGCTGCCGGCGCGTCTGGGGGGCGGGTCGGGTGCGGGCGCGGGGCAGAGAAGCGCGCCGGGTGAAACACGGGTTGATTTAGAGACGATTCGTCCGGGCATGAGTCCGGAGGAACTGGACAGAGTCCGAAAGGAGATCGCCAGAGTAGCGTCGTTGACGCTGCGCGGGTGGTAGAGGAGAGAGAGAACAATGGCAACAATAACTTCGGCAAACGTAGCGAGCGCGATTGTAAAGCTGGTGGCGGCGGACGCCCTGCCAGCGTTGATGGGGAACCTGGTAATGGGGAACCTAGTCAATCGCGATTATGAACCGGCGCTTGCGCAGGCGGGCGACACCATCAACGTCCCGATTCCGCCGACGCTGGTGGCGAACAATATCGCGGAAGGCGGCACGGTACAGACTCAGAATCCGAGTCTGGGGAATGCGCAGATCGTGCTGAACACCCATGCGGAGGCTACGTTCCAGGTGCCGGACGTGACCAAGATTCTGGCGGTGCCGGATCTGTTGAAGCTATACATGCAGCCGGCGGTAGTGGCGCTAGCGGAGCGGATCGAGTCTGACCTGCTGGGGCTGTACCCGCAATTCACGGCGAACACGGCGGTGGGTACGGGCGGCACGACGATCACGGAAGCAACCGTGGATTCGGCGGAGACGGCGCTGTTCAGCACCAAGGTTCCGGCGAGCGCGTCGAAGTATCTGGTAGTGGACGCGGCTACTTACTCGGCGCTGCGGCAGATTCCGCGCTTCAGCGAATACAACTCGGTGGGAGAAGCCGGGCTGCGCGTGATCGTGGATGGGGCTGTGGGCAAGATGAAGGACTTCTATATCTTCCGCTCGCAGTTCGTCGCCCATACAGGGAGCAGTCCTGCGACGACTCACAATCTGGCGTTCACCAAGGATGCGATCGGCCTGGTGGTGCGCCGGTTGCCGCAGCCGTTGCCGGGAACGGGCGCGATTGCGGAGTATGCCGAGCTCGGCAATTTCGGAATGCGCGTCACCATGAGCTATCAGCCGAATACGCTGGCGCAGCAGTTCACGGTGGACGTGCTCTACGGCGTAGGCGTACTGCGGAATAATTTCGCGGTGCAAGTGAACAGTTAGCACAGTACTAATTGCGGCGGGGGACGGGCTGTCATGGCTCGTCCCCCATTTTTATTGGACGTCTTTTATTGAACGACAAGAAAACGGAGGTGAGATATGGCCCTGCTGACGGACGGCAATCCGAACGATAGTGAAGCGCTGCGGGTGTATGAGGCGGCGATTCTGGACGTGGCGCACGTAGAGACCATCAATCTGGACGCGAAGCTGTGTCTGGCCACGGAAGAAATTTCTCAGGACGTACTGAACGTGCTGCTCGGTCACGCTCGGGCGCAGTATTCGCTGGCGCAGTTTGCGTTGGGTAGCGACCGGCGGAAGATCGGAGTGTCGGACGTGGTGGTGAGCCAGCAGATGAAGCGCTGGCATGCGCTGCACACGCTGGCAGTGGTCTACCGGGACGCCTACAACAACCAGCTGAACGATCGCTATCGGAGCAAGTGGGAAGAGTATCGCGCGCTGGCGCGTGGAGCGAAGGAGCGAACGCTGGAGTTCGGCATCGGGCTGGTGGCGGCGCCGGTACCGCAGCCCGCAACGCCGGCGCTGGGAGCGACGACCGGAACTCTGGCGGGAACGATCTATTACGCGCAGGTGAGTTGGGTATCGGCGGCGGGTCAAGAGGGAAGCGCGAGTCGACCCACCACTTTTCAGACTACGGACAACAGTTCATTGACGGTTGCGACTGTGAATGCGCCGGCAATCGCGGCGGGATGGAATGTGTATCTGGGGCTGGCGATTTCGCCACTCACGCTGCAGAACAGTGCGCCGTTGGCGATTGGCGCGACCTTCACATTGCCGGGGTCGGGATTGGCGAGTGGAGTGAGTCCCGGGGATGGACAGGCGGCGGACATGTTCGTAACCGGCGGCCGGATATTGAGGCGGGGATAACGTCATGGCGCAGGCGGCGAGTATTGCGGCGGGGAAAGTAGTGGCGCTATTCACGGACTCTCTTGCAGGATTGGCGCCGGTGGCGGCTCAGATCGCTACGAACGCCGCAGTGGACTTGCCGGCGATTCCAGCGGAGAACGTGATTGCGCAGAATGTGCCGGTGGCGCTGATGGAGAAGAGCGCGGCGGTGAAGTATCCGGTGGTTCTGGTATACGCGGATCGGGTGCAGAACCTGCTGACCGAGAAGTTCCGCAACTTTTCGGGAAAAGTCCGGACAGTGGCAGAGGTGAGGGCGTCGCAGGACCGCATTGAGGGGCTGGAAGAGAAGGTGCGATTGTACGTTGATGCGGTGACCCAGGTGCTTGACGCGAATCGCGGGGACTGGGGACAGGGAATGTTTTTTACAGGCGGCTACGAAGTGAAGTTCGATCCGGTGCAACACGGCGGACGCAATATCCTGCAGGCGGCCAAAGTGATTTTTGAAGTGGATTTGTCGAGTTGAGAGAGGCTGGGATTCATGTCGTGTTACATATCTTCAAACAATAACCGGTTCTATGTTGCGCTCGAATCCGCCTACGGGAACGTGCCGGCGATCACGGGACAAAACCGGATTCCAGGCGTCAAGCTAGCGGCGAGGCAGGTGCCGGAGCAGAGCTCGCGAAGAGACAAGTCGGGAAGCCGGACCTTCGTCGGGTTACCGAACAGCATCCGGAAGCGGACCGCATATCAGCTCAACACTTTTATGACGGATTGGGTGGGCGGGGAGGCGGCGCCAAGCCATGGACCGTTGTTTCAGGCGGCGCTGGGCGGGACTCCGTTGGCTTTCGCTGGAGGAACGGTGGCGACGACCAGCGCGACCACGCAGATTGTTTTTTCGGCGGCGCACGGATTAAGCGTGGGGCAGGCGGTGGCGAATGCGGGGGAGATTCGATTCGTCACTGCGATTCTGAATTCGACGACGGTGTTTCTGATTGCACCCTTCACGGGCGGAGTCGCAGCGGGGACGGTGCTGGGTCCGACGCTGACGTATCCGCTGGGAAGCGACTTGGGAAGCGTCAGCGTTTTCGACTATTGGGACCCGTCCGGGGCGGTGCAGAGAGTTCTCAACGGGGCCGCGATCGACTCGCTGAAGGTGAAGGTGAATGGCGACTTTCAGGAATTCGTCTTCGCGGGGCCGTCACAAGACCTGCTGGACAGCGCAAGCTTCACGAGCGGACAGGGCGGTTTGACGCAGTTCCCCACTGAGCCGGTGAGCGCAGGATTCGACTACACGATTGTGCCGGGGCATCTGGGGCAAGTGTGGATGGGCGCGACTCCGGCGAATTTTCTTACGCTCACAGGGGCGGAACTCAATCTGAGCAACAGTGTTCAACTGCGAGTGCGCGAGTTCGGCAGCGATCTGGCGCGCTGCATCGCCGCAGGGGAACGCAAAGTGACGCTGAATTTCAGCGTGTTCGAGATGGTGGACGCGCAGACTCCGGCGTTGTATCAGGCGGCGCGGCAGCGGTCGCCAATCAGTGTGATGCTGCAACTCGGCCAGGCGGCCGGACAGTTATTTGGAGCGTATATGCCGGCGATGGTGCCGGAGGTTCCTTCTTTCGACGATTCAGAGACGCGGCTGCAATGGAAATTTCAGAACAGCCGGGCACAGGGGGCAGTGGATGATGAGCTCTACATCGCATTCGCTTAGGAGCGAGGCGGAACATTCCTTCGACAGCGCGTTGTGGTTCGATGCGGAGTCAGCGGCGGGAGTGAGATACGCGATTGCGCGGCTGACGTTTGGGCGAAGGCTGGACCTGGCGCGGCGGATTCGGGAAATCGGACGCAAGGCGGAGTTTCTGGCGGCGGGCACGGGCGCACGCGAAAAGCTGGAGGCCGCAGTGGTGGGCGCCGAAGTCGACCGGGCGTATCTGGAGTGGGGATTGCTGGCGGTGGAAGGGTTAACGATCGACGGAGAGGCCGCAACTCCGCAAGCCGTGGTGGACCGGGGTCCGCTGGAGTTGGCGACGGAGATCCTTGGCCACGTGAAATCGGAATGCGGTTTGAGCGAGGCGGAAAGAAAAAACTAACAGTCGCATTCCATTTTCTGAGCGGGAATCAGGCCGGATGGAAATGCGAGTCATGCAGACGGCAAGGGCTGGAAGGAACGCGGCGGTGCGGGTGGATCCCCGAGGAGCAGCGCGGGCCGCGGAGAGTGATATGGGCGCGGGGACGCGTGTCGACTGAGGAATGCCCGCGGTCCTGGGTGACGCCCGAAAGCATTGGCTGGGTGGAATGGTTTTTCGCGAGGAAGAGTTTTGGCAGGGCGGAGCTGGCGGGGCTCCCGGCGAAAGAGGCTGAGGCAATGTTGACGCTCGAAAAAGAGTGGCGAGAGGCGAGAGATGGCAACCAACAGTTCTGAAAACTTGACAGCTTTGTTGCGGGCGAGCGGACTCAGCGGTGGCGATTCGCTCAACACGCACATGACTAGCCTGGCGGATCAGATGCAGCAACAGCAGGGCATCAACGACGCTCTTATGCAGCAGACGTTGGCGGCGATGGTGCAGCCGGCGAGCGGAGGGAGCGGCGGTGGGTCATCAGGCGGAACGACAGGCGATTCGGGCGTCACTTCGATCTTGGGAGCGATCGGCAGTACGCTCGGGGGCGTGTTGGGCGGCGGGCTTGGGCTCGCACCGCTGGTTTCGGGTATCGCGGGCTTGTTCGGAGGCGGCGATTCGAGCACTCCGGCGGCGCTGCCTACATATATGGCGCCTTTGCCCATCAATTTAGACGCGGGCTTCAGCGAAGGCGGCGGCGGGGCTTTCGGAGTGGACGCGGCGCAAGGCGGGACGCCGAGGGCGATGACGAATTCGCCCTCCTCACAGATCACGGTGCAGGTTCAGGCGATGGACAGTCAATCGTTTTTGGATCACAGCGGGGATATCGCGCTGGCCGTGCGGCAGGCGATGTTGCAATCGAGTGTGTTGAACGACGTAATTCGCGAGGTGTAGTGTGGCAACATTTCCAACATTGAAAACCGGGGCAGTGGCGCAGTATGGTTCGAGCCGGACGCGCGGGTTCTCGACGCAAGTGTTTCGGTTTCTGGACGGCAGTGAACAACGGTTTCAGGATTACGGAGCGCCATTGCGGCGATGGACGATCCGGCTCAGCCTGCTGGACGAGGCGGAACTGACCGCGCTGGAATCTTTTTTTAAGTCGCAGAGCGGAAGGGCTGAAAGCTTTGCATTCCCAGATCCATGGGATGGGACCGTGTATGCGAACTGCAGTTTCGATAACGATCAGCTCGCGACACAGTACGGGGGGCAGGCAAACGGGATGGCGAGCGTCACAGTGAAGGAGAACCGAAGCTAGGATGCTAATTTTTCCTCAACTGACGACGGGCGCGGCGGCGCTCTATCCGGTGACTAAGCAGAGCCTGCAGCGAACGGTGGTAAATGTGCTGCCGGACGGGAGCACGGCAGTGTACGCAGATTCCGACGGAGTGGTCGCGGGCTGGGCGTTGCGAGCGACAGGACTGACGTTGGCGGAATGGAACGCCATCGAGAGCTTATTTCAGCAGACGTCAGGCATGGCGGGGACATTTACATTTCTCGATCCGGTGGGAAATCTTCTGCTCCAGAGCGAGGATTTCAGCGCGGGCGCATGGACTATTGGGGCATTGATCCAGTTGACTGCCGGCATTACAGACCCGTTCGGAACCGCGCGAGCGACCCTGCTGATAAACACGGGACAGGCAGCGGCGGGGTTGACGCAGACCCTTAGCATTCCCGGTGACTTTCAATACTGCTTGAGCGGCTGGGTGCGCAGCACCGCGGGGTCAGCGGTCACGCTGGCGATAGCGAATAGCAGCAAGTCCTTCGCGGCGGGAACGCAATGGAAAAGAGTTTACATTTCTTCGAATCCCGGGCAAGCAGGCGGGACAACAGTCACATTCGGGGCGCAGGTTGCAGCGGGGGGGGCCGTGGAATTATTCGGGATTCAGGCAGAGGCGCAACTGGGGCCATCGGATTACAAACTCACGGGCGCTACCGGCGGAGTGTATCCGAAGGCGCGGTTTGGCTCCGACCAAATCACTGTGACTGCGCAGGGGACCGACATCTACGACGCTGTCATTCAAATTGTGAGTACCGAAAGCTAAGCACATGCCGACCATCGACCAATTCAAAGAGCAGGAAACGCCTCCGACCCCGTTATTCCTTTTCGACTGCGTGCTGGCGTCCGGCGTGACGGTGCGATGGAGCACGCATGCCGTTACGGTGGGCGGCAACACATATCTGGCACGGCTGCTGAAGCACAACCTCGCGGCGCTAGTGGCTTCGTCCGACCAAGGCGTGGACGGCGCGCAAAAAATAACGGTGACGCTGGCTAATGCGGATTCGTATTTTTCGCAGTTTGAACGTGAGACCGGATTTCGAGGGGGACGGGTCACAATTCAGTTCCTGTTTTACGACCTCGTTGCGAACGCGGCGGTATCGGAACAGCGAGTGATCTTTCTCGGAACCGGGAGCATGGCGGAGGAGATTACCGAATCGGCGTTCCGCGTCAGCTTTACGAACCGCCTCAACCTGCAGCGGATCGTGCTGCCCGAGGCGCGCATCCAACGACAATGTCCCTGGTCGTTTCCCTCCACGGCCTCGCAGAGACTCGAGGCGCTCAATGGCGGGCCCAAAGGAAAATATTCGGCATTGAACCGCTGCGGATATTGCCCGGATCAAGCCGGCGGCGTAGGAAATCTCGACGGCGCGGCTCCCTTTACGAGCTGCGACTATACCCGTACTTCCTGTGTGGCGCGCGGCATGTTCGACACCGATAGCGCCAGTCACGCGACGCGGAACTTCGGCGGCATCGAGTTTGTACCGGCGCAGATTCAGGTGCGCAGTTTTGGCGAAAGCGGAACGCATCTTTCGTCGCTGATCGACAATCAGGCGCGGTATAACGATTTCGTTCCGCTGGTCTACGGCACCGCGTGGTACCAGCCGCCTATCACTTTCGCTCGCAATGACGGCAACCTCACGCATATGGAAGTGCTGCTGGGGATGGGGCAAATCGAAAACGTGGTCACGGTAGTGGTGAATGGCGTCGAGATCCCGCAAGGGCAAAGCGGCAAAAACATGACGGCCACGGGATGGTTCAATCTGGTGACACCCGGTATGCGAAACGGTGGGTTCAATGCCGATTTTGTGGATGCGTCCGGCCAGCCTCTAGGCGATCCGTACGGAAGCATGGCACTCCTCAGCGTGGTGGTGCCGAATCAAGTGAGCAGCGCGCAATCGCTGCCCACTATCGATGTGCTGCTGATGGGGCTGATGCTGGAACGGTTCGACACCGGCGGGATTTCGCTAGGAGAGAGCTTCACCAACAGTCCGCCGTGGGTGCTGCTGGATGTGTTGCGGCGCAGCGGATGGCTGACGACGGAAATCGATCTCCCCAGTTTCGCGGCGGCGGCGGCATATTGCGATGCGCAAATAGCGACCACAGATTTGTACGGCAATGCCATCTCGATCCCGAGATTCCAATGCAATCTGGTTGTCAACAAGCGGTGGAGCGCGGCGGAGGCCGTGAAGGGAATTCGCAACGGCTCGGGCTTGATGCTGGGATATGGGCAGAACGGGTTGCTCAGACTGCGCGTCGAGAATACGCTGGCGCTGCAGCAGCCAACGCTGCCGGACGGCGGCAATAGCACAGAGACGCTCAACGATGGCTGGCCGGCGTATGAGTTCAGTGACGGCTCAGCCGCGTTTTCAGGGATCGTGCGCAAAGCGAACGGCGATCCTGCAATACGGCTGTGGGCGCCCAATGGGGCGGATGTTGCGAACCGCCTTACGGTGGAATTTCAAGACGAATTTAACCGATATTCGCAGGACAGTCTGGGTTTAGTGGATGTCGACGACGCGCAATTGACGGGGCGTGAGGTCACGGCATCGTTCGCGGCCCTCGGATTGCCGAACTTCGATCAAGCGGCGCGCATGATGCGACTGCATCTCGACAAGGCGCTCAGCGGATCGACACTCGTGGAGTTTGAAACCACAGTGAAAGCGGTCGGGCTGACGCCCGGCGATCTTATCACTGTCACGTATCTGAAGGAGGGCCTGGTACGCCAGCCGCTGCGAGTGGTGCAGTTGGTTCCGGGCCGCAACTTTGAGAGTGTGCTGGTGACGGCGCAGTGGCACGACGACGAATGGTATACGACCGGCGATGCGAGCACTATGGGCGGCAGAAGCCCCAATGGCGCCGGGTTGGGGTTACCCAAACCGCTGGTGGGAAGTGTGGTCGACAGCAACGGGATCGAGCAGTTCGGGATAACGGAAGCGGTGATTCAAGGGGCCGTCGGAAGCGCTGTGCTATTGAGCGTCGCTTTTGTGCCTCCCACGTCGCCAAAGATTACGGGCGCCGCGATTCCCTTGGTGAGCCTCTCGCCCACCATGCCGGCGACAGGGGGCACGCTGGCCGGCAGCCAGAATTTGTACTACGCGCTGACGGCGCTGGATTCGAGTGGCGCGGAGAGCGGATTGTCCTTCACGGTGCGGGCCACGATTCCGGCGGGTACGAACACCAATGAAGTGACGCTGACGGGCCTCAGCTTTTCGCCGGAGACGGCGGCGTTCAACGTGTATCGAGGTTTGAATCCGTCGCAACTGCTTAGGATCGCGGCGAGCGTGGCGCTGTCGACGTCCTTTACCGATGCGGGAGCGACGCCGCAGTTGGTGGGTCCGCCGGATTCCAACTACGATCACGCGAACTTCTCATGGCGGCGGGAACTGCAACCGGAAGCTGGCGCGACAGTCTTTACCGGGACCACGATCGGCAACGGCACGCTAGGAATGGCGGCCGACGAATTTGCCGGCAAAGCGGTGCGAATCACGCGCGGAACCGGGGCCACCCAGGAGCGGGCAGTGACTGGTAACGACGCCACCACTTTAACGGTGGCGCTGCCGTGGACAGTGACTCCCGACACCACGAGTTACTTCGTGGTCGCCGATTCAGCCTGGAATTTCGGAGCCGTCGGCGCGACCAGTCCGGTGCAGATGCAGGTGCCGAACTGGGGCGGGCAGACGGTGGAGATCTCGGGACGCTCGGCGAACGTGCTAAACCAAGAGAGCCAGTACGAACTGAATCCTCTGACGCGATGGCAAATCGGAAGCGGCGGCGCGGGGGGCGACACGGGATTTCCGCCGCTGCCGGACTTTGTGCTCACTCCAGCGGGGCAGGGAACCATCGACCTGACTGGAATCACTTTCCCCACGTTAGTAAACACGCTTACGATTGCGGCAGGATCGCTTACTCTGTTCTACTACGACGAACTTAATGGGCCGTCGACGGTGAGTTTGGCGGCCGGGATCGTTGCGACGGACACGACCGTGACGTTGAATGCCGTAAGCGCGGCGCAACCGGATGATTTCATCCAGATCGACGCGGAGATCTGTCAGGTGCAAAGTCTGCAAAGCGGCGGGCTGCAACTCACGATCACGCGGGGCGCGCATGGAAGCGCGGCGGCAACGCATGCAGCGGGCGCAATCGTATATTTGCTGGAACGGACGACGGTGATCCCAGCTTTTGTAGGAGCATTTTTTTCGAGTCCTGCGAGCGCGAACTACAGTTACTCGGTCTTTCTGCCGGACGTGCGTGTCGCGGCGGCGGAGTTTTATGTCAGCAATATGTATGGCTCAAGTCCCGTGATGCACGTGCCGTATTCCGCCACCGCCGATGGAGGTCTGCGCACGCTTTCGGGAGGGCAGATCGCTCTGCAGGTAGACGGATACCTGGCGGTGCAGACCGACGCAACTCCGCCCTTCGTAATGGATGAAGCGCATGTTCCGCGAGACATTGTCGCGACCTTACGGGAGGCGCCGGCAGGCGGGGCGGTGACATTGCTGGTTCGTCAGAATAGCAGCGCTTACTCGATGCTGACGATAGCGGATGGTGCCACGGCTTCGAATACCGTGAATGGCCTCGGCCTTCCGCCATTTGGAGCGGGCGCGCAGATCCACCTGGATGTCGTGAACGTACCGGGCGCGGCCAATACGCTGCCAGGGCGCGATCTGACGGTGACGATCCGGCTCTAGAGAATGCCTGAACAAATTCAGAAGCTGAGTCCGGATCGGGACTTGCAATGCTTTTTCTATCAGCCTTCGGCGGTGGCTGCGTTGAGCGGCGCGTCGGCCGCGGGATTCACTGTGTCGGGGACATGGCGCCAGCAATTCGATTGGACGGTGATCGAATGGAATCGCGACAATGTCTATGAACATCCGTTGTTTCGTAATCTGCCTGACGGCGACTTGAGCGGTCTAACGCTTACGTACGACGAGACACGCGACAACTGCATTCCTCTCGATTCGGCGCTGTATGCGACGGTCGACTGGCCCAGTCTGCGAGTGTGGGCGACGCCGGCGGGGGGCACCGAGACGATCTATTACGTGCCGCTGGCGGCACACGCGGCGGCAATCACGGGGAGTTATCAATGTGCCTACGCGGACTTCACGCTCTCGGGAACGGTAGTGGTAGGCGACTACGTGGGGCTGTCGTTCTTAACTGAAGCGTATACCTACGAGTTCTTGAGCGGTGACATTCTCGCAAACGCGGCGCAGGCGATTACGGATAGCGTCAACGCCTTCTCTGCTGTGATGAAAGCTACGCGCACAGGTGCGACGATTCGGCTGTATTACACTGGCGGGGCGACGATCGCGTCCAGCACGACGGGCGCGAATGGGAATCGCTTTTCTGTGTATTCGTATTCGACGGGCGCGGCGGTGTGGGACGCGGGCGCGCGGATCTTCGCTAATGGGACTTCGCCAACTGCATGGAGAGTGACGCTTGATTTCAGCACACTCCAGGGGACGATTACGCCCGACCTTTCAGGCACGTTGTACACAATCCCCACGAACCTGGTTCGCAAGATGCGATGGACTTACGCGGCGGATTTGCAGGCGGCCGCATTCGCGCGCAGCGAGTTCAGCGTGGCAGTGGCAAACTGGATGGTGACTGGAACGAATCGGACTTACTCGGTCGCGGGTCCCGGGAGCCTGCGGATCGAAGACCACGACGCGTCGATGCTCTTTAGCGGGGCCTGGACCGAGGTGCGCGGCAACTATTCGGGCGGCACGATCCATCAGACAACGACGCCAGGCGATTCGCTAAGCTGCACGTACAACGCGCCGCAGAGCCACAATCTTTACATTGGGCTGCGCTACACCGGGACTGGAGGAGTCGTTTCGATTGTTGTCGATGGGCAACCTGCCGTATCAGTAAATTTGGCGATTCCCGCGGAAGACGCGCTGTTCCGCTATTCACTGGGGACGTTCTCTGCGGGGTCGCACACTGTAGTGGCGACCCATGCAGGCGCCGCCGGCACAGAAGTCTATTTCGATTTCCTGGAACTCGCATCGCCGACGGCCGATCTCCCGGTGATTGAGAGCCAACCGGTCGTCACGTTGGCAACCGACTGGGACACGCTGCATTGCATCTCGCTCCCGCCGGAGCGCACGGCGTGGATGCTCACGTCGCTCAATTTCATTGGACGGGCGAATCACTATGTTGGCGCCCTGTGGTTCTACGAGTTGGTGCGAGTCGGCCACGTGTACGCGTCGGCCACAGTTACATTCAGCGGGACGCCGGCGGCGAACGCCTACGTCACCGTGACGCTCGGGCAGACCGGCCAGCCACCATCGTCGGACACGATTTTGCAGAAACAGATCCATGTGGGCGATACGGCGGATACAATAGCGCTTGCGTTTGCGCAGGAACTCAATCGCGGTTATACGGGAATGTGGGCGAGCGCGGCGGGGAGTGTGCTCACGATCACGGCGCGGACGATGGGCTTGGCTGGAGACGCGAATACGCTGGCCGCGACTACGACTAGCGGCGGGTTCACAGCGACGGCATCGGGACTGAATTTCGCGGGAGGCGCGGACGGCAACTGGCGGACGGACCTGACGGCTAGTCCAGCGCTCAATCGCGCGGTGCGGGATTGGAGCGCGGCATACTTCGCGGCGTTGGTGAGTTATGGGATCGACGCCGCAGCGTCGTTCAGCATGGAACTGCAGCATGGCGATCCCAGCGCGGCGGCGGGGATCGCGCAGATGGGTCCGGCGGGCGATCCGATCCTGCTGCCCACGCCTTCGCTCCAGACTAACTTTTCACCGACGAGCCTGGCGTTCTGGAAAGTGGTCTACGAGGAGATGGCGGCAATCCAGGCGGCTGCGGGGCTCACGCCCTATCTTCAGTTTGGCGAAGTGCAGTGGTGGTATTTTCCAAATGATGGACTGGGCACCAGTTTTTCAGGCATGCCGTTTTACGATCCGTGGAATCTCGCCGCCTTCGGCGCGCTCTATGGTCATCCGCTGGCGACCATTACGCTGAACACGGTGGACCCGGCGGCTTATCCGGATGAAGCGGCGTATCTGCCGACCGTCATCGGCAACTTCACCAACGCGATCATGACCTTCGTGCGCGGAACCCTGCCGGCGTGCCGCTTTGAAGTGTTGTACCCGACTGATGTTAACCAGACCGCGTTCAATCGGGCGATCAACTATCCGGCATC
>Ga0207695_10006761_pt1 | contig 14788 bp, 17 predicted proteins | sample KBSC54metaG_FD_184354 | JGI IMG/M metagenome (GOLD analysis project Ga0207695, IMG submission 184354) | Corn rhizosphere microbial communities from Kellogg Biological Station, Michigan, USA - KBS C5-4 metaG (SPAdes) (version 2) | ecosystem: Host-associated > Plants > Roots > Rhizosphere > Soil... | reverse complement strand
TTGCCTGGCCGCGATCCACTTCTGGTTCCCCAAGGCGTTCGGTTTCACGCTCAACGAGTTCTGGGGCAAGGTGTCGTTCTGGTGCTGGCTGGTCGGCTTCTATGTGGCCTTCACGCCGTTGTACGTGCTCGGCTTCATGGGCATGACCCGTCGCATGAACCACTACGCCAACCCCGACTGGCATCCGTATCTGGTGGTGGCCGCGTTCGGCGCGGTGATTATCGCCTTGGGCATCGGTGCTCTGCTGGTGCAGTTCTGGGTGAGCTTCCGCGAGCGCAAGCAGAACATGGATATGTCGGGCGACCCGTGGGACGGCCGCACCCTGGAGTGGGCGACCAGTTCGCCGCCGCCGTTCTACAACTTTGCCATCGTGCCGCACATCGACGACATCGATCAGCACTGGGAAGACAAGGAGCGCCGCGTCGCCTACAAGCGCCCCGCGCGTTACGAAGACATCCATATGCCGCGCAATACCGGTGCCGGCGTGTACATCTCGGTGGCAGGTTTCTTCCTGTGCTTCGGTCTGATCTGGCACATCTGGTGGCTGGCCGGCCTGGGCCTGCTGGGCATGGTGGGCTCGTTTATCGCGCGTAGCTATGACCGCGATGTGGATTACTGGGTGCCCGCCAGCGAGGTGGCACGCATCGAGAACGAACGCTTTGCGGCGCTGAAGGAGGCTGCGTAAGCCATGAGCACGACGATTTCCCATATTGGTGGGGCGCACGGCGGTCATCACGACCACGCACACCACGACGACGGATCCAAGACCACGCTAGGTTTCTGGATCTACCTGATGAGCGACTGCCTGATTTTCTCGGTGCTGTTCGCGACCTTCAGCGTGCTGGCCGGCAACACCGCCGGTGGCCCGAGTGGCAAGGACCTGTTCGAGCTGCCTTTCGTGCTCGGCGAAACCATGCTGCTGCTGATTTCCAGCTTCACTTTCGGCGGCGCCATGCTCAGCATGCAGGCCGGCCGCAAGGGTGCAGTGCAGGCGTGGCTGGCGGTGACTTTCCTGTTCGGTGCCGGCTTTATCGGCATGGAAGTGTATGAATTCGCCAAGCTGATCCACGAGGGCGCCGGCCCGGACAAGAGCGCCTTCCTGTCGGCCTATTTCGGCCTGGTCGGCACGCACGGCCTGCACGTCACCGCCGGCCTGTTCTGGCTGCTGACCATGATCCACCAGGTCCACAAGTTCGGCCTGGACGGCGTTGTACAGCGTCGCCTGAACTGCCTGAGCCTGTTCTGGCATTTCCTGGATCTGGTCTGGATCTGCGTATTCACCTTTGTCTACCTGCGCGGAGTGCTGTGATGTCGAGCGCAACCCATCCTTCCCATGGTGCCGCCTCCCACGCAGCCTCGCACGGCAGCTGGAAGAGCTATATCGTCGGTTTCGTGCTGTCGCTGGTGCTGACCCTGGCCTCGTTCGGCGCGATCATGAGCGGCAAGCTGCCACACGGGGCCATCCTGCCGGCTATTGTCGTGCTGGCCGTGGCCCAGCTGGTGGTCCAACTGGTGTATTTCCTTCATATGGGTACCGCCCCGGATCAGCGCAGCAACCTGGCGATCTTCCTGTTTACGGGTCTGATCATTGCCATCGTGGTCTGCGGTTCGCTGTGGGTGCTGCACAACATGAACGAAAACATGATGCACCCGATGCCGATGAACATGCCTTCGACCACGGGCGATTGACGTTCAGTGAGACCGACCGCATGGCGCCCTGTGAAGTCGCGCCTGCGGCGCTGTAAAGGGTAAAGAGGAAAAGCCTTGGTGACGCTTCGGTCGCCGGCGCTCCCTCTTTACCCTTTACTCTTTCCAGGCCGCGCAGCGGCCGGCTTCACGCCCAAAATAAGACAAAATGCTGAATCAGGAGGGCCGCTGGGCCAGAAGTATCTCGCAGCCAGGGCCGTCTTCCTCTAAAATGCCGATTTCCAGCACGGCTGCATTCCATGACCCCCCTGATTTTCGTCACCGGCGGTGTGGTGTCCTCGTTAGGCAAGGGCATCGCTGCGGCGTCGCTTGCTTCCATTTTGGAAGCGCGTGGCCTCTCGGTCACCATGATGAAGCTCGATCCGTATATCAATGTGGATCCGGGCACCATGAGTCCCTTCCAGCACGGCGAGGTCTATGTGACCGACGACGGCGCGGAGACCGACCTGGACCTGGGCCACTACGAGCGCTTCGTCCACACCCGCCTTACCGGCAAGAACTCCATTACGACCGGCAAGATCTACGAATCGGTGATCCGCAAGGAGCGCCGCGGCGACTACCTGGGCGCCACCGTCCAGGTGATCCCGCATATCACCGACGAGATCAAGCACTGCATCCATGAGGCCACCCGCGGTTTCGACGTTGCTCTGGTCGAGATCGGCGGAACCGTCGGCGACATCGAGTCGCTGCCGTTCCTGGAGGCGATCCGTCAGCTGCGCATCGAGCATGGCCCGGAAAAGTGCCTGTTCATGCATCTGACCCTGGTGCCTTACATCAAGGCCGCCGGCGAGATCAAAACCAAGCCGACCCAGCACTCGGTCAAGGAGCTGCGCTCGATCGGTATCCAGCCGGACGTGCTGCTGTGCCGCTGCGAGCAGACGCTGCCCGAGGGTGAGCGCCGCAAGATCGCCCTGTTCACCAACGTGCCCGAGCAGGCGGTGATCAGCGCGAACGACGTGGACATCATCTACAAGCAGCCGTTGTGGCTGCACAAGCAGGGGCTGGACGACATCGTCGTCAAGCGCCTGGGGCTGGATGCCGGCCCGGCCGACCTGTCCAGCTGGCAGCGCACGGTCGATGCGGTCGAGCATCCGAAGGACGAAATCACCGTCGCCATCGTTGGCAAGTACGTCGAGCACAAGGACGCCTACAAGTCCCTGGGCGAGGCGCTGCGTCACGGCGGCATCAAGCAGCAGACGCGCGTCAACCTGGAATGGATCGACTCGGAACAGATCGAGGCCGACGGCGCCGGCAAGGTGCTGGGCAAGGCCGATGCGATCCTGGTGCCGGGCGGTTTCGGCAAGCGTGGTTTCGAAGGCAAGGTTCTCGCAGCCAGGTACGCCCGCGAGCATGGCGTGCCGTATTTCGGCATCTGCTACGGCATGCATGCGGCAGTCGTCGACTTTGCGCGCAACGTCGCCGGCCTGACCGATGCCGATTCGAGCGAAAACGACCGTAACAATCCCAATCCGGTGATCGCACTGATTACCGAGTGGACCACTGCCAGCGGTGAGGTCGAGCAGCGTACCGAGCGTTCGGACCTGGGCGGTACCATGCGCCTGGGTGCGCAGGAATGCCGCCTCAAGGCCGGTACGCTGGCGCGTGAGCTGTACGGCCAGGAAGTGGTGCGCGAGCGCCATCGCCACCGCTACGAGTTCAACAATCGCTACCGGCAGATGTTTGAAGATCTCGGCATGGTGGTGTCGGGCAAGTCGATGGACGACCTGCTGGTCGAGATCGTCGAACTGCCCAGGCAGAAGCACCCGTGGTTCCTGGGCTGCCAGGCGCATCCGGAATTCACCTCCACGCCGCGTGACGGCCATCCGCTGTTCATCGGCTTCGTTCACGCCGCGCGCGAGTACAGGGCCGTGCGCGAAGGCCAGTTGCTGGCGAAGGAGTCGGTGGCATGAAGCTTTGCGGTTTTGACGTCGGTCTCGACAAGCCGTTGTTCCTGATTGCCGGGCCTTGCGTGGTCGAGTCCGAGCAGTTGCAGCTCGATGTTGCCGGCAAGCTCAAGGAAATCACGGGCAGGCTCGGCATCAACTTCATCTTCAAGTCGAGTTTCGACAAGGCCAACCGTTCCTCCAGCCAGAGCTTCCGTGGCCCGGGCATGGAGGAGGGGCTGCGCATCCTCGCCGAGGTCAAGCGCCAGATCGGCGTACCCGTGTTGACCGATGTCCACGAGTACACGCCGATGAACGAAGTGGCCGCGGTGGTGGATGTCCTGCAGACGCCGGCGTTCCTGTGCCGCCAGACCGATTTCATCCAGAACGTGGCCCGCGCCGGCAAGCCGGTGAACATCAAGAAGGGCCAGTTTCTTTCGCCCTGGGACATGAAGAACGTGGTCGACAAGGCCAAGGCCGTCGGTAACGACGACATCATGGTCTGCGAGCGCGGTGCGAGTTTCGGCTACAACAACCTGGTTTCGGACATGCGCTCGTTGAGCGTGATGCGCGATACCGCCTGTCCGGTGGTCTTCGACGCCACGCACTCGGTGCAATTGCCCGGTGGGCAGGGCACCAGTTCGGGTGGTCAGCGCGAATTCGTTCCGGTATTGGCGCGCGCGGCAGTCGCGGTGGGCGTCGCTGGCCTGTTCGCCGAGACACATCCCGACCCGTCCAAGGCCCTGAGCGACGGCCCCAATGCGTGGCCGTTGGACAAGATGGAAGCCTTGCTGGCGACCTTGCTGGAACTCGACCAAGTCACCAAGCGCCACGGTTTTCTCGAAAACACCATTGTTCCGACCTGAGGCTGTTCATGTCCACGGAAGAATCGCAGGTCCAGTTGCTGACTGAAATCCGTGACATTCAGCGCGAGCATCTTGAGCTGTACCGTAAGAACAGCGAGATGGCCATCGCCAAGCAGGAGCAGGCGCTGAACATCACCCGGCGGTTCCAGCGGTTCTACCGGGTGGTCGTCGTCATCGTCTTCCTGGCTATCGCCATCTTGATGTTTTGGCTCTTCAAGTAATCACCGATTAGGGGCAACAATTAATGTCGACACAGATCACCCGCATCCATGCCCGTGAAATCCTCGATTCGCGCGGTAACCCCACGTTGGAAGCTGAAGTCACACTCGCTGGCGGTGGCTTCGGCCGCGCCGCGGTGCCGAGCGGTGCCTCCACCGGCTCGCGCGAAGCGGTCGAGCTGCGCGATGGCGACAAGTCGCGTTATCTCGGTAAGGGCGTAAGGAATGCGGTGGGCAACGTCAACGGTGCGATCGCCGATGCGCTCAAGGGTTTTGACGCCGCCGACCAGAAAGGTCTCGACGACAAGCTGATCGCGTTGGACGGGACGCCGAACAAGGGCCGCCTGGGCGCGAACGCCCTGCTGGGTGTTTCCATGGCCGCTGCTCACGCCGTGGCCAATGCGCGCAAGGAGCCGCTGTGGAAGTACCTTTCCAACGGCAAGCCTGGCGACCTGCCGGTGCCGATGATGAACATCATCAACGGTGGCGCGCACGCCGATAACAACGTCGACGTGCAGGAATTCATGGTGTTGCCGGTGGGCCTGCCGAGCTTTGCCGAGGCGTTGCGCGCCGGTACTGAAATCTTCCACGCGCTCAAGGGCGTGTTGAAGGGCAAGGGTCTCAATACGGCCGTTGGTGACGAGGGTGGCTTTGCGCCTAACCTGCGTTCCAATGTGGAAGCGCTCGACACGATCCTCGAGGCGGTGAACAAGTCCGGTTTCAAGATCGGTAGCGAAATCCTGCTGGGCCTGGACGTGGCCAGTTCCGAGTTCTTCAAGAACGGCAAATACGACCTCGAAGGCGAGGGCAAGATCTACAGCCCGGCCGAGTTTGTCGACGTGCTGGCCAGCTGGGCCAAGCAGTATCCGATCGTCACCATCGAAGACGGCATGGCCGAAGGCGACTGGGACGGCTGGAAGCTGTTGACCGACAAGATCGGCAAGAGCGTGCAGTTGGTCGGCGACGACCTGTTCGTGACCAATCCGAAGATTTTCCGCGAAGGCATCGACAAGAAGATTGCCAATGCGATCCTGATCAAGGTCAATCAGATCGGCACGCTGTCCGAAACGCTCGAAGCCATCGCGATGGCCGACGCCGCCAAGTACGCAGCGATCGTGTCGCACCGTTCGGGCGAGACCGAAGACACCACCATTTCGGACATCGCCGTGGCGACCACTGCCACGCAGATCAAGACTGGTTCGCTGTGCCGTACCGATCGTGTGGCCAAGTACAACCAGTTGCTGCGGATCGAAGAACAGCTGGGTGCGGCGGCGCGTTATGCCGGTCGCAACGCGTTTCCCAGCCTTGCCCATTTGCCGAGCTAAGTGACGGAGTGACGGCACGCCATGTTGCGTTGGGTCGCGCTCATCTTGTTGCTGATACTGATTGGCCTGCAGCTCAAGCTGTGGGGCAGTCACGGCGGCATGCGCGAGGTCGACGGGCTGCGTGCCTCCGTACAAAAGCAACGTGACGAGAATGATCGCCTGCTCCAGCGCAACCAGGCGCTGGGTGCGGACGTGAAAGACCTCAAGAATGGCGAACAGGCCGTCGAGGCACGTGCCCGCAGCGAGCTGGGCTTGATCAAGTCCGGCGAAGTGTTCTACCAGGTGGTCGAAAAGCCGGCCACCGGTAGTTCGGTGCCGGCGCCTGCCACCTCGACCGGCGGGCGTTGAACATGGTCAAGCCATTATGGTGCGTCGTGCCGGCGGCAGGACGCGGTATGCGGGTCGGTGGCCCGGTGCCCAAACAGTACATGCCGCTGGCGGGGCGTCCCTTGATCGAGCACACGCTCGATCAACTGGCGGCGCATCCCCTCATTGCCGGCCTGGTGATCGTGCTTGCCGCCGACGATGAACGCTGGAATGGCATCGAACGAACCTGGGGCAAGCCCTTGCTCGCAGCTACCGGCGGTAGCGAGCGTTGCGATTCGGTACTTGCCGGTTTGCGGGCACTTCCGCCGGAGGTTCGCGCCGACGATTTCGTGCTGGTGCACGACGCTGCGCGTCCATGCGTCAGGCATGCGGATATTACGACCCTGATCGAGCGTGGCACCGAGGCCGATGGCGGCCTGCTTGGTGCGCCATTGCGCGATACGCTCAAGCGTGCCGACGATGCGGGCCGCAGCCAGGCCACCGAGCCGCGCGATCATCGCTGGCGTGCCTTCACGCCGCAGATGTTCCGTCGCGCGCAACTGTCGGCGGCGCTGCAATCGGCCATCGATGCGGGCGTCACAGTCAGCGACGAGGCGATGGCGATGGAGCGGGTGGGTTTTGCGCCGTTGCTGGTGGAAGGCGCCGAGGACAACATCAAGGTGACGACGGCGACGGACTTTGCCCTTGCCGAGTTTCTGCTGCACCGGCTCCCGACAAGGAATACGATCGCATGATGCGAATTGGCCAGGGTTTCGACGTGCATGTTTTTGGCGAAGGCGACTTCGTCATGCTGGGCGGTGTGCGCGTACCGCATCGTCAGGGCGTCATTGCGCACTCCGATGGTGATGTGGTGATCCACGCGTTATGCGATGCCATTTTTGGCGCATTGGCGATGGGCGACATCGGTCGTCACTTTCCGCCTTCGGACGAACGCTGGCGCGATGCGGACAGCAGCGCCTTTCTCAAGCATGCCGTGCATTTGATGCGCGGGCGTGGTTATACCCTGGGCAACGCCGACATCACCGTGATCTGCGAAGCGCCCAAGGTCGGCCCGCATGCTCAGGCCATGCGTGAGCGGTTGGCTGAAGTGATCGGCTGCAGCGTCGACGATATCAGCGTCAAGGCCACTACGACGGAAAAGCTCGGTTTTACCGGGCGAGGCGAGGGGATCGCGGCACAAGCTTGTGTGCTGTTGGTGCAGTCGTGAACGAGGTGGTTCAAAGTTCCAGCGCTCGCCTTCATGAAAAGATGGCGGCGGTGGCCGAACTACTGCGCCTGTATCGTTCCGCCACCGAGGAGAGCCACGATGATGACGAGGCGCTCGCGGTGGATCAGGCGGTCGTCGACGACATCCTGGGCAAACTGCGCGACCAGCTCGACGAACTGCATCCAGCCGACGTCGCCGCCATTCTCGAATCGCTGCCGCCGGACGATCGCCTGACCGTCTGGCATCGGGTCAAGTCCGACCGCGATGGCGAAATCCTGCTCGAAGTCTCCGATGCGGTGCGCGAGTCGTTGATCGCGGATATGGACCAGGGCGAGATCCTCGCCGCCGTCGAGCCGCTGGATGCGGACGAACTGGCCGACCTCGTCGAGGACCTGCCCGAAGAAGTACTCCCCGAGTTGATGGCCAGCCTCGACGCGCAGCAGCGCGAGCGCGTGCAATCGGCGCTGTCCTATGCGGACGATCAACTCGGCGCGTTGATGGATTTCGAGATGGTGACCATCCGCGAGGATGTGAGCCTGGAAACTGTGCTGCGCTACCTGCGCCGTTTCGACGAATTGCCCGAACAGACCGACAAGCTGTTCGTAATCAACCAAGAGAACGTACTGACCGGCGTGCTGCCGTTGCACTGGCTGCTCGTCAACTCGCCGGACAAGATGGTCAGCGAGGTGATGGCGCCTGACGTCAACACGTTTGCGCCCGACGACGATGCCTATCACGTGGCGCAGGCGTTCGAGCGCTATGACCTGGTGACCGCTCCGGTCGTCGATTCCGGTGGCCGCCTTATCGGCCGCATCACCGTCGATGCGATGCTCGATGTGATTCGCGAAGAGAGCGAAAGCGAAGCGTTGAGCCGTGGCGGCCTGCGCGAAGAAGAGGACATCTTTGCCTCGGTCTGGGCGTCGGTACGCAATCGCTGGGCGTGGCTGGCGATCAACCTGGTCACCGCCTTCATCGCATCGCGCGTGATCGGCCTTTTTGAGGGTTCGATTCAGCGCCTGGTTGCGCTGGCGGCCCTGATGCCGATCGTCGCCGGCATCGGCGGCAATTCCGGCAACCAGACCATTACCATGATCGTGCGCGCGCTGGCGCTCGATCAGATCACTACCGACAGTGCCAGGCGTCTGTGGCGCAAGGAGCTACTGGTTTCGCTGGTCAACGGCCTGGTCTGGGGCGGCGTGATCGGCGTGGTCGCGTGGCTGCTCTATGGCAACATCGCATTGGGCGTCGTGATGACTTCGGCAATGACCTTGAACCTGCTGCTTGCCGCATTCTGCGGTGTCGGCATCCCGATGCTGATGACCCGATTCGGGCGCGACCCGGCGCTGGGTTCGAGCGTATTGATCACCGCGATGACCGATAGTGGCGGCTTTTTTATTTTCCTGGGCCTGGCGACGGTCTTTCTGACCTAAGCTCTGGCGCCCCCTTCACACTGAGTACCGCATGTCCGACTTACCCACCGCTCACGGCCAACCGCCACTCTCCGCCCGGCTGCGCGTTGCGCCCGAAGATTTCGTCGTCGAGGAGATTCTTGGCTATGACGCTGACGGCGAAGGCGAGCATGCGCTGCTATGGGTGGAGAAGCGTGGTGCGAACACCGATTGGATAGCGCGTGAATTGGCCCGTTACGCCGGTGTGCCGCCACTTAACGTGGGCTACGCCGGGCTCAAGGACCGGCACGCGGTGACGCGACAGACCTTTTCGGTCGGCCTTGCCGGCAAGCCGGAGCCGGACTGGGCAGTCTTTCCTTCGACGGAAGCCAAAGTGCTTGCGGCAACTCGGCATCGACGCAAGTTGAAGCGTGGTGCGTTGCGCGGCAATCGTTTCGTGCTTGTGCTGCGCGACGTCGAAGGCGATCGCACAGCCGCCGAGCAGGTGCTTGCACAGATCGCCCAGCGCGGTGTGCCCAATTATTTCGGCGAGCAGCGCTTCGGTCGCGAGGGCGGCAATGTGGCACAGGCGAGGGCGATGTTTGCCGGCCGCCGTGTCGATCGCGACAAGCGCGCTTTTCTGCTGTCGGCAGCACGTTCGGAAATATTCAACCATCTGCTTGCGGCACGCATTGAACGCTCCGCCTGGGACAGCCCGCTCGATGGTGAGATCTGGTCGCTGGCCGGCTCGCGCTCGTGGTTTGGCCCCGAGCCGTTCGATGACGTACTGGCCGAACGCCTGGCCAAGGGTGACATCCATCCGTCAGGCCCGTTATGGGGCGATGGCGAAACGCCGGCGCAGGGCGATGCCGGCGCGCTCGAACGTGAGATCGCCACCGCGAACGAGGACCTCGCCAAAGGCCTGGCCGGTGCGCGCATGGAGCAGGAGCGCCGCCCGTTGCGCCTGATGCCGCAGTCCCTGCGTTGGCGTTGGCTCGAAGACGATGCGTTGGAGCTGTCGTTCGAGCTGCCGGCGGGCGCGTATGCGACGGTCGTAGTGCGCGAGTTGGCGCAGATCAAGCAGGACTCCCAGGCCTAATCGTTCGGGATAGTGCGGCGGGACGGTCGCGACTGAAGTCGCTCCTACAAGCTAGCTGTGCCTGCTTAAGTTTGTAGGAGCGACTGAAGTCGCGACCGCAGCCTCGCAGGGCATCCGTGCATGCGATTGCTCAACCCTTAAGCAATACCACCACCGCCCCCGTGCCACCCTGCGCCGGCCGCGCCGAGGCAAACGCAATCACATCGTCGCGCCGCCGCAGCATCCGGTCCGTCAGCACTTTCAGTACTGGCCCGGCGGCCTTCGAGCGCAAGCCCTTGCCATGCACGATGCGCACACAATGAAAGCCGTTGTGATGCGCTTCGGCAAGAAACTCCACGATGGTCTGCTGCGCCGCTGCTGCATTCATATGGTGCAAGTCGATATCGTCCTCGACGCTGTACTGGCCGCGCTTCAACTGGCGCAGCAGTTTGGGCGGATAGCCGTCTCGTAGGTAACTGAGCTCTTCACCGACCTCCATCAGCGCGGGATCGAAGGCCATTTCCAGCAATTCGGAAGGCACGGCCGCTTCATCCGCCTCGAACATATGCGCTCGCGGCTTGGGCTTGGGCGCGGCAGGCGGCAGCTCGACCGGGTCCAGTTGGCGAACCTCGCCGATCGCCTCTCTGAACAGGCGGGCGTCGTCGTCGCTGATGGGGTTGGCAGGGCGTCGTTTCATGCGCGGAGTCCGGATCCTGTGCTGAGCATACTTTGCTTGGCACCCGAATCCACAAGGTGTGAAACCTCTTGCCCGCTCCGGTAGACTTCACGCCTTACGGGCGCGTCCGGGGTGATGCGCCCAGGGCAGGTTTTAGACGGATCATGATGCGAGTTCTTGTTAGCAATGACGATGGCGTGGATGCCCCGGGTATCCGCGTGCTGGCCGATCGCCTGAGCGCGGTAGGCGAAGTCACGGTAGTGGCGCCCGATCGCGATCGATCGGGGGCGAGCAACTCCCTGACCCTGGATGCACCGATCCGGGTGCTGGACATGGGCAATCGCTATTACCGCGTTGCTGGCACGCCCACCGACTGCGTGCACCTGGCGCTGGCCGGCATGCTCGACTACGAACCGGACATCGTGGTTTCCGGCATCAACAATTCGGCCAACCTCGGCGATGACGTGATCTATTCCGGCACCGTCTCGGCGGCGATGGAAGGGCGGTTTCTTGGTTTGCCGGCAATTGCCGTGTCGCTGGTCAGCCGCGATCACAAGGGCGAACACTATGAGTCGGCGGCCCAGGCCGTGTTGCAGTTGATGCAGCGCCTGCTGGTCGATCCGTTGCCTGCCGACACCATTCTCAACGTCAACGTGCCTGATCGGCCCTGGGCGGATATCCGCGGTTTCGAAGTCACCCGACTGGGCAAGCGGCATCGCTCGGCGCCGTGCATCAAGGCAACCGACCCGCGCGGCAAGCCGATCTGGTGGATCGGCCCGGCAGGCGATGTCGACGACGCCGGCCCTGGCACCGACTTCAATGCCGTGCAGCGCGGGTATATCTCCGTGACGCCAATCCATGTCGATCTCACGCGGTTTCAGGCACTGGAAAAAGTCAGCAGCTGGATGACCACGCTGACCGAAGGCATGGCGGTCGAATGAACACGCATCCACTGCCGCCTGCCATGCTCAAGGGCGAGGGGATGACCTCGCAACGCGCGCGTGACCGCCTGGTTGCACGACTCAAGGAAGAGGGCATCAAGGATCCACGCGTCATCGACGTGATCCGCAATGTGCCGCGCCATCATTTCATCGATCAGGCGCTGCATTCGCGCGCCTACGAGAACACGGCGCTGCCGATCGGCCATGGGCAGACCATTTCGCAGCCGTGGGTGGTGGCGCGCATGAGCGAGGCGCTACTCGAATTCGGCGTACCGCAAAAGGTATTGGAGATCGGCACCGGCTCCGGTTATCAGGCAACCGTGTTGGCGGGCCTGGTGCCGCAGGTGTTCACCGTCGAGCGCATCGAAGAATTATTGCGTCAGGCGCGGCGGCGTTTTCGCCAGCTCGGCCTGACGCAGATTCGCTCCCGCCATGACGACGGCAAGCTCGGCTGGCCGGACGAGGCGCCGTTCGATGCCATCATTCTTACCGCCGCCGGAGATGCCGTGCCGACGCAGCTGCTCGATCAGTTGAGCCCTACCGGCGTGCTGGTGGCGCCCGTCGGCTCGCCTAGTAACCAGACCCTGATCCGCATGCGCGGCGACGGCAATGGCGATTTCACCCAGGAAGAACTTGCTGCCGTGAGTTTCGTGCCGCTGCTTGGCGGTATCGGCTGATGCGGCTGTTCGGTTCGCTTTACGCGCGGGTACTCGTCTGGGCCCGCCATCCGCGCGCGGTCTGGTATCTGTGCGGCCTGAGTTTCGTCGAAGCCTTCATCTTTCCGGTCATGCCCGAAGTGATGCTCGCGCCGATGATGCTCGGCAAACGGCACAAGGCATTCTTCTACGCCAATATCAGCCTGCTGTTTTCCCTGCTCGGTTCGATTGTCGGCTACGCGTTGGGACACTGGGCGTTTCAGGCCCTGCATCCGCTGCTCGACACCATGCATCTGCTCGAGCCGATTCAAAAGGGCGTCGATAGCCTTCGCACCGAAATGAACCGGCATTGGCTGGGTTTGCTCGCCGTGCTTGCGCTTGCCGCGTTGCAACCCGTGGTGCCGATGAAGTTCGTCACCTGGGCAGCCGGTATCGTCGGCGTGCCGCTTATCCCATTCCTGCTGTGCGTCGCGGTTGGCCGTGGCAAGCGGGTCTGGTTGCTGGCGATTCTTGTGCGCCTGTTTGGCGAGCGCGCCGAACGTATGCTGCAGAAAAATATCGAATGGATCGGTTGGGCGGTCGTTGTGATCCTGGTCGCCCTGGCAGCGTGGTGGCTTCTGGCGCGTTGACGTGCCGAAGCGATGTCGAAAGGAGATCGGTGTCCCGTATGAAATCCCACTTGCGCCTAGGTATGCTGGCGACCATGAACCCATCCATCCGGCTCGCTGCGATTTCCGTCCTGGCCATGAGCGTGGCCGCTTGCAGCAGCATGACCCACTCGGTGCGGGTCGAGCCGGCTGGCACGTCCGGCCCGGCGCCTCGTTCGCCGGTGTCCGAGCCCGCGCGTACGCAGGTACCTGGCGGCAGTTACCAGGTAGTGCACGGCGATACCCTGTATTCGATCGCTTTCCGCAACAAGGTGGATTTCCGCGATCTGGCGCAATGGAACAATATCCAGGCGCCTTACACGATCTGGCCGGGGCAGGTGCTGCGCCTGTCGCCCGCCGCTGGCAGTGCCGCCAAGCCGACGGCCGTTGCTGCGGCCCCAGTCGTTGTGCCTGCGAACAAGCCCAGGCCGGCACCCACGACCGCTGCCACACCGCCGCCGGCGGAGCCGATGTTCGAGGATGTTCCCGCCACGGCTGATACCGGCAAGCCTGCGCCTGCCGCATCAGCGCCCAAGCCGGCCTCAGGAGGCACGGCTACGCCTGCCGTGCCCACCAGCACCGTGGTGCCGGTGGCTGGCGCACCCACGCAATCTCCGGCGACGCAGCCACCTCCGCCGCCGCCGGCCGCGGTAGCGCCATCGCCCGGCGGCACGCGCTCGCAGGGCGGGGTGGTCTGGCGCTGGCCGGCCGATGGGCAGCTGGGCAAGCGTTTCCAGAGCGGCGATGCGATTCCCGGCATCGAAGTGCTCGGCAAGGGCGGCGATCCCATTCGTGCGGCTGCTGATGGCGTGGTCGTCTATAGCGGCAATGGCCTGGTTGGCTACGGCGAGTTGATCATCATCAAGCACAGCGACAGCTTCCTTTCCGCCTACGGTCATAACCGCAAGCGCCTGGTGAAGGAAGGTCAGAAGGTCACCGCCGGCCAGCAGATTGCCGAAATGGGTGCCACCGGCGCATCGCGCGATGAGCTGCAGTTCCAGATTCGCAAGGACGGCAACCCGGTGGATCCGCTGGGATATTTGCCTTCCAAGTGAGGCCGCTCGTTTTGTGGTCAGAAAAGTAACCAGGCAACAGGAAAAGCCGCAGGCCCGGAGGTCGCGGCTTTTTTGTTTTCCTGTTGACTGTTTACAGGTTGCGCAGCAACCGATTTACAGCCCGCGACGCAGGCGGATTCACACTGCCGGCAGAATGAACGCGACTACAACTCGCCGCCCTTCGCCGGCCAGCAAGTCATACGTGCGCGCGGCCGCCCCGTTGTCCATCACCTCGATGCCCACGCCCTTACGCAGGAAGCCGGCCATGAATTCGGCAGGTGGGAACACCTGGCGTTCGCCGGTGCCCAGGATCACCAGCTCGGGCTTGAGGGCCAGGATGCTGTCGACCTGGGTCGCACCCAGCGTCTTGGCGTCGCTTATCGGCCAGCCTTCCACGGCCCGATCCGGCGCCAACAGGAAACTTTCGGTGATTTCCCGGTCCATGACCGTAATCGAACGTGCGGCAACACGCCGCACGAACAGGAAATCGCCCGGGCGGTCGAGTGCGAGATCCATTAGCGGGGCAGGGCGAGCTTGGGCTCGTCCTCGTTGCGGCGAAACAGCACCACGATATGGCCAATCTGCTGCACGCTCTCGGCGTGGGTGCCCTGGCTCAGGAAGTCGATCTGCTCCTGGCGCTCGTCCTTGTCGCCGCCGGACAGCTTCACCTTGACCAGCTCATGGTGCGACAGGGCCAGGTCCAGCTCCTTGAGCACCGCATCGGTCGCGCCCTTGGCGCCGAGCAGGATCACCGGGCTCAGGTCGTGAGCCAGGCTGCGCAGGTAGCGGCGCTGTGAAGGGGAAAGGGCCATGC
>Ga0207695_10006760_pt1 | contig 14789 bp, 10 predicted proteins | sample KBSC54metaG_FD_184354 | JGI IMG/M metagenome (GOLD analysis project Ga0207695, IMG submission 184354) | Corn rhizosphere microbial communities from Kellogg Biological Station, Michigan, USA - KBS C5-4 metaG (SPAdes) (version 2) | ecosystem: Host-associated > Plants > Roots > Rhizosphere > Soil... | reverse complement strand
CCGGCTGAGCCGGTGCACAGTTCCACGTCCGCAACGACGTTGCTCGCGCCGGAGTCCTCGTGATTGTCACCCGACGGCGCTGTCACGCGGGCCGGGCGACATGCTGAGCGTGCCCGGCATCCCGAGTTTCACTCGCTCCTTCCGATGCGCCGCGAGATCCACGACGGTCTTGAGCAGAACGAGTACCAGGAGTGCCGGCACCGGGGAGCCGAGCGCCGCCACGAGCGCGCCACCGCCAAGCACCACCAGGTGCAGGATGACGACGCGCGAATACGGCTGCGACATGAGAGTCGTCAGCCCTGCCGTTCGATATTCGCCGCCCATCACATAGTTGTGGACAAACGAGATTCCGTGACTCAGGAGCAGCGCGGCGACGGCATACTCGATATGGGTGACGCGAATGGCCGCGAGGACCTGCGACGCGCTGAGCCAGCTGGAATGCACCGGAGCGAGACCGGCATATTTTCCGAACAGGTCGAACACGAACATGCCGTGTATGAGCGTGAACATGCCGAAGTGCACGCAGAAGAACGGGATCATGAACGCCTTCGCGATCCAGGCCGCGGGCTCGCCCGGTTCGGCCACGAGCATCCGGAGCACGTTGAAGCCGCCGACAACGACGTTCTCCATCCAGTAAAGCAGGATGATCGGGAAGACCTGCCAGTGGAACCAGATCACGCCGATGATCGGCACCGCGTTGGCGATGACGAGCGCCATCGTCGACACCGTCATACGGCGAGGCGCAGTGGACATGGGATGCGGAGCGGTCATGGATGCCTGTGCTCGGTCGGAACGCGGGTCCGGAAGCAACTCGCCGCTGCAGGGCTGGTCGGCAGACAAGCTTAGCAGTGCGCTTGCCAAAGGACGAGTCTGGACGGCGCACGGCACGGCGAGAAGATTCCGTGCACGGTGATGTCACCGTGGGGGCGCCCGGCCGCAGCCGGCTGCGGCGCCGCGATGTCCTCGAGGCCGCAACCGCATGCTCTTCATGAAACTTTCGATTCGCGTTCCGCTCACTGCCGTCGCTCTGCTGTGCGCCGCGGGCATCCTTGCGCGCGACGTGCACGCGCAGTCCGCGCCCAGGGGCTGGCACACACTCACCAACGTCACAGGCAAGTGTCAGCTCGCCGTGCCGCCGGACTGGATCATTCAGACGGTTGGACCCCACAGTGCCATGACGTCGGATAACAGGTACTCTGTCCGGTTCATGCTGACGGCGCCGCGGGCCACGTTCGCGCAACTTCAGAGCATCACGGCGCGCACCTGGAAGATCCGGCCTGCGTTCACCGTCGTTACGGACAGCGCCACGCGCGCCCTCTATCGCTACAAGCCCGCGGATTGGTACGAGTGGACCGTGATCGTTGCGGGTACGCCCGCCTGCGCGGCGACGCTGCGATCGCCCGTCGCCAACGATTCCCTCGCCATGCAGATCGCGGCGACGCTCTCGCCACGGAAGCCGGTCCCGCCGCGATAACGGAACGCCTTCTGCGGCATTGCGGCAGGCACGACAACCCGCTGCACCGAGGTCAGGCATGACACTTCCCACGCGAGCGCTGGGTCGCTCGGGGCTCGACATCACCACCGTCGGATTCGGCTCCTGGGCCGTTGGCGGAGGCGGCTGGGCGTTCGGCTGGGGTCCGCAGGATGACGTCGCCTCCATTCGCGCGATGCGCCACGCCCTCGACCTCGGCGTGAACTGGATCGACACGGCGGCCGTGTACGGACTGGGACACTCGGAGGAGGTCGTCGGGCGGTTGCTGCGCGAGCTGCGCGCGAGCCAGCGGCCGCTCGTCTTTACCAAGTGCGGGCTCGTGTGGAACCCCCGCGATCCCATGGAACCGGCGCGGCGCATCCTGGCGCCGGCGTCCATTCGCGCAGAGTGCGAGGCGTCGCTCCGGCGGCTGGGCGTGGAGCGCATCGATCTCTATCAATTCCACCGGCCCGATGAGAGCGGCGTGCCGGTAGAGGATTCCTGGGGCGAGATGACGCGGCTCGTGAGTGAAGGGAAGGTGCGCGCGGCCGGCGTGTCGAACTTCACCGTGGAGCTGCTCGAGCGCTGCGAAGCGATCCGCCACGTGGACTCGCTGCAGCCGCCGTTCTCGGCGATTCGGCGCGACGCCGCCGCGGAGCTGCTCCCATGGTGCGCCGCGCACCGCACCGGTGTGATCTGCTACAGCCCGATGCAGGCGGGGCTGCTCACCGACAGTTTCACGGCCGCACGCGTCGCGTCGCTCGCGGCCGACGACTGGCGGCGCGGCGCCGAACAGTTCCAGGAGCCCAACCTGTCACGCAATCTCGCGCTGCGCGATGCGTTGCGGCCGATCGCGCAGCGTCACGGCAGCACGGTGCCGGCCGTTGCGGTGGCGTGGACACTCGCGTGGCCGGGCGTCACGGGCGCCATCGTTGGTGCGCGCTCGCCGGAGCAGGTGGACGGGTGGATCGGCGCCGCGCGCCTCGCGCTCACGACCGCCGACCTCGTTGAAATTGCCGCGGCGATTGCGCGCACGGGCGCGGGGAGCGGGCCGGCGACGCGTTGAATCCGATCCGCATCGGCGAGCTCTCGCACAGCTAGCCGGACAACGCCTGGGCACACCCCACACTCCCGCTACCGCCCCGCCCGTCGCGCGCGTCCCGCCGACTCGCGCGCCTTGAGCGTACTCTCGGCGGCGAAGAAACTCGCCTTGAGGATCGGGGCGGGCATGGGGGCGGTAGCGTAGTCAGGCACCGCATCTCTCACCGCCCGGGCCATTCGCAGCAACTCCGCGTCTCCATTGGCGTAGCCGCTGATGCGCTCCGCCGTGCGCTCGAGCACCTGGCGTGCCGCCAGGAAATCACCGCAGCGGTTGGCTTCCGTGGCTTCGGCGCGTGCGCGCGCGGCAAAGATCGCGGCGACTTCACGGTCGACCGTGCGATCGCGGGGCTGCGCGTCGTTGTCCGCATGTGTGGCAAAGCGCCACCGGAGTTCGCCCTGCGCGCCGCCCGATGTGACATCACGATGCGAGAGCGCGACGCGCGCCGTGAGATGATCATCCACCTCGCCCATGGGGAACGCGATGCGGAAGACCGCGGTGACTTCCTGCTCCGACACGAGGTCGCCGAGTTCGACGGAGAGCATGCGCGAGTCGGCGCCCATGCTCGAGCGGAACCGGTTGAGCACGTCCACCTCGGCGCCGCGCGGGACATCCACGCAGAGCACGGCGCTGCGCACGGTGACCTCGGCAGCCTCGCCCAGCTCGCTCGTGAGAATTTCCGGGATCCGGGAGGCGCCCTCCACGAAGTAGAAGTTGCCGCCGCCCTCGTGCGCCATGTCGCGCAGCAGATGCTCATTGAAATCCGCGCCCACGCCAATAGTGGACGTGATGACGCCGCGCAGGCGGAGCTCACGAGCATGGTTGGCGATCTCGCGGTGATCGGTGATGCCCTCGTTGGCGAGACCGTCGGTAAGCAGGAGACAGCGGCTTACGCCCTCGCGATCCAGGTGCGCGGCCACCTGCTCGCAGCCGTGCAGCCAGCCTCCGGCGAGATTCGTATTGCCGCGCGGGCCGACACGGGCGAGTGCGGCCAGCGCCTGAGCCCGCGCGCTGGCCGTTGCCAGCGTGGACGGCGCGAGCACATCGATGACATTGTCGTACACGACGAGCGAAAACCGATCGGTGTCGCGCAGCGAGACGAAGGCCTGCTGTACGGCCTCGCGAGCGAGGTCGAACTTGCGCGCGTCGGACATGGAACCCGATCTGTCGAGCACGAAGGCAACGTTCACGGGCAGCCGCTCCGCCCGGTGCGGCCCAGCCGGTGCGACGATGCGGGCGGTGAAGTAGCGCGTGCTGTGGGCGTGCGCACGGATGAGCGCGCGATCGGTGCGGAGCTGAAGCGTCATGGCGTCCTGGTTCGTGTCCCGTAACATGGGTGCCTCAACGATAGGGGGTGGGTCTGACTGCGATCGCTGGCTGCGCAGAGTGAGCCGGGTGGGCCGCGCACCCGATGGGCCGGCTCATGAATCTTCCGTGAGGAGGTCGCGCGCGGCGCGAAGCAGCTGTTCGAGCCGGCGGTTCTGTTCGCGCGACAGCGGCCGGCGCACGTGCAGTTCGATGTCGCTGGTGAGTCCGATGCGCTCCCAGGTGCTGCGAGATTCGACGTGGGGGCGCGGTTCTAACGTTTCGCGTGCGCCGGCGTTCGACGGCTCGGATGGCGCGGGCGCGACGGACTCGGCAACCTGCCTCGCGTTCGCGGCGTGCACGGAGAGCTCAGCTACCGCGTTCGCGAGGCTCACACGCGGGACCGGCATGAGCGGGGATGGTCCGGATGCCCCGAGCCTGTCGCGCGAAAGCACCTCGCGCACGTATTCCGCCGCCGAGCGCGAGGGCTTTCTTGGTGGTGCCTCGCTGAGCACGCGGCGGACGTCGCCGTCCTTCAATACCTCGAGACGGCGGCGGATTTCCGCCAGCGGGAGATGTTCGCGCTGCAGGCGCCTGATCAGGTGCAGGCGGTCGAGATGCGCCGCGCCGTAGCGTGTCGCGGGTCCGTGCGAGTCCGGCGCGGGGAGCAGCCCCTGCTGGATGTAGTAGCGAATCGTCCGGACCGTGACGCCGGCGCGGTCGGCGAGCTGTTTGAGGTCGAACTCGAGTGGTGTCGCGGGCATGGGTGCATGTTAACAGTGCAACGTTGCACTGTCAACATGCATGCTGTCCCGCTCGCTATCAGCCCGTTGGCGCGACGCTGTTGGACGGCGTGACCTCGATGTGCAGCGGCACCGCTGTGGTTCCCCAGCGGAGCAGCAGCGTCGTGGAATCGGCGGCGACGTCCGGGAAGGTGAACGTGAGCACGTCCAGCTCGGGCGCTTGCTGCGGCTTCACGGTGAAGTGGATGTCGCGCGCCGAGGGGTCGGGACCCTGCACGTGGAAGCGCTTCCACGTGCTGCTCAGAATGACCGTCCACTGATCCTGCTGCGGGATGGTCCAGATTGAATACTTGCCCTTGGGCACAGCCTGCCCCTCGATGTGGATGTCGCGATTCACATCGATGGTGGTGGCCCAGTTGGCGCCGGGCGTCCAGGTGCTGCCGAACTTCACCACGCCGCCAATGAGATTCGTGCGACCGCGCGCCTGCGGGCGGTAGTACTCAATGGTGATGGTCGTGCCATCCACCTGCTGTTCCACCATGCCATGCTCGCTGGCCATGACCTGCGCGTGACTGCAGCAGGCCAAGGCGAGACCGAGGGCAATGACGCCCGCAAGCGCTGTCTTCACATGCACTCCTACCAGATTTTCGCCACCGAATCACGCGGGCGCACCATTGGGTCACCCGCCTTGCACGAGAACGCCTTCGCGAACGCTTCCATGTTGGAGAGCGGTCCGTTCACGCGCCAGCGCGATGGAGAATGCGGATCCACCGTGACGCGCGTGCGCAGTTCGGCCGGCCGCGAATGCTCACGGAAGCTCTGCGCGAACGCGATGAAGAACCGCTGTTCGGGCGTGAAGCCCTCGATGAGCGTCGGATGGCCGTTCTGCCCCAGCACTTTCTCCAGCGCATCGTACGCCGTGAGCGCGCCGCCGTAGTCCGCGATGTTCTCGCCCAGCGTGAGGCGCCCATTCACGTGGAAGGTGTCCACCTGGATGTAGCCGTCATACTGCTTCGCCTCGAGATCCGCCTGCGTGTTGAATGCCTTGGAATCGGCCGGGGTCCACCAGTCGGTGAGATTCCCCGCGGCGTCGAAGTGACGGCCCTCATCGTCGAAGCCGTGCGTCATCTCGTGGCCTGCCCAGCTTCCACCCAGTGAGCCGTAGTTCGCGCCGTCATCCGCATTCGGATCGAACGTCTGCGGCACCAGCGCGCCCGCGGGGAACACCATCTCGTTCTTGGTGGGATCGTAATAGGCATTCACCGTCGGCACCGTCATGTCCCACTCGGTCCGGTCCACGGGCTGCCCCGGACGGTTCACGACGCGATTCCATTCGAAGCGATCGGCGTTCGCGAGATTGAGCACGAACGGTCCGTCGGCAACCTGGAGCTTCGAGTAGTCGCGCCACTTGTCCGGATAGCCCACCTTCTCGTTCATCTTCGCCAGCTTGTCGAGCGCGTGCGCGCGCGTGGAATCCGACATCCACGCGAGCTTGAGCAGCCGCTCCTTGAACGCGGCGCGGATGTTGTCGATCACGGCCTTGGCCTTGGCCTTCGCCTCGGGCGGGAACGTCCGGGCGACGTAGGCCTGGCCCAGCGCCTCGCCAATCTCGCCATCGGTCACGCGAAGGCACCGCTTCCAGCGCGGCAGCATTTCCTTGGCGCCCGTGAAGCGCGACGTGAAGGCGAAGCTCTCCTTCACGAACGGTGCGCTGAGCCAGGGCGCGGCGTTGCTCAGCGTGTGATAGCGCAGGTACGCGCGCCAGTCCTCGAGCGGGCGATTGGCCAGCAGCGCACTTACCTTCTTCATGAACGCGGGCTCGCTCACGTTGACGGTCGTGATCGGATTCGTGACGCCCACATCATGGAAGTACGCAGCCCATTCCATGCCCGGCGTCATGGTGGCGAGCCGGCTGAGCGGCATGGGATGATCGGTGGCCTTGGGTTCGCGGCGCGCCACGCGGGGCAGTTCCGCCTTCGCCATTTCAGTCTCGAGCGACAAGACACGCCGGGCGTCGAGCACCGCGCGCGCCGAATCCTCTCCCGCGAGCGTGAACATCTTCGTCACGTGCGCGACGTACGCCTTGCGCGTGGAGTCCGACGACTTCGACGGATTGAGATAGTAATCGCGGTCGGGAAGTCCGAGCCGCGCGCGGTCGAGGTCCGCGATGTAGTGCTCGGCGTCGTGCGCGTTCACGCCGGGATAGTAGCCGAAGATGGCGCTCACGCCCGACATCTGCAGGCGCGCGGCCGTGGGAATGAGCATGGCGCGCTGCGTGACGGAATCGATCGCCGCGAGCGTCGGAGCCAGGGGCGTGAGCCCCGCCGAGTCGGCGCCGGTGGAATCCATGCAGCTCGCGTAGAATGTCCCGAGCTTGTGCTCCGTGCTCGTATCGGGAAGCGATGCGCGCTTCGCCATGGCGTCCTCGAGTACCGAGCGCACGACGAGTTCGTTGCGATCAGCCATGTCCTTGAACACGCCCGACGACGAATAGGCCGCGGGAATGGTGTCCGACTTGAGCCAGGCGCCGTTGGCATACTGGAAGAAGTCGGTGCACGCCTTTGCCGTGGTGTCCATATAGGAGACATCCACCACCTTGAGTGGCGGGAGGCTGTCGCCATGCACGGCGCTGCCGTTCGATGCGGCAGCTTTCGTGTCGTGCGACGCGGTGCACGCCGTGGACAACACGAGGAATCCGGCCGCCGCAGCGAGGTGAACGAGGGATGAAGGTCGAGGCATTGAGGGAGGGGAATCGGGGTAATGAATCAGGCCGAACGGAAAGTCTACTGCCGCTCCGGCCTTTCGCCAGACCGCGGACCAATTTCCGGGCGCACTTCCGCGATGCCCTCCCGGTGCTGCATCGTACAGGAACCGTGACACGAGACATTCACATCGCGCTGCTGCGCGGCATCAACGTCGGCAAGTCGAAACGCGTCGCCATGGGCGACCTGCGCGCGCTCCTCGAACAACTCGGCTATGGCGACGTGCGCACGCTGCTCAACAGCGGCAACGTGGTATTCAGCGGTACCGTTGGCGCCAGTGCGGCCGCAGGCGCGCGGATCGAGAAGGCGATGGCGGCGCGACTGCACGTCGCCGCGCGCGTCACGGTGATCACCGCCGCGGAGCTGGCCACGATCATCAGCGAGAACCCGCTCATCGGCACCGCCACCAATCCGTCGCGCTACATGGTGAGCGTGCTCGCGAATCCGGCTCACCGGCGCCGGCTCGCACCACTCGCCAAGCAGGACTGGCGCCCCGAGGCGTTCGCCATGGGCGCGCGCGTGGCGTATCTGTGGTGTCCCGATGGGATCCTGGCCAGCCGCCTGCACGTGGCCGTTGCCCGCGCACTCGGCGATGGAGTGACCGGACGCAACTGGGCCACCATGACGAAGCTGCATGCGCTCGTGCAGGGGCTGCCCTGATCGGCGTGCATGCGCGCTCGCGGCAGGACGCGTGCTGATCAGCGCGCGCCAGGCTCGTGCGTCAGCCGGTAGATCATGAGCGCGGCACGTTCGGTCTGCATGGGCAGCGACTCGAGGTTCACGCGTTCGCGCGGCGTATGCGCGCCCGAACCCGACGCGCCGAGCCCGTCCATACCCGCCACGAACGGCGCGACGAATGACACGTCGCCCGCGCCGCGCCGGCTGGGGTCGAGCGCCTGCACGGGGCCATAGCCGAGCGCGCGGCTCACGGAATCGTAGACGGCGAGCAGCCGGAAGTTGGCCGGCGTGGGTGACATGGCCGGGTACTCGTCCGAAAATGTGATGTCCGCGGATGTGCCGGGAAGATGGTGCGCGACGACATCACGCATCACGTTTCGCGCGCTGTCCTTCTGCGCTTCGGTAATGAAGCGCAGGTCGCCATGCACCGTGACGGCGCTCGGCACGATGTTCAGCTTGCCGCTGGCGGTGCCGCTGGTGTGCAGGGTGTCATAGGACACGTTCGCGCCGCCCACGATCACGCCCGGGCTGAACGTGAGGTACTTCTGGCCGGCGAGCCGCGTGCGGAAGCCGTCGAGAATGCGCGCCGCCTCGAAGATCGCGCCGTAGCCGGTGCCTTCGTCGAAAATGCCGCCGGAGTGCGCGGCGTGGCCGGTCACCTGGAGCAACCAGCTGCTGGCGCCGCGCCGCGCGACGGTGGCGTTGTCCCGGCTGCCGCCCTCGAACGCGAGCGCCACATCGCTGCGCTTGCCGGCGTCAATCAGATCGCGGCGCGAGATGCTGAGCGGGCTGCCCGCGGCTTCCTCATCGCCGCTGAACGCCACGATGATGTTGGTGCTGTCGAGTGCGCCCACATCCTTGAGCGCCCGCAGTGCGCCAATGATGATGACGTCGCCCCCCTTCATGTCGCTCGATCCGGCGCCCTTGGCGGTGGTCGAGTCGACGCGCACCCACTGCTGCCCCTCGCCCTCGAAGACGGTGTCGAGATGCCCGATGAGGAGCACGCGCTTGCCGCTGCCGCCGCTGCGCTCGGCGAACAGGTGACCGGCGCGGTGCATGGATGCCGGCATGTCGATCCAGCGCGTCTGAAATCCGAGCGACGACAGTTCATCCGCGAACACCTTGCCCACGGCGCGCACGCCATCGGGGTTCATGGTTCCGCTGTTGATGTCCACGGCGCGCTGCAGCAGCGCGATCTGATCGTCGCGATGCGTGCGGATGTCGTCGCGAATGCGCGCCTCCATAGCCGAGAGCGGCAGACTCGCCGCGCCGTTCGCCGCCGGAGCGGGGGCGGGGGCTGTGGTGGGTGGTGCGGCAGCCGGTGGGCGGCAGGAAGCGAGGGAAATCGCGAGGGCGAGGGGAAGGACGAGGGGGAGGGGTTTCATGTGGCGAGGCAGGTAATGGTGCGGGAAATCTTCCCCGACCCATCACCCACCCCTTGGGAATGGGCAATCGGGAATGGGGAATGATCCACGCCCCACCGCCCCGCCCTTGGGAATCGGCAATCGGGAATGGGGAATCGTGGGAATGGGGAATTATAAGGCGGGGGCGGCGGCGGTGAAAAAAAGGCGGTGGGGTGCGGGGTGGGGAGGTCTTCCTCCCCGATTCCCCATTCCCGATTGCCGATTCCCAAGGGCGGGGTGCCGGGGGAGTGGCAGATTGCCGATTCCCAAGGGCGGGGTACCGGGGAGAGGCAGATTGCCGATTCCCAAGGGCGGGGTAGTGGGGCGTGGCGACAGGGGCGTGGGGCGTCCTCATTGACACCGCCTGTGCTTCCTCTAACCTTTGCCCCCTGTACGAACTCCAGTGAATCGGCACGGCGATGCGGCCGGTGCCGGCCGTACGCTCCCCCCGGAGGCGTCCCACGTCCAAGAGCGATTCCGTGCGGCCACGTCGCGCGCGCAAGCAAGGTGCGTTGCAGCGGCGCCAGTCCTCGTTGCTGCGGCTCAGCGCGTCCATCGCTTCCGCGCAGAGCGAGGCCCAGGTGTGCAGCGCCGTCGTGGACGGACTGCACGACGAGGCGCTCGGCTATGATTTCCTCGGCGTCTTTCTGCGCGACGCCGATACCGGCGAGCGCGTGCTCGGCGCGTCGGTGGGCTGGGCCGACATTCCGCCCGGCATGCGGATTCCTCCTGGGCGGGGGCTGAGCGCACGGCCGCTGGTGGATGGGGAGTTGCGCTACACGCCCGACGTCACGCGGGAGCCGGCTTATGTGCCAGGTCTTTCCAGTGGCTCGGAGCTGGATGTGCCGGTGCGCGCCGGTGGCGATGTGCTGGGCGTCATCGTGGTGGAAAGCCGCGAGCCCAACGCGTTCGGCCCCGAAGACCAGGAGATTCTCACGGCGGCCGCCCAGCACGCGGGGATAGCGCTGGCGCGCATCCGGCTGCTGGCCGAGCAGCGGACACTGCTGCACGAAGAGCGCCGCCGCGCCGATGAGCGCGAGGCGCTGCTTGACACGATCGCCGACCTCTCCTCGGAACTCGAGCTGTCGCGACTGCTCGAGGCGGTGCTCAGCCGCGCGGTGACGCTGCTTGGCGCCGCCGGTGGCGAGCTGGCCACGTACGATGAGCGGAGCGGCGAGCTCGTCATCGCCGCGAACCACAATATGGTGGAAGATTCCCGCGGCACGCACTTGCGTGTGGGCGAGGGCGCAATGGGGCTCGTCGTGAGCACGGGCGAGCAGTTGATCATCCCCGACTACCAGACCTGGGCCGGCCGTGCGCCGCAGTACGCGCGCATTGACGCGCGCGCGGTGGTCGTGGCGCCGCTGCTCATCGGACGCCGCGCAGTGGGCGCGATCAACGTCTGGCACGAAGACCCGGCGCGCAGTTTCAGCGAGGCCGACCGTCGCCTGCTCAACCTGTTCGGGCAGCAGGCCGCGGTCGCGCTGGAGAACGCGCACCTGTTCACGGCCGGCCAGCGCGAGCGCCAGTACTTCGAGGTGCTCGTGCGCAACAGTCCCGTGGCAATCGTCGTGCTCGACTTTCATCACCACGTGATCTCCTGCAACCCCGCGTTCGAGCGGCTGTACGGCTACACGCAAACTGAAGTCGTTGGCCAGGACCTGGACGATCTCATCACGACGGCCGAGAACAGGCAGGAAGCGGTGTCGTACACAGTGCAGGCGTCGGAATCGCAGACCGTGCAGGGATTCGGGCAGCGGCGTCGCAAGGACGGCAGCCTGGTGGACGTCGAAGTGCTCGCGGTGCCGGTGGTCATTGATGGCGAACGTGTCGGCATGATGGGCATCTATCACGACGTGACCGAGCTGCTCAGCGCGCGACAGGTGGCCGAGGCGGCCAACGCGGCCAAGAGCCAGTTTCTGGCCAACATGAGCCACGAGCTGCGCACGCCGCTGAACGCGATCATCGGCTACAGCGAAATGCTCGAGGAGGAAGCAGCGGACCAGGGACACGACAGCTACGTCCCCGACCTGCAGAAGATCCGCACCGCGGGGCGGCATCTGCTCGCGCTCATCAATGACGTGCTCGACCTGTCGAAGATCGAGGCGGGCAAGCTCGATCTCTACATCGAGTCCTTCGACCTGCGCGAGGCCGTGGCGGAAGTGGCGACGACGGTGGAACCGCTCGTCGCGCGCAACCACAATGCGCTCGTGGTACGGTGCGCGCCCGATCTGGGCACGATGCGCTCGGATCTCACGCGCGTTCGACAGGTGCTGCTCAATCTGTTGTCGAATGCGTCGAAGTTCACCGAGCGCGGCACCATCACGCTCGCAGCGCGCCGCGAGGGGCGCGAGGTGATTCTCGAGGTGAGCGACACCGGCATCGGCATGACGCCGGAGCAGATGGGAAAACTGTTCGAGCCGTTCTCGCAGGCGGAAACGTCCACGAGCAAGAAGTACGGCGGCACCGGGCTGGGGCTCGCGATCACGCGACGGTTCTGCGGGCTCATGGGTGGCGATGTGGCGGTGACGAGCGAGCCGGGGCGCGGCACCACGTTCACCGCGCGACTGCCGGTGGATGTGGGAGAGCCGCTCTCGGCCCCCGCTGCAACGCCGCCCGAGGAACCGGCGGTCGCGCACGCCCACCGCGGAACCGGCACGGTGCTCGTGATTGACGACGATCCCGCAGCGCGCGCGATCACGCGGCGCGTGCTCGAGCGCGAAGGCTACGTGGTGGAAGAGGCCGCGGATGGTCAGACGGGGCTGCGCATGGCGAAGGCGCTGCACCCGGATCTCATCACGCTGGACGTGCTCATGCCCGTCATGGACGGGTGGGCCGTGCTCACGCGCATCAAGGCGGACCCGGCGCTCGTGCACACGCCGGTGATCCTGCAGACGATTGTCGAAGACCGGAACATGGGCTTCACGCTCGGCGCGGCGGAGTATCTCACGAAGCCCATCGACCGGAAGCGGCTGGCTGCGCTGGTCAAGCGCTACGTCGCGAGCGCAGCCGTTGGTCCTGTGCTCGTCGTGGAAGACGATCAACCCACGCGCAGCCTGCTCGCCCGCGAGCTGGGCAGGGCCGGCTGGACCGTCGCGGAGGCGGAGAACGGCCGTGTGGCGCTGGAGCGGATCGCGGAGTCGCGACCCGCGCTCGTGCTGCTGGATCTCATGATGCCCGAAATGGACGGCTTCGAGTTCCTCGACGTGCTGCGCCAGGATCAGGCGGGGCGCAGCATTCCCGTTGTTGTCATCACGGCCAAGACGGTGACGGCGGACGACCGGCACCGGTTGAATGGCGGCGTGGAGCGCGTGCTGCTCAAGCGCACGCTGGATGCCGATGCGCTGCTCACGGAAGTGCGGGCCGTGGTGGGGGCGCGGTGACTCAGACGCCCATCGTCGAGCGCACCGGCGAGTACGCGCGGCGGGAGCCGTCCAGTGGCGGCCAGCGCGAGGCCGCTCTGCTGCGCCTGAGCACGACGATCGCGGCGGCGGAGAACGAGGAGGCCATCTGCAAGGCGGTCGCCGGTGGACTACAGGGCACCGCGCTCGGTTTTGATTTTGTCGCAGTGCTTCTGGTCGACGAGGCGACTGGAGACCGCGTGCTCACCGCAAGCAGCGGTTGGGCGGGGGCGCCGGCGGGACTCCGCGTAAAGCCCGGGCAGGGATTGAGCGAGCTTCCACTCCTCGACGGCAGACTCCACTACACGCCGCAAGTCACGCACGATACCCGGTATCTCCCCACGCGCAACGAGGGATCCGAAGTCGACGTGCCGTTGCTCGTCAACCGAAAGCTGGTGGGAGTGCTGGTGGTGGAAAGCAACCGCCACCACGCGTTCGGCCCCGACGATTTCGAAGTGCTGCGTGCCGCGGCGAACCAGGCCGGCATCGCGATTGGCGGGACGCGCCTGCTGGCATCCGAGCGACAGCGCGCGGACGAACAGGAAGCGCTGCGCGCCACCATGGCGGATCTTTCCGCGAGACTGGAGCTGTCGGATCTGCTGCAGGCGGTGCTCGAGCGCGCGGTGCAACTGCTGCACGTGAGTCACGGTGAGCTTGCCACGTATGACCGCGATCGGGAGGAGCTGGAGATCGTCGCCAGCTTCAACGTTGGCAAGAGCGACACCACAGGCACCCGCATGCGCGTGGGTGAGGGGGCCATGGGCCACGTGGCGCTCACGCGCGAACCGCTCATCATTCCAGACTACCTGAAATGGGCGTCGCGATCGGACCAGTACGCGCAGGTCGAGTTCCACGCCGTGATGGTGGCGCCGCTGCTCATGGGTCGGCAGCTCGTTGGCGCCATTGCGTTCATGGACAAGGATCCCGCGCGGCGTTTCGGGCAGAACGATCTGCGCCTGCTCGATCTCTTCGCGCCGCAGGCATCGGTCGCGATAGAAAATGCCCGCCTGTTCGCCGTCGAGCGCCAGCGTGCCGAGGAGCAGCAGGCGTTGCTCGACACCATGAAGGACCTGGCTGGGCAGCTCGAACTCTCGAAGGTGCTGCACCGGGTGCTGGAACGGGCGGTCGCGCTGCTCGACGTGACGGGTGGGGAACTGGCCACGTACGATGAAGCCAGGGGCGATCTGGTCATCGTGGCGAGTCACAACATGGGCACGAATGCACTTGGCAACCATATCGCCATGGGCGACGGTGCCATGGGGCGGGCGGCGGAGACGCGGCAGTCGCTGATCATCCCGCGCTATCAGGAATGGGAGGGCCGCTCGTCGCAATACACGCAGAGCACCGTTCAGTCGGTGATGGCCGCGCCACTGCTCATCGGAACGCGACTCGTCGGCACGATCGCGAGCGTGCACTCCGACTCCAGCCGCGAGCTGGGACCCGGGGACTTGCGCCTGCTGGAGCTGTTCGCGCCCGAGGCGGCCATCGCCATCGAGAATGCGCGCCTCTTCACACGGGCCCAGCATCAGCAGCAATACTTCGCGGAACTGGTGGCGAACAGTCCGGTGGCCATCGTGACGCTGGACACCAGTCATACGGTGGTGTCGTGCAATCCGGCGTTCCTGGAGCTCTACGGATATGAGGAGAGCGAAGTCGTCGGACATCACCTCGACGATCTGATCACGACTCCCGAGAGCCGAGCGCAGGCGGCGCAGTACACGGAACAGGCGCTGCACCTTCAGCCGGTTCGCGCCATTGCGCAGCGTCGCCGCAAGGATGGCACGCTGGTGGATGTCGAAGTGCTGGGCGTGCCCGTCGTGGTGGATGGCGCGCTCGTGGGGATGATGGGCCTGTACCACGACATCAGCGAGCTGCTGCGGGCGCGGCGCGCGGCAGAGGCGGCCAACGCGGCCAAGAGCCAGTTCCT
>Ga0207695_10006757_pt1 | contig 14795 bp, 12 predicted proteins | sample KBSC54metaG_FD_184354 | JGI IMG/M metagenome (GOLD analysis project Ga0207695, IMG submission 184354) | Corn rhizosphere microbial communities from Kellogg Biological Station, Michigan, USA - KBS C5-4 metaG (SPAdes) (version 2) | ecosystem: Host-associated > Plants > Roots > Rhizosphere > Soil... | reverse complement strand
CCGGCGGCGCAGGCGGCCGCCAGGCCGAGCCCCAGGCCGGCGCCCATGGCCCAGCGGCGCGGCCGCCCGGCCCGGCCGGTCGGGGCGCGGGCGATGATCGCCTCGCGGAGTTCCGCGCTGGGCGCGACCGCGCGGTCCGCAAACAGCAGGACGTCGAGCCGTCCGGCTTCGGCCAGGATCTGCGCCGCCAGCATCGCCTGGCCTGCCGCGAAGGCGCGCGCCGCCGCCTGGTCGGCGGCCGGCCACCGGCCGATGTCGCCGCCGTGGGCGTCGGCCAGGGTTCGAAAACGCTCTTCGGTCATGCCACGCCCCGTCCCACGATCAATGCGGTCCCGCCAGGTCGGCCAGCGCGCCGCGCAGCGCCCGCCGGCCGCGCGCCAGCAGGCTCTCGAGCGCCTCCACGCTCACCCCCATCAGCCCCGCCGCCTCGATGTTGCCCAGCGCCTGATAGTGGCAGAGCACGATCGCCTCGCGCTGCCGCTCCGGCAGCGCCGACAGCGCCGCGCGCACCCGCCGCCCGACGTCCTCGGCCTCCAGGCCGCGGTCCGGCGCCGGTCCCGGATCGGGCTGGTCCGGCGGCTCGGCGGTGGGCCGCTCGCGGCGGCGGCGCAGGCGGTCGTAGCACAGGTTGAGCGCCACCCGGTGCAGCCAGGTGTCGAACTTCGCCCGCCCCGGCCGCCAGGCGGCCGCGTGCCGCCAGACCCGCAGGAAGGTCTCCTGCGCCACGTCCTCGGCCTCGGCGGCGTCGCCGAGCAGGCGCTCGGCCAGCGCCAGCACCCGGCCCAGCTTGCGCGCCACCAGCGCCCGCACAGCCGCCGCATCGCCGCGTCCGGCCCGCGCCACCAGCTCGTCGTCCGGATCGGCCCCGCCAGGTGTCAATGGGCGCCTCGTTCAAGCACCACTCCCATACCGCACGCCCAGACCCCAGTCGCCGACCGGCGGCTGTTTCACGCACAAGGCGGCGGAGTCCGTCGCCGGAATGGACCACCTAGGCGACCAGCGCCTCGAACGCCCGGTGCGCGGCGGTGGCGCGGGCGGCGAGGAGCGCGCGGAGGGCGCGGTAGTCACGCGCGCCGCCGGCCTTGGCGAGGAGGACGCGCAGGCCCTTGGGCTCGGTGTCGGGCGCCGCGTCGTCGGACAGCGCAATCTTGAGCAGCTGCGAAAGGTCCTGCTGCAGGCGCCAGGCGGCGGTCAGCTCATCGATCAGGCCGGCGGGCGCGAGGCCTGCCGCGCCGAGGGCGGCCAGGGCCTCCCCGGTGTTCTGGGCCAGGGGTCCGCCATCGGCGGCGTGAAGAAGCTGCAGAAACTGGGCGGCGAACTCGATGTCCACCAGGCCGCCCTCGCGCAGCTTCAGGTCCCAGAAGCCCGAGGCGGGGCGCTCGCGCGTCATCAGGTCGCGCATGGCCACCACGTCGGCGGCGGTCTGGAGGGGATCGCGCGGCGAGCGCAGCGCCGCCTCGATGCCTCCGGCGCAGCGGGCGGCGAAGGCGTCCGACGTCGCCCAAACCACCCGCGCGCGGGTCAAGGCCAGGTGCTCCCAGGTCTCGGCCTCGCCGGCGTAGTAGTTCTCGAACGCGCCGAAGCTCACCGCCACCGGTCCCTTGGTCCCGGACGGGCGCAGCTGCATGTCCGTTTCGTAGAGCTCGCCTTCGGCGGTCGGCGTGGAAAGCGCCGTGACCAGCCGGCCTGTGAAGCGGCCGTAGAAGGTCTCGGCCGCCCAGCCGGTGATCTCCGAGGCCGCGTCGGACGCGGACGGCGCGTAAAGCGTCATCAGGTCGAGATCGGAGCTCACCGTCATTTCGCGCGAGCCGCACTTGCCGAGCGCGATCACCGCGACCTCGCCGGGGAAGACGCCGGCCCGCCGTTCGATCTCGTCCAGGGAGGCCTGGGCGAGGCTGCCGACGATCCTGTCGGCCAGGTCGGCAAACGCCTCGCCGGCGGCGGCGGCCGTGGCGGTTCCGGCCAGGACCTGCAGGCCGATCTGGAAGCTCCGGTCGCGGAACAGGCGGCGGGCGGCGTCCATGGCGGCCTCGTAGCCGTCCGCGCCGGCCAGGGGCGCCGGAGCCGGACCGAGCGGACCGAGCGGCGCGAAGAAGTCCGGGTCCAGCAGTGCATCGAGGGCGGCCGGGCGGCGCGCCAGATTGCGCGCGAAGCGCGGCGCGAACGCCATCACCCGCACGATCAGCTCCAGAAGCTGCGGCTGGGCCAGGAACAGCGACTGCACCTGCACGCCCATGGAGAGGCCGGCGAAGAAGTCGCCGAACCGATGGAAGGCCTCGTCCGGCGCGCCCGTGGCCGCCACCGCGTCCAGCAGCCGCGGCGCGAGACGGGTGAACAGCTCGCGGCCCTGGGCCGAGCGGGTGGCGCCGATGCGGCCGTGGTGCCAGCCCCGAACGGCGGCGGCGACATGAGCGGGATCGGAGAAGCCCATGCGGCGCAGGGTCTCCAGCGTCTGCGGGTCGTCGTCGACGCCGGTGAACACCAGGCTGCCGAACCGCGACGCCAGCGGCTCTTCGCCGGCGAACAGCCTGGCGTAGCGGCGGCTGACCGCCTTCAGCGTGCGCGCCACCGACGCGTCGAACCGGCGCAGGTCGGAGAAGCCGCTGAGCGCGGCGACGCGTCGGCGCTCGCGCTCGTCGGCGGGCAGGCGATGGGTCTGCTCGTCGGCCAGCATCTGCACCCGGTGTTCCAGCGCCCGCAGCTGGCGGTAGCCGGCGGCCAACTCGTCGGCCGCAGCGCGGGAAGCCTGCCCGGCCTCCACCAGCGCCTCCAGGGCGTCCAGCGTGCGCGGGCTGCGCAGGGCCGGATGCCGCCCGCCCAGGATCAGCTGCTGGGTCTGGACGAAGAACTCCACCTCGCGAATGCCGCCCGGTCCGAGCTTTAGGTCCGCGCCCGGCGCGGCCAGGCGCTGGTCGGGGCGCACCTCCATGATCTGGCGCTTGATCGAATGGATGTCGGAGATCGCGGCGAAGTCGAGGTTGCGGCGCCAGATGAACGGCTGCAGCTCGGCCAGGAAGGCCGCGCCCAACGGCCGGTCGCCGGCGGCGACACGGGCCTTGATGGCGGCCGCCCGCTCCCAGTTCTGGCCGACGGTCTCGTAGTACTCCAGGGCCTCGTCCATCGGCAGGGCCGAGGGCGTGGAGGCCGGATCCGGGCGCAGGCGCAGGTCGACCCGGAACACATAGCCGTCCTCAGTACGGTCCTGCATCAGGGCGGCGAGTCGACGGGTGAACTGGACGGCGAAGGCGCGGGGCTCGACGCCCTCGGCCACCGGCAGGCGCTCCGGGTCGTAGAAGACCGAGACGTCGATGTCGCTCGAGTAGTTCAGCTCGAAGGCGCCCATCTTGCCCATGGCGAGCAGAAAGAGGCCCGGCAAGGGGCCGGCCTCCCCCTCGCCGACCTGCGCCAGCGTCCCCTCGTCGCGCGCGGCGCCGGCCACCAGCACCATCGCCGCGGCGACAGCCACGTCGGCGAACCGGGTCAGCGCCCCGGTGACCTGGTCGAGGTCCCAGACCCCGCCCAGGTCGCAAAGGGCGGCCAGCAGGTGCAGGCGCGATTTCAGCCGGCGCAGCGCCGCGCCGCCCGCCTCCATGCCAAGCCCGCCCGCAACCTCGGCCGCGCCGAGGATGGCCTCCAGGGTCTGGGCCGGATCGGCGGCCAGCAGGCCGGCCAGCCCGTCGCCCTCGCGCACCGCCAGCCGCGCCAGATAGGGAGAGGCCGCGAACACCGGCGCGAGCGCCGCCCAGGCCGCGGCGAGCTGCGCCGGCTCAGCGCCCTCGGCCGCGAGCCGCGCGCGGACCCGGTCGGCCACGGCGCGGTCGAGCACGGGGCCGCAGGGGACGAGCCGATCAGCCAGCCCGCTCACAGCCCCTCCGGCATCACCAGTGTGGCGGTCAGGCCGGGTCCGCGCCCCTCCCCGTCCGCCCCACCGTCGCCGAGCTCGAGCCGGCCGCCATGGGCTCGGGCCACGGCCGCGACCAGCGACAGCCCAAGGCCAGCGCCGGGCAGGTTGCGACTGTTCTCCAGCCGCACGAACCGCTCGGCCACCCGCTCGCGTTCGGCCTCCGGCACCCCCGGACCCGTGTCGCAGACCGACAGCTCGATCTCGCCGGGCTCGCGTCGCCGCACGACCAGTCGCACCTGCCCGCCAGCCGGCGTGTACTTCACGGCATTGTCGAGCAGGTTGGCCAGCGCCTGGGCCAGGAACTCGCGGTTGCCGCGCATGCTGAGTCCCTGGGCCAGGTCGGCGCAAAATTCCAGGCCCTTGTCCTCGCTGAGCGGCTCGTAGAGTTCGGCGATGTCGGCGGCGAGCCCGGCGGGATCGAACACGGTCTGGTCCGGCGCGGCCGCGGCCGCCTCCAGCCGGGCGATGGACAGCACGGCGGCGAAGGTCTTGAGCACCCCGTCGACGTCGTCCAGCGCGTGGCGCAGCGCCACGGCCGGGTCACCGCGGCCGGTGTCGGCGTCCATAAGGGCCGCTTCCATCCGGGCCCGCAGGCGGGTCAGCGGCGAGCGCAGGTCGTGGGCGATCGCGTCGCCGGCATGGCGCAGCCCCTCGATCGAGCGCTCCAGGCGCTCCAGCATGTCGTTGAGGCCGAGCGCCAGATCATCCAGTTCGTCGCCGGTGCCCCGGACGCGGGCCCGGGCGTGCAGGTCGCCGAGGCGGGCGCTGTTGATGACGTCGGTGAGCGAGGTCATGTTGCTGGCGACGTCGCGGCTGACGAAGAGGCCGCCGGCCAGGCCGAGCACCAGCACCAGCGCCGCGGCGCCCCAGAGCGCGTCGAGGATCTTCACCACATAGGACTGCGCCTCGCCCACATCGGCGCCCACGAACAGTAGCTCGCCGCCGGCGAGCCGCTCCTCCAGTCCGCGGGCCGGCCGCTTGACGGTCGCGCCGTCGGCCGTGGTGACGGTGAGCCGGAAGGTCTGCCACACCCGGTGGGCCGGCGGATGGGCGATCGGCGAGACGGCGACGGAGCCCGACACCGGCGTGCCCGACGGGGTCATGATCAGATAGACGAAGGTGTGGGCCCCGGCCGCGCGCTCGATCACCGCCTGGTTCAGGGCCGCAAAGCCGCCGCGGCGGTAGATCGCTTCCAGCGACGCCGCCTCCTGGGCCACGGCCTCGTCGGCCCGGCGGGCGGCCTCTCCGGCGGTAGCCATGTAGATGTAGGTCAGGAAGGCCGCCGCGCCGGCCGCGAAGAGGGCCAGAAACAGCAGCGTCAGCCGGAAGGGCGTGGTGCGGAAGAGGCGCGGCAGTCGCACGCGCTCAGGCGTCCAGGCGGTATCCGGCCCCGCGCACCGTCTGCAGCATGGGCCGGTCGAAGCCCTTGTCGATCTTGGATCTGAGCCGGGAGATGTGCACGTCGATGACGTTGGTCTGGGGGTCGAAATGGTACTCCCAGACCTTCTCCAGCAGCATGGTGCGGGTCACCGACTGGCCGGCGTGCCGCATCAGGAACTCCAGCAACTGGAATTCCCGCGGCTGCAGGTCGATCTCGCGGCCCTGACGGCGGACCTCGCGCCCGATCAGGTCCATCTCCAGGTCGCCGACCCGCAGCAGCGTCTGGACCGAGCCGGTCTCGCGCCGGCGCGCCAGCGCCTCGACCCGGGCGCTGAGTTCGGCAAAGGCGTAGGGCTTGACCAGGTAGTCGTCGCCGCCGGCCTTCAGCCCCTCGACCCGGTGGGCGATCTCGCCGAGGGCCGAGAGGAACAGCACCGGCGTCTGGTCGCCCTCGCGCCGCAACCGCTCGACCATGGTGACCCCGTCGAGCCGCGGCAGCATGCGGTCGACGATCATGACGTCGAACCGGCCGCCCTGCGCGGCTGCCAGGCCGGCTTCGCCGTCGGCTGCGGTCACGCACTCATGGCCGGCCTCGGAAAGGCCCCGCGCCATCGCCTGGCCGGCCTCGACGTCGTCCTCGACAATCAGCAGCCGCACCGGCGCCCCCTTCGCGATGACCCGCTCATCCCGGCGAAGGCCGGGACCCAGCACGATGCCGACGAAGGGCTCCAACCGGCGAGGACGAGCCCGCCCTCCGCCTCCCACTGGGCCCCGGCCTTCGCCGGGGTGAGCGGGTGAGTTGCTGCAGCCACCCCTCGCAAACGCTTGCGACCTAGCCGTCGATCTTGAGCGGCAGGAACATGGTGGTCTGCCCGTTGCGACGCACGCCGAGCGGGATCGAGCTGCGGCCGGCCTTCTTCCAGTCCGCCACCGCGCCGGCCAGGTCGGCCGTGGTGGCGACCTGGCGGTCGCCGGCCTGGACGATCACGTCGCCCCGCTGCAGGCCCTTGTCGCCGGCGTCGGACGAGCCGCGCACGTTCTGGATCACCACCCCGGCGCGGACCGCGTCGGGCACGTTGAACTGCCCGCGGGTCATCGGGTTCAGCGGCATGACCTGCATGCCGAGGATCGCCGCGCCAGGCGTCGCCGGCGGCTTGCCGGGCGTCGACTGGCCATTGTCGTCCCCGCCGCCGCGGTTGCCGTTGAGAGCCAGCTGGTCCTCCGCCGGGCGGGTGCCGGAGCGGATGTCGACGTTGCGCTGGTGGCCGCCGCGGTAGACGTCCAGATGGATGACGTCGCCCGCGTGGGCCTTGGCCACCTCGCGGGTCATCTCCGAATTGGTCTTCACCGCGACGCCATTGACTCCAACCACGACGTCGCCGGGCAGCAGGCCGCCCTGGGCCGCCGGCCCGTTCGGCAGGATGTCGACCACCTGCGCGCCGCGCCGGCCGCCCAGGCCCCAGGATTCGGCCAGCTCTGGCGACATGGTCTGGATGGTCGCGCCGATGTAGCCGCGACTGATCGCAGCGCCGGTCATCAGCTGGCGGGTCACGGAGTCGGCCACGTCCGCCGGGATGGCGAAACCGATGCCGACCGAGCCGCCGGTGGGCGAGTAGATCGCCGAATTGACGCCGATCACCCGGCCGTAGACGTCGAAGGTCGGGCCGCCGGAATTGCCCCGGTTAATCGGGGCGTCGATCTGGATGTAGTTGTCGAACGCGCTCTCGCCGATGTCGCGGTTGTAGGCCGAAATGATGCCGGCGGTGGCGGTGCTTGAGAGGTCGAAGGGGTTGCCCACGGCCACGACCCAGTCGCCGACCCGGGGCTGGACCGTGGTCTCGAAGGTCACGAAGGGGAAGTCGTGGCCATCCACCTTGATCACCGCCAGGTCGGTGGCCTGGTCGCGGCCGACCACGGTGGCGCGCATTTCGGTGCCGTCCTTGGTCACCACCTTGATCTCGTCGGCGCCCTGGACGACGTGGTTGTTGGTGACGATGTAGCCCTCGGCCGAGATGAAGAAGCCCGAGCCCGACGACTCCTGACGCGGGCCGCGAGGCGCGGCGCCGTTGCCGCCATTCCCACCGCCGGCGCCGTTGCCGCCGCCTTTATCAGTGTCGTTGTCATCGCCATCGTCGCCATTGCCGTTGCCGTTGGGCGGCGTGACGTCGAACGGCAGGCCGGGGAAGGACCGGCGCAGGGCGGACATGTCGACGCGGCTGGTGACGTGGATCGACACCACGGCCGGCGAAACGCGTTCGAAGATGTCGGCGAACGACTGGGGCGCGCCAGGAGGAGGCGCGAAGATCGGCGCGGTCGAGGCGGCGATCAGGGCGCCGCCGTGCGGGCCGTTCCCGACGACCGGCAGCTTGACGCCGGCTCCCGCGATCGCGGCCAGGGCGATGCTGGCGCCGGCCACGGCGCCAACCCCAACCAGGAATGCAGTCTTCTTGACAGGCATAGCAAAGGTCCTCGTCCCGGATATCAGGGTCCGGGATCACCCGACAAACTTAAGGCCGGATGCCAAAAGGCGCCACGGGTCTCAAGTTACCTTTCTTTCATAGCGGTTTATCGCGCGAGTGTGCGGCCCAATGGTGTCAAACCGGTTCATCATCCGTGAGTTGGCTGAGGGCGGCCTCTTCCTGAACGGTCAATCCTTGAGCATCCGTCTCCGCCGCGGCCCTGCGCCGCATGACCAACGCGGCGATCCCGACGGCCAGCACCAGCAGCGGTCCGGCCCAGAGCAGGGCGTTGCCGAGCGACAATCGCGGCGACAGCAGCACGAACTCGCCGTAGCGGCTGACCAGGAAGGCGTGGATCTGGTCGTCGGTGCGTCCCTGCGCCACCTGCTGGCGGATCAGCTGGCGCAGGTCGTGGGCCAGCGGCGCCTCGGACTCGTCGATGGATTCGCTCTGGCAGACCAGGCAGCGGACGTCCTGAAACAGCGCCCGCGCCCTGGCCTCCTGCCCGGGGTCGGGCAGCCGCTCGGCAGGATCGGCCGCGGCGGCGCAGAGCAGGGTCCAGGCGGCCAGCGCCGCGCCGAGCCTGGCCAGGGCGCGCATCGGCCTCACTCCGCCGGCGCCGGCGCTGCGGCCTGGCGCGCGCGGCCGGGCACCGCGAAGCGCAGCCGCCGGTCCGAGAGCGAGATCACCCCGCCCAGGGCCATCAGCAGCGGACCCAGGAAGATCAGCCGCACCCAGGGGTTCCAGTAGGCCTTGATCAGATACGCCGCCTTGCCGTCGCCCGCGTCGCGCTGGTCGCCGGCGGTGACGTAGATGTCGTCGAGGATCCCGGGGCAGATCGCGACCTGCGAGGTGGTCTGCCCGCCGGCGGCATAGACCCGCCGCTCCGGCGCGGCCGCGCAGACCAGCCTGCCGGCGCCGTCGAGAACACGCAGCTCGGTCCGTACGGCCTCGTAATTGGGCCCGACCACGTGCGGATCGACCCGGTCAAGGCGCAGCTCGAAGGCCGCCAGCCGCATGGTCTGGCCTACCTGCAGCGCCGCGCCCGCCTCGGCGCGCCAGGCGGTCTCGAACGCCGCACCCAGGGCGAACACCCCCAGTCCGAGGTGGGCGAGGGTCATGCCCCACGATCCGCGCGGCAGGCCGGCAAGGCGCCGCCCCACCTCGGCCCAGGGCGCCCGGAACACCCGCACCCGCTCGCCGGCCTCCACCAGGGCGCCGGCCACCACCCAGATCCCGACGGCCAGACCGGCGGCGGCGACGGCGCTGCGAGGGCTGACCAACGCCAGCGCCAGCAGTCCGCCGGCAACGGCGACCGCCGCCGCCGGCCAGAGCCGCTGCAGCGCCCCCATGGCGTCGGCGCGCTTCCAGGCCAGCAGCGCGCCCACCGGCACGAGCAGCAGGGCCGGCACGGTCAGGGTGGTGAAGGTCAGGTTGAAGTAGGGGCCGCCCACCGAGATCGGCGTGCCGTCGATGGCCTGGCGGATCAGCGGCAGCAGGGTGCCGATCAGCACCGTGGCGGTGGCGGCGGCCAGCAACACATTGTTGACGAACAGCGCGCCCTCCCGGCTGATCGGGGCGAACACCGCCTCGTCCTTCAGGGTGGGCGCGCGCCAGGCGTAGAGGGCCAGGCCCGACCCGGCCGCCACGCCCAGGATCACCAGCAGCAGGATGCCGCGACGCGGGTCGACCGCGAAGGCGTGCACCGAGGTCAGCACGCCCGAGCGGACCAGGAACGCGCCCATCATCGCCAGGGTGAAGGCGCCCAGCCCCAGCAGCACCGTCCAGCTGGCCAGCGCGCCCCGCTTCTCGGTCACCGCCGCCGAGTGCAGCAGGGCCGTACCGAGCAGCCACGGCATGAAGCTTGCGTTCTCCACCGGGTCCCAGGCCCACCAGCCGCCCCAGCCCAGCTCGTAGTAGGCCCAGAAGGAGCCGAGGGTGATGCCGACGGTGAGGAAGCTCCAGGCCGCCAGCGCCCAGGGCCGCGTCCAGCGGGCCCAGGCCGGGTCCACCCGGCCCTCGGCCAGCGCGCCCACGGCCAGCGAGAACACCACCGAAAAGCCGACGTAGCCGGCGTAGAGGAACGGCGGGTGGGCCGCCAGGGCCGGGTCCTGCAGCAGCGGATTCAGCGAATTGCCCTGCACCGGCTCGGCGGTCAGCCGCGCCAGCGGGTTGGACGCGAACACCATGTAGCCGATGAACAGGCTGCCCAGCGCGCCCTGGCAGGCCACCGCCCAGGCCTTCAGGCCGAACGGCAGCCGGCCGCTGGCGGCCATGGCCGCGCCGTAGCCGGTGAGCATCAGGCACCAGAGCAGGATCGAGCCCTCGTGGCTGCCCCAGGCGCCGGCCACCTTGTAGAGCAGCGGCTTCGCCGTATGCGAGTTCTCGGCCACGTTCAGAACCGAGAAGTCGCTGGTCACGAAGGCGTGGATCAGCGCCACGAAGCCGATGGCGAGGGCTGCGAAGGCGCCCACCGCGGCCCCCTCTCCCGCCCCGGCCAGGGCCGCGTCCCGCCGCAGCCGGCCCGCCACCGACAGGCCGAGCTGCGCCAGGCTGAGCGCCAGGGCGAGCACGAGGGCGAATTGGCCGAGTTCGTCGATCATCGCGCGCCGCCCTGCGAGCCGTAGGTCGGGGCGGCGCCGTCGCCGCGCCACTCGCCCTGCTTCTTCAGCGCGTCGGCCAGTTCCGGCGGCATGTACCGCTCGTCGTGCTTGGCCAGGATCTGCCGGGCCTGGAACACGCCGGCCGCGTCGAAGGCCCCGATGGCGACCACCCCCTGGCCCTCGCGAAACAGGTCGGGCAGCTCGCCCCGAAACACCACGCGCGTCGCGGCCGTGTGGTCGGCGACGACGAAGTCGACCTCGCCGTCGGGCTTGCGGACCACGCTGCCGGCGCGGACCAGGCCCCCCAGTTGGATCGCCCGGCCCGGCGGCACATGCGCGGCGGCGGCCTGCGCGGGGGTGTAGAAGAAGGAGATCGAGCCCTTCAACGCGAAGAGCGCCACCCCCACGGCCAGCGCCAGCACGGGCGCGGCCACGGCCACCATCATCAGCCGCCGCCGGGCGGCGCGGGATCTGGGGAGCCATGCCATCAGCTTGCCGGCCTCGCCGCCTGGTCCAGCTGGCGCAGGACGTCGGGCTGGGCGGCGTAGCGGCGGCGGGCCTCGGCCAGGGCGGCGTCCCGCCGGACAGTCTGGCCAAGGACCGTGTAGGCGCGCACCAGGCGCACCCAGCCGGCGGGGTCGTCGGGCTGGGCCTTCAGGCGGGCGGCGAGGCCGTCGACCATGGCCTGGATCTGGGGCCCGCCCACCTGCGGCGCCGGGCCGCCCTGCGGCAGGCCGCCAGCCGCCTGCACCTGGGCGATGGCCATGGTGAGGCCCTGACGGCGCGGGTCAGCCGGATCGAGCGAGGCCAGCAGGGCGCGCCAGTCAGCCAGGCCGCCGGCCACGTCGCCGCCCTTGATCTTCTCCAGGGCGAAGTGGAACCGCGCCCCGCTCGCCCGCGGATCGAGGGCCAGGGCGTGCTGGAAGTCGGCGCGGGCGGCGGGGGTGATCTCGCCGTCGGCCAGGGCCGCCTCCACCTCGCCCTTGAGGTCCCAGAGATCGGCGCGCTGGGGCGCCAGCGCGAGCGCCCGGTCCAGCGCCTGGCCGGCCTCCAGCGACTGGCCGGCGGCGAACTCGTAGCGGGCCAGGAAGTACAGCGGTCCCGGATCGGTCGGCGCCTTGGCGGCCGCGGCGCGCATCAGCGCCGCCAGCTGCGGGGCGCTGAGGCTGTCGACCGGGCTATTGGCCCACTCGGCGAGCCGGCGGGCGTAGGGCTGGTCAGGCGCGCCAGGCATGCCAACCACCGCGACATAGGCGGCGAAGGCCGCGATCGGGGTGGCGGCGGCGACGGCGAGGATCACCCCGGGAGAGGCGGCCCGCAGCGGCGCTTCGCGGCGCTCGGCGGCGGCCAGCAGGCGACGGCCGGTCTCGGCCCGCACGCCGCGACGTTCGTTTTCGGCCAGCAGGCCGCGGGCGGCGAGCTCGTCCAGCTCGGCCATCTGGCGGCGATAGACCGCCAGCGACGGGTTTTCGCCGCCGCCGGCCCCCGCGCCGCGCGCGGCCCGATGCACGATGAGCGCCGCCGCGCCCGCAGAGACCAGGGCGGCGGCGATCCACAGGAAGATCATGCCGCGGCTGTTAGCGGAAAAGCCGTCGGGGAGCGAGCCGCTCGCCTCCGCCGCGGAAACTGTCGGCCGCCGAACACGTTCCTCCCGGGCGGGGAAGCTGGAGAGACGACGATGCGACGTTCGATGATCACCGGCCTGACGGCGGCCGCCGCGCTGGCGCTCGGGGCCGGGACCGCGCTTGCGGTCGACCACGAGGCAGGCGTGCCGCTGACGCCCCAGGAGGCTATGGGGACCTGGACCCTGGAATCCCAGGGCCACGCGATCTGCCTGGTGAAGCTCGGCGACCAGAAGGTCGGGACCGGCTTCGCGGCCAGCGCGCCCGACACCTGCAGCGGCGCGCTGCCGGCCGGCGTGGCCGGCTGGGCGCCCACCGCAGACGGCATGGCCCTGACCGGCGGCGACGGACAGGTGCTGATCGCCTTCAACCGCTGGAGCAACAGCCTGTTCGTCTCGCACCGGGCGAGCGGGACGGACCTGCAGCTGATGCGGGGCCTGCCCGCAGGCCAATAGTCGCGGGTCAGCGCCGGTCGCGGGGCGGCGGCGGGCTGTGGTCGCCGTCCCAGGCGTACAGGCTGTTGAAGCCGATCTGGCGCCAGAAGTCGCAGTTGTGCTCTGCCGCGTAGGATGCGCCGGCCCGCACCGCGCCCGGCGCGAGCACCTGGACGCTCTCGCGCTGTTGCGTGAACGCCGGCCACGGCGGCAGGCCGGCGCCGTTGGGGTCTCCTGTCGCCGCGAAGTTGGTCCAATAGGCGATCATCACGTCGGAGAGCCGGCGCTGGGCGGGGGTGAGGCCGTCGTTCTCCCAGAGGTAGGCGAGCTCGCTGGTGTGACCCGGCCCCGTCAGGCCACCGGTCGGGAACGGGAACATCGGGACCGGGAACGGGCCGTCCGGGTCGGCGAAATCGAAGGCGTACAGGGTGGTCCAGGGCGCCATCAGCCGGTCGGCCAGCAGCGTGTTGCAGGCGCCGATGCGCGACATGAACACCGCGCCGGAATCGCCGATCGCGGCCACGAAGGCATAGCTGGGGGAGCGGTAGGCCGACAGCGGATAGCGCTCGAGCACCGCGGGGGTCGCATCGCCGAAGAAGCCGCGGAGCAGTTGCGGATACTCTTCCGCAGTCACCGGCTTGCCGACGCCGTCGAAGAACGGCCCGACGTAGTAGAGCGCCTCCGAGCGGTTGGCCCCCTGCATCACCGGCACACGGGCCATGCGGCCGAAGGCGATGGTCTCGCGGATGTTCAGCGGCAGCACGCCCCCGCCCACGGCCGGCCCGCCGGAGGGGGCGCCGGTGCCCGGCGCGCCGGGCAACAGCTCGCCCACCGGGATCCTGCGCATGCAGCCGACGATCTCGGCTGGCGCGCCGGTGCAGCCGTGCGCCTCGGCGATCTGCAGCCCCTTGGCGTTGGACGCGGTCAGGGAGGGGAATCGCCACTGGCACCCGCCGCTCTCGACGATGGCCCTCTGGAACAGGCCACGGGCGGTCGGCGACGCCAACTGGACGCAGACCGACTGCGCGCCGCCCGACTCGCCGGCGATGGTCACGCGGGCGGGATCGCCGCCGAAGGCGCGGATGTTGCCCTGCACCCAGCGCAGCGCCGCCTGCTGGTCAAGGACGCCGTACTCGCCGGAGCCGAGTTCCGGATGCTCGGCGTCCAGCCCGGGCAACGCCAGGAAGCCCATCAGCGCCAGGCGGTAGTTGATGGTGACGACGATGGTCGGCCGTCCGTGCGCCGCCAACCAGCCGCCCTTGTAAAGCGAGCCGGTCCCGGTCTGCATGCCGCCGCCGTGGAACCAGACGATCACCGGCAGCGCGGCGCCGGGCCGCGTTCCGGCCGGCCGCCAGATGTTCAGGCTGAGACAGTCCTCCTCCAGGCTGGGGACCACCCCGCCGATGCCGCCCGCTGCGCCGACCTGCGGGCACGGCGGTCCCGGATGGCTGGCGTCGAGGAGCCGGGTCCAGGCGGGCCGCGGCGACGGCGGGGCCCAGCGCAGGTCGCCGACCGGAGCCGCCGCGTAGGGAATGCCCTGGAACACATCCACGCGCCCCTGGGTGACTCCGGAAACCGGGCCGGTGCGGGTCTGGACGCTCGGGCCGGCAGCGGCGGCCGTCGCGGCGACGATCGCCAGGAACGCCGCCATGACGTGCGTGCTTCGAGACGCGGCCCGGAGGCCGCCCCTGATCATGACGAGCATTCTTGGCGGCGCACCAACCTTCGGCATCCTGAGGAGGCCGCGAAGCGGCCGTCTCGAAGGACGCACGGACGAGCAGCCCATCTTCGCCTCCTCAGGGTGGCGATGTCGGCGCGCCAAGCCGGAAGAAGATCACCAAGCGCTTGATCTTGTGGTCGGGCGTGGCGGTGAAGTGGTCGATGGCCACCAGCTTGTAGACCAGCCCCTGGCCGGGCGGGTCGGCGGGGCGCTGGCCGGCCAGCTCCATGATGCAGTTGTCGCCCTGGTCGATGAAGCTGAGCGGGATCGCCCCGCCCTGGTGGACGGTGTCGTAGAAGGTCGCGATGTCGGCTGGCCCGCGGTAGATGTGGTGGTTGTCGACCCCGATGAACTCGCCGTCCGGCGTGAACAGCGAGGGCACCTTGGGCGCCTGGTCGGTGTTGATGTAGCGGACGTACTGGTCGGCCACCTCGCAGGCCGAGCCCGGCCGGGGCTGGGCGCGCGGCGGGATTCCCTCGAACACCAGCGCCGTCGGCCAGTGGCCGCGGGTCGCCAGGTCGTCGGCCGGCGCGGCCGCCGCTACGGACACGCCGGCCGCGCCGAGGCAGGCAGCCGTCGTCAGTCGATGACCCCACATTGGCGCTTCCTCCCTGCGCTTGTTGACTGCCGGCGGCCCGCGAGGGCGGCCGTCCACTAACCGCCGTTGTGCAGC
>Ga0207695_10006755_pt1 | contig 14797 bp, 10 predicted proteins | sample KBSC54metaG_FD_184354 | JGI IMG/M metagenome (GOLD analysis project Ga0207695, IMG submission 184354) | Corn rhizosphere microbial communities from Kellogg Biological Station, Michigan, USA - KBS C5-4 metaG (SPAdes) (version 2) | ecosystem: Host-associated > Plants > Roots > Rhizosphere > Soil... | reverse complement strand
CTGGCTGGAGCTGATCGACGAGGTGGTGAGGGCCGAGCGCGATCTGTTCCCGCACCGGCGCTATCCGCTGCCGCAGATCATGCAGGACAGCGGGCTGCGCAACACGCTCAAGGTGATGTTCAACTACACCCACTTCCACGTGTACGAGGAGCTGGGCGAACTCGGTGCGCAGCTGATCGCCGGCGATATCGGCGAAGGCGATATCAGCTTTCCGTTCCAGGTCAATTTCCAGCGCGGCCGCCATGGACTGGCCGGGTATATCTTCGGGCACCGCCAGTGTTACGACGTGGCCACGCTGGAGCGCCATGCCGCGATCTACGGCCTGGTGCTGCGCGCGATGGCCGCCGCTCCCGCGGCGCTCATGCGTCTTGCCCTGCAGGATGCCGGAGCTGCGGGCGATGCCGCGCGACCCGTCGAGCACCCGCTGTCGTCCGCGCGTAGCGAAGCTCCGGCCGGCTCGCCCATCGATACGCTGCGCGGCCTGCACCAGTGGTTCGAAACGCGCTGCACGGAAACTCCGGCCAAGGTCGCCGTGATCGATCTCGATCGCCGGCTCTCCTATGCGCAGCTCAACGCCTGGGCCAACCGCATCGCGCATGGCCTGCACGCGCAAGGGCTGGGCCGTGGCGCCTTGATCGGCCTGGTCGCCCATCGCGGTGCCGAGCAGATCGCGGCGATCCTCGGCATTCTCAAGTGCGGCGCGGCCTATGTGCCGGTGACGCCGGATACGCCGCCCGAGCGCATGCAGGCGATCTATGCGCGGGCCGGCGTGGCCCGCGTGCTGTGCGACGAGCGCGCCCTGGCGGCCTGTGCCGGCCTCGATGCGCTGTCGATTGCGCCGCTGCCGGCGGCGGATGCCGAGCCGCTGCCCAACCTCGATCTGCCCACCGACCCGGCCGATGTGGCCTATGTGATTCACACCTCCGGCACCACCGGCGTGCCCAAGGGCGTGCTGGCCTCGCACTTCCATGTGCTGCGCATGTTCACCAGCTCCGAAGCGCCGCTGGCACTCGGGCGCGACGATGTCTGGAGCCTGTTTCACTCCTTCGCGTTCGACTTCGGCGTGTGGGAGCTGTGGGGTGCGCTTGCCTATGGCGGCACCCTGGTGATCGTCAATGAAGAGGCGGCGCGTTCGACCGATCGCTTCCTCGAATGCATTCACGCGCACGGCGTCACCGTGCTCAATCAGACCCCGTCGGCGTTCCGGCAGCTGGTCGCGCAGGCCGCGCGGCGTCCCGACCTGCCGATCTGGCCCACGCTGCGGCTGGTGCTGCTGGACGGCGAGCCGCTGGACTACGCCGGGCTGCGCCCGTGGTACGAGCAGCCCGGCGCCGAGCGCTGCCGCCTGGTGCAGACCTACGGCATCACCGAAACCACCATCCATGCCACCTGGCGCGAAGTGCACCCGGCCGACGCCTTCGAGGGGCAGCCCAATCGTTGCGGCGAGCCGTTCGCCGATCTGACGCTGTATATCCTCGACGACTTCCTGCAGCCGGTGCCGGCGGGCGAAGCCGGTGCGATCTATATCGGCGGCGCGGGACTGGCCTACGGCTATCACCGTCATCCGACCGCGACCGCTACGCGCTTCGTCGCCGACCGCTTCTGCGGCCAGCCCGGTGCGCGCATGTACTGCACTGGCGACGTCGGCCGCCGCCTGGCGGATGGCGACCTGGAAGTGCTCGGCCGCCTGGACGATCAGGTAAAGATCCGCGGTTACCGCGTCACGCTCGGCGAAGTCGAAATCACCATGGCCTCGCGCCTGGGTGCGCGCAAGGTGGTGGCGCTGGCATTCCAGGATGCCTCCGGCGCGACCATGCTCGGCGCCTGCGTCGCCACCGGCCAGGCCGGCGAGCAGCCCGCGCCCGCTCAGGTGCGCGCGAGGCTGCGCGACGTGCTGCCGCCGCACATGATCCCCGCCCGCATCCTGTGCCTGCAGGCGCTGCCGCTGACGCCCAACGGCAAGATCGACCGCCGCGAGGCGCTGCGCCTGCTGCGTGAAACCGCCGAGCCGGCAGGGCTGGCGGGCGCGCCGTTGTCGGCGGTCGAGCAGCAGCTGGCGACGCTCTGGTCACAGCTGCTGGGCGGCGGCGAAGGCTGGTCCGGCGACAGCGACTTCTTCGTCGTCGGCGGGCATTCGCTGCTGATGGTCGAACTGGCGGCACGCATCGAACAAGGGTTTGGCGTCCTCGCGCCGATCTCGCGTCTCTACCGCAGCCCCACCCTCGCCGGCCAGGCGGCGGTGATCGAGGAGTTGCGCGCAGCCGGTGCGCAGGCGCCGGGCTTCCTGGAATTCGGCGGCGATCGCCGGCACGTCGAGGTCGCCTTCTGTCACGCCATCGGCGGCGACACCCTGGGCTACGCCGCGATGATCGAGGCGACGCAGGCGTTCGGCGGGACGGTGGCCATCGCGCATCCGGAGTTGATCGGCACGCGGCCGCCGCTGGCGCGTACGCTGCACGAACTGGCCAGCGCGTATCGCTCGGCGCTGCGGCAATCGGGCGCCGGCGTTCCCGCGGTGCTGGTCGGCTGGTCATTCGGCGGCTGGGTGATGCAGGAGGTCGCCAGGCAGTGCGAAGAGGCCGGCCAGCCGGTCGCGCAGGTGCTGATGATCGATTCGCCGCTGCCCGACGACCCGGGCATCCGGCAGATCCGCGCGATGCTCGATAGCGGCCTTGACGATGCGGCGGCGCTGCAGGCGCGGGTCGAGCAACTGGCGCAGGCGCCGGCCTTCGTGGATTTCCTCGACGGCGACGAACAGATCGCCGCCGGCCTGCGCCAGTTGCCGCCCGATGCGGCGCTGCGCATGCGGCAGATGCTCGCCTGCAACTACGCGGCCCTGGCCGGCCACCGGCCGCGGGCGATGCGCACCGCGCTCACCTATGTCGCGGCCACCGATGGCATCGGCGCCGCGGTCGAGGCATCGGTGCTGCACGCACTCGGTGCCGGCGCCGTCTCGCTGCTGCGCCTGCCGGCCACGCATCAAAGCGTGGTGGCCGGCGGATGCGCGGCGCGCATCGTGGAACTGATCCGCGAACGCCTGGATGCGGAGGTGCTCTCTTGAACGCCGACCTGCCCTATCTGGCCACCCGCTCCGCCTATGCGGACTGGTCGCCGCCCGAACGCGAGCTCGATCATGCGCAAGGCGCCTGGCTGTATACGCGCGATGGCCGTCGCCTGCTGGATTTCGCCAGCGGCTCCGGCTCGCTGATCTTCGGGCACGGCGACCAGGGTGCGGTGCAGACGCTGGCCGAACAGCTGAGCCGCTACGCGGTCTATCCGGCTTCCGAATTCCGCGCGGCGCCGGTCGAGCGCTATCTGGAAGAACTGATCGCGTTCGCCGGCGGCGGCGGCTTTCGCCGCGCGGTGCTGGCTTCCAGCGGCAGCGACGCGGTGGAGGCGGCATGCAAGCTCGCCCTGCAGTATCACCATGCGCGCGGCGACGGCGAACGCATCCATATCCTCGGGCGGCAGGCCAGCTATCACGGCAATACGCTCACCGGCCTGGGCGTCGGCGGTTTTCAGCGCCGCCGCGCGCCTTACGAGCGCGTACTGGGCGCCGCGCCCAAGGCGGCGCCAGCGTTCTGCTACCGATGTGCACTGGGCAAGCGCGCCGACAGCTGCGCGGTCGATTGCGCCGGCAGTGTCGAGCAGGCCTTCGCCGCGGCCGATCCGCGCACGGTGGCGGCCTTCGTGATGGAGCCGGTGGTGGGGGCGGCGCTGAGTGCCGTCGTGCCCGATCCGCGCTACTACGAACGGGTGCGCGCACTGTGCGAGCGCTACGGCGTGCTGCTGATCGCCGACGAGGTGATGACCGGCTTCGGCCGCACGGGCATGGCGCTGGCTTCGCAGCATTGGCGCGTCCAGCCGGATATCGCCATCGTCGGCAAGGCGATGAGCGCGGGCTATTTCCCGCTCTCCGGCGTGCTGGCGACCGAGCCCGTCGCGGCGGCGCTGCGTTCGCGCGGCGACTATTTCGAGAATGGCCAGACCCATCTATTCAGCGCGCCGGGCGCGGCGCTCGGCAGCTATGTGCTGGGGCGCATCCGCAGCGACGGCCTGCTCGAACGCTCGCTGCGGATGGGCCAGTACTTGCGCGAACGGCTCGCGCCGCTGCTGGAACTGCCGATCATCGGCGACGTGCGCGGCCTTGGCCTGATGGCCGGCATCGAGCTGGTGCGCGACCGCTCCACGCGCGCGCCGTTCGATGCGGCCCGCGGTATCGGCCGCCGTTTCGCCAGGCTGGCCATGCAGCACGGCCTGGTCGTGTATCCGTCCGCGGGCGGCGCGCAGACGCTCGACGGCGACCACGTCCTGCTGTTGCCGCCGCTGACCATCGACGAGGCCGAGATCGATGTCGCCGCCACCTGCCTGCTCCGCGCCGCCGCCCAGCTGGCGGATCAGCTGGCGGGCGAGCCCCCAAGCATCGACGACCCTGCGCCGCAGGTCCGCCCGGTTCCCGTGAGGACGCCATGAAAGTCGCCTATCGGCCGATCCTGCCGCAACAGCTGCCGTCGCTGCCGCAAGTCCAGCGGCTGGGCGCGCGCTGGCTGCGCGACAGCGAGATCGTCGCGCGCGTGCTTCCGTTCAAGGTCAATCAGTATGTGGTCGACGAACTGATCGACTGGAGCCGCGTGCCCGACGATCCGATCTTCCAGCTGACCTTTCCGCACCGGGACATGCTGCCGGAAGATCACTTCCAATCCCTGCAGGCGGCGCTGGACAGCGGCATCGGCGAGACGGCTGTCGAACAGCTGATCGCCGGCATCCGCGAGCGGCTGAATCCGCATCCGGCCGACCAGGTCGCGAAGAACACGCCGGCCTTCGGCGATGTGTCGATCCCGGGGCTGCAGCACAAGTACCGCGAAACGGTGCTGTTCTTTCCCAAGGCGGGCCAGACCTGCCATGCCTATTGCTCGTTCTGCTTTCGCTGGCCGCAGTTCGTCGACGGCGGCAGCCTGCGCATCGCGCTGGCGGACGCGGCGATGCTCACCGCGTATCTGCGCGCGCACCGCGAGGTCACCGATCTGCTGGTCACCGGCGGCGATCCGCTGACCATGACCACGCGGCGCCTCTCGGCCTACCTGGAAGGCCTGCTGGAGCCGGGCCTGGAGCACGTGCAGAACATCCGCCTCGGCACCAAGGCCTTGTCGTTCTGGCCGCATCGCTTCGTCGATGGCGAGGATGCCGATGAGCTGCTGCGGCTGATCGAGCGCCTCAGCGAGGCTGGCCGGCATGTGGCAATCATGCTGCACGTCAATCATCCGGTCGAACTGTCCACCGCGATCGCGCAGCAGGCGATCCGGCGCCTGCGCAGTGCCGGCGCCCAGCTGCGCAGCCAGAGCCCGGTACTCAGGCACGTCAACGACAGCGCCGCGGTATGGAGCGCGCTATGGAAGGAGCAGGTGCGGCTGGGCATCCATCCGTACTACATGTTCGTGGTGCGCGACACCGGCGCGAAAAGCCGCTTCGATCTGCCGCTGGTGCGCGCCCTGGATATCTATCAGCACGCCATCCGCACGGTCTCCGGCCTGGCGCGCACCGCGCGCGGGCCATCGATGAGCACCAGCGGCGGCAAGGTCGAGATCAAGGGCGTCATTTCGTTGGGCGACAGTCGCGCCTTCGTGCTGAACTACCTGCAGGCGCGCGATCCGGATCTGGTCGGACGGCCCTTCCTCGCCCGCTACGACGAGCACGCCACCTGGTTCGACGAGCTGCGGCCGGCGAACGAGGATGCGCGTGAATTCTTTCCGCCCGGCCACGACTGCATGGATGATCTTGCCGCCCTGAGTCGCCCTCAGCCATCGACGACCGCCATCGCATCGACCTCGATCAGATAGTCGGGAGACAGCGCTGCAACGCCGAGCAGCGTATCGACCGGCTTGTGCTCGCCGAACAGCGCCACCCGGGCCGCTTCGATGATCGACAGGTGTTCGTCGCGGTGGTAGTTGACGACGTAGATGGTGATTCTGGCGACATCCTTGGGGGTGGCTCCCGCGGCGGCCAGAGCCCGGCCCAGATTGGCGAACACCTGGCGCGCCTGCGCCGCAAAGTCGCCGCGGCCGACGAGCTGGCCGTGGACGTCTTCGGGCTCCTGGCCGGCGACGAACACCAGTCTGGTGCCGGTGGCGACCACGACCTGCGTGTAGGTCTGCGGCGTCGGCAGATCCTTGGGATTGATGCATTCGAGCGTCATGTGTCTGCAGCCTTCGGTGCGATGGGTGGCGATCGGTCTTGCGAGCTTGAGCTGCCGGCCTGTCATGGGTCAACCGTGTTTCGGCAGATGCTTCGGCGGGCGTGAAATTACCCGTCGAATAAAGATCCTTGGAAATCAATTAACTTATTTCAGGAAATGATTTTCCCCATTGCGCAAATTATCCCGGCCTTGATTTTCATGTCGATATAATTCAATCGGTTTTGTTTTAGATCGAAAAAGTGATCGTCATCGCAGGATTAAATAATAATCGCGACACTCATGCATAAATACCGCACGCCATAACGAAATCACCACGCGCCAGGCGATAGAACGCCAGCTCCCCATAAGCAGTCAACGACGTTTGTATATCCGCCCCTTGGAATCGGGCGGTTTGACAGCTACTGCCCGCGCCCTGCCCTCGTTCACACACGTGCCAATCACCAAGGGAGAAATGGTTATGAGCAAGCGCGTATTTCAGAGAGGCGTTCGCAGCTTCAATCTGTTCGCAAAAGTCATCGCCTGCACCGCACTGGTCGTGCTTTTATCGGCCGCCTGCGTGCAGCCACCGTGGTTCGCGACCTGGTACGCGGCGCCGCAGAACTACAACATCCTGTTCCCTGGCACCACCGTTACCCCGCAGTCGATCTCGAACCAGTCCATCCGCCAGATCGTGCACACCTCGCATGGCGGCAGCCTGATCCGCATCAAGCTGACCAATTTCTTCGGCACCACACCCGTTACTTTCGGCGAAGCCCGGGTTGCCCGCAGCACGGGCAATGGCGGCATCGATCTTGCCACCGACCGCGTACTGCGGTTCGGCGGCAGAAGCGGCGTCACGCTCGCGCCTGGCGAGGAACGCTGGAGCGATCCGGTCTACCTGCAGTTTCCGACGCAGGCGGATCTGGCGATCAGCCTGTACGTGCCCCTGAATACGCCCGTCGTCACCACGCACACCATCGGCATGCAGACCAACTACCTCGCGCCTGGCGACCAGGCGAGGGCCGCGACGATGGGTAGTAGCACGGCCACGGGCAAGTACTACTGGCTGAGCGAGGTGGATGTCTCGACCGCCGGCGGGTCCGGCGACGTCACCGATCTGGCGGCGCATCCCTACAAGGTGGTCGTGGCCTTCGGCGACTCGATCACCGACGGCTATGGCTCGACCTTCGACGCCAATCGCCGCTGGCCGAACGATCTGGACAATCGCGTGCAGGCCGCGGCGGACGATCTGGGCCGCGTCAGCGTGGTCAATGCCGCCATCGCGGGCAACCGCTGGATCTACGACGGCGTCGGTCCCGCCGGAGTTACCCGCTTCGCTCACGATGTAGCCGGCGTTTCGGGCGCGACGCACGTCATGATCCTGCTGGGTATCAACGATATCGGCATCGGCGAGCTGTATCCGCCGCAGAACGTGTCCGCCGATCAGATCATCGCGGCCATGCAGGCCACCATCGCCCAGGCCAAGGCCAGCCGGATCAAGATCTATCTGGCGACGATCACGCCGTACAACGGCGCCTCGTACTACGACGCCGCGGGGGAACTGAAGCGCGAGGCCGTCAATGCGTTCGTGCGCTCCGCGAACGGCGCCGATGGCGTGCTCGATTTCGACCAGGTCGTGCGCGATCCGTCCAACCCCACCACCCTGCTGCCCGCCTACGACAGCGGCGATCACCTGCATCCCAACGACGCGGGATATCAGGCCATCGCCGACTCCATCGATCTTGGCGTGCTCCAAGACTGAGGCGCATAGCCTTGGATGGCGACCGCCCCGTGACAGGGGCGGTCGTCTCTGGATAGGCGTATCGCCATTCCCGCGGCCATGGCTCATCATTGGAATTCCTTTGCCCGATGCAGCCATAGATACGCTCATGGAAGAGATTGCCCGACGGTTGGTGCAGCACAAACGCAGCCTGTGGCGCGGCGCCCTTATTTCGCCCTGGGTGGTGCCGGTGGGCCTGGCGCTGGTTCTGGGCGTGCTCGCGTTGATCGGCAAGCTTTTTGGTGCGAGCGACGCGCCGCAGTCGATGCCGGGCGTCGTGTTCGGCATGCTGCTGCTGATCGTATTCTTCGGCGTGCCGTTCACCTATCTGGTCACGTTCGTGTTCGTGGTGCCGGTGGTCCTGCTGCTGCGCAGGTGGCAGGCGCTTTCCGCGGCAAGGCTGTGCCTATGGTGTGCGCTGGTGGGGCCGGTAACGATGTATGCCTACGCCGTATTCCTCAAAGGCCAGCCGGACAAAGTCCTGACTCCTGTCGGGATTGCAATGGGCGCGAGTTATGGGCTGATCTCAGGCGCGGCTTTCTGCTGGGCTTCCCGCGTCCGCCTGTTCGCAGGCCGCCGGAATGAACGGCGAGTGCCGGCGGGACCATAAGTCCTCGATCGCGACTCTGCGCGCCGGCCGCAGTTCCCCTCGCCTCCTCCTCTCTTCTGGCATAGGCGCCGCGCGCCTCTCCCATGGCACCTTTCGTGAGCCGTGTCGACGCCATCATGCCGCCTCTTTGCTTCTGCAAGGGGCGCGCCGCTTCCCTGTCCGCAGGTTTGCCTGGAGAGAGGCTCATGCCGCATGTCGCTTCTGCTCGATCTGTATTGGCCGTGATGCTCGGCCTGACCATGGGCGGTGCATGCCAGGCCCAGGCCGCGCCACCGGAGCCGATACGGTTTGCCCAGGAAACGCCACGCTCGACCGCCGCAGGCACGGCCTTCATCGTGCCGGCAGGCTGGTCACTGCGCAGCGAGGGCGGCGCCTCCGTGCTGGAGTCGCCGGAGGGTGGCTCACGGGTGGTGCTGATCGATATCAAGGCGAATGACGCCGAAGACGCCGTAGGCAAAGCATGGTCCGCATATCAGCCGTCCGCCAGGCGCACGGTCCGTTCGGTCACGCCCGGCCAGGATCGCGATGGCTGGACCGCGCAGCGCACCTGGGTCTACGCGACGGCGCCCGCCGAGAAACGCAGCGTCACCGCCAGAGCCATGCAGCACGCCGGCACCTGGACGGTACGCATCGTCGACGTTGCCGACGAGGTGGCCGGCAAGCGCGAGGCCGACCTCGCCCTGCTCACTGAAGAAGTGCTGCCCAAGGGTTATGTACGGGAGAGTTTCGCCGGGCGCAGCCCGCATACGCTCGACGCGTCGCGGCTTGAGGTCTTGCGGGATTTCATCCGGCGCTCGCAGAAAACCCTCGGCGTCCCGGGTATTTCGGTCGGCATCGTGCAGGACGGCAAGGTGGTGATGGCCGAGGGCTTCGGTGTCCGCGCCATCGGCGAGCCGGCCAAGGTGGATGCGGACTCGCTTTACCTTATTGCCTCCAACACCAAATCGCTCACTACCTTGATGCTCGGCAAGCTGGTGGACGAAGGCAGGCTACGCTGGGATCAGCCGGTGACCGCGGTGCTGCCTGATTTTCGTCTGGGCGATGCGCAGACTTCCGGCAAGGTGCAGGTGCAGCACCTGCTATGTGCCTGCACGGGCCTGCCGCGCCATGACCTGGAGTGGCTGCTCAGTCCGCCGGATGCGCCGATTACGTTGACCTTGTCGATCCTCAGCCGGATGCAGCCGACCAGCCGCTTCGGTGAAACCTACCAGTATTCCAACCCCATCGCAGCGGCGGCGGGGCTGGTGGGTGGTCACGCGGCCTATCCATCGTGGGAGCTGGGCAAGGCCTACGACGAGGCCATGCAGACCCGGGTCCTCAAGCCACTCGGCATGGCGCGCACCACCTTCAGTTTTGCGCAGGCCACGCAGGGCAACTATGCCCATCCTTATGCCTATGGCGCCAAGCCCGCACTGATGCCGGTGCAGATGGCGCAGAACGCGCCGATCCACGCCATCCGTCCGGCGGGTGGCGCATGGAGCAACGTCAACGACCTGCTGAAGTACGTGCAGATGGAGCTGGCGCGCGGCCTGTTGCCGAACGGTGAGCGCTACCTGTCGCAGGCGGTGGTCGAGGCCCGCGAGGCTCCCCAGGTAAAGACCCATCGCCATGCCTGGTACGGCATGGGCCTGGAAACGGATGCGAGTACCGGCACGCGCATGGTGTTCCATGGCGGCCGCATGCGCGGCTATCGCAGCAATGTGATCTGGCTGCCTGATACGGGAGTGGGTGCGGTCATCCTTACCAATGCCGATACCGGCGATGTGCTGATGGATGCCTTTCCACGCAAGCTGATGGAGGTGCTGTTCGACGGGCGTCCGGAGGCCGATGGCGCGGTGGCATTCGCGGCGACGGCGCAGCGCGAGCGCGTCGCGGCGGCACGCAAAGCCATGACCCTGCCGGCGGAAGCGAGCGTGCTGGCCACGCTGGCTCCGCGCTATCACAACGACCTGCTGGGTGACATCCGTCTGGTCGGCGGCGCCGAGGAGCCCGCGTTCGACTTCGGAGCGTGGCGCGCGCCGATCGCTTCGCGCCGCTACCCCGATGGCGCCTCGTCGCTGGTACTGGTTTCGCCGGGCTGGTGGCCGGAGTTCGCGACGGGCACGCAGGATGGCAAGCGCACGCTGATCCTCAGGGATGCGCAGCACGAGTATCTGTTCACGGAAAGCGGCTGAGCCAGCGACGGCCAGCATGTTCCGGCGATAGAAATTTATTTGAGCACCAGCCTGAAAGAATTACGTTTCCAGGTCGCCGCGGCGGATGCAGACTGCCGCGATTGCCGCGGAGACATCGAATGCGGGGCCGCACCGTGGTGGATACCGCCCTTTTCGCCAAGGTGCATGACACCTGGCGTGCCGTGAACCTGACCTACGTGGTGATCGCCCGATAGACGTTCCGGGAACAACGCGTCTGCGCCATGCCGGCGCAGACGCGTTCGCCGATGCTTACTTCTGATCAGCGCCGAGCTTGGAACTCACGCCGCCTTCGAACGGCGTCGGATCGCTGGTGACCAGGCAGTTGTAATCCTTGCCTTCGTTGAGCACCAGGATCGACGATTTCGCTCCCTTGAAATCGGTGCCCATCGAGAACAGCACGTAGGTGTTCGGCAACGCCGAAGGACGGAACGCGCCGAACGCATACTGCCCCTCGATACCCAGCGGCGCCAGCTTGATCGTAAGCATCACCGGCTTGGTGGCCACCGGCGACGGCAGCATGGAAGACGCGCTCATGATCAGCGACTTCGGGTCGACCGAATAGCGCGTGTTGACGGTAATGCCGAGATAGCGCGAGTCCGGCGCCGACACCTGCTTGCGGCAGGCGGCGACATCTTCGGGCTTCGGATCGATCTGTCCGGTCTGCAGGGTGGCGAACACGTGGGTCAGCTTGACCTTGGCGGTCCCGGTGACCGGCGCCGCGAAGGCGCTGCCCGCAAATGAGGCGGCGGCCAGCGACAGCGCGCCGCACGCCAGCAGATAGGTATTGATTTTCATATTGGCTCTTTCCTTGTCGATGAGATACAGCTGATGGCCGTTACTTCGATGACGTTCGAGCAATCAAATGAAGGTGCACTGGCGGTCGCATCGGGCCCCTCGATATCTGCGCGTACAGTGAATTGGACGCGCAAGACCCCCCATCCATCGAACGATCGTCCGATGGCTGACCAAAACACGATGAAAAACGCCGGCACCAAGCCAGAGAGCTAAGTCAGGCAATAGAAACGCCCATGGAACGCCGGAACATCCGGCGACCATGATAAATACGAAAAGTGGCCGCCCCTGGCCGGCTGAAATGAATTCCTGGATTCCCCTATAGCGCGCGGAAACTATCACGCAACTGTGTGGAAATGGCGTGAATAATCAACCGCTCAATTCCACTGCAAAGCAGGCCTAAGCCCGGCGGTAACGCCCCATCTTGAATTCCGTGCCGCAGGTTTCCATGGCGCACCACCGCCGCCGCTGGTTCTTGCTGGTATCCAGGAACAGCCAGCCGCAGGTGCTGACGTTATCGCAGCGGCGCAGCTGCCCCGCCGGCGTGGCGTTGATCAAGTCCAGTGCATCGAGCGCGACGCGCTGCAGCGGCAGCAGCACATCGAACGCATCGCCCCGCCAGTGCATGCGTCCATCGCTGCCGAACGATTGATTGGCCCAGGCGCGATGCAGCCATTGATCGATATGCCGCACGGCTTCTTCGGGCGGCGTCAGGCCATCGATGCGCGATGCCAGCAGCGTATGCAGATGCTGGCGCAAGGCCCTCACCTTGCGCATCAGCGTCGCACGCTCGGCAGTGCTCACGGGCGTGGCGATGTCTTCATGGGGGCCAAGCACGCCGGCGCGCAGGCACCATTCGATAAAGCGCTCCGGCGTAGCGATGTAGTCCTCCACTTCCGCAGCGTAGCGGTCGTGGATCGAATTGACGAAATCCAGGCACGGCCGTCCGCCATCCAATCGAATCGCGGCGATTGGACGAGGGTCTGGATGGAGCTTCGCTTGCGGCATGCGCTACTGCTGGCTCGTGCGGAGAAAAATCTTGCGTTACCTTCTAACTTAGTTTAGACAGTAGCCCGCATCGAGATCAACCGGGAGCGCGCAGATGGCGGGTGCACAGAATTCCACCGGTTCCGCACCGCTTCGCGGAGCGGCGCACGGCACAGCGCATCGCGCACTCGTGATCTGGATCCTGCTCGTTTCCGTGCTTGCCATGGCTGGCGTGACTGCGATCGTAGCGATCGGCGGCCGGCCCGATCCGGCGGCCTTGCGTGCCACCGCTCCCTTGCTGGGTGACGCATGGCGCTTCAAGGTCGGCGACGATCCGCGCTGGGCCGCCACGGATATGGACGACAGCAGCTGGGAGTCGATCGATCTCAGCGCACCGGCAAGCAGCATCGATGGCGATGTGGGTTTGCCCAATTACGTCGGCGGCTGGATGGTGCATGGCCATCCCGATTACCGGGGCTATGCCTGGTACCGGCGCAAGGTGACCGTGCCGGCAGGTGGTCGCGCATGGGATGTGCTGGGTCCGGGCATCGTCGATGACGGCTATGAGCTGTACTGGAACGGCGTGCGTCTGGGCGGCGTGGGACGGCTCGGCCCATCGCCGAGGCTGGTCGGTACACGGCCGATGATCTACGCGCTTCCCGCCGATGCGGCCGGCACGACGGGCGTGCTCGCCATCCGCGTGCTGATGCAGCCCGGCGCCGCCAATCCCGACGGCGGCGGCATGCATATCGCGCCGACACTGGCGCCGCGGCCGCAAAGCCAGCAGCTGTACCGCGTGCAATGGTGGCGCACGATCGCCGGCTATGTCGTCGAACTTGCAGAGCCGCTGGCGATGTTCGCCGTCATCGGCCTGGCGCTCGCGCTGCGGCAGCGCAGCAGCCACCCCGCCTTCATCGCGTTTATCTGCGTGGCGCTCGCACTCTCGGCGGTGAAGCGCCTGGACAATGCAATCGTCTCGTGGACCGACCTGATGAGCCTGCCCACCTATGCGTGGTTGTCGAACGTGCTCTGGATGCCGCTCAGCCTCGCCGCGTGGACGCTGGCCTGGAACCGCTGGACCGCGCGCGCCTCGCGCGCCGTCGATGGCGCCGCCCTGCTGCTCGCGCTGGTAGGCGTCGCCAGCGGCCTGATGCAGCTTGCGCTGATGACGCGCGCCTTTCGGCTCGGCCTGCTCGCCTTGCTGATCGTGATTGCCATCCGGATCATCCGCGGCGGCCCGCTGCGCGGCCTGGCGATCGCCACGCTGGCCACCATCCTGGTTTCGCAGTTCAGCGGCGAGCTGGGCTCGCTCGGCGTACCGACCATCTGGTTTCCGTTCGGCATCGGCGTGACGCTGACCCAGTACGTCTATGCGATCGCGATACCGCTGCTGGCGGTGCTGATCGTGCGCACCCTGCGCCCGAAGCACACCTGAGACGAGCGCAAGAATCTTCCATCGATCCACCGGCCGGGTGGGCGTTAGAGCGCCACGAAAACGCTGCAATTGGCTATATGACCGGCAGCGCCGGGCGCCTATAACCTCCCCTGGGCAGGCCGGCGACATCGGATCGGCCCTTCTTTCAGTGCCATGGCCATGCGCCATGCGCACCATCAGGGAGACCGGGTATGGAACGATCGATTCACGCCGACCGCAGCGTACTCACCGACAGCCTCAGCGCAGTTGCCGATATCACAACCCTTTCCATAAGCCCGGCCTGCCTGGCCTTTGCCGTGGTGATGGCCGCGCTTGGCATCATCGGGCTGATCTATGGCGACGTCGCCATGGTGTGGCAGCGCATCCCCATCGAGCATCTGCCCGGCCAGCAGCTGCTGGCTTATGTCTTCGCCATCATCGAGCTTGGCACCGGCCTTGGTTTGCTGTTTCGTCCATTCGCCAAGCCGGCCGCCGCCATCCTGTTCGTCTACATGGCGCTATGGGCCGTGCTGCTGAAACTCCCTGCGGTAGTCGTGGTGCCGCGGATGGAGGCCACCTGGCTGGGCTTCGGTGAGATCGCGGTGATGCTTGCCGGCGCCTGGGTGATCTATGCGCGGCTTGCCGGGGATACCGCCTTTCTCGCCGGCCGCAAAGGCATTCGCAATGCACGCCTGCTGTTCGCCGTGTCGCTGCCGATGATCGGCCTGTCCCATTTCTTCTACAGCCCGCAGACCGTCGAGCTGGTGCCCGGCTGGCTGCCCTCGCCGCTGAGCTGGGCCTATCTCACCGGCGCCGGCAGCATCGCGGCAAGCCTGGGCGTGCTGCT
>Ga0207695_10006753_pt1 | contig 14799 bp, 13 predicted proteins | sample KBSC54metaG_FD_184354 | JGI IMG/M metagenome (GOLD analysis project Ga0207695, IMG submission 184354) | Corn rhizosphere microbial communities from Kellogg Biological Station, Michigan, USA - KBS C5-4 metaG (SPAdes) (version 2) | ecosystem: Host-associated > Plants > Roots > Rhizosphere > Soil... | reverse complement strand
TCCTTCAGCAGGCTGCGCCGCATCTGGATCACGATGAGTGAGTAGATGATGAGCAGGAAGAGCAGCAGCACGGCAATGGCCGAGGCATAGCCCTTGTCCAGCGCCTTGAAGGCCGAGACATAGATGTAAGTCGCGATTGTGTTGGTTGAGCCAGCGGGCCCGCCGGCGGTCATCACATAGATGAGATCGGCAAAGGTGGCGATCCACACAGTACGGAGCATCACGGTGATGGCGATGGTCGGTGCCAGGAACGGCATCGTCACCCTGGTGAATTGTTGCCAGGCGGATGCGCCGTCAATCGATGCCGCTTCATAGATCTCCGAGGGGATCGACTTCCGTGCCGCAAGCAATGTGATGGCGAAGAACGGAATGCCGAACCAGATATTGGCGATGATCGGCCCCCACATGGCAGTGGAGGGCGAAGCGAGAATGGTTACCGGCTCGCTCTGCAAGCCAATCGCGTAAAAGATATGCGGCAGTGGCCCGATCAGTGGGTTGAACAGCCAGCTCCAGGTGAGGCCGGTGAGGAAAGTCGGCACCGCCCAAGGCAGAAACACCAGTGCCTGCACCACGCGACGGCCGTAGAAATCCTTGTTGAGCACAAGTGCTAGGCCCAGCCCCAGAAAGAACTGGAAGAACAGGCTGCCCACAGTCCACCAAAGCGTGTTGACCAATGCGTCATGCAGCACCGGGTCCGCCGCCATCGTGCGGTATTGGTCGAGGCCTGCGAATTCAGAGTGGAAGGCCGAGAATTTCCAGAAGGAATAGGAAATGCCGATGATCAGAGGCACCAGCAGAACGGTGACGATACAGACAAGGGCAGGGCTCAAATAGGCCCATGGCTCCAGCAGCGTCTGCCACTGGCGACGCTTCGCTGCTCTATCTTGCTGCCCGGTCATGATCATCGGTTGGAATAAGGGCGCGGATTGGTAAACCCGCGCCCTCGATCGCTTACTTATGCGCAGCCGTGTACTTGGCCTGCTCGTCGGTCAGGAACTTGGCCCAGGCCGTGCCCACGTCCTTGGCCGTGGCCTGGCCCAGCAGCACCGACTGGAATGCCTTCGGCACCTGGCTGTCATAGAACACGCCGAGATTTTCAAGATAGGTCGGGGGCGTCACGAAGACGTATTTGTCGCCGTTCGCCAGTTCGTCGAACCAGCCCTTGAACTGCTCGGTCTTGAAGTGCTCATCCTGATCGGCGCCATTGTGGATGGGCAGCGTGCCCACGGTCTTGGCCCAACCGAGGTTCTGCTTATTGTCGAGCAGGAAGGACATCACCTTCCAGGTCTCGGCCTTGTGCTGGCTGCCGGACATCATCGCCCAGCCGGCATAGCCCAGCGAGGGGAATGCCTTGCCCGACGGACCGACGGGCCATGGGGCGACCGAGAAGTCATCAGCACTCATCTTGTCGGCAATGCCGATGAGGGCGTCCGGATCCTGGTTCAACATCGCGCAGGTGCCTGTATAGAAGCCGGTCACCAGTTCATTGAAGCCCCAGGAGATCGAGTCCTTCGGCGCATAGCCCTTCTGGTAGATGTCGGCCAGCATCTGCAGGCCCTTCACCGCACCGTCTTCACCGAAGATCGAGGTGCCGTCGGCATTGAAGTAGCCGGGCTTGCCATCCATGTTGTCCATGATCTGCTGGATCGAGCCAAAGGCGCCGGCCCCGCCACGCAGGCAGTAACCATATTTGCCTGGCAGCTTTTCCGAGATCGTCTTGGCGTCATTGTAGAAATCGTCCATTGTTGCCGGCGGACCCGAGAGTCCGGCGTCCTTGAAGATCTTCTTGTTCCAGAACATGGCGTTGACATAGTAGCCATACGGAATCATAAACTGCGTTTTTTTGACGGTGGAGCCGAGTTCTTTGGCGCGGTCGCCCAAGGTCTTGGCGCCGTCCCAATCCTTCATGTAGGGGCCGAGATCTTCCAGCTGGCCGTTATTGGCATAAAGGCCCATCCAGCGTTCCGGCATTTCAACCATGTCCGGCACCTGGCCGGCCTGCACCATCGACAGGAACTTTTCGAAAGCTTCGCTCCATGGCAGCGACGTGATTTCCACCTTGATGTCCGGATTGGCCTTCTGGAATTCATCGAGCTGGCTTTGCAGGAACTTGGTGCGGTCCGGGCTGGTGATCACTTCGACGAGCTTCACCGTGGTTTCGGCCCAGGCGCTGGTTGCACCCAGTGCCAGCGTGCCGGCCAGCAGAATGGCTTTGAATACTGTCTTCATGTTTTCGTTCTCCCGTTATGGTTTCAGACTTTTTTGTAACGCCTGCTCCAGATCGGCCCAGAGGATGTCCTGATCCTCAAGCCCGACATGAATACGGATCGCGCGGGGCGAAACGCCAAACCGCTCGAATGAATTGATGCCCGGTGTCTGCGCCAGCGAGGCGGCGACCGGAACGACCAGGCTTTCATGGCCGCCCCAGGACACGCCCATGCGGAAATAACGCAGGGCATCGGAGAATTTCGGCACATCGACGCGCTCATCGACTTCGAAGGTGAAGAGTCCGGTGAAACCGGCGAGCGTCGCGCGGCCGGGATGGTTGGAATAAACGGGGTGATGCAGCTTCACGACATGCGCGTGCTGCTTCAGCCGGTCAGCGATGGTCAGCGCCGAGTCCATGTGGCGGCGGATACGGAGCGGAAGCGTGCGCAGCCCGCGCGTGAGCAGGAAGGCTTCGGCAGGGGCGAGCTTGGCACCCATGAAAGGATGCGTAAGCTCATTGATCTTGGCGATCAGCTTGGCCGAGCCAGCGGTGACGCCCGCTACCACATCGCTGTGGCCGCCGATATATTTGCTGGCCGAATGCACCACGAGATCGATGCCATGTTTGATCGGCTTCTGGAAAATCGGCGTGGCCCAGCTGTTGTCGATCATGGTGATCACGCCATGCTGCTTCGCGGTTTGGGCCAGACGCGGCAGATCCTGCAGCTCGAACACCATCGAAGTGGGGCTTTCGAGATAAAGCAACTTGGCGCCGGGCAGTGCCGCTTCGATGGCCTCCGCATCGGTGCCATCGACATAATCGACCTTCACGCCCATGCGCGGAAGCAGCTTCTCGAAGAAGCGGTAGGCATCGCCGTAAAGATGGCGGACGGCGACGATGCGGTCACCGGCTTCGACCAACGAGAGCACGGTCGCGCTGATCGCCGCCATGCCGCTGGCAAAGCCACGCGCCGCTTCGGCACCTTCGAGAGCCGCGATACGCCGCTCGAAGTCATGCGCCGTCGGGTTGTTGCCGCGCGAATAGATATAAGTGTTGCCATGGCCCGCGAATGTATCCTGCATCTGCCGGAAATTCTCGAAGGTGAAGAGGGAAGACTGATAGATCGGGCCCACGACAGGATGGTTCACATGCTCCGCATCATCGCAGACGATGAGCGAGGCCTCGGCAATGGCAGCTTGCGCCAATGCGGAATCATGCATCATCCGGGAAGGCCTCGCGGATTTCAGCTTCGACGGAATCGATTAGTTTCCAGGCCTCGGCGCGCGCGCCATCGGCATCACGCCGGGCAATCGCTTCGAACATCGTGCGGTGGAAGGGATAGGAAGAATTGGCAAAGTTGTTCAGGTCCAGCGGATTTTCCCACAGCTGGTGCAGGAGATCGCGCATCGACTGGATAAGCTGCGGGAAAAACGGATTGCCGGTCGCATTATAGATGGACTGGTGGAATTCCCAGTCGGCATCCGGGCTGCCGCCCGAGTCATGCGAGATTTCGAGCTTCTGCAGGCAAGCAGCGATACCTGCAATCGCCTCATCCGAAGCCGATGCAGCACAGACCGCCGCTGCTTCGCCTTCCAGTGCGCGGCGCACTTGCAGGATTTGCAGCAGGTCTTTCACTTTCTCGGGCTTGGCGAGCAGCAGCGGCACATGCAGCAGGTTCGGGCTCACCGCCACATTGAGATAGGCGCCGCTGCCCTGTTTCAGGCTGATAATGCCGAGCGCTTCCCAGCGCTTCAGCGCTTCACGCACCGATGAACGGCCCACGCCAAGTGCTTCGCCAAGCGCGCGCTCCGACGGCAGACGGCTGCCGGGCTTGATTCCCTGCTCGTCCACAAAGGCGGCGAGGCTGTCGAGGATGGCGGAATCGAGATTTTTGCGGGCAACGGGCCGCGGCAAACCATCTGCAGGTGAAAGATTTGTTTTGTTCAACGGCAAGTGGGCCACCGGTCTGGTTGTCAGACCAATGATGTTGTCGCGGGCTCAAGAAGGTGTCAAGCTCGGCGCGCCATGGCTCTGGAAAAAGACCTACCGCTTTCAAGTTTCCGTCCCGTTACCAAGCTGGTAAGGCGGGAAACGCGGCTGGCGCGGCCAGCCTTTCCGGTCATCGATGCGCATAATCATCTCGCCCAATTCGGTGGCCAGTGGGTGGACAAGCCGGTGGAGACTTTGCTCGCCCGCATGGATGAGGCGGACGTGCGCGTCTATGTCGATCTCGATGGCGGCTGGGGCGAAGAGATTTTCGATGCGCGTCTGAAGAAATATAAAGAGCCGCATCCTGATCGCTTTATTTTCTTCGGTGGGCCGGGCTGGAAAAACTGGGCTGCAGATGGCGCAGGCTTCGGTGAAAAATCCGCGGCGCGGTTCCAGGCACAGGTGGCGCGTGGCGCGCAAGGGCTGAAGATCTGGAAGGACTTCGGCCTGCATGTGAAGGACGAGCACGGCAAGCTGGTGGCCGTCGATGACGAGCGGCTTATCCCGCTGTGGGAAACAGCGGGCGAGCTGGGCGTGCCGGTGCTGATTCATGTGGCCGATCCGGTGGCTTTTTTCGATCCGCTGGATGCGAGCAACGAACGCTGGGATGAACTTCACGCCCACCCCGATTGGCATTTTCCGTCACCACAATTTCCGCCCTTCATGGCGATCATGGAAGCCTTCGCGCGGCTGGTGAAGAGGCATAAAAACACCACCTTCATCGGCGCGCATGTGGCCTGCTATTCGGAGAACTTGCCTTGGGTCGATGCGCTGATGGAGGAGTGCCCCAATCTCTGGATCGATTTCAGCGCGCGCATTTCAGAACTCGGCCGCCAGCCCTATGCGGCGCGGCGACTGCTGACCAAGTATCAGGATCGTGTGTTAATCGGTATCGATGCCGGGCCTGATCTTGAAACCTACCGCACCTATTGGCGCTTCCTCGAAACCGACGACGAATCTTTCGATTACAATCCGCATGGACCGCCGGGGCAGGGCCGCTGGCAAATTTACGGGCTGCATCTCGACACGCCGGTGCTAAAAAAAATCTACCAGTCCAATGCCGCGCGGCTATGGAACGTGCCGGAAGTGCGGCTCCGCTAGGCCTTTCACGCCAGGGATCACGCGGAACACATGGCCGGCTTCTGGATAGGCCTTGCGCGTGGCCTCATCCACTGCATCCCACGCCGTGGTGATGAAAAGGTCGGTGTAATCCTTGCCGCCGAAACACAGGCTGGTGACATGCGGCGAGGGCACATCGATGCGCGTTGTGACTTCGCCTTTCAGATTGCGTCGCGTGACGCGTGCGCCGAGCCAGTGTGCCACCCAGACGTAGCCTTCCGCATCGACGGTGAGCCCGTCGGGCAGGCCCTCATATTCGGCGAAGGTACATAACACGCGGCGGCCCGATACGCGCCCATCGGCAGAGATGTCATAGGCAAGCACTTGCTTGGCCAGCGAGTCGCTGAAATAGGCGGTGCGGCCATCCGGCGAAAAAGCTGGGCCATTGGCAATAGCGAAGCCTGTATCGACCAGCGTGGCCTTCTTGTCGGCATCAATGACCCAGAGCGCGCCGCGCGGTTCCAGCTCCGCCACATGCGATGTGCCGGTCCACAACCGGCCCAGGCGATCAACCTTGGCGTCGTTATACATCACGCCGTCACGGCCCTGTTCCGGATCGGCGAAGGGCGTGATCTTCAATGTCTCGATATTGAGAAGCGCAATTCCGGCCTTGTGCGTGAGCACCAGCACATCCGGATCGCTCGTCGGCACAATGGCCCCCAGCAGCGGTGACACATCCAGCACATCATGCCGCGTCTTATTGGTCGCCGGATCATGCCGCCAGAACTGCGCTGTGGGCAAGTCCACCCAGAGCAGCAGGTTTTTCTCTGCGTGCCACAGCGGCGCTTCACCGAGGCGCAACCCGCAAGGTACAAGAACTTCCGGCTTCATGGGCCGACGTTGCCTTGGAATGTCGGGCCGCGCAAGGCGCGCGTCTTCCTCGACCTTGATCCGTTGGCGAAATCATGGCCTACAGCGACCATGACTGATCTTGACCTGCTGATGGAACTGGCACGTGCCGCACTCGCTCATTTCGAGGTGCCGCGCGATTGCACCATCACGCTGGTAAATCTGTCGGAGAATGCAACTTATAAAGTGGAAGCGCCGGATGGCCGCAGCTGGGCGCTGCGCATTCACCGCGAGGGCTATCATTCAAAAGCGGCCATTGCATCGGAGCTTGCATGGCTGATGGACTTGCGCGCCAAGAACATCGCCATCACGCCAAAGCCGGTGAAGGGCCGCGATGGCGAACTTATCCAAGTCGTTTCGCATCCCAAGCTGAACGCGCCACGCCACGTGGTCCTGTCGGAATGGGAACAGGGCAACGAACCGGGCATCGGTGAGGCACTGGAAGCGCCGTTCGAAATTCTTGGCGGCATCGCCGCGCGCATGCATCTGCATACGCGCGAATGGCAGCGCCCCACCTGGTTTGAGCGCCACACATGGGATTTCGAAACCGCACTCGGCGATGCCCATCCGCATTGGGGCCGATGGCGAAAAGGCATGGGTGTTGCCGGTGAGACTGAAAAGCTGTTTCAGCGCACCGTCGATGTGATCGGCCGCCGCCTCGCCGCCTATAGCAAGGCGCCGGAGCGTTTCGGCCTCGTCCACGCTGATCTGCGCCTCGCGAATCTGCTGATCGATGGCGCCCAAGTGAAGGTGCTGGACTTCGACGATTCAGGCTTCAGCTGGCATATGTATGATGTGGCCGCCGCTCTCTCTTTCTACGAGCATGAACCGCAGGTGCCTGCACTGATCGAAGCTTGGAAGACCGGCTATCGCACTGTGATGCCTCTCCCCAAAGAAGACGAAGCGGAGATTCCTACCTTCATCATGCTGCGCCGCCTGCTGCTCGTCGCCTGGATCGGTTCGCATCACGACACCGATCTCGCGCGCTCCATGGGCCTCGCCTACACCGAGGGCACCAAGGCGCTCTGCGACGCCTATCTGAGCAATTTCACCTAAAGCAGCGCGTCGATGCTCTCGGGCACGACCTGCCCACCATCGACCACGATAGTCTGGCCCGTCACGTAGCCCGCTTCCTTCGACGCGAAGTAGAGCGCAGCGTGGCCGATGTCTTCTACGGTGCCGAGGCGCTTCAACGGCACCGACTTTGCCATATTGGCCACATAATCCGTGCCATTGCCCAGGAAGCCTTCGGTCATGATATTGCCGGGCAGAACGGCGTTGATCGTGATCCCGTATTTCGCCAGCTCGATGCAGGCGGTACGCATGAAGCCCAACTGCCCGGCTTTCGAGGCGCCGTAATGCGTCCAGCCCGGAAAGCCGGTGATCGGCCCGGTGATCGACGAGGTCAGCACCACGCGGCCCTGATCGGATTTCTTCAGATAGGGCAGCGCCTTCTGCACCGAAAGAAACGTGCCCTTGAGATTGGTGTCGCTGGTCTCGTCCCACTGCGCTTCGCTCATCTCTTCGAGCTTGGCCTGCGGAAAAATCCCGGCATTGGCGCAGAGCACATCGATCACGCCAATCGCGGCAAAGGCTTTCTCCAGCGATGCGCCATTGGTGACATCAGCGGCAAGTCCGATCGCGCCGTGACCGATCTCCGTTGCAGCCGCTTTCGCCTGATCTTCATGCCGCGCCAGAATGGCAACCTTGGCACCCGCTTGCGCGAAAACGCACGCAATGCCCTTGCCAATGCCTTTCGATCCACCCGTCACCACGACGGACCGGCCTTTCAATGATGCACTCATCAAAATCTCCCAAATAAAAAGGGGACAGCCTGCGCTGTCCCCTCGTTTCGGCTCAATTCAATCAGGCTTCTTCATTCACCATATGGCCGATATTCTGGTAGGCCGTCGGGTTCATGGACTTGAGCACAAAACCCCAGATCAGGCCGACAATCAGGATCGCGGCGGCGATATAGGGAATGCTGGTGGCGAAGCCGTTGGTGCCGCCCAGCGTGGCGAGATTGGCGACCAGCGTATAGACCAGCCACAGCTGCACCACGAAGGAGATCGCTGGAGCAATCACCGTGGTGAACACGTTGCCGCCGCCATTCTTGCGGAACCACATGATGATGGCGAGAGACACGACCGCCTGCAGCACGAGGAGCAGGCCGGTGCCGAGCACGGCGAACAGCGTGTAGACGCCGAGCCACGCCTGCGCCGAGGGATCATCGAAGCCGTAGCCGATGCCGTACAGGATCACCCACAGGGCAGCCAGTGCCGACTGCACGAAAGACGCCTTGTGCGGGCTTTTGTGATGGTCATGCGTTTCGGCCACGAAGCTCGGCAGCACCCCTTCACGGCCCAGCGAATACAGATAGCGCGAGGCCGTGTTGTGGAACGCCATACCGCAGGCAAAGGAGCTGGTCAGGATCAGCAGTGACATCAGCTCAAAAGCCCAGCCGCCGACGAAATCCTTGATCGGCGACAAAAAGAAGTTGACGCCGTCCGAGAAGGCCTTGGCCACCATGTCGCCATCCGTCGGATAGGCGCCAACGGCAGTCCAGCTGACGAAGGTGTAGAACAGGCCAAGCCCGATCACCGAGATGATCAGCGAGCGCGGGATATTGCGCTTCGGATCTCTTGATTCCTCGGCGTAGTTCGGCGCCATTTCAAAGCCGACCCACGACCAGAAGGCCATGAAGATACCGACAGCTGCCGCACCGGCTGGCACGTCCACCGTGCCCACCTTTTGCGCCGTGACCGGCGTGAAGACGTGCAAGATGTTCAGCGACTCACCCGTCATGTGGCCACCATGGGCCAGCACGCCGAAGGCGAAGATGAAGAGCATGATCACTTCCGAGATCAGCGCGATGCCGAGGATGCGCGCCGAGAGCTTCACATCGCGGTAGGACAGAACTGCGATCACCGCGATCATGATCAGGCCGAGGATCAGCCATGGCACATTGATGCCAAGATGCACCTTCAGCCAGTCATTGCCGAAGAAGGCAAACAGGCCGACGAGCGAGGCTTCAAAGATCGAATAGCAAGCGAAAGACGCAATGCCCGCCGACATCCCGACTTCGCGGCCGATGCCTTGTGCGATGAACGAATAGAACCCGCCCACGCTCGAGACGCGCGATGCCATGGCGGCATAACCGATCGAGAAGATGGTCAGCACGATGGTCGCCAGCAGGAATGCTGCCGGTGTGTAGCTGCCCACGCCATAGCCGGCCGCGAAGGGCACATTGCCCAGCATGGCCGACATGGGTGCAGCACCCGTCACCGCGAGGAACAGCACGCCGGCGAGGCCTACGGCCTTCGACTGCAGCTTGTTCACATTCTTGTTGGTAGAAACGTCGATAGTTCCGGCCTGGCCGGCGAGTCTGGCTTCTGCCATTGACCCCTCCTGTTGATGGTTGCCCCGCAGCCGCCCTGCACCCCTGAGCTCAGGCGCCGCTTGAAAACCAGCTAAAGCTAATTTCGGAAGCTTGACAAGGAGGGGAGGGCGCGAAACTCGGCGCTGGACATCACATGGCAGTAAATCATGTTGATGATCTCCAGCTCCTTGCGGTGCAGGTCTTCGGTGGCCGCGGCACAGCAATCCTCCAGCACGATCACGCCGAAACTTTCGTCGGCGAGGCTGCGCACCGTGGAAGCCACGCATTGATCAGTGAAAATTCCGGCGCAGACAACCGTCTTGATCCCGAGATTGTTGAGGATCAGGCGCAGGTTGGTGCCGGTGAGTGCTGAATCTGTTGTCTTGGTGACCACGATTTCATCACCCGTGGGCTGAAGCTGCGGAACAAGTTGCGACGGCTGTTCGTCCTTCGGCAACAGCAGGTTGTTCCAGCCCGGCAGCTTCTGGGAGAGTGAGCGCTCGCGCCCATCTTTGGTATGCGAGGCGATGCGGGCGAACAGGCATTCGATTCCCGCCTTCCGCGCAAAGGCGAGTATCTCGGCGGTGCGCGGAATGACCTGCCTATGCATCCGGTCGTGAAACGGCGTCCACAGATCATAGCGGCGCTGTTCGTCTTTGCTCAAGCCCTCCCGGTCAGGCCGCTGCAGATAAGTGTTCTGCACATCGATCACGAGCAGGGCCGTCTCTTTCGGATTGAGCCGAGGATCGGCGGGTTCCGGCGCACCATCATAATAGAGAGAACGGAAATCAGTCTTCCAGTTCATCAGAACCTCTTCACGAAAAGGCCGCGCTCTTCATAGGCCTGCGCGGCCTCCTCGATGAAAGCGGCAATATCGGTGGCCTCGTAGGTGTCGCGCATGGTGCGCGCTGCAGCGAGCAGATCGTCTTTCGATTTGGCGCGGCCGGGGCGCAACAGCTCGTAGCACTGCATGATGAATTCCTGCGGCACGGCGACCAACTCCGCCCCGCGTTCAAAATTCTTGGCGAGCGTCGGACGATTCACATCGCGTGCAATCGAAGCCTGGGCGCGCAAGGCTTGCGGCGTGATGCGCAGATCTTCCATCGTCACATCGCCGGAGATCACTGCATCCAGCGTGATGTCGGCATAAGCCTTGCCGCGCTGGCCCTTGACGTCATGCGGTGCGGTTTCCGCCAGCGGATAATCGCTGCGCTTCATGATTTGAAACTCACTTCGATTTCTTCGGGAGCCGCGCCCTCGCGCGTCAGCTCGGTCTCGATCGCATAGATCAACGCGGTGCGGGCGTGATAGCGCGAGCCCATGGCTTCGCCCTTGGTCGGCACCACAATCGGTTCCGGCATTTCACCCAGCGCGTAAGCCGCGGCATTGCTGCCCATGCCCTTGTAGTGCTCGATGCGGGTGATCGGCGCGTTGGAGAACAGTTCGAGATTGTTATGTGGCAGCCGATCCCGCTGGTGGATCACCGCCGTGCCCTTGGCCTGAATGCCAATGCCGATGCCGGAACCTGAAAGCCGCGCCGCAGAAAGCCCGAGGAACGAGGTATCCGCCGTATGATTGAAGCGTACAATGCGCGGCTTCAGCCCGCGAGCCTTGATCGCACCGGTGAGCGTAGACAAAATCTCGGAGAGATTATGTCCCGCCGTGGTCTGGAACAGCTTGAGGCCGAAAGCCGGACTGATGCCAATCACCACTTCATTCTTGGCGTCGCCCGGATGCGCCTCGCCCAGCGACTTGTAGCCGATGCGCGCCTTTTCAGGCTTCTCGTGCTGCGCTTCCTGCCGCAGCACTTCCTTCTGGTCGATCACATCGCGGATCGAATTGAGCTCCAGGCGTCGCTCTTCGGAAACACGATAGCCAGAACCTGGCCCGAGATAATCATTGGGATCATTGATCGCGCTGACGATGCGCCCGTCGCGCACCATGGCGGAGGTTTGCAGATAGTCGCCTGAAAGCCGCAGCTTCACCACGGCGAGCAAGTTTTCCGCTTCCTCGCGGAAACCACGCTTGGCCAACGCCTTGATCACCGCGACTACGTCGAGGCCTTGCTCCTTGATCTTTTCACTGATGATCGAAGCCTCTCGCGGCGTGAAGCTTTCGGTCTCCAGTGAGCCGGAAGCCGCCACGACACTGCCCTTCATCTTGTCCGTCGCCTGCGCGAGGCCGAGTTCGTCGAAAACCGCGCCCAGCGCCTCCACGGCGCGCTGGCGCAGCTCGGTGGCGCGGGATTCCGGCAGCGGCGTCAATCCGCCATCCGCCTCGAAGTCACGCTGCAGAACGAGATAATCTTCCAGCTCCTCACCATTGAACAGCGAAGGATTGAAGCTGTTATCATAGGCGAGGATTGAACCAAAGCCGGAGCAGATGAGATCTGATCCCGCAACGAGATAAGGCAGGATCTTCGCGCCGACGCGGATTTCCGACTCCGTGGTGCGCGCATCATTGCCGGAGGCACATTCGAGATCGAGCCACACGGCAATCAGGTTTTCCGCCATCAATTCGCGCACCCCACCGGGCACCGTGGCCGTCACCGGCGCGCCATCAATGCCTCCATTCTGCGTGCCCTGCACGCCCATGCCGCGCTGCAGGCAGAGGCAGCGCGCTTCGAGATAGAGCAGTGATTTCGACTCATGGAAGCCCATCAGCAACTCGGAGCCCGCGCCCGACGTGCACCGCATCTTGATACCGCGCGATGCATAGGCCGCGGCAAGGAAAGCCTTCGACCACGGCGTGTCATCCCCATCGGTGAAGCTCTTCTCGGTGCCGTAAACCGAAACGGTTTCGGCATAGGAGGTGAAACCCGCCATGCCGATGCGCAGTTCTTCGGCCTCTTCGCTCGAACACTGGAACAGCGTGCCCCAGCGCCCGACAGCGCCACCCACTGCGCAGGCCAACGCATTGCTCCACGCATTGCGCGAAACGCGCATCGTGGTTTCGATTTCATCGAAACCAAATGCTACTGCCGTGGCCGCGTCTGCGGCCAGCTGCAGCGGATCATCCTTGGCATTGGTCACATGCGCCTGATTGCCCGGCGTCTTGCGGGCCCGCATCTTGGAATAGGCGAAGGCGATTTCCAGTGCATTGAGGCGCGACACGACATCGGCCAGTTTTGCGGGCGTCATACCGTGCGCGAGGCGCACCAGCTTCTCGCGCGGCACATGCATGTCCACCAGCATGCGCGCCACTTCTCCCGAATCCATCGCCATCGCTTCCAGCGCTATGTCGAGATCGAGATGGTGCCGCGCGATGAAACGGTCGATCATGTCGAAGTCGCGTTCCAGCACGCCGTCGATCGAGATCACCCGGCCTGCCTTGATGCCGATGCCAGGCTTCGGATCAGCCGGACTTGAAAAGGCGGAAAAGCCATGCGCCGGATCTTCCGCCGCAAAACGATCCAGCCGCAGGGGACGTGCGTCCCAGTCGGCGTAGCGCTTCCAGCGGTTGGGGGTGTGGCTCATGCGCTTGCGATCATTCCGCAAAATGCGGAATGCCGCAACGGTCTAAATATGCTTGTGCACCTGCGCCACCAGCCACTGCACTGAAGCGTCCAGCAACGGCTTGGCCTGTTCGGGTTTGAAGGCACGCGGATCGGGGCCGAAAATCCCATAAAGCGGATGAGCCTTGTCGTGGCGCTGTTCGCCGAAGGGATTTTCGTCGGCGGGCAGGGCGGTCTTGGGTAAGTTTTCGAGATGCACCAGATCAGGCCGAAGCGCTGCCAGCAGCGTTGTCTCGAACAAAGCTGCATGATCTGGTCCGATGGCAAGGCCCTCGATGCGGTTCACCGCCGTGGCGAAAACCTTGAGATTGCCTTTCCAGTTCATGGCCACGCGGTCGATCATTTCGATCTGCGTGTCGGCAAAGTGACCGGAGAACAGCACGACAAGCTTGAAACCGAATTCTTCCATCCGCTGCAGGGTGAAATTCAACTGGCCTTCGATCTCATCCGGCGTCGATTTGATAATTGTCCACGGGTAGTGGCCGTGCCCGCCACCAGTGCCATAATAAAGCGGCGGCAGAACCAGCCCGCCATCGGCGCGTGCCGCCGCGAAGCACACGCCATGCGCGGTGAGCGAGTCCAGCCCGATCGGCAGATGCTCGCCATGCCACTCGTAAGTGCCGAGCGGAACATATGCTACCGGCCGCTTGGCCACCGCCGCGCGGAGTTCGTGCGGCAACAGATATTCGATCTGCACGTCACTCACTGGTAGTAATTCCTCACCCAGCCATGCTTGGCCACTTCGGCCTTGAGGGCTTCAGGAAACACCTTGTCGTCGAGATAGGCAATATTCATGTCCACCTCGGCGCGGTTCTTCATGCCGGGGATCAGCGTCGAAAGCTGCGGCGCGCTCAAAACGTAACGCATCGCCGCCTCTGCCAGCGTCGGATAATAGGGCATGCACACCGCCTTCAGCGCTTCGACGCGCGCGAAAGTATCGGCAAAGCGCTCGCCTCGGAACATCTGGTGTGGCTGTGAGCCGGGCTCAAAAGACGCATAGCTGTCCTTCGTCCAATGCCCGACCAGCGAACCGGAATCGAGCGGCACGCGCGCGATGAAGGCAGTCTGCGTTATCTCTCCGGCCGGAAATAGCAGCTTGGCCGGCCGCTGCTCAAACATGTTAAACACCACCTGCACGGAATCGACGAGGCCGAACTTCGCCGCATCGATGCCTTCATCCGGCCGGAAATCGCGCAGCGAAATGCCGATGTGATCGATCTTGCCCTCGCGCCGCAGCGCATTCAGCGTTTCGAGCCAGTCGAGATTCTCCACCGCATCAGGGGTGAAGCTGTGTATCTGATAGAGATCGATCCGCTCCACGCCCAGCCGCTTGAGTGACTTCTCGACATTCTCACGCACATACCAGGCGGGAAACCGCCCGCGCATCTGCGGCGCATCGTCATTTGGGTTCGGCCACTGGATCGGCCGCACCTTGGTGGCGACATAAATCTTGTCACCTTTCCACGATTTCAGCGCGCGCCCGACAACCTCTTCGCTATGGCCATTGCCGTAAAGCTCGGCCGTGTCGACGAAGTTGATGCCTTTGCCGAAAGCGTAATGCAACGTGTCGATCGAGGCCTCGTCATCGACCTTGCCCCAATCGCCACCGATCTGCCACGCGCCGAAGCCGATCTCGCTGACCTGCCAGCCGGTTCGGCCAAACGTGCGGTACTTCATTTGCCGGCTTCCGCCCGTTCCCGCTGCTCGGCGCGTGCCATGGCGCGTTCGTCCATGCGGTCT
>Ga0207695_10006751_pt1 | contig 14805 bp, 13 predicted proteins | sample KBSC54metaG_FD_184354 | JGI IMG/M metagenome (GOLD analysis project Ga0207695, IMG submission 184354) | Corn rhizosphere microbial communities from Kellogg Biological Station, Michigan, USA - KBS C5-4 metaG (SPAdes) (version 2) | ecosystem: Host-associated > Plants > Roots > Rhizosphere > Soil... | reverse complement strand
CGGCAAGCTGACTTACGACATGAACGTGGGCGGCGTGCATCACGTCATCGCGTCCGACCGGCCGGTGCCGCCGGGCAACCGCCGCCTTGGCCTGCGCATTTATAAGATAGTAGGAGCAGACCAACTTTCCGCCTGGCTTCAAGACCCGCCGACATTCCTCCAGATAATGCTCAACATCTCGAGGAAACATATGCGTGAAGACAGACCACAGAGATACGACATCGAAACTTGCGTCCGGGAATGGCAGGACAAGCTTGTCGGGCAGAATGCGCCCATCCGGATTGTAGAATTTATTGAAAACATCCATCGTAAAAAACACAAAGCGCGGGTAGCGCGGTGTTATGTTGCGCGAGCACCATTTAATCTCGCGCACATCGATGTCCATGCCAACATACAGAGCATCGGAGGAAAGAAATTTCGTCAAAGGCAAAGTTTTTCGCCCGACACCGCAGCCGATATCCAACATATGACTTTCAGGATCCAACTCAACTTCGGTTCGATAGAAAGCCAAAGCTTCCGCACCGTTTTGGCGAAAAACATCATACCCCCGCGGGCCGTCAAGCTGCAGGCTAAGAGGCGGGATAAGCTCTCCTTGCGGCGGAGGATACAACAAATCCCTGATCTGGTAGGGCAATGAGCGAACCAGCAAAAAAACTGGCGCCGGCAAAATTCGTTTAATGGCACTCTTCAGATTCATGCGCGTCCCGCTAATGTTTCGGCTCTGCGATTGCGGCCGAATTGGGCAGAAATTCCCGGGAATTCATATGAGTTGGATGGACAATACGCAACTGCCACTCCATTCAGTCGTCCAACAGCTCCGCCAACACGTCCTGCAACTGTCCTGCATAGCGCTGGATAGTCAGGCCTGCGAGAACCCCCCTCCCCTCGGCAACTAGGCGCCGCCGCAGTTCGGCATCCCCCACGACCCTTCTCATGGCCCCAGCCATATCACTCACGGAATAGGGGTCAAAGATGATACCCGCTGAACCGATCTGATCGGTCAAGCCGAACACGCCGGAAGCGCAGACCGGCGTGCCAGCGCGAAAAGCCTCGTAAACTGGGATGCTGATACTTTCGAATAAGGAAGGCATCACCAGAGCCTGTGCCAGCCTGTAAAGTGAAAAAATGTCACGCGAGTCGACATAACCCAGATGAATAACCCGTTCCGTCAGCCCGAGATCGGCAACCTTGCGCATTACGGCATCGTATTCAAATCGGCGATGTCCGGTAAAAACCAGAAACAGATCGGGATATTCGTGGTAAATTTCGGCGAAAGCTTCCAGCAGCCGCTGATGGTTCTTGTGCGCCCAAAATTGCGCAGGATAGAGAAGGAAACGCGCAGGCAACCGATAGCGCTGCGATATCGCCGCCAGGTCCGTATTGTCGTTGCCCGCATCTTCCCATAGCGGCGGAGCCGGCACAACGCAGATCCTGCGTGGTTCGATCCCAAAATGCTTTACGATGTCAGCCTGGACGAATTTCGATTCACAAATCACGCGGCGCGCGCGCTTCGTCAGCCGGCCATGCAAAAACCGGCGCCAGATTTTCTGATATAGAGAAAAGTACTGGGGGAAATAATATTCCTGCAAATCATGCAAGGTGTAACAAAATGGCTTGCGCGTATGCAGCAATTGGGGCGCATACATTGGCGCGATAACGGCATCCTCATCCGCAAACTGATCCGGCGCTCTAATTCCGCAGGCGCTCAAAACCGCCAAGAAAACGGCGCGCAGCTTCCCCCCCCGAAGAGGCCGTTCTTCGAGTCCGAATGGACTATAAGCAGTCGTTTCCGGATCACGATAAACTGTCAGCCGCCACCCAGTCACCTGACACAATCCTTGCATCATTGCCAAAGTGTACTGGAACTGGCCGCCATGACTAGGTTGCGCCGTTGCAACGATGCCCAACCGCTTCACGATCATCAAGCCGCAGCTTGAGAGGACAAAACCCGCAGGCCCTGGTTGACCGCTTCCGCCACCCGTCGCACATCTGCTTCGGTAAGTTCGAAATAGGTCGGCAGATTCACGCCGATCACGGACTTGGCTGCCGCTATGGGATTGTCTCCCGCCTGGTAAAGTCCCATTTCCGAAATTGTGTGGAAATAAGGCCGGCTATCAATGCCACGAGCGGCGAGAAAAGCCATAAACTTGTCGCGAAGAGACGCGTTGAACCAGTCGACCTCGAGGCAGATCATCCAATACGCGCTTGTGGCCCAAACCGCCTGATGATTCAGGCGAACAGAATTCGATGTGTCGACATACTGCCTATACCATTGAGCGATGTCCGTCCGGCGCTGCAAGAAAGCATCGATTTGCTCCAGCTGTGCCACGCCCAGGGCTGCTTGAATGTTGGTCATCCTGTAATTGTAACCAAGCTCAAGATGCCAATAGCGCCGGGAGGGATCCATCGCATGATCGCGCAGAATGCGCGCGCGTCGGTTGAGCTCCGGGTCGTTGGTTGTCAGCATCCCGCCTTCGCCGGTAGTGATGATTTTATTCCCGTAGAAACTAAATACTCCGCAATCACCCAAACCGCCGACCCTTACCCCTCTATACGTTGCGCCATGCGCTTCAGCGGCATCTTCTATCAGGCGAAGGTTATGCTCACGCGCTAGATCCCGCAGCGGATCCATATCTGCTGGGTGCCCATAGAGATGAACCGGCATGATCGCTTTGGTCCGCGGCGTTATCGCCCCGCGCGCAGCATCCACGCTCATCCCTAGCGTATCCGGATCGATGTCGACCAGAACCGGCTTCGCGCCGGTGTAAGCAACGGCATTCGCGGTCGCTATGAATGTGAGATCCGGTACGATGACTTCATAACCCTGGCCGATCCCCAGAGCGGCCAATGCGAGATGCAGCCCCGTCGTCCCATTGCTCACCGCAATGGCAAATTTCACGCCGCAATAGTCCGCGAAACCCTGCTCAAACCTGTCGATATATGCCCCTTTGGAAGAAACCCATCCGCTGCGCACTGCATCCAACACATAGCGCTCTTCTTTGTCAGACAGGAAAGGCTGAGAAACCGGAATCGGCTTTTCCATAAAAATCCTTTAGACGGGGTTGCAGGCCTAGCCGCGCGGCATTAGAGGCCGTAATTATTAAGATTCGTCAAGCGAAAAGGTACCCCATACGCCCTCAGACCCAGGGGCTTACTTGGCGCGGAATCTGGCGTTAAGTAGAGCTAGCTCAACCGATGCGAATGCCCAAATGAATAATGAAAACCAAGATATCAACGATATCGCCTATAACGCATACGCCAGTTGGAAGCATTGGCAGGGCGAGCATGATCTGGCGATCATGGGAGAAAGATACGCTCAAGAACTTCAGCGTGCCGGCCTGCCCCTAGCATCCCGGATACTTGAGGTAGGATTCGGAAATGGCGATTTTCTTTCATGGGCTCATCAAGCGGGCTATCGAATAACCGGCGTAGAGATCAATCCAGCCTTCGTCGAATCTGCCCGCCTGCAGGGTTTCGATGTTCAGCAGGGCGATATCGCAAAGTTGAATTTCGGAGCTGAGAAATTCGACGCGATCGTCGCGCTCGATGTGTTGGAGCACCTCACCAAACCGGCAATTCTTGAACACTTGCGCACCTATAACAATTTATTGGCACCCCATGGGGTCGTAATCGCACGCTTCCCCAACGCCGCCAGCCCTTTCGGAATCTGGGCGCAAGTAGGCGACATCACGCACCAGACCGGATTGACCAGCGATACCATGGTGCAATTCGGCCTTCTCTCGGGCTTCACGATGATTTATGGCGGCAACGCGGCGCGCAGCTATCGAGGAGGCAAGCGCAAGGGCTTGGCAATCATAAAGCGCCTCACCTATGTGATTCGCGATCTCATGGAGATTTTTTTCGGTTATCTATATTTCGGACAACGAGTGCCACTCGATATGAACATGACGGTGATCATGAAACGAATTGAGCCATGAAATCTAACGCCCGTCGCTTTGCAGCCGAATCTTCCACGACCGTTCCATGCGCATTCTGATATTGAGCGCCGATTACGCCAGCTATCTCACTTGGCTGTATCGTGGCACGCCCAACCTTGAACACGCCAGTTACGCCGAGCAGTTGTATGCGCGCGTATCCAGCCTATTTGGCATAGCGGATTTTTACCCTCGGAATTTTACTGCTCTGGGGCACGATGCTTCACAAATTTTTGTTCACAATATCTGGATGCAGACCGCCTGGGCCCAGGAACGCGGCATGAACGTTCCTTTGGCTCCATCGCCAGGCGAAATTGGCCAAGACACCGACTTCGTCATGCATCTTAAACGCAGGCTTCGCCCCTACAGGGATGCCCTGACTCCCCTTGCAAAAAAAATGGGTCTTGTGAAGGCAATGTCGTCCACTGGGCGCGATATCCTTCTGGCCCAGATCGAAGCGTTCGATCCCGATGTCATCTTGAACCAAGACATCGAATTCGTGGATAGCGATTTTCTGCGCCGGATCCGGCGAGCCAACCGTATTATCATTGCTCAGCATGGCGGTCAGGTTCCCGATAGTTTTGACCCCAGCCCCTATACGTTTGGAATTAGCTTGGTGCCTTCCATCGTTGAAACTCTCCGCAACAAGGGGTTGCGCACGGAATATTGCCATCTGGCATTTGATCCCAGTGTATTGGAGCGCCTGCCGCCACCGCCGCCCAAAGATATCGATGTTTCCTTTGTTGGGGGACTTTCCTCAGGGCACACGCAGCGGATAGAGATGCTCGAAGCGGTGGCGAGAGCCGTTCCCGTCAATCTCTACCTCTCCAACTTCAAGGGAATTCCAAAAAATTCCCCCCTGCATGCGCATGCACGGCCAGAGGTGTGGGGCCGGGACATGTACGACGTCCTGCGCCGCTCAAAGATTACACTCAATTCCCACATCGACGCGGCGGGCGGATCGGCAGCCAATATGCGCCTGTACGAAGCTACCGGCGTGGGCTCGTTCCTGCTGACCGACAATCTCCGCAATCTGTCGAGCTTATTTCAGCCCGGCATCCATGTTGGCGTCTATGATTCGCCATCTGATTGCGTTGCCAAGATAAAGTATTATCTTACACATGAAACAGCACGAGAAGAGATCGCCAAGGCTGGACAGCAGCACACGCTGCAACACCATACCTATCGTCATAGAACACAGCAAATTCTGGAATTAATCGACAAATATCGCTGACCGGCACAAGAAAGTATATGGGCTGAGAGCTCCGTGACACCCGCCAAAGGTCTTCAATAAATAGCGCGCAACCGAGGGGAAGAGTTTGCAAGATCATCAAAAAACCGCGTTCATCACCGGCGTCACGGGTCAGGACGGCGCCTACCTGGCGGAACTGCTTCTGGCCAAGGGATATGTTGTTCACGGCATGAAGAGGCGGTCTTCTTCATTTAATACGGGACGTATCGACCATCTTTACCGGGATCATCACGAAAAAAATGTTCGTCTGTTTCTGCATTTTGGCGACATGACCGATTCCACGAACCTCATTCGCCTTATCAACGAAATACGGCCGACCGAGATTTATAACCTCGCGGCGCAGAGTCATGTCCATGTGAGCTTTGAAACTCCGGAATACACCGGTAATGCGGACGGTTTGGGGGCACTGCGCCTCCTCGAGGCAATCCGCATTCTTAAACTGGAAAACACCGCACGGTTTTACCAAGCATCGACCTCGGAACTGTACGGCAAGGTTCAAGCTGTGCCGCAGAACGAGACGACACCCTTTTATCCGCGCAGCCCGTATGGTGCTGCGAAACTATATGCCTATTGGACGACGGTTAACTATCGCGAAGCATATGGAATGCACGCGTCAAACGGCATTCTGTTCAATCACGAAGGGCCGACGCGAGGCGAAACCTTTGTCACCCGCAAAATCACCCGGGCAGTCGCCGCCATTCAGCATGGTCAGGCCAACCGGCTCTATCTTGGAAATCTCGATGCTGAGCGCGATTGGGGGCATGCCCGAGATTATGTGGAGGGCATGTGGCGCATTCTTCAGCAAGACAAGCCGGACGATTATGTTCTGGCAACAGGCGAAAAGCACAGCGTGCGCGAATTTGTCGAGCTTGCATTCCTGGAAGTTGGTCGGACCATTGATTGGGTGGGTCACGGTATCGATGAGAAAGGCGTTGACTGCAAGACTGGTGACGTTTTGGTTGAAGTCGATCCGGCTTATTTCCGGCCTACGGAAGTTGACTTGTTGCTGGGCGATGCCTCCAAAGCCGCTCGAGTTCTGGGGTGGAAGCACCGCACCAGCTTCCGTGACCTGGTCCGGGAAATGGTTACAGCCGACCTCAATTCGCTTCCAAAAGAAATTGCGCGGTAGCATCAAAATTCCCGGCGCGATGCGCCTTGGACCATCATTGCAGAATGTTTCACGCGTTCTGCTCATGCTGCTCATGCTGGTCAAAGGAATAGAGGCTGCGGCAGCCGGCGCCTCCTACCCTGCACCGATGGGCGGAGACGCCATGCGGGCACGAGGCATCGCCTTGAGCATCAATGGCGATCCCGCCTTCGTCTACGACTTGATGCCTCGTGGCGTCACATATGGGGGAATTCCCACCGTTTCCTCCGCGTTCGCGTCCTTCGAACTGCCTGAAAGCGGCGCAAAGGTAACGATCGCTTATCCGGGCATTCCGGTACATGCCATTCGCGTCCGCCGCCTCGGGGTCAGCGTCCCCGTTCAATTTGTTGAAAATAAAGTGACGTTTCGCATCGACAAACCTGGCGCCTATGAGGTCGTCGTCAACTATGACCTCTATCAAAGGGGGCCCGTCATTATTTTTGCGAATGCCCCCGAAAATTTGGCGCCGCGACCCGGCGACATTGTTTTCCGGCCGGGTGTGATTACCGACGCCGGTATCATTCAAGTGAGAAAGCCCAGGCAACGAATTTTTATACCAGGAGGAGCGATAGTCCGCGGGATCATCAAGGTTCAAGGCACTGACGGCGTGACCATTAGCGGTCACGGCATACTGCTCTTTGATGACGCCATCGCCAAAAGCCCCGAACTTAGAAATGATAGCGACACAAATCCCATCCTGGTTACCGACGCGCGCCACCTCACCCTGGAAGGCGTAACGATCGTGGTCGGCTTAACCAGCTTCTCTGGCGCCTCTGGAGGCGGGCCGGAAGCCCCATGGGCCATCCATATTCTTCGCAGCTCGGATGTGAGAATTTCCGATGTGAACATTCTCAATAATCTGCGGGATGGCCTCGATATTGATGGGAGCGAACGCGTCTCAGTGAAAGGCGGGCTGATACAAACACATGACGATGGCCTCTGCATCAAATCGGCGAACTATGGTCCGGGCGGTGGAAGCCTCAACCGGACCGTAACGGATGTGGTTTTCGATGGACTAATGATTGCCAATACGGGCGCTGGAAGCGCCCTGGCTATTGGCACGGAACTGCACGCCGCGGAAATCTCGCACATAACATTCCGAGACATTGACGTATTACATGCTATCGGGCGCCACAGTGCGGCAATAAGCATACGCAATGGAGATCGCGCTTGGGTGCACGACATCCTCTATGACAATGTTCGGGTGCTCGACCTGTCCGGGAAACTATTGCGGCTTTCGGTCGAAACCGACGGTTACCGGCCCGATCCGGAGCGAGGGAAAATCAGCGGCATAATCTTTCGCGAACTGAAATATCCAGACGGTAAAGGCGCACTGTCTTCAATCGAAGGCATAGACGAAATTCACACAATACGAGACGTCACGTTCAAAAATTCCGGGTCCGACAGAAAGCCGGTAATTCAGTATCGGAACGCCCCAGCTGCCAACTAAAGCTGCGACTGGGAGGCATCCCGAACGGAGCCTATGAGCGCGGTTCCGTTGCCTCGCGCGAATGCGCTTTCGGTTTGACCAAAGATTGAGCCGCACCACCTTGGGACCGTGGCGACGGCGTCAAATGCCGCTGCGCGCGAATAGCCAAAAAGCCGCCCAAAATCGCGCCAAACACTGCCGAAAGGATCAATATCATGATGCTTTTCGGGGCGGATGCCTCGGACGACACAGCCGGGCCGCTGAACAATTGAGCCGCAAAGGAAACCTTCGCGCTGGCCATCATCCGTATCTGCTCTTGTTCGGAGAGGCGCGTCATCAAAGCTTGCCGATACTCCGCGACACTGACTGTCTCCAATTGCCGCGTCAGATACGCGATATAATCATTGGCGCGCTGAAGCGCTCGTGCGCGCAGCTGAGCATCAATCGTTTGAATTAGCTCGTTCAGCATACGAACCGCCATTTCCGGATGGGGCGATTGAATTCTCAAAGTCACAATGGGGCTTTTGGGATCGTCATCTACCTCGATATCTTTTTTCAAGATTCCCAGAACGTCTTCGCCGTTTGGAGGGCTCCAACGGCGAATCGGAATTCCCAACAGGCCTTGCACAGTGCGGCTCGCAATATGCAGGATGCCAGTCGGCTCCCGCCAGCGGTGCTCAGCTTGCGACCAATCGCGAGGAAACAAGCTCTTCATCAAATCTTGATCGCGGCTCAGTGAGTTCGCCACATTTGGCGATGTAATCGACTTGACGAATAACGCGAACTGACCTCCACCACCGGTTAGATCGGAGAGATTAACGCCGCCCAGCTGCGCCAGCGCGCCGAGGCCACCACTCAATCCGCCGCCTATCTGCCGATTGCTATTTTGCGCCACCGGCGCAATGGCGACATTGACCTCGTAGGAACGTGGAACGACATGAAGGATGATGACGGTGAAGAAAAGGATCCCCGCGAGCGTCGAAAAGAAAATATCCTTGCGATTCGATATCAGGCGCACAATGCGCGGAATGTCGATCTCCCAACTGGACGGCTGATCGTTCAAATCCCTGTCCCCTTCAAAATTCAGGCGATGCACCGTTCGACGTTTTAAGAGAAGTTTGGGGGCTCGTACAGTGAGATACTGGCGCACCTAACATATATGCCTGGCCGCAATTATCAGCGCCGGGACCATAAATACCTTCCCCTCCCTCCGGATAATAGTTAAGGGTGGCGGATCCCTGCTCTTCCGGCAACTTCTGTGGCAAAATCATGGGCATGACGGCAATCGCACACCCTCTTCCCGCCCAGCGCCGATCCCACCTCCTGCGCATAGATGGGAGGGCCTGCGTGAGATTATCTCTTCTGTATGCGCTCTTGGTGCTTTATGAATTTTGCCAACTATTCATGCTGGAGCACTTCTTTGCTCCGACTTACAGCAACTTTCATATCAGCTACGCTGCGGATAGGTCTGCGACATATTACTGGATATGTATTCTAACGCCGTTGAGCTTATTGCCGGCCGGCGATCGCCTTTCCACGGCCTCACAATTCGTCCTTTCCATTTTCATGACGTATGTGGGGTTGGCAGCACCTCTATATTTCGTACCCTTTGTTTCGGATCGAGAATATCCGTTCGTATATGTTTGTCTCTTCCTATGTTTTCTATTATTGGCGATAGCATCGCGCATTACATTGCCGCCATTCCGCACTCCCATCGCCGAGAAAGGCTATAAGCGCGCACTCCTGGCGACAATTGCAATCCTCGCGACAGCCTTCGGGTATGGGATGACCCAGAATTTCCATCTCGTCGACTTTTCGAAGATTTACGATCTGCGCGATTCAGAGCAGCAGAATGCCGATATCGTTCTGAGGTTCGTATCGATTTATATATTCAGTCTAGGGGGGCTTTTTTTGGCTCTTTCGCTGGCTTTCAAGAAGCGCTTATACGCATTTCTCGCGATAGCTACTTACATTCTTTGCTATGGGCTGATCTACGAGAAGGCCGCCGCGCTCGCGCCTTTGTGGCTCATTTACATTTACTTCACGGTGAAGCTTTTCAGCAGAGACTCCACAATGCGCTTTTACACAGCGCTAGCAGCACCATTTTTCCTGAGCACGCTGGTTTTTCTTGCCACCTCCACGCAGGAGACCCGCAGCCCCATTCTTCAGTTTGCGATGGGGCTTGCTGCGTTCAGGCAATATGCCGTTCCAGCCTTGGCTCCAGCTCTCTATCACCAATTTTTTCAAACCCACCCGCATACTTACTGGTCGCACATAAGTGGAATAAACTATTTCCTTCATTACCCATACGGCAGCCACACTGTCGCCGTAGAAATGGATCGTCATTTTCAGTTGGGTCCCTATAACGCGAGTTTTATCGCCAGTGACGCAATAGAAGCTTACGGCTACCAAGCATTACCTTTTGTTGCCCTTGTGGTAGGCGCGTTTTTCGTTGTTTTAAATACGTGCGGTCGCGGAATCGGAATATTGACTATGTCTCTCTTGGTGGTTTTGCCATCAATCGCAATAACCAATATTCCTTTCTCAACTATCATGCTGACCAACGGCGTTTTCTTTCTGATGCTATTCATGGCTTGGATGCCGCAAAGCTGGCGCGATCGAACGCTCATTGGACGGTGAAGCGACAAGGGCCCGTCGATAGGTATGCCGATTGCGTTAACGCCTTCAGAAGTCTAATCTTTTTTCGATTCTTCGCCGCCCATTCATTTATTCGTTGAGGATGCAAGTGCTTAAATTCGTGTTGGTTGGCTGTGGCCGCATTGCGCAAAAACACGCAAAGATCCTAGGTGAAGGCCATGTCGATGGCGCACAGCTTTTGGCAGTATGCGATGTCCTGCCTGCGGCGGCTGCAGCGCTAGGTGGGAAATACAAAGTACCGCATTTTACAGACTATCATGAGATGATGCGGACACTGGGCTCGCAAGTCGATGTAATCAGCATTCTGACCGAGAGCGGACATCATGCCCGCGATTGCATCGCCCTCGCCCCCTACGGCAAACATATCGTGGTCGAAAAGCCTATGGCGCTCACAGTGTCCGACGCCGACGACATGATTAGAACTTGCGACAGGGCCGGTATCAAGCTGTTCGTCGTTAAGCAGAACCGATACAATCTTCCCGTTACGAAATTAATGGAAGCATTGCGCAGCGGGCGTTTTGGAAAAATCGTTATGGGCACAGTTCGCGTGCGCTGGTGCCGCCCCCAATCCTATTATGACCAAGCCCCGTGGCGCGGCACTTGGGCTCTGGATGGCGGTGTATTTTCGAACCAAGCATCGCATCACGTCGATCTTCTGGAATGGTGCCTCGGTGAACCCATTTCCGTCGTTGCGAAATCGCGGACCGCTTTGGCGCACATTGAAGCGGAAGATACAGGCGTTGCCATAATCACATTCCGAAGCGGCGCTATCGGGGTAGTTGAAGCCACAACCGCAGCACGCCCCAAAGACACCGAGGGATCGCTCTCTATCCTCGGAGAGAATGGGCTCGTCGAAATCGGCGGTTTTGCAGTCAATAAGATGCGAACTTGGAATTTCACCAACCCTATTCCCGAGGACGGTGAAATCCTTGCGAAATACCGGGAGGATCCACCCGATGTATATGGGTTTGGGCACACCGCTTATTTAAGAGACGTCGTTGCATCGATCGAGAACGGCGCGCCATCACTAGTCGACGGACTTGAAGGGCGCAAATCTCTGGAATTAATTTCCGCGATCTATGAATCCATTGAGTCGGGGCGTGAAGTTCATTTGCGATTTGAACAGAAACTTGGCCGCTTGGGACGCAAATGACTAGCGATAGCTGGGGAGCGCAATTTCCGGGCGTCTCAATTCACGAGAGCTGTTATATAGATAACAACGTCAAAATCGGCCCAGGAACTCGCATCTGGCATTTTTGCCACGTTCTCGATAACGCGAGCATTGGTAAGAATTGCATACTTGGTCAGAATGTTATGATCGGCTCCAACGTCGCAATCGGCGATCGTTGCAAGTTGCAGAATAACGTCAGCATTTATCCAGGCGTGACGCTCGAAGATTACGTTTTTTGCGGCCCCTCTTGCGTCTTCACCAACGTTATCAACCCCAGGGCCGAAATCGAGCGCAAAGAAGAATTCCGCGCCACTCTGGTGCAGAGAGGCGCCACAATCGGCGCCAATGCGACCATCATATGCGGCTATGATTTGGGGCGTTATTGTTTTATAGCGGCGGGCGCCGTCGTAACCGGTTCTGTACCCGATTTCGCATTGATGGCCGGCAACCCCGCCCGACGCATCGGTTGGATGAGCAGGGCTGGAGGGCGGTTGAAGGAAGACTTGATTTGCCCTATCGACGGCACACGCTATCGCCTTGCCGCCCCGGAAAGGCTCGAGCAGGTCGTTTAGGAGTCTCGATATGAGCGAGCCGATCCCCTTTGTTGATCTCGAGGGTCAATATCGCAAACTTAAGCCCGAATTGGCGGCCGCGATGGACGCCGTTATCGAAGACCGCGCATTCATCCAAGGACCATACGCCACAAAATTTGAGAAGGAATTTGCCGCGACCATCAATGCCCGGCACGGCCTTGGTTGTGCCAATGGAACAGCCGCCATCTCTCTGGCTCTGGAAGCGTTCGGTATAGGCCGAGGAGATGAAGTGATCACGGTATCGCATACTTTTTTTGCGACCGCTGAAGCAATCTATCATGTCGGGGCGATCCCGGTATTCGTCGATATAGACCCACGCAGCTACACACTTGCCCCCGATCTGATCGAAGCTGCCATAACACCCAAGACGAAGGCCATTATTCCTGTTCACCTCTATGGTACGCCCGCCGATATGGGGCCGATTATGGACATCGCCCGGCGCTATAATTTGAAAGTCATCGAGGACGCAGCACAGGCGCATCTTGCGACCTATCGCGGGCGATATGCAGGCACTTTGGGCGACGCAGCCACTTTCAGCTTCTATCCCGGGAAAAATCTGGGGGCCTTCGGAGACGCTGGATTTATTTCGCTGGAGTCAGATAGCGTAGCTGAAAAATTGAAGCGGCTGCGCGATCATGGGCGAGCCTCGAAATATGAACATGATATAATCGGCTACAATCAACGCATGGACGGGCTTCAAGCTGCAATTCTGTCCGTTAAGCTGAAATATCTGTCCGAATGGACAACGGCGCGCAGGCGCAATGCTGCACGTTATGATGCGCTGTTGCGGCAAGCAGGGTTCAAAACCATCGAACCTTCAAACGAATGCAGCCCCGTCTATCATCTCTATGTGGTGGAGGTCGATAACCGCTCTGAAGTCATGACCGCCCTTGAGAAGGCAGGCATTGGCTGTGGTGTGCACTATCCGGTTCCTCTACATCTGCAGCCCGCCCTTAAGGCACAATTTTCCGGGCCGGACAGCCTGCCGAATACGGAGCGGGTGGCAGCGCGCGTCCTGAGTTTGCCCATGTGCGGAGAATTGACGGGCGAGAAGATCGAACGTGTATGTGACGTTTTCTTGTCTCATGCCAGGCCGTGACAAGGTCGAGCGATCAGCGCCGCGAACGAAGGGGGAGCATCAATCCCCTTAACTTTCCTTGCTCTTTCTCCCGCGCACCTCTCGCGAAATGACACTGGAAAATCCCCCATCCGCGGAGAGCGATGACGGCAATCAAGAAACGCGCAAGCGCAGACTGACTTATGCGTTGACCACTGGCGTTATATCCAAACTCCTCGCCGTTGCCGTACAGGGATTGGCACTTCCGTTAGCTCTAAAATCCCTGGGAACTGATCGCTATGCCGCTTTTCTAGCGCTGCAGGCCCTGGTCGCATGGTCCGGTCTGTTGGCCTTGGGCCTGACGCCATCTTTGCCGAGATTTATTTCGCACGCATTCATCGCGAAAAATCAAATCTTGCAGCGAGATATTTTTCAGACCGTCATTATCTATCTCGGAACAGCCTGCGCGCTATTTGCTTCGTTTATGCTGATGTTGGGGCAATTCGTACCTCCAGCCAAAATGGTAGCGACGCATGGAGTTCCGGCGGGCCAGATTCTTTCCGCCTACCAGGCCGTCATTATTGTCACGAGCTTTCAGCTGCTTGGCAGTGTGATGCCTTCCATCCGGGGCGGATACCAGGAACTGCACTATTCCTACACTTGGGCATGCTTGGCGAGCGTGATGGTCATAACGATATTGCATCAAGCCGCGGCCGACTCGCTCTCGATCTCCACTTTCCTGATAGCCATTTATGGTCCGTTGGCGCTTTTGATGCTGATCGACATGATTTGGATCGTTATACAGCGCCCTTATCTTCTGCGCGGAAGAGCCCCCCTGCTTCAGACAGGGCGGCTGCTGGCGCCGCAGGCGGGAAATGCTCTCGCGGCCCAATTTTCGTATTTTCTTGTATCATTTCTGCCTACGCTCGTGGTCGCGCACCTTGCTAATGCGCAAGCGACAGCTTCCTTCGGCAGCGTCATGCAGATATTGGTGCTTTTGGGCAGCGGCATGAACCTCATTTATCAGCCACTGGTTCCGGCAATCGCAAACGCCTATGCACATCAGGATCGAGCATGGGTTCGGGTGGCTTATTTTCGTGCCGCAAAACTGGTCGGCTTGATTTGCTGTGTAGGATTGGTGGCAGCCATCTATCTAGGGCATGCCCTTCTGCAAGCGTGGCTTGGCCCAAATTTGATTATCCCGCGCATGCTGCCGACAATCATGGGCGTGTATTTCACGATTTGGACCGTGAACATCATGCATTTCAACATCTTGGCGGCAACTGGAAACCTTAGCCGGGTAGGCTGGGCCTATCTGATAGAAGGAAGCTTCTCTGTCGGATTGGGAGCTGCATTGACACCTTTCATGGGCGCAAATGGCATGGCTCTTGGTCTCGTCATTGGCGCTGCGAGCGTCAATTTCTGGTTTCTTTCAATTCAAGTCTGGCGGCATGTGATAAACTCGGCCGCACAGCGCGGCGTGCCCAGCACGACGTCTTGATCCCTATGCGGGCTTTGGCCAGCCCGGCATTTACCGGTTACCGGTTTGCAAACGGCCGAGTT
>Ga0207695_10006746_pt1 | contig 14808 bp, 11 predicted proteins | sample KBSC54metaG_FD_184354 | JGI IMG/M metagenome (GOLD analysis project Ga0207695, IMG submission 184354) | Corn rhizosphere microbial communities from Kellogg Biological Station, Michigan, USA - KBS C5-4 metaG (SPAdes) (version 2) | ecosystem: Host-associated > Plants > Roots > Rhizosphere > Soil... | reverse complement strand
TTCGTGCTATTCGCCGCGACGTCGACAACTTGTCCCGTAAGGACCAAGCTCCACGCGAGCGCATTGCTGGTGAGATCCACAGCAGCGACGGAATTTGTGCTCGACAGCGCCGCATAGGCAGTCGTTCCTGCGGTCACGACGTCGCTGATTCGGCTGCCCATGGCGAGGGTCGCGGCGACCGTTGCCCCCGGGTTCCCGATGACGCTGATCGCCTGCGTCCCATTGATGCCACCGGTTGATGCTGTAATGGTCGCTGTTCCCGCGGCGACTGCCGTCACCGTCCCCGTGCTCGCGCCAACTGTGGCGATCGCGGCGTTGTCGCTCGCGAAGGAGATGGTGGCGTTACTGACCTTATTGTTGTTGGCGTCGAGGGCTTGCGCCGTGAGTGTGAACGATTGTCCGATCGACAGCGTCGGTGCCGTGTTCGTGAACTTGACCTGCGACACCGCGCCAGCGATGCCCGTTGCCGTGAATGTAACCGGCGCAACTCCGGAGGCGGTCGCGGTCAGCGTGTTCGTGCCCGCTACGGCGCCCAATCGCCAACTACCCACCGTCGCGATTCCGTTGACATCCGTATTGGCAGCCGCCGACGTCACGCTCCCACCACCGCTTGCGACGGCGAATGTCGTGAGCACGCCGGCGACGGGATTTCCAAACTTGTCGGTGACCTTCACTGACGGCGCCACAGGGACGTTCGCTCCAGCCACGGCCGTTTGCGCGTCGCCCGCGGACTTCGCTAGGGTGCTCGCGCTTTGTGCCGCGGCAACTGCGTAGAAAGTCACGGCTGGAAGCGTTCCGACTGTTGCCGTCACGGTCTGAAGGCCGACCGCGTTCCCCAGTGTCCATGTGGTCGACGCCTGGCCGTTGGCGTCTGTGCGAACGCTTGCCGATCCGACCGTGCCGCCTCCCCCGGTTACCGCGAACGTCACGACCGCACTGTCGATTGGATCGCCAGCCTTGTTCTTGACCGTCACGGCAACTGGTGCGGCGAGCTGCGTCGCCACTGCACCGCGCAGCGTGTCGGTGCTCGTCGCTGTGATCGCCGTTGGCACGACGTCCTTCGCAGGCACTTTTGGCTCGGACGAACCGCAGGCGGCGAGGACGGCCGACGTGCCGCAGAGCGACGCCGCGACAACTGATCGACGGAACGCGCGAGAACGAAGAATGGACATCACGAAGTGGGCTCCTGACCAGTGAATTTTCACGAGGACCGGGACTTCGTCGTCACGCGGTCGTGGGCATCGGTGTCCGATATCGACGATCGACGATCGCTCCGGCCACCCACAAAACGATCGCCAAGACGAGTGCCACGAGTGTTACACCCTTTCCCTTCTCATACGCAGCGTCGTCGAAGCGCAATTGAATGCTCCGTGCCCCTTGCGGAAGCGCGACACCAATGAGGTTGTAGTTCATCAGCGCAACCGCGGCGACCTTGCCGTCGACCGTCGCATGCCAACCGGGAAAGTAATTCTCCGATACCACGAGCGCTTGCCCCGCGATGCTCGGCTGGTCCAATGATAGATCGATCACACCGGGCTCGTAGCGAGTGACGCGAGCATGTGTGGTCGACGCAGGCGGAAGTGCGGTGAGCGCCGGCGGGTTGATATCCGTCGCGAGACTGTCGACGATGGCGACCGTCTGCGGATCAAAGCGCGGATCGAGAACGGTACTGAGCGCTTGATTCTGCGGCGCCTTGGCCATCGCGCTCGCGACGTGTGCGAATCCGTTCTCGGCTCCAACCTTGTACGCCGATACCATCGAGCCCGACGAATTCCGCACCGGGCCGGCGAGCTTGGTCAGCGGCGGCGCCTTGATCCGAGGCACGACCTGCGCGATCTCCTCGTCGGTGAAGGCCGTGTAGAGATAGCGCACATTCTCGTGTCGCCAAAATTGAGGTGAGAACTCCACCGGCAGACTGTCGATCTGCAGCTCCATCATGCGCTGATACATCCCGAGCTCATTGCCGTGATAGCCGCCCGGAATCCGAATGCCGTGCACCATGAGCTTGTCGCCGCTGAAGTAGCGATCGTCTCTCCCCAGCTCTTTGACCATCCCTGAGCCCGCGCGAGGGTTGAAGACCCGTCCAGGCTCGCCGGATTTTGCGATGTCGGCCTTGATCGCGTCGATCGCCGGATCACTGGCGAAGATGATGGACGCAGGGGGCGAGAAGATCCAATACTCGCGCTCGATCGACCAGAGATCGGCGATGACGAGGACGACGATCGCAATGGCGGCATTCCGCCGAGAGACGCGGTCCGTGAGCAGGCCCCAGATGAACGCTCCGGTGAGGGCCGCGAAGAGGAACGATCGCCACGCCCCGATGATCGCCGCGCCACTGTTCAATTGCGCCCTGCTCATGATCTGGTCGACGATCTGGCTATGCGCATCTGGCGGATAGCCGAGACCATTTGCGATCGATCCAGCCACGGCGTTGGCGAGTGCGGTATACCCGCCGACGGTCATGAGCAGCGCGAACACGGCGGTGCCAATGATCCACCCGACGGCGTACTTTCGCGACACGACCCGCGCGATGATTCGATCTGTACCGAGCGCCGCGAGGACAGAGACGCAGAGCGCTGTTACGAAGATCATGGAGCTCGGGGCCCGCAGGTACTTGGTGTACGGTACGAGGATGATCAGATGATAGATCGGGGTATAGCCGCCGTATGCCCAGATCAACGAAACCAGTGCGGCGATCCACCAGAAGCGGCGGAACCCAACTCGATTTGTTCGACCGAATGCCGCGCCCGCAAGCACGAGCACTGCCGCGCCGAAATAATCGCTGTGGAGGTGGATGGCGTTTCGGCCCCAGTAGTTGTCGAGGATGCCTGTAAACTGCGGCCAGTATGCGTTGAGTGTTTCCTCAATAGGAAACGAGTAGCTCGTGGCGATGGCCCAGTCGTGACCGCCGGCCCGTGGCGACCAAGGTTTGTACTCGATCAGTGCCGGCCAGTACTGCACCGCCCCGATAATGATTCCGAGCACGACGGCGCCGAGGGCGAACGCGAGCCGGCGAATCGCGACGTCGCGTGGCAGTCGGCCGATGCCCGGATGATCGGCGAACGCCACGTACAGCGCGAACGATCCGGCGAGCAGCAAGAAATACTGGAACAGCTGCGGGTGCGGCGACAGAAACGCGAGTCCAACCGCAACAGCAAGGGCGCCCCATGCCCACCTCCGGCCATCCCGCACACTGCGGGTGACGAGTAGCAACCCGAGAGGCGTGAGCGTGCTCACGAACAGCTTTCCGTCGTGGCCCGGCGACGCAAAACCGGCGATCGACCCGCCGAGCATATAGGCGACCCCGCCGACGAGCGCCGCCCAGAAGCTGAGATTCCAGGACCGCAGGAAGAAATAGGTGAAGAGGCCGGCGAGGAAGAGATGGATGATGAACTCCCAGGTCATCGCTATGTCGGTTGGGAGCAACCAACGCAGGATGAACGTGGGATAGAAGATGTCGCCGTGCATGGCGGCGATGTACGGTAAGCCGCCTTGGAGGAAGGGATTCCATTGCGGAAAGCCGTGCCCCGACTTCAGTGATTGAGCGGCGAACTCGCGGAACGCATACCCGGCAAGGTATTGATCGCTCCGCGCGTTGATGAGAAACTTCCCCGCGAGCGCCGGATAGGCGAGGAGCATCGCCGACACGACATACACGAGGGACGCCCACGCGGTCGCGTAGCGAGGCGCTGCAAGCTCGGGCAGCTTCGGTTGTGCCGCGCTTATGTCAGAGGTTCGAGCCATTGCGCAGTGTCGTAGCGGATCCTCGGCGTATGCCTCGCGCCAAGTAGATGAAACCGGGGACGAGCTCCAACACAGTCAACCACAATCGGGACGTTACCGTAACAACGACTGCCTGTGGCGGCGTTGCCAGCTTCAAGGCTCCGAGCGCCACCGCGAGCGCGGAGTCGCGCACACCCAATCCTCCGGGAAGAAGGATAGCAAGATAACCCAGGATGTATGGCCATGCGTACGCCGTCACGTAGTCTGGGAAGGTGCCCGGCGCTCCGCCGATGATGCCGTGCACGAACAACTCGAACGCTGCCCCGTACATCAACCACGCGGCGACGTTCCCAATCAGCGAGATCACGATCGCTCGATGCGGGATTGGCCCAAGGTCGAGAGCACGACCGGTCATCCGTCGCGCAACGGCGAGCAGATATGGGAGCGCCGTGGGCAGGAGCAGCACTCCGCCCAGCGCGATCGTGAGAATCGCGATTCCAATTCCAGTATTGCCGTTCGACAGTGTATCGAATGATCGCCAGCCGGCGAGCAAAGCGACCAGGAATCCGGTTGCGATGTTGACGATGGTGTTCAGCACCGCGGAGCCGGCAGCTGCAGCGGCGCTCACACCGGCATTCTCCGCCATGGTACTCATCGCGCCGATTTGCCATACCTTGCCCGGGACGTACCGGCCAAGATTCGACACGCACCAAATGCGAACGGCGTCCGGAAACGCGAGAGCACTGCCCCACGCGCCAAGGATGCGTCGCCAGGTCTCGACGAGCAGCGCGTAGGTCGCGAGGACCACGAGGCCTGACGCGATGATGATCGTCCAATTCGGCGAGACGACGAGGGGCGTGCCGCGGAAGTCGTCCCACTGTTTGATGAGCGCTTTCGCAACGAACAGAAGTACGATCGTCGTGACGACGATCTGTACCGCTAACGTGCGCTTACCGCGGCGAGCTGGCGATGGCGGTGCGGTAGATTTCTGCGTAGCGTCGGGCAACCGACTCGGGGGCAAAAGTGGCGAGCGCATGGAGCCGCGCGGCGGCGCCGAGCGATGCGCCGCGATCGTCGCGTTCGAGGAGCGAGACCAACGCGGCCGCCAACGCACCTGCGTCGACGTCGTGCACGAGAATGCCGGTGCGATCATGCTGCACGATGTCGGGCAGGCCACCGGACTCGAACGCGACAACCGGAGTCTCGCACAATTGCGCCTCGACCGCTACGAGGCCGAGCCCTTCCTCGACCGAGGGGACAACGAGCGCCGCGGCGCCACGATAGAAGTCCGCGAGCTGCGGCTGCGGAAGCGCTCCGTGCCACGTCACACGGTCACCGATGCCGAGCGCATTCGCCAATTCGACGAGGGCCTCGCGATCCTCACCGTCGCCGACGACGTCGAGACCGATCGACGTGTCGGGGACACGGCTCAGCGCATGGAGGAGAATCTCGACGCCCTTCTGCTTGTTGAGCCGGCCGACGAACAGCAACCGTTTCCCGCGACGTTTCCCGTTTGGTGAGAAGATGTCCGTCGCGACCGGCATGGGAGCAACGAGCGGCGCCGGTGTCGATACGACCTCGGCGGCTTCCGCGGCGAGCCATCGCGAGACGGCCGTCACAGCAGCCGATTGCTGCATGACATGACGGAATGCTGGTCGCGAAAACGCGACTGTGCGCGCGAGCCTCACATCGCTGCCATGCAACGTGGTGACGAGCGGCTTGTGAGCCATCCGGCCGAGCCACGTCCCAACCAACCCGTTCGGAAACCACCAGTGCGCGTGAATCACGTCGGGCTCGAAGGCGCGACGGGCTCGAACAGCCGACCGAAATTCCGCGCCGAGAAAGCCGAGCAGCGCGACGCGTGCGCTCCACGACGCCTGCACTTGAGATGCCATCGTGCCCGCATACGCGAGCGTCTCATAGCGTCGCGGCGCATAGCGAAACCGGTCGACGGGGATGCTGTCGAAGGTCTCGTGCTCGGAGAGACCGGGAGCCGCCGGCGCGACGACGCTCGTCTCGACGCCTTCGCCCCGCAGGGCCGCCGCGAGGCGCAGCACGAACGAACCGGGCGCGTCCCCGATCTGGCGTGGATAAGAATGCGTCAAGAAAAGAACTTTCATTTCAATTACCGATCTTGCAAGCGCTCGGCGAAGCGCTCGTCGAGCTGGCGGCGGATGTCGCGTAGCTGTGCGCGTTGACCGGCGATCTGCTCGCCGAGCAACCCGGTCGAAAAGAAGATGCTGCCGAGGATCAGGCAGGTTGTGATGACCGTCCAGACGGATCGGTAGCCGACGTCGGCGAAGATCAGCACCGCGAGGGCGACGAGGCCGGCCAGCGCGCCAAGAGCAAACAGTCCAGCGCCGAGCATACCGAACAGCAACAAGGGCTTCTGCCCGAAGCGCAGCTCGAACCAGACGGCCAACATGTCGAGGACGCCGACCGGAATTCGCGAGAGCCCGAACTTGGACTTTCCGGCGTGGCGCGGGTACAGCGGCACCGGAATCTCGGTGACGGTGAATCCTTCCGCGGCGGCAATGACGATCATGTACCGATGCCAGTCGGGACGAATGGGCAGGACGTCCATGATCTCGCGCCGATACGCCTTTACAGAATTCAAATCCTTGACCGGCACGTTGAACAGCGTGCGGCTCAACCCATTGTAGATTTTCGAGACAAATGCCTTCTCGTACTTCCCTTCCTTGAATCCGGTAACCATGTCGGACTCACCGGCAAGGATTGGGGCGGCGAGACGAGGAATGTCCTCGGGCTTGAACTGCAGGTCTGCCGGATAGAACACGAGCACCGAGCCGCGCGCCGCCAAATAGCCCGTGCGAAGCGCTTCGGCAATGCCACGTCGCGCCCGGTGCCGTTCGATGCGAAGAAACGAGTATCGTTGCGCGAGATCCTGGAGCACGCGCCAGGTATTGTCGCTACTGCCGTCATCGATGACGACGACTTCATATTTGTCGGGTGCGGCGGCGAACGTTTGCGCCGCCTGCTCCATGAACAACGGGAGATTCTCGGCTTCATCCTTCGCCGGGACGAGAACCGAGACATCGACGTCGCGTACGGGGGCGGAAGCGCGGGCGGAGTAGGGTGCGAGGGGTGACGCCACAGTGGTCACTCCGAAAGTGGAGGTCATACTCGCTTGCGCATTCGTGCCGACAGCACTCCCAGCTGGTCGCGATACTTGGCCACCGTGCGACGAGCGATCTGCACGCCGCTTTCCTTCAGGATGTTGACGATCGCCTGATCGGTGAGCGGGTGCTTCGGATCTTCGTCGGCGACGAGCTTCTCGATCTGCGCCTTGATGCCGCGGGCGGACACGTCTTCGCCGGCGGTGGTCGACAGCCCCGACGAGAAGAAAAACTTGAGTGGCAGTACGCCGCGCGGTGTCTGCACGAATTTCTCGTTCGTCACGCGGCTCACCGTCGACTCGTGCATGCTGATCACTTCCGCGACCTCGCGCAGCGTGAGCGGCTTGAGGTGCTGCACGCCTTTCTCGAAGAAGTCGCGTTGCCGATCGACGATGTAGTTCATGACCTTGAGCATCGTCTGGCGGCGCTGTTCGATCGCCTGAATCATCCAGTTTGCCGAATTGAGCTTGCTGGAGATGAACTCCTTGTTCTCGCCCTCGAATTTCTTCTTGTCACGCGCGATCTCTTGGTACGCGCGACTCAACTTGAGGCGTGGAAGGTTCGCGTCGTTGAGAAAGACGTGATACTTGCCGTCGATCTTGTCGACGATCAGATCGGGAATGATGTAGTTGTCGCTGGCCGCGGAGTACACGAGGCCGGGCTTGGGGTCGAGCTTCTTGATCTCGTCAGCGGCCTTCTGGACGTCCATCGGGCTAATGCCGAAGCGCTTGGAGATCTCGCTCCATCGATGGTTGATCAGCTCCTCGAAACAGTCGCGCACGAGCCGATACGGCACGGATTGCTCGAGGCCTGCCTCCTTGAGCTGGAGCATGAGGCATTCGCGCAGGTCGCGGGCGCCCACGCCCGGAGGATCGAGGCTCTGAATCGTCAAGAGCAACTGCTCGATCTCGGAACGCGTGTACAGCGGCAGGTCATCCGTGTCGCGCTCGATTTCCTCGGCGGCCTTGACGACGGTGTCATTGACCGCGTTGAGCAGGTCGTCGAGCGAGCAGGCGAGGTAGCCGTCTTCGTTGATGTTCCCGATGAATTCGTCGGCCAGGAAGGCTTGCCGCGGCGTCAGCTCGAGGAGCGAGATCTGATCGAGCAGATGGTCGGAGAGGTCGCGGGTGTCGACGGTGACGGGCTCGTAGTACTCGCGCTCTTCGTGCTCTTCACGCCGGCCGCCGGCGTCGAAGCCGTCGAGCAGGATCTCTTCCCAGTCGATCTCGTCGTTGGCCTTCTCTTCCTGTTCCGGCTGCGTCTCGGTTTCGACCGCTTCCTCCTCCGACTCTTCCTCGTCCTCCTCGGGTTCCACCATGTCGAGGAAGGGATTGTTCAGCAGTTCTTGTTTCAGATGCTGCTGGAGATCCAGAAGCGGCATGTAGAGCAGGTCCATCGCCTGATAGAGGCGAGGGTTGATCTTGAGCTCCTGCTTTAGTTGCGTGCTCTGGGAAAGACCAGCTTTCATGAGGCGTTCGGTGCTCCTTCGTCAGCCGCCGCGAACCGGCCGCGTAAGCGGGCCGTGAGCGTGGGACCGAGATAGATGTCTGCGACCGTGTCATCGAACACCAATTCACGAACAGTGCCCGAGACTTTCACTTGTCCATCAAACATGATGTACGCCCGATCCACAATATCCAAGGTCTGCTCGACGTTGTGATCGCTGATCAACACTCCGATCCCGCGGTGACGCAAGTTGGCGACGATTTGCTGAATGTCATGAACAGCGATTGGATCGACGCCCGCGAAGGGCTCGTCCAGCATCATGAATTTCGGTTGTGTGACGAGCGCCCGCGTAATCTCCAGACGACGACGTTCGCCGCCGGACAGCGAGAAGGCCTTGTTGTGCCGAAGGTGCTTGATGCTCAGTTCGTCCAGCAACGTCTCCAGCCGGGCTCGACGCTCGCTCGCCGACAAGTCCAAGGTCTCGAGGATCGCCAGGATGTTGTCCTCGACCGAAAGCTTTCGGAAGATGGACGGCTCCTGAGAAAGGTAGCCGATTCCCTGCCGTGCCCGCTTATACATCGGCGTCGAAGTAATGTCGACCCCGTCGAGCATGATCGAGCCAGCCTGCGGTGGAATAAGGCCCACGATCATGTAAAACGTCGTCGTCTTTCCCGCGCCATTCGGGCCCAACAGTCCAACAATCTCCCCCTGTTGCAATCGAAGGGCCACGTCATTCACCACACGGCGCCGACGGTAGCTCTTGACGAGTCCTTTCGCCTCGAGGACGCTGGCGCCCGCAGGGCGCCGTCCGGGCTCGGCCGGCTCCGCGTGGACGGCGCCGTCACCGGCGACTTTGGAATGCTCTCCGGTCTCTCGGAGGGCGACCATCAAGTCGTCGCGCGTGCCGCCGATGTCGGCCCATATTCGATCGGCAAAGCGCACGGAGCCGCCGGCCTGAATGCCGCCCGGCGGCAGGACAATCACGCCATCAGCGGCCAATCGCGGAAGGACTGATTGCCGCAAATGCTCGCGCACCTCATCGAGGCTGAGACGCCCGGCTTCTCGCTCGGCGTCCCGGCCTGTAGCGCGCAACGCCCCCAAGTAGTCGTCGCGATAGATGAGCACGGCGCGATCGAAATTCGCGGTGCCCTGGACATCCGCCGCGCTGATGAGCGCGTGCAGCGCGAGCGCCGTAGAGCGGTCGCCGCGCGCGAGCTGGTCGACGAGCGCGCGAACTCGTGCGGGTTCGGTCGGCGTCGTCACGGCTTTTTCGGCGGCAATGGTACGACTGACGGGACGGTTGGCTTGCCCGGCGTCTTCCCCGGCGCCGTTGCTGGAGTCGTGCGTTTCGAAGTGCTGTCGGATCGCGGTTCGATGTAGATGCCGTACACGGAATCGACCGTGGTGACAGTCGCGACTTTTTGCTGATCGAAGTCGATGGTGATGAGTCGCGCGGTAACGTGATTGATTGCCGGCCTGTGTTCGGCGGTATCGCTTGGAGCCATGTGATAGAGTGAGCTCGCGTGGCCTGACGCCACGAGCTGCTTGATCTTCGGAGTCTTGGATGTGTCCTTGACAGGAATGCTGTCGAAGTGCGCGACGATGGTGTCACCCTGGAGCCAATCGAGCGTGTCCGGTGGCTCCGCACGGAACCGCACCGTATCCGGCTTTCCTTCGGCGAGGGCGCCGCGAAGCGCTCGCATCAACTGCACACGTTGGCTCGGCATCGCGACGTCGAGCGAATCGGCGAGCAGGTTCTGCGACGGCGAGATGGCGCGCGCGCGACTCTTTGCCCCCCACGCGTACGCATGATCGAGCAGCTCATTCTGGAGACGCAAGTCGATCGTGTCCGATTTGAGCGTCATCGAATCGCTCACGGCCGTGGCGTTGGCGTTCGCGCGCACGCGCTGCAGTTTGCGGTTCTGGGAGAACAGGTCGATCACGTCACCGGTGAGCGTGAACGGACGGTCTTTTGTCCCGTTGAGACGCGGAGTGCGCATCAAACGCATCGTCTCGCGTCCTTCGTCGATGAACGCCGAGTCGGCCGTCGCCCTGATTTCCGGACGCGTGATGACGACTTGGCCGCTCGCGTAAATCAGGCTGTCTCCATCCATGTACACGAAGTTCGCGACGACGCCGGTCGGCGGCGTTGGGCGGCCCAAGGAGTCTTTTTCAACAATGCTGATCGTCGGCCGCGAGTTGGCGATCATCCGTTCGTGCGGTCGCAGGCGCGGGACGGGACGCTGGTACTCCGCGACCGGACCGACCAGCGTCGATCCATTCGGCAGCGTCGCGTGGACGTTTCCCGCCGCGACGACTTTCTCGTCATTCGGGAGATACGTGAGAAAATCGGACGTGACGTGGAAGCGTGGTTCGTCATAGACCGCGTTGCCGACGAGCTGGTCATGGTCCAGATACCGCTCTGCGCTATCGCCGCGCATGGTGATGCCGCGGCCTGGACACTTGAAGAGCACACCACCGCCGAGAAACACGACCTGTCCAAAGCCGGGCAGCGAGTCGAGCCTCAGTCGAGTGGTTGGTTGCGGCACGAGCGTACACGGTGTGGGACGCGTCTGTGCGTCGACAGAGCTCGCGGACCCAATCACACACGCAATGATGAGCGCGCGACGCGCAAGCCACGACGTCATCATTTCTCGGGCAACAGAACCGAGAAGTTGCCACCGCAATTCCGAAGGCAGGTGAACTTCGTAAAGGTCTGGTTCGACGTGAACCCGATGCCCGTCTGCGAATCGCTGTCGCGCGTGATCGTATACGTCGTGTCGCTCGAGATCTGATGCGTGATCTGATTGTAGGTCACGTGCGGCGATTTGAGCGTGCGTCCGTCGACGAGCTTCACGAGCACGTCGCCCCAGCCTTCGAGGATCTGGTTGCGCGTGTTGTAGACGCCGCGCTTGGCATCCATGGTTCCCTGGGGAGCGCCAGTCTCGGTCGTGAACTTCACGTGCGCGTTGCGAAGATCGAACCGCGTCTGGTCGTCGAGGACGTACGCCGTATCGGCCGTCAGGTCGCCGCGCTGAATGCCACTCGTCGACAGAAAATAGTGCGCGACGAACAGGACCTGATCGGCGCTGTCGGCGACACTCGGCCCTTTGGTGACGGCGATTGGGGTCGTATCCCGGCATGCGGCGATGCCGAGGACCGCGATCATACCGCCGGCCAACCATACCAGCGGTCGGATCATATGACGCGGGCTCGCATCAAGTCGTGAAGGTGGACGACACCGGTCAACTGATCCAGATCGTCGACGACGGGCATAGCCATGATTCCATGTTCTTCCATTCGGTACGCGATCGCGCTCGCGAGCTCGCCGACGCGCGCGAGCTTTGGCTTCGTTGTCATGACGGTTCGAACGGGTATCGGAAACAGATCACCGCCCCGCTCGACCAGCCGGCTCAAATCGCCGGCCGTGAGGATGCCTTCCACGCGTCGCTCGCCGTCGACCACGATGGCAATGCCGCGGCGGCCCGCGATCATGACGATCGCTTGGCGCATGGTATCACCATCTGCGAGAACCGGCAGGTTTTCCCGTAACATGATCTCTTCGACGCGGACGACGAGCTGTCTGCCGAGTGCTCCGCCCGGATGCAGCCGGGCGAAGTCCTCGCGCTGAAATCCTTTTTCTTGCAGCAGCGCCACCGCCAGCGCGTCTCCGAGCACGAGTGCAGCCGTCGTGCTCGACGTCGGCGCGAGATCGTGGGGACACGCTTCCTCGCGCACCCCTGCGTCCAACGAGACGTCGCAGTTGCGACCCAACGCCGACGCCGGATCTCCAGTGATGGCGATGGTTCGTACACCGAATCCCTTCAAATGCGCCAACAAAGCCAACAGCTCGTCGGATTCCCCACTCTTGGAGAGGAGGATGGCCACGTCTTCTTTGCCGACGATTCCCAAATCGCCGTGTATGCTGTCCACCGGATGCAAGAACGCGGCGGGAGTTCCGGTCGAGGTGAGCGTCGCGGCGATCTTGCGCCCGATGAGGCCGGACTTGCCGACGCCCGCGACAATCACGCGCCCCGGGGACTGCATGATCAGGTTGACGGCGCGCGCGAACTCGCCGCCGATGCGCTCCTCGAGCGTCGAGAGCGCTTCCCGTTCGACGCGAATGACGTTGCGGCCGTGCTCAACGATCTGCGAGTCGGTCATTGGCTTGGCTCATCCTTCGCATCAGTCTTCGGACGCGAGCGCGCGTCAACGTAGCGGTTCCATGCGACGTCCCACTCGCTCCGCGCCTTGAGAAAATCCTCGACGAACTCACGGACGGCGCCATGGCCGCCAGTGCGCGAGAGCTGGTGACGGCAAATGGCGCGAACCTCCGGAATTGCGTTGCCAACGGCGACCGGCAGCCCGACAATGCGGAGCAGCGAGACGTCGGGAAAATCGTCGCCGACGAACGCGACCTCCTGCGGGCGCACGCCGCGCTTCTCCAGGATTCTCATGAATCCGGCGAGCTTGTGGCCGTCAGGATCCTGCGCGACGTCGTCGACGTTCAGCTCCTGCGCGCGCAGCCGCACGCTCTCGGAAACACGGCCCGTGACGATGGCGACGGGAATGTTCACGAGCCGAAGCATGTAGATGCCGAGCCCGTCCTGAATCTCATATCGCTTGAATTCCAGGCGTCGGCCGTCGACGTCGCCAAGGTAGATGCCGCCATCGGTCATGACGCCATCGACGTCGAACGCGACGAGCTTGATGGATCGCGCGAGTGCCGGATCGATCACCGCGAGATCCGGTCCCAGATGTCGATCGCGCGCTTGATCAAATCGTCGAGGTGATCGAGTGGAATCATATTCGGTCCGTCACTCGGCGCATGATCGGGGTCGGGATGCGTCTCCATGAACAAGCCGTTCGCACCGGCGGCCATTGCGGCGAGTGTGAGTGACGGAATGAACTGACGCGCGCCTCCGCTCGAGCCACCGACACCTTCGCCCGGGCGCTGCACGCTGTGCGTGGCGTCGAAGATGACAGGGGCGTTGCACGCGTCGCGCATTACCGAGAAGTTTCGCATATCGACGACGAGATCACCGTAACCAAAGAAGCTTCCGCGTTCAGTGACGGCGACTTCAGACGCCGCGCTCGATGCCTTTCGAACTTTGGCCACCGCGCCGCGCATGCCTTCGGGACGCATCCACTGACCCTTCTTCACGTTCACGGCTTTGCCTGTCTCGCCGGCGGCAATGAGCAAGTCTGTCTGGCGGCAAAGAAACGCGGGGATCTGGAGCACGTCGACGACATCCGCCGCGGGCGCGCACTGATCTGGAAGGTGTACGTCGGTCAGAATTGGAAGACCGGTCGCAGCTCGCACGCGATCGAGCGCGGCGAGGCCGGCGGCGAGTCCAGGGCCGCGATGCGCTCCAGCATTCGAGCGATTCGCTTTGTCGAAGCTCGCCTTGTAAACGATTCCCCCCGGCACTGACTCGGCCAGCCGCGCGAGATGTTCGCCGACGCGAAGATTGAGCGCGTCGTCTTCGAGCACGCACGGGCCAGCGATGAGAAAAAACGCGTTGCGCGGAAAGTGAGACGTCACGGTCAATCGGCGGCTTCCACGAGCGAGGCTGAGCCCTGCGCCGATCGACGATTGCGTTTCGCCTTCGCCGCGGCGGCGATGAAGCCGGCGAACAGCGGGTGCGGACGCGTCGGACGCGACTGAAGCTCGGGGTGAAACTGGCAACCGATGAACCATGGATGATTCATGAGCTCGACGATCTCGACGAGTTGTCCGTCGGGCGACAGTCCGCTCAGCTTCATGCCGTGCTGGACGAAGAGGTCGCGATACGTATTAGAGACCTCATACCGATGCCGATGTCGCTCGCTGACTTCCGGCTGCCCGTAGATCTCTGCCGCCTTCGACCCGCGAGCCAGTCGGCACGGATATGCACCGAGCCGCATGGTGCCGCCCATGTCAGTGACGTGCTGCTGCGACTCCATGAGCGAGATGACTGGATTGTCGCATTCGGGCGCGAACTCCGACGAATGACTGTCGTCGAGACCGCACACGTTGCGCGCAAACTCGATGATCGCCGTCTGCATGCCGAGACAGATGCCGAAGAACGGCAAGCCGGACTCGCGCGCTTCACGAATGGCTTCCACCATTCCCTCGACGCCGCGAACACCGAACCCGCCGGGAACCAGCAGCCCGTCGACGGTGCGAAGAACTTGCGCGGCGCGATCCGCGCCGACGAAGTCCTCGCTCGACATCCACTGGATATCGACGCCGACGTCATTCGCGATGCCGCCATGAATGAGCGCTTCCTGCACGCTCTTGTAGCTGTCGGCGTAGTCGGTGTACTTGCCGACGACCGCGATGCGAAGACGCTCGCGCGGAACGAGCACGCGCTGCACGATCTCGCGCCACGCCGAGAGCGCGGGCGCGGGGCGCTCGAGTCCGAACTTCTGCATCACTTTCTCGTCGAATCCCTGCTCGTGAAAGCGCAACGGAATCTCGTAGATCGTGCGAACATCTGGACTCTCGATCACGGCGCCG
>Ga0207695_10006743_pt1 | contig 14810 bp, 13 predicted proteins | sample KBSC54metaG_FD_184354 | JGI IMG/M metagenome (GOLD analysis project Ga0207695, IMG submission 184354) | Corn rhizosphere microbial communities from Kellogg Biological Station, Michigan, USA - KBS C5-4 metaG (SPAdes) (version 2) | ecosystem: Host-associated > Plants > Roots > Rhizosphere > Soil... | reverse complement strand
CAGGTTCGCCATCTCGATGGCCGTCATGGCCGCGTCGAAACCTTTGTTGCCGCTCTTGGCGCCCGCCCGGTCGATAGCCTGCTCCAACGTATTCGTCGTCAGCACGCCAAATGCCACCGGCGTCCCCGTGTCGGCCGACGCATGCGCAACGCCCTTGGCTGCTTCCGCCGCCACGTAATCGAAATGCGGAGTTTCCCCGCGAATGACACAGCTCAGGCAAATGATCGCGTCATAGCGATGCTGCCGCGCCAGTTCGCCGGCGATCAACGGCACCTCCCACGACCCCGGAACTTTGATCACATCCACCGCGTCGTCGGCGGCTCCCGTGCGGGTCAGCGCATCCGTCGCGCCTGCCAGCAAACGGTCGGTAATAAAGCTGTTGAAGCGGCTGACCACGATCGCGAATCGCAATCCGGCCGCCGACAACTGGCCTTCAAATACTCTCGGCATGTTTCACTTTCCCGCGAATACCGCGCGCCTCTTTTCGAGGAATGCGCGTGTTCCTTCGCGACGATCTTCCGTTGCCGCGCTCACACCGAATGCGGCGGCTTCAAATCGCAGGCCTTCTTCCAACCCCGAGCTGAGCCCCACATCCACGGCTTCCTGCACCAGCGCCAGCGCGAGCGGCGCATTCGCCAGGACCTTGTCCAGCCAGGCGCGGCAGTGGTTCAACAATTCAGCCTGCGGTACCACGGCATTGACTAGCCCGATGCGGTGGGCTTCCTCCGCCGCCATCGTCTCGCCGCTAAGGAGCAGTTCGAGAGCGCGGCCGCGTCCCACCAGTCGCGGCAGACGCTGCGTGCCGCCGTATCCGGGGATGATCCCCAGCTTCACTTCGGGCTGACCCATCTTGGCGTTGTCCGATGCGAAGCGGACGGTGCATGCCATCGCCAGTTCGAGTCCGCCGCCGAGCGCAAATCCATTGACGGCCGCGACCACGGGCTTGCCCAGCGTTTCGATCTTCCGGAACACCTGCTGTCCGCGCAGCGCGTACGCCCGCGCCTCCGCCGGTGTGAGCGCCGCAAGTTCATTGATATCCGCGCCCGCCACGAATGCCTTCGCACCCGCGCCCGTTATGATCGCTGCGCGAATCCCCGCGTCCGACGCGATTTCCCCTGCCGCCTGGTCGAGATCCGCAATCACTGCCGACGACAGCGCATTCAGTTTGTCCGGCCGATTGACCGTGATCAGGGCGACACCACTGGCGTCCCGATCGAACAGAATGTGCTGGAAAGGCATTATCGCTAGTTTAGCATCCGCAATCCCCGCGATTCGCCGCAAGCGCAGCGAGCGGCCACTAAAACCCCGGTCCCCGGCCCCTGGCCCCCGGCCCCTTTTCCCGCTAATCCCCAACCCCGCGGCGAGCACCGCGAGCCGCTACCTACCGCCGCACCCAGTCCTCATCGAACCGTGCGTGCTTGATGCTCTTCCCCTCTTTTGAGAAGTAGCTATACGTCACGTGGATAGACCCGTCCCGCGCCTGAACGACCGACGGATAGTGATACTGATCCGTACTCCGCTGATCCGGACTGCCGTCCAGGTGTCGCCGCCACTTCCACGTCGCGCCTTCGTCATCGCTGAGCGCCGCCACCAGCGAATACCGCCCGCTCTCCAAGTCGTTATACACCGCGATCCAATTCCCGCTCCGCAGCCGCACCACCTCGATGCTGGTCCCCGGATTCAGCAGTTCCGAATCGCGCGCCGGTGTCCATGTCACTCCGTCATCCTTGGAAAAACTGATCATCGCGCGCTTCGGCGCCGGACCGTTATCGCGCAGATACGCCACCAGCATCCCGTCCTTCTTCCGCACCACCGAGGGCTGCACGCATCCCGCACCGATGATCGGTTCGCTCGCGCTCCACGTGTACCCGCCATCGTCGCTGATTGCCATGATCCCGAACGAGAAGCCGTCGGAATACATGGGCACCAGGATTCGCCCCGTCGGCAGTTCGAGCGGATGCGTCCGCGTGAACCATCCCATGCGCGAGAAATACTCGTCGCCCGCATGTTCCACCAGCTTTTTGGCGCGCTCGCTCGTGTTCCCCGCTACGAATTCCTGCGTCCGCGGCAGGATGTTCTTCGGGATCAGCACGATGTTGTCCTGGTGCTCCCATTTCGGCGGACCCGACGCCTGCTGGTAGTCCGTGGAGATCCGATACTTCATCAGCGCCGTCTCCCACAGGTGCGCGATAATCAGCGGCCACAGGAAGAACAGCCGCGCTTTCGAATCCAGAAACAGCACCGGATTCGTCTCCGGAAACCCCGGCGTATCCGCCAGGACGAAGGGCGCGCTCCACTTGCGCGTCGTGTGATTCCATCGCGCCGCGTTGATCAGGACATCGTCGGCCGTCCGCTCGCCCGATCCGTGGAACCAACAGACCAGCAGGTCGCCGTTCGGCAATTCCACGATCGAAGAAGAGTGGTTATGCCACGATTCCGGCGGGAAAATTAACTCCGCCGAATACTGCTGCGCCGCCATCGCGCACGCGCAGACTACAAACGCCATCAGGGTCCGAATCATTGGCCCGTAGTATAACGCTGCCGTGTGGGATAATCAGGAGAGTCATCCCACACAGCATGGACCGCGAATTCATACGCAATTTTTCTATCATTGCGCACATCGACCACGGCAAATCGACGCTCGCCGATCGTCTGCTCGAGGTAACCGGCGCCCTGTCACAGCGCGAAATGATGGAGCAAGTGCTTGACTCCATGGACCTGGAGCGCGAGCGCGGCATCACCATCAAAGCCCATGCCGTCCGCCTGAACTACAAGGCCGATGATGGCAATATGTACCAGCTCAATCTCATCGACACCCCCGGCCACGTCGATTTTTCGTACGAGGTCTCGCGCAGCCTGCAGGCCTGCGAAGGCGCGCTGCTGGTGGTCGACGCCTCCCAGGGTGTCGAGGCCCAGACGCTGGCCAATACCTACCTCGCGCTGCACCACAACCTCGAGATCATCCCCGTCATCAATAAAATCGACCTGCCGGCCGCCGAGCCTGAGCGCATTCGTGAGCAGATCGAGACCGTCATCGGACTCGACGCGCGCGACGCCGTTCTGTGCAGCGCTAAGCAGGGCGTCGGAGTCCACGAGATTCTCGAAGCCATCACGATGCTGGTGCCGCCGCCCAAGGGCCTGCCGACCAAGCCCCTGCGCGCGCTGATTTTCGACTCGTGGTTCGATAGCTACCGCGGCGTCATCATTCTTGTCCGCGTCATGGATGGCCATCTGCGCGTCGGGCAGAAGATCCGGCTCTGGTCCAACAATCAGGTCTTCGAAGTCGACGCAGTGGGCTACCAGTCGCCCAAAGCGATTCCCTGTGACGAACTGCAGGCCGGCGAGGTCGGCTTCCTCTCGGCGAATATCAAGACCGTCTCCGACGCCAAGATCGGCGACACGATCATCGATCATGACGACCCGGCCACCGAGCCGCTCCCCGGCTTCGAAGAAATCAAGCCCATGGTCTTCGCCGGACTGTATCCAGTGGAATCGCATGAGCACGGGCTGCTCCGCGACGCACTCGAAAAATTGCGCCTGAACGACAGCGCCTTCAGCTTCGAACCCGAAAACTCCGTCGCTCTCGGCTTCGGTTTCCGCTGCGGCTTCCTCGGACTGCTGCACCTGGAAATCGTCCAGGAGCGGCTCGAGCGCGAGTTCAACATTGACCTCATCACCACCGCCCCCGGCGTGCGCTACCGCGTCACCACCACCGTCGGCGAAGTGGTGGAGATCGATAACCCCACCAAGTTCCCCGACCCCTCCGAGATCAAGCAGATCGAAGAGCCGATCATTGACGCCACCGTCATCACGCGCGAAGAATATCTCGGCGGAATTCTCAAACTACTGGAAGATAAGCGCGGCATTCAGAAGAAGTTCGAGTACCTGGGCGGCGGCCGCGTCATGCTGGTTTACGAATTGCCGCTCAACGAAATCGTGCTGGATTTTTACGATCGCCTGAAGAGCAATTCGCGCGGCTACGCGTCGCTGGATTACCATCTCTCCGGCTATCGCGTTTCGCCGATGGTGCGTCTCGATGTGCTAGTCGCGGGCGAGCCTGTCGATGCGCTGTCGTTGATCGTCCATCGCGATTTCGCCTTCGAGCGCGGCAAGGAATTGATCTCGCGCCTGCGCCGACTCATTCCCAAACAGATGTTCGAAGTAGCGCTGCAGGCCGCCATCGGCAACAAGATCGTGGCGCGCGAGACCATCTCGGCCATGCGCAAGAACGTGCTCGCCAAGTGCTACGGCGGCGACATTTCGCGCAAACGCAAACTCCTCGAAAAGCAGAAGGAAGGCAAGAAGCGCATGAAGCGCGTCGGCCGTGTCGAGATCCCCCAGGAAGCCTTCCTCGCCGTCCTCAAAGTCGGCCAGGAAGACTCGGAGTAGCTCCCCTATTCGTGGCCCAGGTGTACCTTCGACGTCGCCTTTCCCTTGGCGTCGAACTTCACGGCCTCACCCTGTGACTCGTACTTCTTGAGGAATTCCGGATCCCACCAGATCCCCGGCTCCACGTCGTCCCACGCGAACACCTTGTACTCCCCGGGTGCGATCCCGGTGATGCTGAATCTACCGAACTGATCGCTCTCGACTTGATGAAACAAGTCGGCGCGCGATCGCAACCGGTTCTCCGGCGCCAGCAAAATCGTGGCGCCCGCAACGGGCTTCTCGTCGGCGCCTAAAGCCATTCCGTCCAACTGCCCGCCGTCGTGCGCCAGTACGATCTCCACCGCGATCTTGCCGGGTTCGGACACCACCAGTCCCTCGCTCTGCAGGTCGCGGCCTCCCGCGCGAATGCTGCGAACCACCAGGTCGTCCGCCAGGCCATCGGCGTTCACCTGGTACTGGCCGGGCGCCAGCGCCGACTTAAAGGTGTTGTCGTCGAGCACGAAGGCGGAGATGGGGTCGGACCGGCCATCGTCGAACTCGATCAGATTCCCGCTCAGCTTCGCCTTCTCGTCGCCGTCGACCACCAATCGTCCGGAAATCTCCGCGCCCGCCGCAATCGCGATGTGGATACCCTTGACCTCCGTCGTGCCCACCTGGAGCGGGACTCGCGTCTTCAGATTCTCCGGAAACATTTCGAACGTTCCGTTGAAGGGCTTCGTCGGCGGCACAGTCGACGCGATGAGGACATAGTTGCCCGGCGGGACTTCGCGGAACTCGAACTCGCCCTTGTCATTGGCGCCCGTCACCAGCCGTAGTCCCAGTTCGTCGCTTTCGGACTCGCTGTTTTGCAGGGCGATGTTGTTCACCTGCATTCCCGGCGGCGGTGTAACGCTGCCCTTCACTGCCACCGTGGTGCTGCGCGGCATCATGATGTCGACGCCCGTGACGCGCGATCCCGGTCCCACGTCCTGCACCGAGGGGAGCATAGCGGGCAAGAGCGTGAGCGTCCGCGGAGCGTCCTTTGCAGAATGGTCGGCGGTCACCGGATCGCCCTCCTGCCCGAACTCGCGCGCCTTCTTGGAGTCGGCGTAGACGTAGTATTTGCCCGCCGGCAAATCGGGTATGCGGTACTGGCCGAGATCGTCTGCGTAAGCGCCGCCGACCCTGACGATGCGTCGCCGTCCATCTGAATACTTGACGCGGTGTACGGTTACCGTGATGCGCGACAGCGGCTCGCCATCGGCGTCGCGCACGGTCCCGGCGATCACTCCCGCGGGCGTGAGCCGCAGCACGAGATTCGTCATCTGCTGACCGGGTTCGAGCACGATCGGCGTTCCGTTTCCTTGCGCCCGCCGCGCACCGTAGTAGCTGTCGAGAAACCCGTTCCGCCGCCCGCGCAGCCGGTATCTGCCGGCCTTCATGTCAATCAAAGTGAAGTGGCCCTTGGCGTCGCTGGTCGTGGTCGGGGTGGCGCCGGATTCGTCATCGTTTCCCTCCGCCAGGATCCGTACCTTGTTCAGCGGCTCGCCCGTGACCGCATTGACCGCAGTGCCCGACATGACACACTTCTCTTGCGGCGCCCAGAGAAGGAAAAAGAGCAGCAGGACCACGCTACATACTACTGCAGGATCGGCAGCGTCAGATAGCCTTCGGGCACGAACAGGCTGCCCTCGGTGACTCCCTGCGGTGCGGCGCGCCCGAGCTTTTGCGCCAGGTCGCGTGCCGGGGCGCGGCCCGCCAGCACGTCCTCGAACGCGCGCGTCACGCGAGAAACCTGCTCGGCCGATTCGTGCGCGAACTCCAGCCGGAAGTCGCCGATTCCCGCCTCGCGCCACGCGTCCAGATGCTCGCCGGCCTGCTGCGCTTCCGCTCCGAATACGGTGTTGCGGCAGCCCACATCGGCCAGTACGGGATGCGCGCGGCCCGCCGCGTCGCGCAATGCCACGCGATGCTCTTCACAAGGACGGCCGCAATCTTTGTAGCTCGTCCCGGTCGAAAGGAAACGGCAGAACACGCAGTGCTCGGTATGGAACACCGGCAGATGCTGATACACGATCGCTTCGATCTTGTCGCCGCCCACGCGCGCTGCCAGATCGGCCACCTGCACCGCATTCAGGTCGTGCGTCGGGGTGAGCTTGTCGATGCCCAACGCGAGCAGTTCCACGGCCGTAATCTCGTTGGCTGCGTTGAGACTGAAATCGCCGATCAGCGCCGGATGTTCGCGCGTGCGCAGCGCCGCCAGGAGTCCCGTGGACCGTACAAGAATCGGGCAGCCACAGCTCAGCAGGAAATCGGTGATCCGCTCTTCCCCCGGCTTGAGCACCCGCGGACTCGCCACCCGCGCCTGCAACCCCGCCGACCGAACGCGCTCCAGCGACGGCTTCAGTCCGTACAGGTCGAGATAGTCCAGCGTGATCGTCGCCGGCCGCAACTCGATCGCCGCATCCAACTGCTCCGCCGTCCTTACCAGCAAGTGCAGCGTGGGTGGGGCAGGCGCTTTAGCCTGCCCATGCTCTTTGCTTTCCTTCCGCCACGTTCCAACTTCCCGAACCGGCCCAACCGATTGCGCCTCGCCCAGTTTCTCCACCGCTTCCCGCCGCACCTGATTCAACAACGAACTCGGCGCGAACGGAGCCCCCTGCATCTCCAATTCCACATCCGCCAACTCGTATGCCGTGTTCCCCAAGCGTCCCAACTGCTCGCGCAAAAACTCCGCCGTCAGCCCGCGATTCGCCGCCTTGCCCAACAACCCCGGCGACTCCACCACCACCGACACGGTACCCACGCTCCACTCGGTCCGCAGGGGCATGCTCTCTCGCGCGGTCACCTTCACGCGCACAGGCTGTTTCCGCACCGGCGTCGCGGCATCCAGATACGGCTTCACGATCTTGTCGAGGCTGGGATCGTGCGTCCGCCACACCAGGTCGGCGCGACGGATCCGCGAGCCATTCAGCACGCCATTTCCGAAGCGCAGTTCCAGCCCGCCCTGCACCTTCGACACCTGGAAAATCCGTCCGCCCTCTTCCTGCTCTTCCGGACTCCGCCAGTTCGCCGCATCGAAGACCACGCCGTCCCCGGGCTTCAACGGCGCGATCCGGTGCGCCTCGCAGGCCTCGATCACGACGCCCTCGCGCGTCACCTGCAACACGCTGCCCATCAGCACACCGCGATGTCGCGGTGCGCGACCCTGCACCACCGCCTGATGATTCGTCCCGCTGACGAAGAATGGCCCGAGTCCGCGCGAATAGACCTGCTCCAGTTGCAATTCGGCGGCGCGGTCGATGCTCGGCCGCAACCCCTCCCACGCTTCGTCGACCGCCTGTCGATAAGCGCGTGTGGTCAGCGCCACGTAATCGGCGTCCTTGTAGCGGCCCTCGATCTTCAGCGCGGAAATCCCGATCTGCACGATCTCCGGCATCTGCTTCAGTGCGTACAGATCGCCCGGCGACAGCAGATACCGCGCATCGGCCAGCGGCTGCAATTTGCCGTCGACCACCATCTCGTACGGCAACCGGCAGGCCTGCGCACACTGTCCGCGATTGGCGCTCCGTCCGCCCCACGCTTCCGACGAAAAACACTGGCCCGAGTAGGCCACGCACAGCGCGCCGTGGACGAAGATCTCCAGTTCACAATCGGTGGCCGCGCGGATCGCCCGCACCTCGTCCAGCGACAGTTCGCGCGCCAGCGTCACGCGGCTCACGCCGAACTGCTGCGCCAGTCGCACCCCATCGGCGCTCGTGATGCTCATCTGCGTGCTGCCGTGGATCTCCAGATCGGGCGCGATCTGGTTCGCCAGCTTGACCATCCCGATGTCCTGCACGATGATGGCGTCCGCGCCCGCCCGCGCGATCGCTTCCAGGGTACGCGCCGCCTCGTCCACCTCGTGGTCGAAGACGAGCGTGTTGAACGTGACGAAGCCCTTGACCCCGCGCTGGTGCAGTGTCTTCATGACCTCCGGCAATTCCGCCAGCGAGAACCCCACCTTGGCTCGCGCCGTGAAGTGCTTGAGCCCAAAGTAGACGGAGTCCGCCCCAGCTTCGATGGCCGCACGCAGTTGGGGCCAGTAGCCGGCGGGACTCATGATTTCCGGTTTGCGCGATGCGCTCATGGAGGGTATGCCTTTAGGGTACGACAGACGATCGCCTTTTGTCGTCTTTCGCCGCCTTCCACCTCATCGCCCCAGCCCGATTCTCCCGCCGACCTCGCTCCTCTCCGCGTCTTCCTCCGCGTTTCCGCGGTGAGTTCTCCGCTTACCTCAGGCGGCTTGGCCCGAGGCTTGTCGAGCCGCACTGAATACAAAGAGATGATGGATTTGGCCGATACGCCGCGCCAAGGAGATCTCGACGGGCGCGGCAATTTGTCTGAACGCGCGCTCTGCGATTTTGTCGTTTGGTTCTTGCGAGTCGCCCTCGATCAGGTCGTGTTCATGTCGACCTTGTTCGATCTCGATAAACTGATCAGCCGCTTACGAGCTTTCGTGGCCCAACGCGATACCCTGAAGCCCCAGGCATCGCGCGTGAATCCGCGTTCATCGGCGGCTTAAATTGTGGGGGGAGTTGGCTGGGACGCAGGGATTCGAACCCCGATACGCAACTCCAGAGGCTGCAGTCTTACCGTTAGACGACGTCCCAGTGACTGTATCAGTTTACCAAATGAACCCCGCCGGAATCCACCCACACCACGTAGTACACTGAAACTTCAACATGACCAAGTGGTTGCGGCTGGGCATTGTGCTCGCCATGTGCGCCTCGGCCGGTTGGGCCGTCGACTGGAAAGAGCTGAAACCGCAGGGATACGTCAGCGATTTCGCCGGCGTCATCAATCCCGAGTCGAAGTCCCGCCTGGAAGCCTACTGCGGCGCGGTCGAACACGCCACCGGCGCGCAAATCGCCCTCGTCACCATCAAGACCCTCGAAGGCGAGCCCGTCGAAGACGTCGCCAACACCATCTTCCGCGCCTGGGGCGTCGGCCAAAAAGGCAAAAACGAGGGCATCCTCCTCCTTCTCGCCACCGACGACCATCGCAGCCGCCTCGAAGTCGGCTACGGCCTCGAACCCATCCTCCCCGACGGACTCTCCGGCAGCATTCTCCGCCAGATGCGTCCCGCCCTCCGCCAGGGCGACTACGGCGACGCCCTCGCAGCCGCCGCGCAGACCATCGGCGACACCATCGCCCACGCCAAAAACACCACCATCCCCGCGACCCTGCCCCGTCGCAATCAGCCCCACACCAGCGACGACATCCCCTGGCCCGTTATCCTGGGAGGCATCCTGCTGCTCGCCTGGTTGACGCGCTCCGGCGGATCCCGCGGCTACGGCGGCGGAGGCGGCGGTGGATTCCTCACCGGCATGATTCTCGGCAACGTCCTCGGCCGCTCGACCTGGGGTGGACGCGGCAGCGGCGGCTTCGGCGGATCCGATTCCGGCGACGGCGGTTTTGGCGGATTCGGCGGCGGCGATTCCGGTGGCGGAGGCGCTTCCAGCGACTGGTAGAACTCTATGGACAAGCTGCTCCAACAACTCGTCGACAAGCTTCAAAAGGCGTACGCCGGCGATCTCGTGTCGGTGATCCTCTATGGCTCGGCCGCCACCGGCGAGCACCACGCCAAGTTCTCGGACTACAACGTTCTCTGCGTCCTCAAGCAGATCGCGGCCCACGAACTCGCGGCCGCCGAGGACATCTTCCGCTGGTGGCGCGAGCAGGGCAGCCCGGCCCCCATGCTGCTCACCGAGTACGAACTCACCACCTCCACCGACTGCTTCGCCATCGAATTTCACGACTTGAAAAAACATCACCGCGTGCTCTACGGCACGGACGTGCTCGAAGGACTGGCGGTCGACGATTCGTTCTACCGCGCCCAGGTCGAGCACGAACTGCGCGCAAAGATGTTGCGCCTGCGTCAAAAGGCCTCCGGGATCATGTCGGATTCCGACCTTTTACGCCGCCTGCTGCTCGATTCGTTTTCGACATTTTGCGTGCTGTTCCGTCACGCCCTGCTGCTGCACGGCGTCGACGCGCCCTCGCCCAAGCGCGAAATCATCCGTCAGTGCGGCGAGCACTTCGGCCTCGACACGCGCCCGTTCGAAAGCATGCTGGACGTCCGCGAGGCGAAGGTCAAACCCCGCGACCTCGAACCCGTATCGCTGCTCGAGGCCTACCTGGCGGGCATCGGCAAAGTGACCGATGCTGTGGACCGCCTCGAAAAATAGGAGACTGGAAGAGTGAAAGCTGCAATCATTGCCGTCGTCGTGTTAGTGGTCGTGGTTCTCGCCGGGGCGAGCAAATACTACAGCGTGAAGAACGACCTCGTCACGCAGCGCGAAGCCGTGAACGCACAGTGGTCCAACGTGGACGTCGTGCTGCAGCGACGCGCCGACCTCGTTCCGAACCTGGTGAATACGGTCAAAGGTTTCGCCGCTCACGAGACGGAAGTCTACAAGGCAATTGCCGACGCCCGCGCCGCCCTCATCAACGGCCGCACCCCGCAGGAAAAAATCGCCGCCAACGATCAGCTCTCTGGAGCCCTCTCCCGCTTGCTCGTGATCTCCGAGAACTATCCGCAATTGAAGAGCAACGAGAATTTTCTACGATTGCAGGATGAGCTGGCCGGCACTGAAAACCGCATCGCCGTGGAGCGCCGCAAGTACAACGAGGTGCTGGAACACTACAACGTGGAGATCCAGAAATTCCCCTCCAACATCGTGGCCGGCATCGCCGGATTCACCCGCAACGACGCCTACTTCAAAACCGAGCCCGGCGCGCGCGAAGTTCCAAAGGTACAATTCTAAATAGTCCCCACAACTATGCCAGATCTTTTCAAGAACTATATCAACGGCGAATGGGTGTCCGGTTCGAAGACTTTCGAGAACCGCAACCCCGCCAACACAGACGAACTCGTCGGCAACTTCGCCAAAGGGACCGCACAGGATATCGACGATGCGGCATCCGCCGCCGCCGCCGCGCTCCCCGCATGGTCGGCCATGGCCGGACCCGCCCGCGGCAATATCCTCTACAAGGCCGCCGACATTCTGGATCGCAAGTTTGAGCAAATCGCCGCGGACATGACACGCGAAGAGGGCAAGACTCTGCCCGAGGCGAAGGGCGAAGTCCGCCGCTCCATCAACATCTTCCGTTATTTCGCCGGCGAAGGCTCCCGCATGCCGGGAATGCTCGTCCCCTCTGAACGCGACCGCGTCCACATGTTCGCGCTGCGCAAGCCGATCGGCGTCGTGGGACTGGTTACGCCCTGGAATTTCCCCAGCGCCATTCCGGCCTGGAAGATGGCGCCCGCGCTAATCTGCGGCAACACCATCATCGTGAAGCCCGCGTCCGTCGCGCCGCTCAGCGCTTGGCGCATCGTCGAGGCGCTGCACGAGGCCGGCGTTCCCAAAGGCGTCGTCAACTTCGTCGCCGGATCGGGCGGCGAACTCGGCAACGCGCTCGTCAACGCTAAGTCTCTCAAAGGCGTGTCCTTCACCGGATCCTGCGAAATCGGCAACTGGCTGCACGGCGAAGCTTCCAAACGGCGCCTGCGCATCCAGCTCGAAATGGGGGGCAAGAATCCCACCATCGTGCTCGCCGACGCCGACTTCAACTCCGCCGTCGAGAACGTCGTCAACGCATCCTTCTTCTCCACCGGCCAGAAATGCACCGCCACCAGCCGCGCCATCGTCGAAGATGCGATCTATGACCGCTTCGTCGCCGCCGTCGTCGAGCGCACGAAAAAACTGAAGGTCGGCGACGGCATGCAGCCCGGCATCGACATCGGACCCGCCGTCGATCAGGGCCAGTTGGATACCGACCTCCGCTACATCGAGATCGGTCGCAAGGAATGCGGCGAGCCCCTCTGCGGTGGCCGCCGCCTCACGGACGGCGCGCTGGCCAAAGGCTACTTCGTCGAGCCCACCGTCTTCGCCGGCGTGCAGGAAAACCACACCATCGCGCGCGAAGAAATCTTTGGACCCGTGCTGGCCATCATGCGCGCCAAGGATTTCGAAGACGCCATGCGGATCGCCAACAATATCCCCTTCGGCCTGTCGTCGTCGATTCAGAGCACCAACCTCTCGCGCGTGTTCGAATACATCTACCGCGCCGAGGCTGGCCTCTTGACCGTCAACCTGCCCAGCGCCGGAGTGGAATACCAGCTTCCTTTCGGTGGCAGCAAGGATTCCAGTTTCGGGCCCAAAGAACAGGGTCCCGCCGCGCTGGAATTCTATAGCGATTACAAAACTGTTTACCTCAAATACTAATGCGACTAGGACAAATTAAACTTGAAGGCGCCACGGTGGCTGCCGTTTTTGAAGACGGAATGGCGCGCCCGATTCCCGCTCATAACATGCTGGACCTCATCAAACGATCTGAGGTCCAGGGTGAATCGCTGTCCAGCCTGGCCGCTCAACTGGCCACCCGCCACGGCGAATCGATGGAGCCTATCCTGCCCATCTACCCCCCGGAAGTCTGGGGTTGCGGCTGTACCTACGAAGCCAGTTCGTCCTTTCGCGACGCCGAACACGGCACGCGCGAGGGCATGTACGCCCACGTGTATCGCGAGCCCCGGCCTGAGATCTTCTTCAAAGGCACCGCGCGCGTTTGTGTCGGCAGCGGCAAAAGCATCGGCATCCGTCCCGATTCGCAATTCACCGCCGCCGAACCGGAACTCGCAGTCGTGCTCGGTAGCAAGGGCCGCGTGGTCGGCTACACCCTGGCCAACGATGTCTCGGCCTGGGATATCGAACGCGAAAACGCGCTCTACCTGCCCCAGTCGAAGGTCTACGATGCCTGCTGCGCTCTCGGTCCGGTGATCATCCCGGCGGAGCAGTTTCCCGACCCGTATTCGCTCGATATGACCTGCGTCATCATGCGCGAGGGTAAGGAACTCTTCTCCGGCAGCATCAACACCAGCAAGCTCCATCGCCGCATCGAAACGCTCATCGAGTATCTGATGCGCGCCAATCGCGTCCCCGCGGGCAGCGTTGTGCTTACCGGCACCGGCATCATCGTGACCCGCGAATGTGCGCTGGCTCCCGGCGATGTTGTGACCATCACGGTTCCGGAAATCGGTGCCCTGACGAACACCGTCGCCATGGTCTAAAGCATGGCGGATGTCGAACGGCTGAAGCAACTGGCCGCGGGTCTGTATGTGCCGCAGATCCGCCGGCATATCTTCCTGTGCTGCGACCAGACCAAACCCAAGTGCTGCTCCAAAGAAGCCGGCCTGGAAGCCTGGGATTATCTGAAGCGCCGCCTCGCCGAGCTCGGCGTGTTGGACCACGTATACCGCACCAAGGCTAACTGCCTCCGCATCTGCGAACAGGGCCCCATCGCGGTCGTCTATCCCGAAGGGGTCTGGTACCACTCGGCGACTCCCGAGGTCCTCGAGCGCATCATCCAGGAGCACCTCATCGGCGGCCGCCCCGTCGAAGAGTTCGTCTTCGTGGGGGATATACGGTGATAGGCTACGCTTTCACTTAATTCGAACCGTGCTACTCCAGCGAATCCAGCAGCTCCGGATTCTTAGCGAAGCGCTTCAGTACGCGCACGATATCCGCCGTGCGGAAACCGGCCCGCACCAGGCGACGGTACGCCGCCGCCAGATCCTTGTCCTCCTGGAATAGCGACTCGCGCTCCGCGTTGCGGTACTTGCGGCGGATCCAGTCTTCGATCATCGCCGTTTCGTCCACGTCCTGGTACACGGATTCCACCGTCTTCTCGGCCAGCGTGGGCGCCACCCGCCGTTGCCGCAAATCCTGAATCACTCGTGTCTTTCCGAACTTCTCGTTGTTCAGCCTGGAGTTGGCGAAGCTTTCCGCGAATCGCTTGTCGTTGAGATACCCGTAGTCCTTCAGCCGGCCCATCACGCCGTCCACGTCTTCTTCCTTCTCCGCGCGCCGATGGAGTTTTACGCGCAATTCCCCCGACGAGTAGGCCCGCATACCCAGCACCTTCAGTGCGTAGTTCCACAGAGCCTCGGCGTCTAAGGGGCGCTTCTTATTGTTTGGCTCCATAATTCAGAATCTCATGCGGAGTATACTGAAATTGACTAAGGGTGATGGCTTTCTCGCTGATTGAAAGTCGCATAGCAAATTACTGTAGAGGAGAATCTCTCATGGACAAGAACGGACTTTCCGCCTTCCTGCTAGGGTTGGGCGTCGGCGTCGGAATCGGCATGTTGTTCGCGCCGAAATCCGGGCAGGAAACCCGCGAAATCATAAAAAATAAAGCCGGAGAAGGCACTGATTATCTGAAGCAGCGCTCAGGCGATCTCAAGCAAACGGCCAACGAATGGGTCGATAAGGGCCGCGAAACTCTGAATCGTCAGAAAGACAATCTGGCCGACGCCATGGAAGCCGGCAAACGCGCTTATCGCGACACCGTCACCGACACGCCCTCGGAAGGCGCCGTTTAAACTTCAACTGGAAACG
>Ga0207695_10006739_pt1 | contig 14813 bp, 12 predicted proteins | sample KBSC54metaG_FD_184354 | JGI IMG/M metagenome (GOLD analysis project Ga0207695, IMG submission 184354) | Corn rhizosphere microbial communities from Kellogg Biological Station, Michigan, USA - KBS C5-4 metaG (SPAdes) (version 2) | ecosystem: Host-associated > Plants > Roots > Rhizosphere > Soil... | reverse complement strand
TCTGCTCCCCGACCCATTGGCGCGTCACGCCGGAATCGATGTTCTCCAACCAGCGATAGGGATCGCTCACCTCGGTATCGGAGTAGCGGTCGGACACCTGTACGCGCGCCGTGACTGGATAGACCAGCGCAGGAGACTGCGCCGCCGTGCCGGCGACGATCTTGGCCGGCGAGTCCGGCAGAGAGCGGTTTTGCATGATGTGTGGGGGCGGAGCGCAGGCGACGAGCAGGCAGGCCACAGCGATCAGCTGTGCCCCATGCGAGCGGAGTTTTTTCACCGGGGCTAGTGTATCAAAGCGCGGCTCTCCATCACCGTCGGCTCGCTGCGCGCACTCTCTCTGGCTCAAGCGCTTCTCTGGTAACGACGCTGCAGCACACTCGCGATCAGCTCTGGAGGAATGGCGCGCGTGAGCGCTAACAGGGCCAGGTACGTCGTGCCTCCGAGAAGTAGCGCCAGCGGCCAGTCGAGCCTGTTGCATGCGCGGATCACGGCGAGTGCGATCAGTCCCGCGCCAATGGCTTTCAGCAGGTTGACCGGTGAAGGCAGTGCCATGCCCGCGCGCCGCAGACCTCGAAGCATCCCCAGCAGCGAGCAGCCTTCCGCAACGACCGTGCCTGCCGCTGCTCCCAGCAGCGAGAACCTGGGAATGAGCGTGAAGTAGGCAAGAAAGCCCAGTACGCAGGCTGCGGCATCCGCCTCGAGAATCAACCGCGGACGCTCGTAGGCGACCAGGGCAAAGCGCAGGACATGGGAGAGTGCCGACAGTCCGATCGCAAACGAGATGACGACGAGCGCGGGAGCTCCGGCGGAAAAATCAGGTCCGGCAATCAGACTCAATATCCGCGGCGCGAACGGGCTCAAGGCCAACACGGCACCGACTCCGTAAATGGCCGCGGTGTCGACCGTGTGTCCGAGCACGCGCGTAAAGCTTGCGCGATCGGTAGCAAAAGCCGACGTCAGCGACGGCATCATCAACCCACCGAACATGAAAGCCAGCGAGGCCGCCAGCTCGAAGATTTTCGTGGTGACTCCATACAAACCCACGGCGGAGGCCGGCTGGAACAGCGACAGGATCAATGAATCCCCGCGCAGAATCGCCATGGTGAGAATCTGCGAGCCGGCGATCGGCAGACCCAGGAGCAGAAACCCTCGCCAGGGGCCGATGTCCCAATGAAGCCGGAACGGCACCAGACGGCGGGCCAGTCGCCAGGAGATTGCCAGCGCGACCAGACTCCCGCAGAGCGTCGCGCCAAGCATCGCGAGCGTGCCGCGGTGCGCCACTGCGAGGCACCAGACACACGCCAACGTCACCAAGGCGCCTCCACCTTCCGCGATGGCGTTGCGCCCTTGTCTCAACACACTCTGAAACACCGCGACCAGCAGCTCGCTCGCCTGCAGACAGGTGTACACGGCCGCGCCAATGAGCACACCCCACTTTACAATCCGGTCATAGGGGAATGCCCACACAATGGCGCACGCCAGCAACAGAACGCTGATCGAGCTCGTGAGGCGCAATGGAACCGCCGTGCCGGCAACGCGCGCGGCATCCGCACCAGGGCGCGACATCTCCCGCAGAGTCACCATGTAAATGCCGCAATCCGCCAGGACGCTCGCGAACGCGGCATAGGTCAGCACGGTGCGGTAATACCCGAAATCCTGGGGTCCGAGGTGGCGCGTCAGCACCATGATGGTCGCCAGGCCGGCCAGGGCCGCGACCGCCTTGCCGGATACGACTGCGGCGAGATTCGACAATAAATCCCGCAACCGGCTCATGGAGCGCCCCCGTTGCCGGGCACGGAACTTGCGGCCTCACCGCATATGGCTTTGCGGCACTGAATTCGAAGAATCATCGCCAAGGCTGTCGCCACGCGCAGCAGCATCTGGGTCTGACATTACCGGAAAACGCGCACATGAAAGTCGGGATTCTCGCAGGTGGCTTGGGCTCGCGTCTCTCGGAGGAGACGGTCGTGAAGCCCAAACCGATGGTGGAGATCGGCGGCCGCCCGATCCTCTGGCACATCATGATGCACTACTCCACCTACGGCTTTAAGGAATTCGCCGTCGCCCTGGGCTACAAGGGCGAGTACATCAAGCGCTACATGGCCGACTACTGCGCGCTCGCTCCGGATCTGCGCATCTCACTGGCGACCGGAACGGTCAAACCGCATGGGAACGGCCGCCGCAACGGCGCGCCCGCGGGCCAGCCCAGCGAGGACTGGGTGGTGGATCTCATCGACACCGGACAGCCCACCAACACCGGCGGGCGCATCAAACGCCTGCGCCCCTATCTGGGCGAATCGACCTTCATGCTGACGTGGGGCGACGGTGTCTCGAACATCAACCTGCACGAGCTGCTGGCGTTCCATCACAACCACGGTCGCCTCGCGACCGTCACTGCGGTGCGCCCACCCGCGCGCTTCGGACGGCTCGAGCTCGATGGCAGCCGGGTGGCGCGCTTCGATGAGAAGCCGTTGGCCGGCGAGGCCTGGATCAACGGCGCGTTCTTCGTGCTGGAGCCGGGAATCTTCGATTACATCGAGGGAGATGCGACGCAGTTCGAGCGTGAGCCGCTGGAGAGACTGGCGCGCGACGGCCAGTTGATGGCTTATCAACACAGCGGCTTCTGGCAATGCATGGACACCGTGCGCGACAAAGTGCGACTGGAAACCCTGTGGGAGAGCGGCGACGCCCCGTGGAAAATCTGGAGATGACATGCGAATTCTGTTGACCGGTCACGACGGCTACATCGGCCACGTCCTCGCGCCGATGCTGCTGGAGCGCGGGCACGAGGTCACGGGCCTCGACAGCTTTTTGTACGACGGGTGCGGCTTCTCCGACGGCCAGCCGCTCACGCTTCCCGTGATTCGCAAGGACATCCGCAACGTGCAGCTCGAGGAGCTGCGCGGCTTCGACGCCGTGGCGCATCTGGCCGGGATTTCCAACGACCCCCTGGGGGACCTGGCGCCTGAAACCACGTATTCCATCAATCACGAAGCCTCGGTGCGCCTGGCGAAGCTCGCCAAGCAGGCCGGCGTGTCGAGGTTCGTATTCTCCTCCTCCTGCAGCAACTACGGCGCCGCCGGCAACGACTACCTCACGGAAAAGGCGTCTTTCAATCCCGTCACTCCGTACGCGGAGAGCAAGGTGTGGGTCGAACGCGATGTGGCCCCCCTGGCGGATGAGACTTTCTCGCCGACGTTTCTGCGCAGCTCGACCGCCTACGGAGCCTCCACGCGCCTGCGTGGGGACCTGGTCGTCAACAATCTGGTCGGCTACGCGTTGACCACCGGACAGGTGCTCATCAAGAGCGACGGCATGCCGTGGCGGCCGCTGGTGCACATCGAGGATATCTCGCGTGCGTTCGTCTCGGTTCTCGAGGCGCCCCGGGAGCTGGTGCACAACGAGTCCTTCAACGTCGGCATGACCTCGGAAAACTACCGCGTACGTGAAGTCGCGCAGATGGTGGCCGAAGCGGTCCCCTCCTCCAAAGTGACCTACGCGGGCGACGCGAGCCCGGACATGCGCAACTACCGCGTCAACTGCGACAAGATCGCTCAGCGCCTGCCCACCTACCAGCCGCAATGGACGGTCCGCAAAGGCATCGAGGAAGTCGCCGCCGCCTTCAGCGGGCACGGCACTTCCGCCGAGGAATTCCTCAGCTCGCAGTTCATCCGCCTCAAACGCATCCGCGAGCTGCAGGATGCGGGTTCGCTGGACCAGTCTCTGCGCTGGCGGAATGCCGCCGCCGCACGCGGCGGCAACCAGGCACAACCGCGGACCGCTGCATGAGCACACCCCAGGCGGCGCAGCCGCACGCCGGGATCAGGGACACCACCACGACGCACGCCGGCGTCGGGGTCACCTCCGATGTCAGTGACGCATCCCACGCCGGGCTCGGATCCGCTCCCGCTCGCTCGGTCGATCCGGACCCTGCGGCGGACACAGCGCGCTGTCGCTCGTGTGGCGGCCGGGATCTGACCGTGTTTCTCTCTTTGGGTGACTTGCCGGCCTCGGACGCGTTTCTCGCGCCTGAGCAATTGCACGAGCAGGAGCCGCGCTATCCCCTCGACGTCGCGTTCTGCGCCGACTGCGCTCTCGTGCAGATACTCCACACCGTCCCCCCCGAAACACTGTTCGGGGCCGACTACCCTTACTTCTCCTCGGTCACTGACATGCTGCTGCGGCACTCCGCGATCAATGTCCGCCAGCGGATCGAGGAGCAGCGCCTCGGGCCGGGGAGCCTGGTCATCGAGCTCGCGAGCAACGACGGTTACCTGCTGCAGTACTATCGGGAACGCGGCATACCCGTGCTTGGCATCGATCCCGCGCCGGGCCCGGTGGCCGTGGCGCGCGGTCGGGGCATCCAGACGCTGCAGGCTTTTTTTGGGTCGCAGCTCGCGACGGAGCTCGCCGCGCAGGGCAAGAGAGCGGACGTCATTCACGCCAACAACGTACTGGCGCACGTCGCCGACACGAACGGCTTCGTTGCGGGCATCGCGACGTTACTGAAGGATGATGGAGTCGCGGTCGTCGAAGCGCCGTATGTACGCGACCTCATCGATCACGGCGAGTTCGATACGATCTATCACGAGCACCTGTGCTACTTCTCGGTCACCGCGCTGCGCAATCTGTTCGAGCGCCACGGCCTGTTTCTGAACCGCGTCGAGCCTCTCGCCATTCACGGCGGATCCCTTCGGCTGTTCGTCGAGAAGCACGCGCGGCCGACTCGCTCGACGCGGGAATACCTGGAGAGCGAGCGCCGGCTGGGACTTGACCGTCTTGCCTACTACACGGGCTTCTCCGTACGCGTGGCCGCCATCCGCTCGGAGCTGACCGCGCTCCTGCAGGACCTGAAGCGTCGCGGCGCCCGCATCGCGGGCTATGGAGCGGCGGCCAAGGGCACCATCATGCTCAACTACGCCGGACTCGGGCCCCCGCTGCTCGACTTCGTCGTCGATCGCAACGTTCACAAACAAGGGCGCTTCATTCCCGGCGTGCGACTGCCGATCGAGCCGCCCGAGCGGCTGCTCGAGGCGCAGCCGGACTACGTGCTGATCCTCCCCTGGAATTTCAAAGAAGAGATCATGACCCAGCAGGACGAATATCGTCGCCGCGGGGGTCGTTTCATCGTTCCGGTGCCACGGCCATCCATCCTATGACACAGAAAAACAGCCTCGAATTGGGCGCCCTGCGCGCCGGCAGCCCCGCGGAGTTCGCTTTCCCGGTGATCCCCGAGCTCTTGACCGGTCAGCCGCTGCCGTGTCCGGCGTGTGGCGGGAGCGACCTGGAGTCCTTCTATCAGCTCAACGACGTCCCGGCTCACAGTTGCCTGATGCTGCCGACGCGCGATGCGGCGCTTGCATTTCCGCGCGGCGACATCGAGCTCGCGTTCTGCCGTGACTGCGGATTCATTTCCAACATCCGCTTCGATGTGAGCCTGAACAAGTATTCGCCGGCTTACGAGGAGACCCAGGCGTTCTCGCCGCGGTTCATGCGTTTCGTGAACGACGTGTGCGACGACCAGATCGCCAAGTACGGCATCGGCCCCGGGGTCTCGGTTCTGGAGATCGGCTGCGGCAAGGGAGAGTTCCTCGTCGCCCTGTGCGAACGCTCCGGGTGCAACGGTATCGGGCTCGACCCCGGCTATCGACCGGAACGCACCCAGAGCACGGCAAGCTCCCGCATCCGCTTCCTGCGCGACTTCTACGGGCCACGCTACTCCCACCTGCAGGCGGACTACGTTTGCTGCCGCCACACCCTCGAGCACATCGGCCCGGTACGCGAGTTCGTCGCTCTGGTGCGCCAGACGATCGGCGATCGACGCCACGTCAACGTATTCTTCGAGCTGCCGGACATGGAAAGAGTGCTGGAGCACGGCGTGTTCTGGGACATCTATTACGAGCACTGCACCTATTTCACGCGCGGTTCGCTGGCCCGCCTGTTCCGTGAGACCGGCTTCGACGTGCTGGAGCTGTACAAGGCCTATGGAGGGCAGTATCTGATGCTCGAAGCGCGGCCCGCGTCCGGCCCGACGGCGGCTCGCCTGCCGCAGGAGAATGACCTCGAGCGCACCGCGCGCCTGGTGGATGACTTCCAGGCGCAAGTGGCGGCGCAATTGCAGCAGCTGCAGGACATCGTCTCCAGCGCCCGCAGCGCGGGCAAGACGCTCGCGATCTGGGGCTCGGGCTCGAAGTGCGTCTCGCTGATCGGCTCACTGCGCATGGGCGAGGAGTTGACCGCGATCGTGGACATCAACCCCCACAAGCACGGCAAGTTTCTCGCGGGCTCCGGCCGGGAGATCCTCAGTCCGGACTCGCTGCGGAGCCTGCGGCCCGACATCGTGCTGCTGATGAACTCGATCTACACGGAAGAAGTGCGCAACGACCTCAGCTCACGAGGCCTGCGCCCGAGGCTCGTCCCGCTCTAGTGTGAAGTCCAGGGCGCGAGCCGCCCGCGCACCCGCGCAGCGCGGCGCCGCAGCCGCATCAGCCGGCCTGCGCCGATCAGATGCGCTCCGGGCTGCCCAGGCCCTTGTGCCGCATCAACACCTGCTCATAGAGCCCCTGCAGGCTCTCTGCGGACTGCTCCCAGCTGTAGGTTCTCTCGACGTCCACGCGCGCACTGTCGCCGAGCTGCCGTGCCAGCTCGGGATCGTCGGCCAGGCGCAGCAGAGCGTTCGCGAAGGCATCCGCGTCGCCGTTGGGAACGATCAATCCGGTGCGCTCATGCTCGATCACTTTTGCCGAGCCCTCGCTGGAGACGATGGCTTTGCCGGCGGCCATGTAGTTCAGCAGCTTCTGCGGAATGCCGGGGCAGGCGGTGCGCGGCAGCACCGCGATGTTGGAAGCGGCCAGGCGTCCCGGCAGCTCGTCGAAGCCGTCTTCGATCACTTCGATCGACTCGCGGATTCCCAGCCGCCTGGCCTGCGCCTCGTAAGGCTCGAATGAGGAGCTGACCGAGAAGCACAGTCTCAGGTCCTTGCGCACGCGCCGCGCGCGCGCAAAAGCGTCCAGCAACAGGTCGATGTCCTGGTACGGAGCAAGGGTGCCGGAGTAGATCAGCCGCACCGCGCCGTCCGGCGATGCGGGGGCCTCGCAAACGCGGAAGTTGTTGGCTTCCACGCCGTTCATGACGACAGTAATGCGGTCTGCCGACAGGCCGTGGCGCTCGATGAGGCTGTCGCGGATATCGGGGGTAACGGCGACGATGTGGTCGGCGGCTCTCGGGAGCCAGCCGTCCAGGCAGCCGCCCGCCCGCCCGGCAAGCCAGCGCGACAGCTGTGGGCCATAGGAAGGCAGCTCCAGCCTGAGCATGGTGTGCGCGTCGTACACGAGGGGGATGCGGTGGCGCACCCGTGCCGGCAGGGAAACCAACAGGCCCTCGAAATGATGCGCGTGGATGAGGTCGAAACCGCCCCGCCCCACCACCTGCCAGACCTTCAGGGCGAGCGGCGGATCGTAGAGAAAGAGCTTGCGCGCGCTCGGTCCGGCGGGCATCCGGCGGTAGCGCGGCCGGTGGAAGATCCGATGCACGGGAAAATCCATCGGATGCTCGCCATCGTCGGCGACGTGGTAGGTGATGAGCTCGACCTGATGTCCGCTGGCGCAAAGCGCCTCGGCGAGACGCTCGACACGCAGCGGCGTGCCGCGCCGCGCCGGCACCGGACATGCGGCGACCATCGCAATGCGCAATGACGTAGGTGAGCGCCTGTGGCGCTGCGGTGGGAATGCCGCGACAGCTTGGTGCATGTTCACTGCTTCGTCAGCGCCGACGGGCGGCTATCAAATGACCCGGTGCGGCTCCGAACAAGCGGGTCTTGATGCGCTCGGCTACGCCCGGCACGCCGGGAGCGACGATCGCGACGACGTCCACGGCGGCCCGCGCGATGTTCCAGTTGACCATCCACCAGCGTGCCAGCACGGCATAGCATCGCATCCGCTCTCTCGATCCCAACTCCGCCGTGCGCACCATCTTCAGATACTCGATGTAGAGCCTCCACGTAGGGAAAATGACCCGGCCGCGCGTGCACGTGTCGTGCCACGACGCCCGATCGGCTGCGCGCAGCTGCGAGCGCGTGTAGCGGCTCTCGTGCTCGCGCATCTGCACCAGCGGCTCCGGAATCTGGATCATCCTGCCGCGCAGCGACATCTGTGCCAGCAAAGCGCGGTCCGCGCCATGGAAGCGGCCGTGCAGCAGAGAGCCTGCCAGCGCAGACCGGCGGAACATGCCGAAGAAATCGACGCACGAGTGCGAGGGCAAGGTGACGTGGGCCAGGCGCTGCGAGGGCGATGCGACGTCGGCCTTGCCGAGCTGAGTGTCGTACAGCCCCAGCGGCGCCCCCTTGCTGTCGATGTAGGAAACCACCGAGTTGCACATCACCGCATCCGGACGCCCCTCCAGAGCACCGGTCGCCTTCTCTGCAAAGCTCGGGGTGATCAGGTCATCGTGCGCGAGCCATTTGAAGAAGCGCCCGCGGGCGTGAGCGAAGACGAGGTTGTAGTTAGGGGCCGCGCCGAGATTGGCGGGGTTGCGGAAATAGCGCACGCGCCCGTCCTGCAGAGCGTAGTCCCGGCAGATCTCGGCGGTGCGGTCCGTCGAAGCGTTGTCGCTGATCACCAGTTCGAGGTCGCCGCGTGTCTGCGCGAGCACCGAGCGGATGGCCTCCTCCAGATACCGCTCGCCGTTGTAGACGGGGATACCGATCGTCACCGCCGGGGCCGCACCGGCAGTGTCTGGGAGCTGATTCATATCGTCCTCGCTCGCAGCCTGACCTCAAAGGGGCAGAACCTCGCCGCGATATAAACGCTGACGTCCAGGGTCGCGTTCCGTGTCGGCAGCGACAACGCTCGGGCCGTCCCGAGTGAGCGTAACTGATTGAATCTAAAAGGGTAGTGGCGGTCTACCGAAATTTGATCTTGCCGCCCCCGGGACCCGGTCCCACGGAGGCACCCACCTCCGGAACCACGATCCGCGAGGCCGACTCGCGCCGCATCTCGCGCGCTTCCTCGATGGCCTGCTCGAGCGCAGCCTTGACGCCTTCGGGGAACTGCTGCAAGGCCTCTTCGAGGGTGCCTGCCTCCAGCTCGAACACCAGCGGGAGCACACCCGCGGGGGTGAGCAGCTGTGTCTGGCCGGAAAACAGCACCGGGCGCGACGGATCCGTCGCACCCTCGAGGGTGACCGGCGTCAATCGCCGCAGGGTCCCCGCTCGACGATCGGTGAACGTCTCTTCTTTGTACAACCCGGCCGGGTCCAGTTTGACTTCCGGGAGGTCGTTCTGCGCTGCCATGTCCGTCCATTCGATTGATGCGAAAGCCGCGCCCATTCTACACAGCCGTCCCTGAAGCTTCGCAAGATTGGTGCCGCTTGCTGCCGAGCGGCGCGGTAGCCGAAGGCTGGGTCATTGCCTCATTCAGGGGCAACCTTCCTGGGATTCCGCCTGCCGGGCCGTGCCTCCCGGTCCGGTTTCCTCAAGGGGCGGTGGCAGGCGCGCCAGCGCCTCGACGAAGGGCCGATCGGCTTCGAGGATATCCTCAGCCGCGAGATCCTCCGGAGGCACCCACTTGAGCCGCTGGCCATCCAGGGAGGCCGGTGAGCCGGTGTAGCTGACTACGACCCACAACGAGAGCTCCACCAGCCGATCCTCATAAGCATGGGAGAGCCTCATGAGCGCTCGAGCCGAGCCTACGACGATGCCGAGCTCTTCCCGCAGCTCCCGCGAGAGCGCCTCGGCCTCAGACTCGCCCGTTGCGATCTTTCCGCCGGGAAACTCCCAGCGTCCGGCCATGTGCTTGCCTGGGGGACGCTCCGCGATGAGCACACGTCCGGTGCCATCGTAGAGCGCCGCGGCGACGACTCGAATGGTCGGCTTCGCCGAGGTTGTCACAGAGTGTTAAAGGCGCGCTGCGCGGCGGTCGCGCAACACGCGCGCTCAAGCGACCAGGTCATTCCCGCTCGATAGCGAGCCGTGGCAATTCTTGTACTTCTTACCGGACCCGCACGGACACGGCTCGTTGCGCCCGACCTTCCGCTCGGAGCGCACGAACGTTCCCTGCACCTCCGGCTGCGGTGGCGGCGGCGGACGAGCACCCGGACCGCGCACAACCTGCGGCTGCCCCGGCTCAGGTGGCGGTTGCTGCGCTTCCCCGGATAGCAGCGAAGGAAGCTCGGAGTGCTGCGCCTGAAACGCACGCATCGCGCGCTGCTGCTGCTCCAGTCTTTGCGCTTCCTCGCGATCGATCTCTTCCTGAGTGCGCACTTCGAGCTTGGTGAGAATGGAGACCGTCTCGAATTTGACTCGATCGAGCATCGCGGCGAACAGCTCGAACGCCTCACGCTTGTACTCGAAGCGGTAGTCCTTCTGTGCGTAACCACGCAGGTGAATGCCCTGGCGCAGGTAATCCATGGCCGCCAGGTGCTCGCGCCAGTGCTGATCGAGCATTCGCAGCATCACGTCTTTCTCGACGTGCCGCATGATCGGTTCGCCCAGCCGCGCGACCTTCGCATCGTACGTCGCGATGACCTCGCGGCCGAGACGCTCTCGAAAGGCCGGCTCTTCCATCTCCGGCTCGGCGTCGAGCCAGGCTTTGGGGTCGACGCGCGCGTTGAAGTCCTTCAACACGGCCTCGGACAGGCCAGCCATGTCCCAGTCCCCCGGGGCGGCGTGCTTGGGCATGTACTGATCCATCAGGGTGCCGACCGATTCCTCGAGGATGCCGCGAATCGCAGCGGACAGATCCTCGGTGCCCATGATCTCGGTGCGCTGCTGATAGACCACCTTGCGCTGGTCGTTGGCGACATCGTCGAACAGCAGCAACTGCTTGCGGATGTCGAAGTTGTGCGACTCGACCTTGCGCTGCGCCTTCTCGATCTGGCGCGTCAGCATGCCGCTCTCGATGACCTCGCCTTCGCGCATGCCCGCCATCTGCAGCAGGCGCTTGGTACGCATCGGGTCGCCGAAGATGCGCATCAGGTTGTCTTCCATCGACAGATAGAAGCGGCTGGAGCCCGGATCGCCCTGGCGCCCGGAACGGCCGCGCAGCTGATTGTCGATACGGCGCGACTCGTGCCGCTCGGTGCCGACGATGTGCAGCCCACCCGCCGCCAGCACCTTGGCATGGCGCTCTTCCCAGGCGGCGCGGGCCTGCTCCGCCGTCGCCGCGTCGACCTCCCCGAGACTGGCCAGCTCCGCCTGCAGATTGCCGCCGAGCACGATGTCGGTGCCGCGGCCCGCCATGTTGGTGGCGATGGTCACGGCGCCGGGCTTGCCGGCCTGCGCGATGATCAGCGCTTCACGCTCGTGCTGCTTGGCGTTCAGCACCTGGTGCGGGATGGTCTCCTGTTGCAGCAGGCTCGCCAGGAACTCCGAGGTCTCGATCGAGGTCGTGCCGACCAATACCGGCTGCTCCCGCGCCACGCAATCGCGGATGTCCTCGATGATCGCCTTGAACTTGTCCTTCTGCGTCAGATAGACGAAGTCCGGGTTGTCCTTGCGGATCATCGGGCGGTGCGTGGGCACCACGACGACCTCCAAACCGTAGATCTGCAGGAACTCCGGGGCTTCCGTGTCGGCCGTGCCGGTCATGCCGGCGAGCTTCTTGTACAGGCGGAAGTAGTTCTGGAAAGTGATCGAGGCGACCGTCTGATTCTCTTCGCGAATGCGGACGCCTTCCTTCGCCTCCACCGCCTGGTGCAGGCCGTCCGACCAGCGCCGGCCCTGCATGGTCCGGCCGGTGAACTCATCGACGATGATGACTTCGCCGCCGCGCACGATGTACTCCACGTCGCGCTTGTAGAGAGCGTGCGCGCGCAATGCGGCGTTCAGGTGATGCATGAGACGGATGTTGGCCGCGTCGTACAGGCTCTCGCCCTGGCGCAGCAGGCCCGACTCGAGCATCAGCCTCTCGACGCTCTCGTGGCCTTCCTCCGTGATGTGCACCTGCTTGGTCTTCTCCTCCACGGAGAAGTCTCCGGGGCCGTTCTCCTCCTTCTGCCGTGTCAGCCGCGGGACGAGCTGATTGATGCGCAGATACAGCTCGGTGCTCTCTTCCGCGGGTCCGGAAATGATGAGCGGCGTGCGCGCTTCATCGATCAGGATCGAGTCGACCTCGTCGACCACCGCATAGGCCAGGCCGCGCTGCACGCGGTCCTCGAGGCGGAAGGCCAGGTTGTCGCGCAGGTAGTCGAAACCGAACTCGTTGTTGGTGCCGTAGGTGATGTCGCAGCCGTAGGCTTCGCGCTTCTCCTGCTGATCCTGGGAGTTCTTGATCACCCCGACCGTCAGGCCCAGAAAGCGGTAGACGGGCGCCATCCAGTCCGCGTCACGCTGCGCCAGGTACTCGTTGACGGTGACGATGTGCACGCCCTCGGCGGGCAGTGCGTTCAGATACGCCGGCAGGGTGGCCATGAGGGTCTTGCCCTCGCCGGTGCGCATCTCGGAGATCTTCCCCTGGTGAAGCACCAGGCCGCCGATGAGCTGCACGTCGAAGTGCCGCATCTTCAGCGTCCGCATCGCCGCCTCGCGCACGACCGCGAACGCCTCGGGAACGAGCTCATCGAGCTTCGTCCCTTCCTTCAGGCGGCGCCGGAACTCGTCGGTCTTGGCCCGCAGTGCCTCATCGCTGAGCGCCTTGATCTGCGGCTCGAGCTGGTTGGCGGCGCGGATGGTGCGCCCATAGCCCCGGATCACCCGCTCGTTGCGGCTTCCGAAGACACGCGTGAGAAGTTTCAGCAACGGGACTGTCCTGGGTCAAAAAAAGCGTTGCGCCTCGAGGCCTTAGGGCGCGCCTGGGCGACTTCAGGCGTGGCGGCTGCAAAGGGCGCGTATTGTACGCAATAGACGCCTGGGACGCCCAATTGGTTCGCGGGCAGGGGTTTTCAAGGCGCTCGAGAATTGACCGGCAGAGGAGCCGTGAGGCGGTCTCTCGGGCTGCGGGCAGGCGCCTCCGGCCGTGCCTCGGGCAACCTTACGACCGCGGCCCGGTGGCGAGCTTGGCAGCTATTTGCCGATGAAGCTCCGGGGTCGACCCCTAGGAATCGTCGAACCTCGGCGAGGCGAGGTGGTGAGTGTACGAGGACGCCGGCAAATCGACCTGCCCGCTGCCGAGCCCAACGGAGGGCAGGAAAGGTGGTTACTTTCCGATGAAGCTAAGGGGGTCGACTTGGCGGCCGTTGCGCAGAACTTCGAAGTGGACGTGAGGACCTGTCGAGTGTCCCGTGGACCCCATCAACGCGATCGTCTCGCCGCGCTTCACCGTGTCGCCGACCTTCACCAGGGTGCGCTCGTTGTGGGCGTAGCGCGTGACGTATCCATCCCCGTGATTGATCTCCACGAGGTTACCGTAGCCGGAGCGCTCTCCTGACCAGGTGACCACGCCAGCGGCAACCGCAACGACATCCTCTCCGGCGCTACCGGCGAAATCCACGCCCTTGTGGTAGGCCTCGCGACCCGTGAACGGGTCCTCGCGCTCGCCGAAATACGACGAGATAAAGCCCTGGTTGACGGGCCGGCCCTCGGGGTGAATCTGTTTCTTCAGGTCACGCGCGAGGATTACGTTCTCGAGCGCGGAAAGCTGGGAATCGCGCAGCTCCACCCGTTTGTCCAGACGATCGATCAGGGTCGTGAGATCCGGTATCTGCGCGCTGACCCCTTCTCCGTCCGATTCCGGTCCCCCGGTCGGTGGGTCGCTATCGAAGTCGAACTCCCGGTTGTCGATGTCGGCCATCTCGGTCAGGCGCTTGCCCAGGGCATCCAGGCGGATGACGTGGGCGTTCATCGCCCCCAGGCGCACGGCCATCGCATCGACGCGTTCCTGCAGCTGCTGCTTGAGATCGGCGATCTGCTGCTTCTGGTCCGAGAGGATCTGCCTCCAGTGAGCGGTGTCGCCGCGGGCCAGGCGCGCTCCATCACCCTGCCCCAGACGCATCCCAAGCGTGAACGCCCCGCCGAGCAACCCCAGGGCGAGCGTCGCAACCAGACCCAGCGCGAGCGGATGAGCCAGATTGAGCTGGCGGGCGGCGCCCCGGCGCTTGGAAAAGAAAATGATGTTCATCCGGTGCGCTCCGTATGAGTGCTTGCCTCATTCTCCGACGCAAAAGGCGACTAGGCTGAAAGGCCCGGCCCCTCCTGCTCCGCGGTCGATAGACGAGACCCTCGACCGCTCGTTATCGGGCAGGCACCGCAATGCCGTAAGCATCGGCGGGAATCGCGCAGCGATCGGCGGGAAACGAAGTGTCGCCCACCGGAGCGTCGCCAAAGCGCGCATAGAGCCATGCCCGGGCGTGAAGCGCCCTGTTCTCGTTGAAAAAACTTGCACCTTGCTGGCAACCCCGCTGTCATGGCTCCTCGCTTTAGACCGGTGGTTTTGCGCCCCCGCCTTTCGGCGAGTTTGCCCTTAACACAAATTGCAGCGTTTCGACTATGCCCAAGAAGGGGGCCCGAGACAAGCGCGGCGGCTCTCGAAATTCGCTCCGCCGACCCACGGAAATCCGCACTCAACCGGATTCTGTCAAAGCCCTGCTCGCCCGGGTGTCCCCGGCCCTGACGCGCGTCACAGACCAGGCCGTGCGTCAGGGCGCGTGGCGCTCCTGGCTGGCCGCCCATTTACCAGAAAATCTCGCCGCCCGGGTGTCTGGGATCGTGGAACGGGAGGGCACACTCGTGCTGTTCGCCGAGTCCGCCGCCTGGTCGGCTCGATTGCGCTATGCGATCCAGGAAATCGAGGCGCCGCTGCGGACCGCCCACCCGGATATCACGGAAATAAAGGTGCGGGTGTTGCCGCGCACCTGAGGCGGAGGGTGGGCGCGCTTGAAAG
>Ga0207695_10006733_pt1 | contig 14831 bp, 10 predicted proteins | sample KBSC54metaG_FD_184354 | JGI IMG/M metagenome (GOLD analysis project Ga0207695, IMG submission 184354) | Corn rhizosphere microbial communities from Kellogg Biological Station, Michigan, USA - KBS C5-4 metaG (SPAdes) (version 2) | ecosystem: Host-associated > Plants > Roots > Rhizosphere > Soil... | reverse complement strand
CTGCTCGAGTTCGTCGGCGCGGGCGTCGGTCAGGCCGGTGAGGGCGAGCAGCGATGCGCGGGTGACCTCGGTTTCGAAGCATCCGATGGCGCCGCAATGGCACTGCGTGCCCGAGGAGTTGACGAGCGTGTGGCCCAGCTCGCCCGCGTAGCCGTCCGCGCCGGTGAGGGCGCGGCCGCCGACGATCACGCCGCCGCCGATGCCGCTCGCGCCGCCGTTGAGGTAGACCACGTCCTGGATGTCGCGCCCTGCCCCGAAGGTGCTCTCGGCTCGCACGCCGAGGAACGCGTCATTGGCGGCCGCCACCGGCAGACCGGTGCGGGCCGAGAGGCGTGCGGTGAACGGCTCGTCCACCCATCCCAGGTGCGGGGCGAGCCGCACCAGTCCGTCGTCGGCCCGGACCTGCCCGGGCACGGCGACGCCGATGCCGATGATCCGGTGGCCGGCCATCCGCTCCGCTACGAGCGCGCGGAGCGCGTCCGCCGTCAGTTCCACGGCTCCGTCGGAGTCGATGCCGGGCGGGCTGTTCACTCGCCGGCGCTCGAGCACCCGGCCGCCGAGCGTGATCGCGGCGATCGAGATCGCATCCACCTCGGGGTTCACCGTCAAGGCGACCACGTGCTGAGCCGCGACGACGATGGGGCTCGGCCTGCCCACGCGGGCGTTGGGAGCGGGATCGCGCTCCTCCACGAGACGCAGCGTCTCGAGCTCGCCGACCAGCGCGGCGATCGTCGACCGATTGAGTCCCATCAGCGCCGTCAACTCCGACCGCGAGTGCCCGACCGCCCCGGCGCGATGGACCAGCCGGAGCAGGTTCGAAAGGTTTTCGCGGCGCAGCGACTCATTGCCCAGGCCACGGGCGGCGGAGTCCTGAAGCGTCACAGATGGCAGACTAGGCGATTTTGTTGTTCTTGACCCCAAATGGTCCACCCCCTAAGCTCCCAATCACCCAATCACTTTCGACGCAGCGGTCGAAACTTTCGAAAGGTTCAAAGATGAACAGACACAGCATGAGAGGGTTCGTCGCACTCGGTGCGATCGCGGCCCTTGCGGCGGGGGCTCTCGCCGGATGCAGTTCGGGTACCCCCGCGAGCGGCGGCAAGGTCACCCTGACCTGGTGGCACAACGCGACCGCCGACCCGCTGAAGGGACTCTGGGCGAGCGTCGCCGCGGACTTCCACAAGCTTCACCCGAACGTGACGGTCAAGGTCACGGGATACCAGAACGAAGACCTGCAGCGCACCCTCATTCCCAACGCCCTCCGCTCGGGCAACCCGCCGGACCTCTTCCAGGCCTGGGGCGGCGGCGAGATCGTCGACCAGGTGGCTGCCGGCTACGTGAAGGACATCTCGGCCGACGTCAAGCCCGAGCTGTCGGCCATCGGCCCGACCGTCAGCGGCTGGCAGGTCAACGGCAAGACGTACGGCCTGCCCTTCAGCTACGGCATCGAGGGGTTCTGGTACAACAAGGACCTCTTCAAGCAGGCGGGGATCGACGCGGCGCCCACGACCCTCGACGAGCTCAACACGGACGTCACCAAGCTGAAGAGCGCGGGCATCACGCCGATCGCCGTCGGCGCCGGTGACAAGTGGCCCGCCGCGCACTGGTGGTACAACTTCGCGCTGAAGGACTGCACCCCGGCAACGCTCAAGAAGGCGACCTCGAAGCACGAGTTCAGCGACAAGTGCTTCGTGAAGGCCGGAACCGACCTGCAGAAGTTCCTCGCCACGAAGCCGTTCCAGGACGGATTCCTCGCCACGCCCGCTCAGACCGGCGCCGGCAGCTCGGCGGGTCTGGTCGCGAACGGCAAGGCGGCCATGGAGCTCATGGGGCACTGGGATCCCGGAGTGATGAGCGGCCTGACCGCCGACAAGAAGGTGCCGCCGTTCCTCGGCTGGTTCAACTTCCCCGGCATCCCCGGATCCGCGGGTGACCCGACCGCTGCCCTCGGTGGCGGCGACGGGTTCGCCTGCTCGAAGAAGGCTCCGCCGGAGTGCGTCGAGTTGCTCAAGTACATCGTGAGCGTCGACGTGCAGAAGAAGTTCGGCGCCAGCGGCGCGGGCCTGCCCGTGACGAAGGGCTCCGAGTCGAGCGTCACCGACCCGAACCTGGTCGAGGTGCTCAACGGCAAGAACAAGGCATCGTACGTGCAGCTCTGGCTCGACACCTCGTACGGCGCCAACATCGCCGGTGCCATGAACGACGGCATCGTCAATCTGTTCGCCGGCAAGGGAACGCCTGAGGACATCGTCAAGGCGATGCAGGCAGCGGCGGCGCAATAGCGCATGTCAACCAGCACCATCACGGCCGGGCCCGCGGTTTCCGCGGGCCCGGCCCCCGCTCCCCGCCGTCGTTCGCGCCGGCGTCAGCGCATCGAGATCGCCCTGTTCGCGGGCCCCGCGTTCCTCGTCTATGTGACGTTCGTGCTGCTCCCGGTCGCCCTCGCGGCGGTCTACAGCTTCTTCCGGTGGAACGGGCTCGAAGCCCTCACCGACTTCATCGGGCTCGAGAACTATCGCAGGGCCCTCACCGACCCGGTCTTCATCGGAGCCATCGGTCACAACCTCTTCGTCGTCGGCATGTCGCTGATCATCCAGGGCCCGATCGCCATCGGCGTCGCCCTGCTGCTGAACCGCCGACTGCGCGGGCGCACCTTCTTCCGCGTCATCATCTTCATCCCCTACGTGCTCAGCGAGGTCATCGCGGCCGTGAGCTTCAAGCTGCTGCTCCAGCCGGCCGGCCCGTTCGACGACTTCCTGCACGCCATCGGCCTCGGCGGCTTGAAGCAGCTCTGGCTCGCAGATGGCAACGTCGTGCTCTGGGTCTTGTTCGCCGTCCTCACCTGGAAGTACGTCGGGTTCGCCATCATCCTGTTCCTCGCCGGACTGCAGGGCGTGCCGGCTGACCTCGAGGAGGCCGGCCGCATCGACGGTGCCAGCTGGTGGCAGATCCAGCGGCACATCACGATCCCCCTGCTCGGCCCGACCATCCGGATCTGGGCGTTCCTCTCGATCATCGGATCGCTGCAGCTCTTCGACATGGTGTGGGTGCTGACCGGCGGCGGACCGGCCGGCGCGACCACGACGATGGCGACCTACATGGTGCAGTACGGATTCCAGCGCAACCAGCTCGGCTTCGGCAGCGCGGTCGCGGTGATCCTGTTCATCATCTCGTTGACCTTCGCGCTGCTGTACCAGCGGTTCGTGCTCCGGCGCGACCTCGAGAGTCCGTTGTCGCAGGGGGTGCGCTGATGGCCGGGTTGATCGACTCACGAGCGCTCACCCCTCTCGACGGGGCGGCGCGGGGCCGTCGGCCCCGCCGGATCGACTGGGCCCAACCCGCCGTCTACCTCGTCGGCCTGGTGATCGTCGGCATCACGGTGGTGCCGGTCGCTTACATCTGGATCAACTCCTTCCGCACCACGGCCCAGATCAACGCCGACCCCTCCGGGTGGCCCAGCCCGTGGCTGTGGCAGAACTTCGGAACGGTGCTGACGACCTCGGCGTTCTGGACCCAGGTGCTCAACAGCACGATCACGGCGCTCGGAACGACTCTCGGCGTCGGCATCCTCGGGGTTCTCGCCGCCTTCGTGATCGCCCGCTACGACTTCCGCGGGCGCGACGCGCTCTACTCGCTGTTCACGGCCGGGCTGCTGTTCCCGATCACCGTGGCGATCCTGCCGCTGTACCTGATGCTCCAGGGTCTCGGGCTGGTCAACACGCTGGCTGGGGTGATCATCCCGCAGATCGCGTTCCAGCTGCCGGTGACGATCATCATCCTCGTCCCGTTCCTGCGCGCGATCCCGGTCGAGTTGGAAGACGCGGCGTCGATCGACGGCACCAGTCGATTCGGGTTCTTCTGGCGGATCATGCTGCCGCTGTCCGGTCCGGGTCTCGTCACCGTGGGGGTGCTGGCCTTCGTCGCCAGTTGGAACGCCTACCTGCTGCCGTTGCTGCTGCTCGGCGACCCGTCGATGCAGACCCTCCCCCTCGGCGTGCAGCTCTTCTCGACGCAGTATTCGCAAGACACCGCGCTGGTGCTGGCTTTCACGACGCTGGCCATGCTTCCCGCGATCATCTTCTTCACGATCGCCCAGCGCAACATCGTCGGCGGCCTCACGGGCGCCGTGAAGGGGTAGGCGCACGACGTGGACATCGAAACAACGCCGGACGACGCCGTTCAGACCGTGCCGGTCTGGCGCGACGGCTCGGCGTCCGTCGAGTCCAGGGTCGAGGCGCTCGTCGAGGCGATGACCCTCGACGAGAAGCTGGCTCAACTGATCGGCGTCTGGGTCGGCGCCTCGGCGGATGGCGGCGAGGTCGCGCCGCACCAGAACGAGATGTATGACGACGTCGACCTCGACGCGCTGCTTCCGCGCGGCCTGGGTCAGTTGACGCGCCCCTTCGGCACAGCCCCGGTGGATGCCGCCCTCGGCGCGGTCTCGTTGGCCCGCGCCCAGGAGCGGGTCGCCGCCAGCAACCGCTTCGGCATCCCCGCCCTCGCCCACGAGGAATGCCTCGCCGGCTTCGCCAGCTGGGGCGCCACCGCCTACCCGATCCCGCTGTCGTGGGGCGCCACCTTCGACCCGGCGCTGATCGAGCGGATGGCCGAGCGCATCGGGGCCGACATGCGTGCGGTCGGCGTGCACCAAGGGCTCGCGCCCGTGCTGGACGTCGTGCGCGACGCGCGCTGGGGCCGCGTCGAAGAGACCATCGGCGAGGACCCGTTCCTCGTCGCGACGGTGGGAACGGCCTACGTACGCGGCCTCGAATCGGCAGGAGTGATCGCGACCCTCAAGCATTTCGTCGGCTACTCGGCGTCGAAGGCCGGGCGCAACCTGGCACCGGTCTCGATCGGCCGGCGCGAACTCGCCGATGTGCTGCTTCCGCCGTTCGAGATGGCTGTGCGCGATGGCGGCGCGCGTTCGGTGATGAACTCGTACAACGACATCGACGGCATCCCCTCGGCGGCGGATCCCTCGCTGCTCACCACCCTCCTGCGCGACACCTGGGGGTTCGACGGAACGGTCGTCGCCGACTACTTCGCCGTCGGCTTCCTCAAGTCGCTGCACGGCATCGCCGAGACCTGGGGCGACGCCGCCGCGGCTGCCCTGACCGCCGGCATCGACGTCGAGCTGCCGACCGTCAAGACCTACCTCGAGCTCGCCGGCATGATCGAGCGGGGCGAGGCCGACGAGGCGTACGTCGACCGCGCCCTGCGGCGCGTGTTGAGCCAGAAGATCGGCCTCGGACTGCTCGACGCCTCGTGGTCGCCGATCCCCCCGGCACTCGGCGACGTCACGTTGGGCGAGGCCGTCGACAACCCGGGTGCGCTTCGCGGGACGGTCGAGCTGGACACCGCCGAGAACCGCGAGCTGGCCCGCGACATCGCCGAGCGGGCCATCGTGCTGCTGACCAACGACGGCACGCTGCCCTTGGCGAACCCCGCACGGATCGCCGTGATCGGCCCGAACGCCGGTGACGCCTACGCGGTGCTGGGCTGCTACTCGTTCCCCAGCCACGTGGGCGTGCATCACCCCGAGGTGCCGATCGGCATCGAGCTGCCGACCCTGCTCGATGCGTTGCGCGAGGAGTTCCCCGGCTCGGTGCTCGTCCACGCCGAGGGAACGAGCATCGATGGCGGCGAACTCGACGGCATCGCCGAGGCCGTCACGGCCGCCCGTGATGCCGACGTCGTGGTGCTCGCCCTCGGCGACCGGGCCGGCCTGTTCGGGCGCGGAACGAGCGGTGAGGGATGCGACGCCCCCTCGCTCGACCTCCCCGGCGCCCAGCAGGCCCTCCTCGACGCCGTGCTGGCGAGCGGAACGCCGACCGTGGTCACGCTGCTCTCGGGACGCCCGTACGCTCTCGGTTCGGCGGCGACGGACGCGGCGGCGATCGTGCAGACCTTCTTCCCCGGCGAGGAGGGCACCGGCGCGATCGCCGGGGTCCTGAGCGGCCGGGTCAACCCCAGTGGACGACTGCCGGTCAGCGTGCCCGCGCATCCCGGAGCGCAACCCTCGAGCTACCTCGCCGCCCCCCTGGCGTCCAAGAGCGGCGTGTCGAACATCGATCCCACACCGGCGTTCTGGTTCGGGCACGGGCTCGGCTACGGGTCGTTCGCGTGGGAGGGGCTCATGGCATCCGGATCCGAGCTGACCACGAGCGGCGAGATCACGATCGGGCTGACGGTGCGCAACACGGGCGATCGGTCGGGCGGCGACGTCGTGCAGCTGTACCTGCACGACCCGGTCGCCAGTGTCGTGCGTCCCATCCGCCGACTGATCGCCTACCAGCGCGTCGAACTCGGGGCGGGCGAGTCGGCGACCGTGACGTTCCGGGTGCCGGCCGATCTCCTGTCGTTCACGGGGCGTGACGGCGTACGCATCATCGAGCCGGGGCGTGTGGACTTCGAGGTCGGCCGGTCGGCGGGCGAGATCGTGCTGACCCACTCCGCCGAGGTGACCGGCGCGGTCCGGACGGTGGATCACACGCGTGCGCTCACCGCCGAGGTCGACGTCCGACGCGCCTGAGACGAATCAGGCGACCGCTTCGGCGGCGAGGGGCGGCGGCGCCGTGCTCTCGCGGATCACGAGCGTGGTCGCGAGATCCATGCGCGGGACCGTCTCGAGCGGCGCCTGACTCATCCGGATGACGAGTCGCGATGCCTCCTCGGCCATCCGTCTGAGCGGCTGATGCACGGTGGTGAGCGTCGGGCTGACCCACTTGGCCAACGGGATGTCGTCGTAGCCCACCACCGAGAAGTCGTCCGGCACGCGCAGACCGAGGCTGCGTGCCGCGTCGAGCACCCCGAGCGCCTGCAGGTCGCTGCCGGCGAAGATGGCGGTCGGCCGGTCTGCCGACGACAGCAGCTCGCGCCCGTTGAGGCTGCCGCCCTCGATGTGGAAGTTGCCGTAGCGCACCCAGTCCGGGTTGATCGGCAGACCGGCCGAGGTCATCGCCGAGCGGAAGCCGTCGATGCGGGCGTGCGAGCACATCATGTCCTCCGGTCCGCTGATCGCCGCGATGCGCGTGTGACCGAGTTCGATGAGGTGCCGGGTGGCGATCAGACCGCCCGACCAGTTCGCCGAGCCGACGGAGGGCACATCGGGCGAGGGATCGCCCGCCGGGTCGATGATGACGAACGGGATGGCGCGCGAGCGCAGCCGATCGCGGTACTCGGGCGGCAGGTCCGAGAACACCAGCACGACGCCGACCGGACGCCGTCGCATCACGCTCTCGATCCACTCCGGCCCCGGTGCGTGCCGGGAGCCGCTCTCGGTCAGAACAACGCTCATGCCGTTCTCGGCGGCGACATCCTTGACACCGCGGATGATCTCCATCGCCCACGCGCTCTCGAGCTCGTGGAAGACGACCTCGAGCAACTGGGTGCGGGTCTGCCCCGCGTTGCGGCGCAGGTAGCCGTGCTCCGAGAGCAACGCTTCGACCTTCGACCGCGTGGCGCTCGACACGTCGCTGCGCCCGTTGAGCACCTTCGAGATGGTGGACAACGAGACCCCGGCCCGCTCGGCGACCTCCGAGAGCGTCACGCGAGAGCCGCCCGCTGAGACGGTGGACGGAAGTTCGCGCGAGGCAGGCATAGCGACAACTTTAGCGAAACTATCGGAGCGGCCCGGACACGGAGCGTGCCGATCCGGGGTCGCCGGGAGGCTTGCGGCACGGCCCCGCAGGTAATATGTTGTTTGCATCAACAATCATCGTTGACCTCACCAACGTCGCTGAAAGCAGGACCTCGTGGCCACTCCGACCCCCACCCCCGCCGACAAGTTCTCCTTCGGGCTTTGGACGATCGGCTACAACGGCGCAGACCCGTTCGGCGGGCCGACCCGCGCGCCCATGGACATCGTCCACGTCGTCGAGAAGCTCAAAGAGGTCGGCGCCTACGGCCTGACCTTCCACGACGACGACCTCTTCGCCTTCGGATCGTCGGACGCCGACCGGCAGAAGCAGATCGACCGCCTCAAGGGCGCCCTCGCCGACACCGGCCTGATCATCCCGATGGTCACGACCAACCTGTTCAGCCAGCCCGTCTTCAAAGACGGCGGCTTCACCTCCAACGACCGCGGCGTGCGCCGCTTCGCCCTGCGAAAGGCGCTGCGGCAGCTCGACCTGGGCGCCGAGCTGGGCGCGAAGACCTTCGTGATGTGGGGCGGACGCGAGGGTGCCGAGTACGACTCCGCCAAAGACATCCGCCTCGCGCTGGAGCGCTACCGCGAGGGCATGAACCTGTTCGCGCAGTATGTGACCGACAAGGGCTACGACATCCGGTTCGCGATCGAGCCGAAGCCGAACGAGCCGCGCGGCGACATCCTGCTGCCGACCCTGGGCCACGCGATCGCGTTCATCGAGACGCTCGAGAAGCCCGAGCTGTTCGGCATCAACCCCGAGGTCGGGCACGAGCAGATGGCCGGCCTCAACTTCGCCGCGGGCATCGCGCAGGCGCTGTACCAGGGCAAGCTCTTCCACATCGACCTGAACGGTCAGCGCGGCATCAAGTACGACCAGGACCTGGTCTTCGGTCACGGCGACCTCTACAACGCCTTCGCCCTCGTCGACCTGCTCGAGAACGGCGGACCGAACGGCGGGCCGGCATATGACGGGCCGCGTCACTTCGACTACAAGCCGTCGCGCACCGAGGACGAGACCGGCGTCTGGGATTCTGCCCGCGCCAACATCGCGAACTACCTCATGCTCAAGGAGCGCGCGGCGGCGTTCCGCGCCGATCCCGAGGTGCAGGCGGCCCTGAAGGAGGCGCGCGTCGACGGCCTGGCGACTCCGACCCTGGCCGAGGGCGAGAGCTACGACGACCTCATCGCCGACCGCTCGGCCTTCGAGGAGTTCGACTCGGGCGCCTACTACAACGGCAAGGGCTTCGGCTTCGTGCGGCTGCAGCAGCTGGCGACCGAGCACCTGCTCGGTGCGCGCAACTGAGTTCGCCTAGGGGCGACGCGAAAGCGTCGCCGGCGCTCAGTTGGCGTGAAATCAACTGGGTCATGGCCGAAGCTGGCGCCGACACCAAAAAGGAGGATCCAGAATGACATTGGTGGCCGGCGTCGACTCGTCGACGCAGAGCTGCAAGGTCGTGATCCGTGACGCGACGACCGGCGAGGTCGTGCGCACCGGACGGTCCACGCACCCCGAGGGCACCGAGGTGGCTCCCGACGCCTGGTGGATCGCGCTGCTCGCCGCGGTCTCCGACGCCGGGTGCCTCAACGACGTCGCCGCGATCTCGATCGGCGGCCAGCAGCACGGCATGGTGGTGCTGGATGCCGATGGCCGCGTCATCCGCGACGCCCTGCTCTGGAACGACACCCGCTCAGCCGCCGCGGCCGCCCAGCTGACCGCCGAATTCGGCGCTGTGGAGTTGGCCGACCGCACCGGACTCGTGCCCGTCGCGTCGTTCACCATCACCAAGCTGCGCTGGCTGCGCGACGCCGAGCCCGAGAACGCGGCCCGGGTGGCGGCCGTCGCACTGCCGCACGACTGGCTCACCTGGCGGCTGCGCGGCTACGGGCCCGAGGGCGAGAGCCCGCTCGGGCCCCTGCTCGACGAGCTCACCACCGACCGCTCCGACGCGAGCGGCACCGGGTACTGGTCGCCGAGCACGGGCGAATACGACCGCGAGCTGCTCATCGCCGCCCTCGGCCACGACGCGGTGCTGCCGCGAGTGCTGGCTGCGCACGAATCCCCGGGGGTGTCGGCCGAGCACGTCGGCATCCCCGTGGGCTTGCTGGTCGGCCCGGGCGCCGGCGACAACGCCGCTGCGGCGCTGGGACTCGACGCGCGCAGCGGCGATGTTGTGGTGTCCATCGGCACCAGCGGCACCGTCTTCGCCGTCACCGATGCACGCACCGTCGACCCGAGCGGCTCGGTCGCGGGATTCGCGGATGCCGGCGGGGCGTTCCTGCCACTGGTCGCCACCCTGAACGCGGCACGGATCCTCGATGCGATCGCGCGGCTGCTCGCCGTGGATCACGCCGAGCTCGGCCGCCTCGCCCTCGCCGCCGCGCCGGGTGCCGACGGCCTGGTGCTGCAGCCCTACTTCGAGGGCGAGCGCACCCCGAACTTGCCCAACGCAACCGCCACACTGTTCGGCATGACTCTGGCCTCGACGAGCCGTGAGAACCTGGCACGGGCGGCCATCGAGGGCATGCTCTGCGGCCTCGCCGACGGGCTCGACGCCGTCGAGCGGCTCGGCGTGACCGCGTCGCGCGTGCTGATCATCGGCGGAGCCGCGCAGAACCCCGCCGTCGCGGCGATCGCCGCGCAGGTCTTCCCCGTGCCGGTGGAGGTGCCGCAGCCGGGTGAGTATGTGGCGCTCGGTGCGGCGGCGCAGGCCGCGTGGGCGCTGACCGGCGCACGCCCGAACTGGCCGGTGGCGGTGAGCGCGGCGCCCGAGCCCGATACGCGACCCGAGATCCGCGGGCAGTACGGCGCGCACGCCGTGCGCGGCTAGGCGCCCGAGCCCCGCTCGGCAACACCCCCACCCCACGGGACGTTCGGCCCGTGACGCGCGCCTCCCGGGGCGACAGCCTGGGTGCACCGGGCACCCGGCCCGGCTGCTGGGAGGAGCACCACCATGACCCGCACCTACGTCGTCACCGGTTCGGCGAGCGGAATCGGCAAGGCCACCGCCGAATTGCTGACCGAACGCGGAGCCCGCGTGATCGGCGTCGACCTGCACGACGCCGACGTCACGGTCGACCTGTCGTCGCCCTCGGGGCGCACCGAGCTGGTGGCCCGAGTGACCGAGTTGGCAGGCGGGCGCATCGACGCCATCGTCGCCAATGCCGGTCTCGCGACCCCCACGGCGAAGACCGCCGCGATCAACTTCTTCGGCACCGTGGCGACCCTGCAGGGCCTGAGGCCGCTGCTGGCCGGGTCACCGGCGCCGCGGGCGGTGCTGACGGCATCCATGGCGTCGCTCTTCCCGCCGGATGACACCCTGCTCGACGCGCTGCTTCAGGGCGACGAGTCAACCGCGATGACTCGTGCCGCCGAGCTCGAAGCCCTGGGTGGCGACCAGGCCAACATGATTTACGGGACGACGAAGCGGGCGCTGGCCCGGTGGGTGCGCAGGAACGCGGCCACCGCTGACTGGGCGGGGGCCGGCATCCCGCTCAACGCCATCGCACCGGGCGTGGTCGAGACGCCGATGACCGCCGCGTTCACCGGTTCGAAAGAGGCGCGAGAGGCGATCCTGCAGATGGTGCCGATGCCGTTGAACGGGATCTTCGAGCCGCGCGACGCCGCCTACCTGCTGGCCTGGTTGACCAGCGAGGAGAACGCGCACCTGTGCGGTCAGATCGTCTTCATCGACGGCGGCTCGGACGTGGTGATGCGGGGCGACTCGACCTTCTGAGTTCGGCGCGGGTCACGTCACCCGCGCGTCAGCGGCTCGAGCGTCGGGTCGTTGGCGTATGACTCCGCGGCGTTGTCACGCGTGACCAACTGAGGCGTGAGCAGGAAGGTCGGCACCACCTTGGCGCCGTTGTCGTACGAGGTCGGGTCGTTGACATCCACCGGCTTGCCCTTCTGGAGCTCGCCGACCATCTTGATGGCCTCGGCGACCAGCTTGCGAGTGTCCTTGTTGATGGTCGAATACTGGATGCCGGCCATGATCGACTTCACCGACTCGGCCTCCGAATCCTGACCGGTCACGATCGGGTACGGCTTGCCCGCCGTGTTGATCGACTGCAGGATCGCGCGCGCGAGCGTGTCATTCGGCGAGAGCACCCCGTCGAGTTCGGTACTGGTGTAGAACCCCGCGAGCAGGGTGTCCATGCGGCTCTGCGCGTTCTGCGCCAGCCAGCCCTGCGTCGTCACCTGCTTGAAGGCCTTCTGGCCCGAGACCACCCTCAGCGTGCCGTCGTCGATCTTGGGCTGGAGCACCTTCATCGCGCCCTGGAAGAACACGCCCGAGTTGTTGTCGTCGGGCGACCCGGCGAACAGCTCGATGTTGAAGGTCTTCTTGCCCGGGTACTTGGCCTGCATGCCGGTGAGCAGCGCCTGGCCCTGCAACTCGCCCACCCGCTCGTTGTCGTAGGCGACGTAATAGTCGACGTTCGTGGTGTTGAGGATGAGACGGTCGTAGGCGATCACGACCGCCCCGGCCTTCTTGGCATCCCCGACCTGAGTGGAGAGCTGGCTGCCGTCCTTCGCGCAGACGATGATCACCTTCGCGCCGTTGGTGATCATCGCCTCGATCTGGTTCTGCTGCTCTGCCACCGTGTTGGTGGCCGGCGCGTACTGCACGTCGGGCGAGTAGCCCGCCTTGATCAAGCCTTCGGTGAACAGGCCGCCGGCGATGGCGAAGTTCTCGCTGGTCTTGTCGGGCAGGGCGACGCCGATGGTCGCATGGGCCGGGAAGCCGGCCGCTCCTCCTGCCGCCGCCTCCTGCGTGCGGGAGGTGCAGCCGGTCAAGGCGAGGCCCGCGACGACCAGGCCGGTCAGGAGGGATGCCGAGGCGCGCCGGGTCACGAGTCGCTCCCTGCCTGGTCGAGTGAGACGGTGTCGGGCGGGGCGACCTCCGCGGTCGGAGCCAGCGCCCGCCTCTGCAGCCGCGCGATGATCGACGGCCGGCCCCGGCTCTTGCTGTACACGTCGATGCCGACCGCGACCAGCAGCACGAGGCCCTTGATGATCTGCACGCGGTCCGAGCTCACGCCCAGCAGCGACAGCCCGTTGTTGAGTACTGCGATGACCAGCCCGCCGACCACCGAGCCGACGATCGTGCCGATGCCGCCCGACACGGCCGCGCCGCCGATGAAGACCGCGGCGATGGCGTCGAGCTCCCAACCGATGCCGTCGCCGGGCCCGGATGCCGCCGCCCGCGCGACCCACATCTCGCCGGCGAAGGCGGCGATGACCGACATGTTCATCATGACGAAGAAGTTGACCCGGCGGATCCGCACCCCCGAGAGCTCCGCCGCCCGCCAGTTGCCGCCGACCGCGTAGATGTGGCGGCCGATGATGGTGCGGTTCGCGAGGAACGAGTAGCCGAGCACCAGCACGACCAGGATGAGCCCCGCGATGGGGAAGCTGGTTCCGAGGGGGCCCTTGGCGAACAGGTAGGTCGCACCCGCGATCACGGCGATCAGCAGGGCGGCACGCACCACCGCGACCCAGAGCGGGCCGGCATCCGCCCCCGTGCGGCGGCCGCGCCGGCGCAGGAGCACCTCGCGCGCCACCACTCCCCCGATCGCCAGCACTCCGAGGATCACCGTGGAGAGATTGAGCTGCACGCCCCACGCCGGATCGGGCAGGTAGCCGCTGCCGATGAACGCGAAACTGTCGGGCGCCGGCAGGCTCACGCTCGTCGAGTTGCCGACGAACTGGTTCGCCCCGCGGAAGATCAGCATGCCGGCCAAGGTGACGATGAAGGCCGGCACGCCGACGTACGCCACCCAGAAGCCCTGCCAGGCACCGACGACCGCCCCGACCCCCAAGCCGAGCAGCAGGGCGAACGGCCAAGGCCAGTGCCACTGGTTGACCGAGATCGCGACGATGATGCCGGCGAACGCCGCGACCGAGCCCACCGACAGGTCGATGTGCCCCGCGATGATGACAAGCACCATGCCGATCGCCAGGATCAGCACGTAGGCGTTGCCGTTGACCAGATTGAGCAGGTTGATCGGGTCGAGCGTCTTGCCGCCGGTCAGCACCTCGAAGAAGATGACGATCGCGATCAGCGCGCCGAGGATGCCGAACTGGCGGCCGGATCCGCCGACGATCCTGCGGAGGTCGGCGAACCGGAAGGTCTTCGGATCGGGTGCACTCATCGGGTGGTTGCCTTCTGCTCGGCCATGCTCTGGGCCTTGTTCTGGGTGGTCGTGATGCTGCGCATCAGAGTCTCGGGGTCGGCCTGGCTCACCGGCAGGTCGGCGGTGATGCGACCCTCGAAGATCGTGTAGATCCGGTCGCAGATGCCCAGCAGCTCGGGCAGCTCCGACGAGATGAGCAGCACGCCGCTGCCCTGAGCCGCCAGGCGCTGGATGATCCCGTAGATCTCGAACTTGGCGCCGACATCGATGCCGCGCGTCGGCTCGTCGAGGATGAGCAGCTGGGGGTCGGTGAACATCCACTTGGCGAGGACGACCTTCTGCTGGTTGCCGCCCGAGAGCTGCCGAACGCCCTCGTCGACGCTCGGTGCCTTGATGCGCAACCCAGAGCGGTATCCCTCGGCGGCGCTGCGCTCCAGCGCATCATCGACGACGCCGCCACGCGCCACCTTGCGCAGCTTGGCCGAGACGACCGACTCCTTGATGTCATCCAGCAGGTTCAAGCCCAGGGTCGTGCGGTCCTCGCTGACGTAGGCGATGCCGTGCGCGATCGCGTCGGACACGGAGGTGAGCACGACCTCGCGGCCGTCGATGAAGATCTGCCCCGAGACGTAGCTGCCGTACGACCGGCCGAAGACGCTCATCGCGAGCTCGGTTCGGCCGGCACCCATCAGCCCGGCGAGGCCGACGATCTCGCCTCGCCGGATCGAGAAGCTCTCGTTCTTGCAGACCAGCCGTTCGGGCGCCTGCGGATGCCGGACCGTCCAGTCGCGCACCTCGAAGAACACCTCGCCGATCCGCGGGGTGCGATCGGGGAAGCGGCTCTGCAGGCTGCGGCCGACCATGCCGCGGATGATGCGATCCTCATCCACCTCGTGCGCTTTCACGTTGAGCGTCTCGATGGCGTGGCCGTCGCGCAGGATCGTGATCGAGTCGGCGATCTGCTCGATCTCGTTCAGCTTGTGGCTGATGATGATCGAACTCACCCCGCGCTCCTTCAAGCCCAGGATGAGTTCGAGCAGGTGCTGCG
>Ga0207695_10006731_pt1 | contig 14832 bp, 9 predicted proteins | sample KBSC54metaG_FD_184354 | JGI IMG/M metagenome (GOLD analysis project Ga0207695, IMG submission 184354) | Corn rhizosphere microbial communities from Kellogg Biological Station, Michigan, USA - KBS C5-4 metaG (SPAdes) (version 2) | ecosystem: Host-associated > Plants > Roots > Rhizosphere > Soil... | reverse complement strand
TGCGCTCGTACGCGCGCAGCCAACCGTTGAACATGCGCTCGCTCCACTCGTACACCCGGCCGTGGTGCACCTCGTGGGGCGGTTTCAGGAACCGGCTGCAGAGCATCGGCGTGAGCGTCACCGAGACGAAGCCGGACACGATCACCGCGGCGGCAATCGTGATCGCGAACTCGCGGAACAGCCGGCCGATGAGGCCGCCCATGAAAATGAGCGGAATGAACACCGCCGCCAGCGACAGCGTCATCGAGAGAATCGTGAAACCGACCTCCGAGGCGCCTTCGAGCGCCGCCGCGAGCGGCGGTTTGCCCATCTCCTGATGCCTAACGATGTTCTCCAGCATCACGATGGCGTCATCGATCACGAAGCCGACCGCCAGCGTGAGCGCCATGAGCGAGAGGTTGTCGATGCTGAAATTGAGCAGCGCCATGACGGCGAAGGTCCCGACCACCGCCATCGGCAGCGTGAGACTCGGGATCAGCGTCGCGACACCGTTGCGGATGAACAGGAAGATCACGAGGATCACGAGCGCCAGCGCCAGCACGAGCGAGAACTTGACATCGTGCACCGATCGCTCGATCGATACCGAGCGATCGTACCGCACGTTCATCGAAACATCGGATGGAATTTCGTGCTGGATCTCGGCGAGCACGGCTTTGACGGCGGTCGCGACGGCGACGGTGTTCGTGCCCGGCTGCCGCTCCACCGCGAGCACGATCGCGCGTTCATCGTTGTACCAGCTCGCCGCCTTGTCGTTTTGTACGTCGTCCAGCACGTTGCCTAACTCTGCCAGGTGGACCGGCGAGCCGTTGTGGTAGGCGACGACCAGCCGGCGGAACTGTGCGGCGTCGCTGAGCTGTCCGGTGGCCAACACGGTGTAGGTGCGCGCGGGACCGTACAGCACGCCCGTGGGCAGCACCACGTTGTTGGCGCGTATCGCCTGCGACACTTGCTGCATGCTCAGGTTGCGCGCCGCGAGCTGCTGCGGGTCGAGCTCGATGCGCACCGCATACTTCTGCGAGCCGTACACCGAGACCTCGGCCACGCCGTCCACCATCGACAATCGTTGGGCGATCGTGGTCTCGCCGTATTCATCCAGCACCGGCAGCGGCACCACCTTGGACGTGAGCGCGATGAACAGAATGGGCGCGGCCGCGGGATTCTGCTTGCGGTACGACGGCGGGATGATGTTCGACGGAAGATTCGGCAGCGCCTGGGAGATGGCCGCGTTCACGTCCTGCGCGGCCGCGTCGACGTTGCGGTCGAGCGAGAATTGCAGCGTCACCCGCGTCGAGCCCAGCGTGCTGGTCGACGTGATGTTGTCGATGCCGGCGATGGCGGAGAACGACTTCTCGAGTGGCGTCGCCACGGTGGCAGCCATCGTCTCCGGGCTCGCGCCGGAGAGACTCGCACTCACGGAAATCGTGGGATAGTCCACCGTCGGCAAGTCGCTCACGGGCAGTCGCGCGTACGCGACGACGCCGAACACGAGGATCATGACCATGAGCAAGGTCGTCATGACCGGCCGGCGGATGAACAGCCCGGTGAGTCTCATCGCATTGCGCGACCGAGGGCCGCGCTCCTCCGCATCATTGCGACTTCCGTCGGCGCGACGTGCCGCTGGATCTCGAAGCCGTCGAGGCAGGCGACGCCACAGCGGCCGCCGAGCTCAAGATCGAAACCTTGGCGCCGGGCGTCAGGCGCGACTGGCCGTCGGTCACCACGCGCTGGCCTGCCGTTAGGCCGGAGGCGATCACCGTCACGTTGCCGGCCACCCGCTCGACCGAGACGGGGATCTGCCGGGCGACGTCCGCGCTGTCGACCACGTAGACGTAGGTTCCCTGCTGGCCCGTCTGCACGGCCGTTGCCGGCACCGTGAGCGCGTTCTGTTCGGTAAAGAGCCGCAGGGACGTGGACACGAACTCGCCCGCCCACAGCGTCGCCGCCGTATTGTCGAACGTCGCCTTGAGCGTGATCGTGCCGGTCGTCGTGTCGACCGCGTTGTCGATGAAAAACAGGCGGCCGGTGGCCGGTGGAATCGATGGCATCTGCCGCGACGCGATCGTGTCCGACGCGTAAGGCGATGCGCCGTTAGGATCGCCCGGCGGTCCGGTCGTCGACGTGGTGGAGTCGGCCGTCGATTGCGTACTCGGCACCGCGGTCACCGGCAGCGCCGATTGCGCCGCATAGCGCTGGATGAGCGGCAGATCGGTGCCGGGAACCGCGAAGCGAACGAGGATCGGCTTGATCTGATTGATCACCACGAGCGGCGTGCCTTGGGCCGCGTGCACGAGATTGCCTTCGCGCACCAGGAGCGCCCCGGTGCGACCGCTGATCGGTGCGCGCACGGTGGTGTTGCGGAGATTGAAGGCGGCGTTGGCGAGCGTAGCGCGGTCTGCCTTGACCGTTGCGACGGCGGCGGCGGCGGTGGCGCGAATCTGATCGGCCTGCTCGTGCGTGACGTAATCCTGCTTGACTAACGAATCGTACCGCGGCACTTCGCGCTCGGCGTTCGCGGCCGTGGCGCTGTCGCGAGCCAGCGCGGCGAGGGCTTGATCGTATGCCGCCTGGTATGGCCTGGGTTCGATCTGGAACAACGGCTGCCCCTGCTTCACGTCGTCGCCTTCGCGAAAGTCGACGCGCGTGATCACGCCATCGACTTGCGGCGCAACGTTCGCGAGTTGCGTCGGCATGACGAGACCGTTGGCATCAATGTCGTATGGGACGGCCGCGCGGACGACCGGCTTGACCGTGACCGGGATTGCGGCGCGCCGCGGCGCGGCCTTGGTCTTGGAGCACCCGGCGGCGAGCAGCGCCGCCAGGCACGCGGCGGCGGCCGCGCGAGCGATCACCGTGTCACCGACCCTCGCCGGCGGCCTGCCTAACGCGGTGCGGGCGGCGCCCGGAGGGGCCGGCGCGGCAGCGCGTCCATCGCGGTCCTGCGGAGAGGGCCAGCGCATCGTGGATTGGGTTCCGTGGCAAGGTGTTCGGCCCGGGTCTCGTGGTTCTCAAGTAATATGCCGGAGGCTGCCCTTTCGTTGGACGCGAGCCGCGAGCGAGCGCACGGTGCGCCGGGCGGCGGCGAGCGGACTCTGCCCTGCAACCGGCGCTGCTGCCTTTCGCGCGCCCGCATGTGACCGCAATCGCGTCGCGATGCGCGATCGCCCGGGGCCACTGTCGCAGCGGGAATGAGACTTGATGGAATGCCGGGGTTCGACGCCCGAGATGCGGATCACTACCGACGCGGAGGTATTCCATGGCGCGATGTGAAGTGTGCGGCAACGACTACGACATGGCCTTCCAAGTCGTAACCGCCGGCTACACACACACCTTCGACAGTTTCGAGTGCGCCATTCACAAGTTGGCGCCGATGTGCGAGCACTGCGGATGCCGGGTCATCGGACACGGCGTGCAGGCCGGGTCGTCGTTCTATTGCTGCGCGCACTGCGCACGCGAGCATGGGGCAACGGCGGCGGTCGACAACGTCGAGCACGCCATGCACGCCGGTTAGCACTCGCGCGGGACGCGAGCGTCAGTCCACGCGCAGGGCGACCATCGGATCGAGACGCGCCGCGCGACGGGCGGGAATCCAACAGGCGAGGAGCACCATGGCCGTCAGCAGCGCGGCGGCCACGGCGATCGCGCGCGCATCGAAGGCGCCGACACCCTCGAGCTCTGCGCGCACCAGGCGCATCGCGAGTACCGAGGCGGCGAGTCCGGCGCCGGCGCCCCCTGCGCCTAACGCAAGCCCTTCGCCGATCACGAGCCATGCGATCGCCCGCGGCCGGGCGCCGAGTGCGGTGCGCACCGCGAGCTCGCGCCGGCGCTGCAACACGCCCTGCGCCACGACGCCGTACAAGCCGACCGCCGCCAGCACCAGCGCCAGCGAGCCGAACGCTCCGATCCACAGGCTCGCGAGTCGCTGGGGCTCGAGCGTCATCGCGATCACACTCCCCAGTGGCCGCGGTTCTTCGACTCTCGCCGAAGGTGCGATGCCCGCGACGATGCGGCGGATCCACGCCGCGGACACCGGCGCGCCGTCGCGCGTCCGCACGAGCAGCGACAGATTGGTCGGTCGCTCCTGCGTGTATGGGACGTACATCACGAACGGCGGCTCGGCGTCGGCGAGCGAGGCGTGCTTGGTGTCGGCCACCTCGCCGACCACGAGCAGCGGCGGGCGCGGCGCGCCGGAGAGGTTAGGCCACACGAGCAGCTTGCCGATGGGGTTCACACCCGGCCACAGCGCCTCACCGAGGCGGCGGCTCACGATGACGACGTGCGCGGCGTGCTCGTCGTCTGCCGACGTGAACTCTCGACCGCGCAACAGTGGAATGTGCAGCACAGCGAAGAGCGCCGGCGACACGTTGTCGATGTAGGACCTGATCGGAAAATCGAAGTCGTGGCCCGCGAGCTGCTCGCGCGATGGTTCTTCACCCGCGCGAAAGACCGACGCGCGCGTCGACCACTCCTGCGGGGGCGGCGTCGAGGTGAGCGCGGCCTCGGTCACGTTCGCATCCCGGCGCACGTCGGCCAGCACCTGCCGGTAGAACGCGAGCTGCCCTGCACTGTCCAACCGCGCCGTGTGCGGATCGATCCAGGCATACGTCACGCCGTGGCCATCGAAGCCGGGGTCGGCGGTGAGCATGCGCTGCATCGCGTCGAACACGGCGGTGGCCGCGCCTAACAGAACGAGCGAGGCGGCGACCTGGCCCGCAACCAACAGCCGCTGCGCGCGCGAGCGGCGTCGCACGGCTCCCGCCGCGCCATCCTTGAGCACCGCTCCCGGCGATACGCGCATCGCGTGCGACACCGGAGCGAGCGAGACCAGCATGGCGACGCCTAACGCAAGCAGCGCCGCCGCCATCACCACGCGCCAATCCAATGACAGATCGGCATCCGGCATCGCCACGATGGTGTGTACGAACGGCGCACGCCACACGGCAAGGCGCGCGAGCGCCACGCCGAGCATCGCGGCGCCTAGCGCAAGGATGGCGCCCTCGATGGCCAGACGCCCGGCGAGCGACCGGCGCGACGCGCCGAGCGCGAGACGCGTCGCCAGCTCGCGCCGGCGCGCCGCCGCCCGCACGAGCCCGAGATTGGCGACGTTCGCACAGGCGATGAGCAGCACCATCGCGACGGCGGCTGACACCAGACGCGGCAGCCGCGCCACGTCGCTCCGATCGTAGCTCGCCAGGCCCGCGCCCGCGAACACACGAATGCCGCGACCCCGATCTTCGGGATACGTCGCTGCGAGCCGGCTCATGATCAGGGACAGCTCGCGCTGCGCCTCCGCGACCGTGTGTCCGGGCGCCAGCCGCCCAACGGCGCGGAACCAGCCGTCGCCGCGACGGGCGGTGGGGTCGCCCTCGTTAGACACCGGCTGCAGCATCGTCAGCGGGATCCAGAGATCCATCGGATACAGGTTCATCGCACCGATGAATCCTTTCGGCGCGACGCCGATGATCGTGAGCGGATAGCCATACACATCGAGCGTCGAGCCGACCGCCGATACCGCTCCGCCGAATCGCTGCTGCCAGAACCGATAGCTGATCACGACCACCGGCGCGATCGTGCGCGGCACGACATCCGATGGTGCGAGCAGCCGCCCCGCAGCCGCGCGAACGCCGAGCACGGAGAAGAACTCGCCGCTCACGTAGTTCACCATCGCGCGCGTGTCGCCGGCGGCGTCGTGCACCTGCATCGGCGTTCCGTTGTAGGCCGTTAGGCCAGAAAGCGTGTGGGTCTCGCCGCGAATGTCCCGAAAATCGGGATAGCTCATTTCGCCGAGCGCGCCCGATGAGGCCACGACCTCAACCGATACGAGCTGCGCGGGCGCACGCACGGCGGGCAGCGGGCGCAGCAGCGTGCCCTTGAAGATGGTGATCATGGCCGTGGCGCCGCCGATGCCGATGGCCAGCGTCAGAATCGCCGTGCTCGTGTAGACCGGTGAGCGCGCGAGCGAGCGCAGCGCGTGTCGCACAGCGCGAACGGCGTTGGAGATCGATTCGCCGACCCAGGCGTCACGCGTCTCGTCTTTCACGCGCTCGATTCCACCGGTGGCAAGGAGCGCGGCTCGCCGCGCCGCCTCAGGTCCGGCGCCTGCCCGCTGATGCTCGGCCGCGAGCAACTCGATGTAGGCGTGCAGTTCCTCGTCCAGGTCGAGCTCGGCGCGCCGCCGGTGGGCGACGGTTCGCCAGATGTGTCGGACCATCGAGATGGGGCGCATGCGTGTCGCCGTCCCGGTCTATGCGGATTCGAGCGCGGCGCGCATCGCGCCGGCCACCCGTTTCCACTCGTCGGTTTCGGCGGCCAACTGGCGCCGGCCGGCGGGCGTTAGGCGGTAGTACTTGGCGCGGCGGTTGTGCTCGGATGCTCCCCACGAGGCCGCGAGCCATCCGTGCTGCTCGAGGCGATGCAGCGCCGGAAAGAGCGAACCCGGCCGAACGCTGTACGCCCCGCGCGTGATCTGCTCGACGCGCCGAGAGACCGCGAGTCCATGCAGCGGCTCCAGGCTCAGGGCCTTGAGGATGAGCAGGTCGAGGGTTCCCTGTAGCAGCGGCGTCTGCGGCATCTTCACTCGTATAGGGTGTCTACACGAGTATGCCGCCTGCCCTATCGAATGTCAATAGGAGCGGCGAGCACAGCAGGGCGGCCGCGGTCGGCGGCGCGTGGTGGTCCCCGGACCGGCCACGGGCGCTCGCACATGGTTAGGCGCCGGGGCTTTGACGCGGGATGCGTCGGGCCAATATGTTCGTGCTATCCCAGGTTCCTCTTCTTCGGACTCGAGCATGCGCCCACTCCGCTTTCTCCTCGCCTTGCCTGTACTCCTTCTTGGCGCGTCGCTTTCGGCGCAGCAGCCATCGACCACCGAGCCGTATCACGTGCTCAAGCGGGCTCGAGTGGGCGGCGACGGCGGGTACGACTACGTGTACGCCGACGTCGCCGGCCGGCGCCTCTACATTCCGCGCGGCGGTTCGCGCGCCGAACCGGCCACGGACAGCACGCCCGCCAAGGCGGCGGTGCCGGGCCGGATCACCGTCTTCGATCTGCAGACGCTGGCTCCGTTAGGCGAGATTCCCAATAGCGGCGGCCAGGGCGTCGTCGTCGATCCCAAGTCCGGCTACGGCTTCTCGAGCAGTCCCGCCGTGACGATGTTCGACACCAAGTCGCTCACCATCATCAAGCAGATCCCGGTTGCCCCGGCGCGGCCCGACGGCATTCTCTTCGATCCGTTCAACCGGCGCGTCTACGTGTTCAGCCATCCGACACGCAACGCCACCGTCATCGACGCCAAGGACGGCACGGTGCTCGGTACCGTCGACCTGGGCGGCACGCCGGAAGAGGCGGTAACCGACGGGCACGGCACGATCTACGATGTGATGCAGGACTCGGCCGGCAGCGTGACGGTGATCGACGCCAGGACGATGCGCGCCACCGCGCACTATTCGTTAGGCGACCACGGCCGCTGCAACGGCCTGGCGCTCGACGACGCGCACCACGTGCTGTTCGCGGCCTGCGCGCAGTCGGGCAATCCGCCGGCGAATCCGCCGCAGCCGACGATGGTGATCCTGAGCGCGACGACCGGCGCGATCCTGGACACGCTGCCGCTGGCCGGCCGGTCGGATGGCGCCGTATTCAATCCGGCGACCGGGGAAGCGTTCAGCACCGGCGCCAACGGCACGCTGACGGTGGTCAAGGAACGGAGTCCGACGGCGTTCGCGGTCGAAGAGGACCTCCCAACGATGAACGGCGCGCGCACGATCACGCTGGACACGAAGACGAATCGCATTTTCACGATCAGCCTCGAGCGCACCCCGCCCCCGGCGGGCGCCGAGCCGGGAAGCCGGGCCTCGTTCGGGACGCCGGTGCCGGGCTCGTTCACGATCCTCATGATCGGCCGTTAGGCATTCGGTGAACGAGACGGCATCGGACGCGCCGCGCTCCCGGTACGCCGCGCTGGCCGCGTCGGCGTTCGCGTTCGTCGTGGTGATGGGCATCGTCAACCTGTTCGCCGACATCACGTACGAGGGCGGCGGCAGCATCAACGGCCCCTTCATGGGATCGTTAGGCGCGGGCGCCGCCGCCATCAGCATCGTCGCCGGGCTCGGCGAGTTCCTGGGGTACAGCCTGCGCGCCGTGTCCGGTTGGGCGGCGGACCGGACCGGCAAGTACTGGGCGCTCACGTTCGTCGGCTACGGCATCAACCTGTTCGCCGTGCCGGCCATGGCGTTCGCCGGCAACTGGGAAATCGCCGGCGTGCTCATCCTGACCGAGCGCATCGGCCGAGCGATCCGCAAGCCGACCGTCGGCGCGATGCTGTCGTACTCCACCGGCGCGCTGGGCCGCGGGTGGGTGTACGGGCTCAACTCGGCGCTCGATGAAACCGGGGCCACGATCGGACCGATCATTCTCGCGATCGCGCTGTCGCGCGGACTCGGGTATCGCCACGGCTACGCCCTGCTCTTCATCTCGGCCGCGTGCGCGATCGCCGCGTTGGTGGTGGCGCGCGTCATTTTTCCGGTGCCATCGCGGCTCGAGACCGACAGCGACCGGCGGGCGGCGCCGGCAGGCTTCACGCCGTCGTTCTGGCTGTTCATGCTGGCCGCGGGATGCTTCGGCGCCGGCCTCATGAGCTTCGAGTTTATCTCGTTCCATCTGGCGAGCCGGCACGTGGTGTCGCTCGGCTGGATCCCGCTCTTCCTGGCTATCTCGACCGGCGTGGGCGTGTTCGTCAACCTTGCGTTAGGCAAGCTGTACGACCGCGCCGGCCTGCGCGTCGTGCTCGTGGCGGTGTTCGTGAGCTCCCTGTTTTCGCCGCTCGTGTTCCTGGGCGGTTTCGGCGCCGCGCTCGTCGGCCTCGTGCTCTGGGGTGTCGGCTACGCGACCCAGGACACGCTGCTCAAGGCCGTGCTCGCCGGCATGCTACCCGAGGGGAAGCGCAATCTCGCGTTCGGGTTGTTCTACACCGGCTACGGCGTCGGCTGGCTGATCGGCAGCGTCGTGACCGGGCTGTTGTATCGCAGCTCGATCCCCGCCGTCATCGTGTTCGCGATGGCAGTGCAGCTCGTGTCGATTCCAATTTTCATCCAGGCGGACAAAAGGCGGAGACTGCCGGACACTGCCTGACACGGTGCGCGTTTGTCCGGCAGTGTCCGGCAGTATCATAGCTTGCTCCGCCTTTCGCTTTTGTCCGTTAGTGTCAGAGCTTGGTCCGTCTCTTAGCCGCCGCGCAACACGTCCATCGGTTCGAACGCCGCGGCACGGCGCGCCGGGACGTAGCTCGCCACCAGCGCCACGCCGCAGAGCACCACGAGCACCGTCGCGAACGCGATCGGATCGGTGGGACTCACCTGATAGAGGAGCCGCTTGAGGACGCGCGTGGCCGCCAGCGCCGCCACACCGCCGATAATCGCGCCCACCAGCGACAACGTCACGCCCTGCTTCAACACCAGGTGCACGATCTGCGGCGCCGAGGCGCCCAACGCGACGCGAATGCTGATCTCGCGCCCGCGTTGGGCGACGAGATACGAGATCACGCTGTAGACACCGAGCGTTGCCAGCAGCAGCGCGACCGCCCCGAAGATGCCCACGAGGAGCAGCATGAATCGCTGGCTGTCCACCGACCGGCCGATGATGTCCTCGACGGTGAGAAACCGCATCGGCACATCGGCGCGCACCTGCGGGAACGCGCGCCGCGCCGCGGCAATCGCCCCGGCTTCGTTGGTTGCCGCCATGATCACGAACATCTCGTTGCTGTTGCCGGGACGCTGATCGAAGTCGACGTACACCGCGGGCAGAGGGTCGGCCGCCAGGTCCTGCTCGCGCGTATCGCCGACGATGCCGACGATCGTCATCGGCGTCAGGTCGCCGTCGATGTTGCCGAATTCGATCACCTTGCCCATGGCATCTCCGTTAGGCCACCGCTTGTGCGCCAGCGCCGCGTTGATCACGGCGACTTCCGGCCCGCCCGCGCGGTCGGTCGCATCGAACACCCGACCCGACAGTACCGGGATCCCCATCGCCTTGAAGTAGCCGCCGGTGGCCGTGCGATAGGTCGCGTAGCCGGTGCGCGCCTTGTCGTTGAACATCCCCTCGAGGGCGCTCGGCGCGAGCTTGATGCCCGCGTTGTCGAGCACCAGGAACTCGCCGTTGCTGCTGCCGTTCGAGAACGGCGGCGCATCGGAGATGCCGACGCTCGTCACGCCCGGAATGGCGAGCGCGCGCTCGGCGAGCTGCTGATAGTACACGGAGCGGCGGCCGATGTAATTCGTGTCGCGCGGCTCATCGAAGACGGTGCCGGCCACCACCATGCCGTGCGTGCGAAATCCCGGGTCGATGCTCATGAGGCCGACGAAGCTGCGCGCGAGCAGGCCGGCGCCGATGAGCAGCACCACCGTCATCGCGAGCTGCACGACGACGAGCGAGCCGCGCACGCGATAGCTCGCGCCACCGCCGCCTTGCGTGCGCTGCGACTGTGACAGCGCGGCGCGCAGATCGCCGGCGGTGCCGCGCCACGCGGCGACGAGTGCTAACGCAACGGCCGTGGCCGCCGAAATGACGACGGCGAACACGAGCACGCGCCAATCGAGCGACAACTCTCCCACGCGCGGGATCAACGCCGGACGCAGCACGAGCAGCATCTTCATTCCCGCGGCCGCGATCACCATGCCTCCCAGGCATCCCACCGCGGCCAGCAGCGACGTTTCGATCAGCAGCTGCTGCGCAATCCGCCCCCGCCCGGCGCCGATGGCCACGCGTACGGCGATTTCACTCTCGCGCACCGCCATGCGCGCGATGAGCAGGTTGGCAACGTTCGCGCACGCGATGAGCAGCAGCACGGCGGACGCGCCAAGGATGAGCAAGAGGAGGACTTTGACGCTGCCGATGATCTGATCGCGCAGTGGAATCGCCGTGCCGTCCAGCGTCCACGTCGCATCGCCGACTGCCGCGTGCAAGCGGCGCAGCACCATCGAAACGTCGCGTGTCGCGGCCTCGGTCGTGACGCCGTCTTTCACGCGCGCGATGACGTTCCAGTTGTGCGCCGTGTAGCTGGTGGCTTCGCCGAACGGCTCGCGCGGATACCAGGCATCGGTGCCGGCGGGAAATTCCTTGCCGGCCGGCAGCACGCCGATGATCGTGATCGGCGTTTCGCCGCTCTTGATGATGGTACCGATCACTGACTCCGATCCGCCAAAGAGCCGCATCCAGAGGCCATGGCTGATCAGGATCACCATGGGCGAACCCTTCTGTTGGTCTTCCGGCGCAAACGATCGACCGAGCTCGGGGCGGACGTTCAGCACGCGAAAAAACTCTTTCGACACCCCGGCCGCGGTCACGCGCGTCGCGGTGCCGTTCGTGGAGAACGACATGTCGCCGGTGTTGTACTCCGCCGCCGCGCTCAGCGTATGGTTTTCGGCGAGGAGATGGTCGAACGTCGGATCTGCGAAGTGCAGATGGCGCCCGTTGGCGTCGATGCCCCACAGTTGGACCAGCTGCTGCGGATCGGAGAACGGCAGCGGTTTGAGCACGACCCCGTTGACGACGGAGAAGATCGCTGTCGTGGCGCCGACGCCCAACGCGAGCGTCAGGCTTGCAATGAGAGCGAACGCCGGGGACCGGCGCATCTGACGAAGCGCGAATCGCAGGTCCTGGGCGATGCTGGAAAGTCGTTCGCGAGCTTGCGCGCGTTGCATGTGCGGCACCTCCAAGGCGACGCAGTAGTCGTGCAGGTCCTGGACGTCTCCGAATTTCCGTTGGGCTTGAGCGATCGCGTCATCGTGGGACAGTCCCGCACGTTCGAGCGACTGGACGCGCATCGCGACATGGAAAGCCACCTCGTCCTCCAGGTCGCGCGTGATCTGCCCGCTCGACGCGGGCAGTCGGAACGCGCGGCGAACACCGGAGGGCACCTGCATGATCAGCTCGACTCGATGATTCGGCCCACCGCGAGGGCGTACCGCTTCCAGGTCTCCGATTCGGAGCGGAGTCGCGCGCGGCCGCGCGTGGTGAGCGAGTAGTACTTCGCTCGGCGCTTGTTGTCCGAGAGTCCCCACTCCGAGGTGATGGCACCGCTTTCCTCGAGTCGGTGGAGCGCCTTGTAGAGTGCGGCATCCACGATCACGAGGTCGCCGCCGCCGCGGCGCTCGATCCATTCGGCGATGGCGTAGCCGTGCATGGCGCCCCAGGAGAGGGTCTTGAGCACCAGCACATCGAGCGTGCCGTGCAGGAGGTCACTGGCGTCGCGAGGCATCGTTCGTCCACTAACGAGGTTGGGGCAACGATAGTTTCACCGCTCGCGGAACGCAATCGCTGGGCTGAACCCGGACGGGACAATGTCCCCCGCGACAGCATCGGAGAGTTTTTGCCTACTTTGTAGGCAAAAACTCCATGATGCTCCGTCGAGCATGGCTGGGCTCGCGGATGCCCTATCGCTAGTCGGCGCGCATTGCGATCGCCGGGTCGGCCCGTGCGGCGCGCAGAGCCGGACCGAGAACCGCGGCGGCGGTCGCCGCCAGCTTTGAAGCTTCCCTTCGAGATGACGCTCCCGCAGGACGCGCCGAGACGGGATATGTTGAAAGACAACCGCGCCACGGCAGTCGGCGGCGCGCGAACACTTCGACCGGGATCGGACCATGCTCGGCACTCGCCCGTTAGGCACAAGCGGCCTCACCGTCTCCGCCATGGGCCTCGGCCTCATGGGCATGAGCTACGCCTACGGCACCACCGCCGATCGCGATGAACGAGAGTCCATCGCCACCATCCATCGCGCGATCGAGCTCGGCGTCACGTTCCTCGACACCGCGGAAGCGTACGGCCCGTACGAGAACGAGAAACTCCTGGCCCGCGCGCTCAGATCGTTAGGCGGAGACGCGCGCGACCGCGTGGTGATCGCCACCAAGTTCGGCTTCACCTTTGGCGACGGCGCGATCAATGGCGTGAACAGCCGGCCCGCGCACATCCGCCAGGTCGTCGACGCGTCGCTAGAGCGCTTGCACACCGACCGCATCGACCTGCTCTATCAGCACCGCGTCGATCCTGCGGTGCCGATCGAGGACGTCGTCGGCACGATGGCCGAGCTCGTTCGTGCCGGCAAGGTGCGCTTCCTCGGCCTGTCGGAAGCGGGCGAGTCGACGATTCGTCGTGCGCATGCGGTCCACCCGATTGCCGCGCTGCAGAGCGAATACTCGCTCTGGGAACGCAACCTCGAGCCCAAGCTCATTCCCCTGCTCCGCGAGTTGGGCATCGGACTCGTCGCGTTCGCGCCGCTGGGCCGCGGATTCCTCACTGGACACGTCCAGCGCGCCGAAGAGTATCCGCAGGGCGACTACCGCCGCGGCGATCCGCGCTACCAGGGCGCCAACTTCGATGCGAACATGCGCGCCGCGGCCGCCGTACGCGAGGTGGCCTCCCGAAAGGGGGCGACACCTGCGCAGATCGCGCTGGCGTGGCTGCTGTCGCGCGGACCGGACATCGTGCCCATTCCCGGCACCAAGCGCCGCTCGTACCTCGAAGAAAACGTCGCCGCGGCCGACATCCGCCTAACGTCAGACGACGTCGCGCAGCTCGAGCGCGCGCTCGCGCCGGGCCAGGTGGCCGGCCCGCGCTACGGCGTCGCGCAGATGGCGCAGATCGATCGGTAGTCGCTCAAGACGCTGAGTCTTGGGTCGCTGCATGGCTACGGCACGGTACTATCGCCTCACGGCGGCCGGCCGCAAACAACTCGGCGTCGAGTCGTCGGCATTCGCGCGCGCGATGCGCGCTTCGGCATCCGGACGCTCGGCCGCAGCCCAGCCTCGGATCTGCGGCAGGACTGAGCCCGCGACGGCTAACGTGCGCGAACGGCTATTCCGCCCGCATCGCCCGCGACGGGTCCACCGACATCGCTCGGCGCGCGGGAATGAACAACGCCGCGAAGGCGATCGCCGCGATCACACATGCCGCGAGCGCGTAGCTCAGCACGTCGATCGGCGCAACCTCGTAGAGCAGGGAGCCGAGCGCGCGCGAGAGAAGCGCGCCTGACGTCAACCCGATCGCCAGTCCCGCGAGCACCAGACGGCCGCCGTGGCCATACACCAACGCCAACACATCGCCACGCTGCGCACCGAGCGCCACCCGGACACCGATCTCGCGCGTCCGCTGAAAGACGCTGTACGACACGAGACCGTAGAGTCCCACCGCGGCCAACAGCAGCGCCAGCGCGGCGAAGGCCGCCAGTACTCTGCTCTGCACGCGCTGTCGCCAGAGCGACTGGTTCACGGCGTCGTCCATTGTCTTGACGTCGTACAGCGCCAGGCCGGGATCCAGGTCGTGCAGCGCGGCACGCATCGCCGGCACGATGGCATAGGGATTCGTTAGGCGCGTACGCACGACGAGCACCTGCGAGCGCGTCGGCAGCATCCGATACGGCATGTACAGCGCCGGCCCCATCGGCTGCGGCAGGCGGTAGTGGCGGTAGTCGCGCACCACCCCAACGATCGTCACCCACGGCTGGCCGCTTTCGGGCGGCGCGAATCTCACGCGTTTGCCGATCGGATCTTCGTTTGGATACGCACGCCGCACGAAGCTCTCGTTCACGACCGCAACCGGCGCAAGCGTGTCGCGGTCGGCCGCGGCGAGCGCACGTCCTCGGACTAACGCAACGCCCAGCGCCGGGAAGAAGTCCGGAGACACCACCTGGAAATGCGACTCGAATTCTTCGTTGGGCCGCGCCGGCGGCCGACCGTCAAACCAGACGTCGCTCTGCACGTCCCATCCGCTGAACGGAATGCCCTGCGCCGACCCGACGAGGCGTACACCAGGAATCGCGCGCACGCGTGCCTCGAGATTCGTGAACAA
>Ga0207695_10006730_pt1 | contig 14833 bp, 14 predicted proteins | sample KBSC54metaG_FD_184354 | JGI IMG/M metagenome (GOLD analysis project Ga0207695, IMG submission 184354) | Corn rhizosphere microbial communities from Kellogg Biological Station, Michigan, USA - KBS C5-4 metaG (SPAdes) (version 2) | ecosystem: Host-associated > Plants > Roots > Rhizosphere > Soil... | reverse complement strand
GTGAAATCGAGTGGGGGCAAATTCCTGTTGACGAATATTTTGTAACTATATTTGGCTTGTTTTCCATAACTTACAAAATTTGACCCCCTTGACCAAAAGGGGGTCAATGCTACATTGAATTTGGGAAGAGGTTGCGAGCGGCCCCGCAGAAGTTTAGCGGGGCCTTTTTTATTGGAGAAAACAATGCCAAACGGAAATAACATCATTACTCTGCCGAACGAATGCAAAGCCTGCGATAACTGGGCGGATATCAACAACCCCGTCAGGATTCATACCGTGTTCACTACGATGCTCGAGAAGATCGAGGACAAGGTAATGAGCGAGGAGTTCAAGCCGACGACCGGCGACCTTATGAAGGTCTGGGACGCCGTACAAGGTATGGAGACGGCCAAAGGGCCCGAGGAGACGAGGATTCAATGGTCGGAGACGGAGGTATCTACCAACTAAAGATCCCGTACCGGGCGCTCCCATCGCAAAGGGCCTTTCACGAGTGTCCAGCGATGTTCAAAGGTTTCTCCGGGCCAATCGGCAGCGGAAAGAGCCAGGCGCTGTGCCAGGAAGCGATCAAGCTGAGTGTGGTGAACGCGGGCCGCACCGGCCTGCTGGGCGCACCGACTTACCCGATGTTACGGGATGCGACGCTGACGGCGCTGCGTGAGATACTCGACGGCACCGAACTGCGTTATGAACACAATAAGTCGGAGAACACGATCGTTTTCCGGGATACGGGATCGAGAATTCTGCTGCGAGCCGTGGACGAATTTGAACGGCTGCGCGGCACGAACCTGGCATGGTTCGGTTTAGACGAGTTGACTTACACGCCGGAGCAATCGTGGCTCCGGTTGGAAGGCCGGTTACGGGACCCGAAGGCGACGCGACTATGCGGTTTCGCGGTTTGGACGCCCAAGGGGTTCGACTGGGTCTACAGGAAGTTCATCGCGTTGGACAAACCGGACGGCTACGCGGCCGTCCGGGCCAAAGCGAACGAAAACACTTACCTGCTGGAGAAGGTGCCCACCTTTTACAGCAACCTGGCAACGAGTTACGACGATAAGTTCTACCGCCAAGAGGTGCTGGGCGAATATCTCAGCCTGACGGGCGGGACAGTCTACTCGTCGTTTTCTCGAGACGAGAACGTCCGGCCGCTGCAGGCCGATCGGCGAATTCCATTGTTGTGGGCGCTGGATTTCAACGTCGACCCGATGAGTTCGCTGGTCGCCCAAAGGTCCGGCGGCAAGGTGCTGGTGCTGGATGAAATCGTCATCCGGAACGCGACGACGAGGGACGCCTGTGAGGAGTTTCTCAAACGGTTCGGGAATCACGAGGCCGAAGTTGTGGTCTACGGCGATGCGTCGGGCAATCAGCAGCAGACAACCGGATCGACCGACTACCAGATGATCCGCGAATACTTCGCGGCGAGCACGAATCTGGCGGTCCGGTACGAGGTCCCGAAATCGAATCCACTGGTGAGGGACAGAATCAACCTCACCAATTCCAAGCTGCGGTCGGCGACCCGCGACGTCGGTCTGCTGGTGGACCCCAGGTGCAAGGAACTGATTAAGGACTTCGAGCAGGTGTCCTATAAGCAGGACAGTAACTCGATCGACAAAGAGAAAGACCGGGCAAGGACGCACTTATCCGACGCCCTGGGGTATCTCTTATGGCAGGAATATCAGCCGGGCGCCAGCATCGGCGGCCGCCCAAGGAGAATGTTGTGATTACTCAGACGATCAACCGGGAGCACCCGGAATACGTCGCGCAAAAGGCGATGTGGAAGAAGTACAAGGATCTCTACGCGGGCGGCGAGCAACTGCGGGATCGCGCGCCGGAATACCTGGTCCGGAGGCACAGGGAGCCCGGCGAGATTTTTCTGGAGCGGCTCAGCCGGGTGTTCTACCAGAACTACATCGGCTCCATCATCGACTGGTATGCGGCCACCCTGATGCACCGCGAGCCTTCGTACATACTGGACGGCAATGACAGCGCGGCGAAGGAGTTCTTTACCATGCTGGCTCACAACTGCGACCTGAAGGGGACCAGTTTGAGCGAGTTCTTCCGCCAGCGATTCGTCGACGCGATGGTCTGCGGCAGCAGTTACGTGGCGGTCGACTTTCCACGAGTCAATGGGGCTGTCCTCAGCCGGGCGGAGGAAGATGCGGCCGGCATGTCGCGGGCGTATCTGATGAGCTACGACGCTGACGAGGTTATCAACTGGAATTACGACCAGACTGGCGCGCTGGAATGGATCGTAGTCCGGACACAATGCCTGCAGCAATCCAAGGTTACGGATGCGAAGTGGGAGAAGGAGACCCGCTGGGTCTACTATGATCGCGAGACATTCCAGATCTTCCGCAAGGCGGGCGAGGACAGTCCGATCGAACTGGTGGACGAGGGACGGCATGCGCTGGCGGCACTGCGGCGGGTGCCGGTGTTCCAGCTCAAGATCCTGGATGGGCTGTGGCTGATGAACAAAGCCGCGCTGCTACAGTTAGAACATTTCAATAAGTCGAACGCGCTCTCGTGGGCGCTCACAATGGGGTTATTCGCGACGCCGGTGGTTTACTCCGACAAGGAGTGGAACCAGGTGGTCGGCGAATCCTATTACATCCAGTTAGGCGCCGGGGATCGATTCGGCTGGACCGAGCCGGAGGGCAAAGTCTACCAGATCGCGGCGGACAACCTGGACAGCCTGAAAGACGAGATCTACCGTGTCTGCTACCTGATGAACCAGGCAGGCGGGACGGCGGAGCGCCAGTCGGGACTCAGCAAACAACTGGATTTCGGCACTACGGAAGAGGTCCTGCGGGCGCTGGGCACGATGGTGAAGGAGTCCATGAGAGAGGTTTTGTGGGCCATCACCGCGGCGCGGCAGGATAGCCTGACCATCCAGGTGTCGGGCCTGGATGAGTTCGACATCAACGAATTCGGCATGGAACTGGACGATGCCCGGAAATTGCTGGAACTGGGGATCGGGTCGGTGACGCTGCGGAAACAGATTTTCAAACGGCTGGCGCTGAAGTACCTGAGCGACGCCAGGCAGGAGGTTAAAAACCAAGTTACGGAAGAGATCGACGGCGCAGCGTAACGCGTGCGTCCAATTCATAGGAGGTATATGGAAGGACTCGACATACAAGCCATCGTAAGACAGGCAGTCCAGGAGTTCGTGACGAATGAGCATTCCAAGAATGAACCGGCTTACAAGGCGGAGTTAGTGGAAGAGCGAAAGCGCCGGGAACAGATGGAGCGCCGGCTGAACGAGTTGGTGGAAGAAAACAAGCGCAGCCGGAAAGCGGCTGAAGATGCAGAACGCGGCTCGGCCGTGAGAGCGGAACTGCAGCGGCTGGGCGTCGCGAAAATCGACCTGGCATTCAAAGCGGTGCAGGACAGCATCGCGAGAAGCGAAGACGGCAGGTTCGTGGCTCGCAGCGATAACGGAGAGGTGTCCATGAAGGAATACCTTACCGGGTTCGTGAACGAGAACCCCGAACTTTTGCCGGCGCGCATTCCCGGTGGAACCGGAATGACCGCAACCCTGAAGGCTCAGGTGACAGGGAACGACGCGGTAAGCATCGAACGGATTCGTCCGGGGATGAGCGCGGAAGAAATGCAGCGCGTACGTGAGGAGATCGTACGCGTGGCGTCGCAGAGTCTCAAAGGCTTCTAAGAAGCCTGGCAGACCAACATCGCGCCGCCCGGCGCAGATGCAACTTCATCAGACCGGTTAGCCGGTCGCAATCAACTAACACACTTAAGGAGAAAGAATGTCAGCTATTACTTCGAGCAATGTCGCGAATGCAATCGTGAAACTGGTGGCGGCCGATGCGCTGCCCGTGCTGGTCGGGAACCTCGTGATGGGGAACCTGGTGAATCGGGATTACGAACCGTCGCTGGCCAATGCCGGCGATACGATCAACGTCCCGATTCCGCCCACCATGGTGGCTAACAACATCCTGGAAGGCGGCACGGTGACGACGCAAAATCCCAGTCTGGGCAACGCGCAGATCGTGCTCAATACCCACGCGGAAGCGACCTTCCAGATCCCGGACATCACCAAAGTGCTGGCGGTTCCGGACCTGCTGAAGATCTACATGCAGCCGGCAGTCGCTGCGATCGCACAGAAGATCGAAGGCGACCTGTTGAACCTGTATGCCGGCTTGGACGCGAACTCGCCGGTCGGTACGCCGGGAACTCCGATTACGGAATCGGTGATCGACGCGGCGGAAACGGCACTGTTCCTCGCGAAGGTGCCGCCGAGCGAACCCAAATTCATGGTGGTCGACGCGGCCACTTACTCGGCATGGCGCCAGATTCCGCGCTTCAGTGAATTCCAGACGGCGGGCGACGCCGGTCTGCGAACGCTGGTCGACGGGTCCGTCGGCAAGATCAAGGACTTCTACGTGTTCCGCTCGCAGTTCGTGCAGAAGACGGGGAGCAGCCCGGTGACGACTCACAACATGGCGTTCACGAAGGACGCTTTGGGCCTGGTGATTCGCCGGCTGCCGCAGCCGCTGCCGGGCACGGGCGCGATCGCCGAGTACGCCGAGTTGGGCAACTTCGGCATGCGCGTGGTCATGAGCTACCAGCCGAATACGCTGGCGCAGCAGTTCACGGTCGATGTGTTGTACGGCTGCGGCGTGTTGCGGAAGAGCTCGGGCGTGCAGGTGAACACGTAGGAAGGAGGAAGAAGACAGGAGTCAGAAGTCAAAAGTCAGGAGTCAGAGAGCGGGGCAGCCTTCGGGTTGCCCCGTAGTTATTTGGAGGCATAGCAATGGACTTACGAGCGTATTACCAGAAGATTCGCGAGATTGAGAACAAGATTATCGACCGGTTTCCGGTGGTGGTAGGGATCGATCCGCACAACGCGGGCAAGCCGGGCGTATGCACCGAGGTGTCGCGGAGCCTGGCGGCCAAAATGCTGGCCGAGGGAAGCGCGCGGGAAGCGACCCCCGAAGAGACCAAGACATTCCGCAAAACGCAGGCCGATGCTATTCGGACAGCGCTGGAAGCGGACGCGGCCAAACTGGTGCAGTTCAAAGTGGTGTCAGTGGACGAAGTCAGAAAGCTGACGAAGGACCGGGTGTAACATGGCGCTGTTCACAGACGGTCCCCCTTCCAGCGTCGAGGACTTATCGGCGCAGGATTCGCAGCTCCTCAACATTGCCAATGTCGAGGGGATCGACGTCAGCCAGAAGCTGATGCTGGCGCACGAAGAGATCGGCATACAACTGTATGCGATGCTCTCCCGGTCAGGCGGCTTGGGGCAAGACTATGTCCTGCGGCCGCGGATCGGGCTAGATAAGGTCGTGATCACTGCCCCGCTAAAGTTATGGCACACCTATCGGGCGCTGGAGATGGTCTACGCCGATGCGTATAACAGCCAGTTGAACGACCGGTATTCCGGGAGGCGGGATCAATTCCGCGACCTGGCGCGCTGGGCCTGCGAGAAGCTCGTGCAGATCGGCTTGGGCATGACGACTTCTCCGGTCGGGCAGGCGGCGGCGCCCGCGGTGACTGCGACACCGGGGGGACCTCTGCCGGACGGCACTTACTATGTCACGACCGCGTGGGTGAATGGCCAAGGCGAGGAAGGCGCGGCGGCTCATCCGGTGGATGTGAACACCGCGGGTAACACGGTGAGGGTCGTGACCGGAGCGGCGCCGCAGGGCGCGTCCGGTTGGAACGTTTATCTGGGATCCGATCCCGCAGCGCTGACACGGCAGAACAGCCAGCCCGTAGCGGTGGGCGAGGCCTGGCTGCAGTATGTGCCACCGGCTTTCGATGGGCCCAAGCCGGGCACAGGTCAACAACCCGGGTATGTGCACCCGATCCCACGGGTGCTCCAGAGAGGCTAAATGACTAAACAAATCGGCAGTCTGGCAGCCGGAAAAGTGGTGCAGCGCCTGACACGGGCGGCGGCATTCGATGCAGCGCAGATCCGTAGCCAAAATGCGGCGGCCGACCTGGCCGAGCGCAGCGAACCGATGGTGTATCCAACGGTGAATGTCTACTGCGAAAAGATCGTCAACAACATGGCCGAGAAATTCCGGTGCTTCTCCGGCGCGGTGCAGATGGCGGTGGAGGTCCGGCACTCGCAGGATCGGCTCAGCGGTCTGCAGGAGGCGCTGGAAGCTTCCGTCGATTCCGTCATGCAGACGCTGCAGACGAATCGGGGCGACTGGAGCGACGGTATGTACTATGCCGGCGGATTCCAGGCAGTGTTTACCGCCGTGAAACATGGCGGCAGGAACTACTTACAAACAGCGAAAGTTACATTCGAGATTGGAGTAAGCATCAGCTAGTTATGTCATCTTATATTTCTTCAAACGCAAACCGCTTCTATACGGCGCTGGAGAGCGCGTATGGCAGCATCGGCGAGATTACGTCCAGTAATCGCATTCCAGCGCTGAAGCTCGCAATTCGTCAACAGCGAGAGTCGGGCAGCCGTAAAGATAAGACGGGCACTCGCACCTTCGCGGGACTTCCGGAAGGCGGGCGCCTGAAGACGACCTTCGACCTGAAGACCTATATGACCAGTTGGCATCCACCGGCGGCGCCCGGTTACGGACCGCTGTTCCAGGCGGCGCTGGGCGGCGCGCCACAGGCATTCACTGGCGGGACCGTGGCGTCCTGCTCGGCGGACGGGCGGCTCAAATTCACAGGGCCGCACGGATTGACGGCCGGTGGCGCGGTCACGTCCGGCGGCGAGATCCGGTTCGTCGCGGCGATCGTGGATGCGACTACCGTACAACTCAATGTGCCCTTCACCGTACTGCCGGCCGCCGGCGCGGCAATCGGACCTACAGTGACTTACTCGCCGGCGACGGAGTTACCGAGCGTCAGCCTGTTCGATTATTGGAGTCCGGCGACAGCGGTGCAGCGGGTGCTGACTGGCGCGGCGGTAGACGAGATGGAAATCGCGATTAACGGCGACTATCACGAGTTTCACTTCAACGGTGTCGCGCGGGACGTGATCGATAGCAGCAGTTACTCGGGCAGCGCGGGAGATGTGTCGGGGTTCCCACCGGAGCCGCCGCTGGATAACTTCGATTACTCGATCGTGCCCGGCAACATGGGGCAGGCGTGGCTGGGAGCGTCGCCGAATCAGTTCTTTACGCTGACCAGCGCATCGGTGGCAGTGAAGAACAATCTGGACACGCGGACCAGGGAGTTCGGATCGAACCTGCCGAGGGCGATCTCGCCGGGCCAACGGCAAGTGACCGCGTCCTTCGAACTATTCAGCCAGGACGACGCAGCCACGGCGGAGCTATATCAGGCCGCACGCCAGCAATCGCCAATCAGCGTGATGTTCCAGTTAGGCGAGGCAAGCGGGCAACTAGTGGGCGTCTACCTGAAGAGCGTGGTTCTGGAAGTGCCGGAATTCGACGACGGCAGTCCGCGGCTGCAATGGAAGTTCCGGCCCTCGCGCGGACAAGGCACGGCTGACGACGAGATCGCGGTGGCGTTCGGATAGTTATGACATACGAAAGCGAGATCGTGGTCGCTTCGCGGATCGCGGCGGGGGTGAGTTACACGGTGTGGAAACTCTCCTTCGCCCGCCGTCTGGAGTTGATGGGCCGGGTGCGCGACCTGGCAAAACGAATTGAGTTTCTCGAGGCAGGGCAAGACGCGGGCAGCACGATGGAGTCGGCGCTCCTTCGTGCTGAGGTGGACCGCCTCTTCCTGTCTTGGGGCCTGCGGGCAGTTACGGGGTTAGTTATCGACGGCGAAGACGCCTCCCCCGAACTGCTCGCAGAGAAGGGCCCGGAAGATCTCTTCCGGGAAGCGCTGGCGGCTGTTCGGGCGGCCGCCAGCCTAAATGACGTCGAAAGAAAAAACTGATCGTCGCCTTCCACTTTCAACTGTGCAACCAGGCCGGATGGAGGTGCGACGCGTGCCGGAAGAACGGCCTGGAGAAGAAGCGCCGCTGCGGGTTTGCCAACGCAGGCAAGGCGGACGCGGGTCCGCCCGTGTGGTCGCGAGGCGGCGTGTCGCTGGACTCGTGCCCGAAGTCGTACATCACGGCGGAGAGCGAGGGATTCCTCGAGGACTTTCTGGTACGGCGGCGACTCGGCGGCCCGCCCACGGCGGAGTTGAGCGCGCGGCAGGTGGATGCATTTGTGGTTCTCGAAAACACATTACGAGAGGTGAACGATGGCCGGCAAGATAGAAGGCGCGTTGATGGCAGAGTTTGACGGACTGTTTCAAAAGGGCGGGGCTGAATTGACGCAATCGCTCGCGGAGGCGGTGAAGCAGGTGGCGCCCGCGGTGGCGGCAGCGACCACGGCAGGGACGAACACGCACGGCGGGAGCGCGCCGGCGGCGAAGGATTCGGGCGGCGGCGTGGACATCGGCGCCATCGCATCGACGGTGCTGGAGGGCGGACTGGGGATCGTGCCGCTCATCTCGGGATTGGCGGGACTGTTCGGCGGCGGCGACGCGGAAGCGCCACCGGCGCTCGAGAAGTACACGCTGCCGTCGGCGATCTCGTTCCAAAGCGCGGAGTTGCAGGGCGGCCTAGTGGCGTCGGACTTCGACCAGACGGGCGCGGCGCGGCCGTATGCTCCGGCGTCGGCGGCTCCGGCGGCTCCGCAGATCACCGTCAATGTGCAGGCGATGGATGCGCGGTCCTTCATGGATTACAGCGGCGAGATCGCGCAGGCGGTGCGGGGGGCGATGTTGAATCTCAGCACGTTGAACGACGTAGTGAACGATCTGTAAGGACGCGAGGCTTTCGAAATGTTTCCTAAGTTGAAGACGAATGCGGTGGCGCAGTATCCGGCCACGAAGACGATACGGTATCGCACGCAGGCGCTGCGATTCGTGGATGGCGCCGAGCAACGATATCGCGAATGGGCCGGTCCGTTGGGACGGTGGACGATCCGGTTGGGCGCGCTGGACGAGAGCGAGATGGCGCAGGTCGAGGCGTTCATGGTGGAGCAGCAGGGTCGCGGCGGGACGTTCGCTTTCACCGACCCGTGGGACGGCAGCGTGCACGCCAATTGCAGCCTGGCCGCCGACGAACTGGTGTTGGAGTGGACCGGCGAAATGCGCGGTCGCACGTCGGTCAACGTAATCGAGAATCGGAGTTAGCAAATGCTTACATATCCACAACTATCCACCGGGGCGCTGGCGCAGTTCCCGGTGAAGAAACGCCGCCGATCGCGGACGGTGGTCAATGCGGCGGCGGACGGAAGCAGGGTCGCGTATGCCGATCCCGCGGGGGCCACCATCGAGTGGCAACTGGCCTACAGCGATTTGAGCGATGCGGAACTCGCGGCATTGCAGACGTTCCATGCGACGGCTGAAGGGTCGCTGAACGGGTTTACGTTTGTCGATCCCACCGCCAACCTGCTGGCGTGGAGCGAGGACCTGAGCAACCCCGCCTGGTCGCGCGCGCCGATGCTGAGTGCGACGGCCGGCACGGATTGCTGGCATCTGGTGAATTCAGGCGCGGCGGCGCAGAGCATCTCCCAGACGCTGAGCGCGCCCGATTCGTACGTTTACTGCTTCAGCGTGTGGGTACGATCGGACCGGCCGGCCAGCGTCACGCTGACGATCGGGGGCGAGCGCGCGACGTACGCGGTCGGCAACTCGTGGACGAGAATCTGGCTGACGCGCAGAGGCGTGACCTTCGGCATCGAACTGGCGGCGGGCGCGGCGGTGGACGTTCGCGGGCCGCAGGTGGAGGCGCAGGCCGCCCCATCTCAGTACAAGACGAGCACCACCGGCGGCGTCTACGAGAATGCGCGGCTGCGCGACGACGCTTTCTGTTTTACGACAACGGACCTAAATCGACATTCCACAACGGTAAATATCCTTTATGCAAATCATCTCTGAGCTGAAAGAGCAGGCAGTTTCGGACGCCCCTATTATTGTGTTCGACTGCGTCCTGGCGAGCGGCCAGAGTGAACACTGGAGCACTCACGCGGTGACAGTAGGCGGAACACGCTACGACCCGCGAGTGCTCCAGCATAGTTCTTTCGACATTCAGACGGCTTCCGACCAGGCTGTGGACGGAAGCCCTCGCATCTCGATCGTGCTGGCGAATGCAGATTCGCGTTTTTCCGAGATCGAGCGGGCCACCGGCTGGAAAGGCGCGCGCCTCACGGTGGGCTTCCTGTTTTACGACCTGCGCAATGACGCCGCGCTGACAGACGTCGCGGTCGTATTTCAGGGCATCTGCAATCCTCCCGATGAAATCAAGGAGGCGACCTTCCGGCTGACGGCGACCAATCGGATGAACCTGCAGCGACTGCTGCTGCCCGAAGTGCGGATTCAACGACGTTGTCCGTGGAACTTCCCGGCGACGGCGGGACAGAGGACGGAAGCCGTCGATGGCGGGGCGAACGGGAAATACTCGCTCTACTATCGCTGCGGCTATTCGGCGGGAGCGCCGGGCGGCGCGGGCGCGCTCGATGGCGCGGTGCCCTTCACGTCCTGCGGTTACACTCGCGGCGATTGTCAGGCGCGCGGGATGTCGCAGCGCTTCGGCGGGCTGGACTTTGTCCCCGCGGCCATCGCGGTGCGCGGCTATGGCAAGGATTGGACTACGTCGGCGGTGTCGCTCAATCAGGCGCGGTACAACGACTTCGTTCCGATGGTGTACGGCACGGCTTGGTACGAGCCTCTGACCGTGTTCGCGCGCAACGACGGCAATCTGACTCGCATGGAAGTCCTGCTCGGCATCGGCCAGATGCAGGGCGTGATCACCATATTGGTGAACGATGTCGAAATTCCGCTGGGCGTGAATGGCGCGAACATGACGGGCACCGGCTGGTACAACATCCAAAGCCTGGGCAGTCGCGACGGCGCGTACGACGGGAATTTCTCGGATGGCGATCCGTACGGCAGCATGGCGTATCTCTCGGTGGTCGTGCCGAATCGGCTGAACGATGGCAATTCACTCCCGCGGGTGAAGGTGCTGGCGCAGGGGTTGCAAGTGCCCACGTATGGCGTTGACGGCGGCTACTCGGGCGACCGGTTCTCGAGCAACCCGGCATGGATTCTGCTGGACATTCTGCGTCGCAGCGGGTGGACCGCGGCGGAGATCGACCTGCCCAGTTTCGCGGCCGCGGCGTCCTATTGCGACGCGCCGCTAAACACGCTGGATCTCAACGGCAATGCGATTTCCGTCGCGCGCTTCCAGTGCAATCTGGTGATCCAGAAGCGGCGCAGCGCGGGCGACGTGATCCGCGGCATTCGCAACTCGGCGCGCATGTATCTTACTTATGGGACGGGCGGCACGTTGCAGTTGCACGTCGAGAACACGGCAGTGCTGCAGTCGGCTGCGAAGCCAGGCTGCTCGAACAGCAAGGAGTCGCTGAACGGCGGGTGGCCTGCGTACGAGTTCGGCGACGGCAGCAATGGGTTCTCGGGAATTCTCCGGCGGCAAACTGGCGAGCCTGCCGTCACGGTTTACTCGCGCGGTATTTCAGACACGCCGAACTGCCTTACGGTGGACTTCCAGGACGGACTTAACGGATATCAGCAGGACAGTTACTCGGTCGTGGACCCGGACGATGTCGCGCGCGCCGGGCAGCAGGTGACGTCCAGTCTGATGGCGATCGGGCTGGCAAATTACGATCAGGCCGCGCGCATTTTGAAGTTTCAACTCGATAAGTCGGTCCGCGGCAATACGTACGTGGAGTTCGAGACCAGCATCCGCGCGTTTGGCGTCCAACCCGGCGATCTCATCACGCTGACCTACCTCAAGGAAGGCTTCGTGCGCCAGCCTTTTCGGGTGGTGAAACTCTCGCCGGCTACTAACTATCGCACGGCGGTGATCACCGCGCAGATTCACGACGACGCCTGGTATTCCGATTCGACGGGACAGACCACGTCGCCGGGATCCGGACAGCAGGGCAGCAGCGGGATCGGCATTCCGCGTCCGCTGCTCGGCAGCGTGCTGGACGACGACGGCAACGTGCAGTTCGGCATGGTCGAATCGGACTCGACAAGCGACGACGGATCGGTGGCGTCGGTGGCGAGCGTGAGTTTCACCGCGCCTGTTGGACAGTCTGCGGCAGGGCCGGGGATCCCGCTGATCGGGTTGACTCCGCTGGTGCAGGCAGGGGGCACGTTGCAAGGCGGCCAGGTCCTCTACTATGCGGTGTCGGCGGTCGATAGCTCGGGCAACGAGGGCTCGTTGTCGTTTTTGGTGCGGGCAGTGATTACGACCGGTGGCAGTAAGGTCACCATCGGCCTGAGTCTGCCGGCGGGCGCCGCAGCATTTCACGTGTATCGCGGAATCACTCCGGCGGCGATGTACCGCATCGCATCGGATCAACCGCTCGCGTCCGAGTTCGTCGATAGCGGACTGTCTGACCTATTGATCGCGCCGCCGGATGTCAACTTCGATCATGCGAACTTCTACTGGCGTATGGAGCTGCAACCCGAAATCGGCGTGACTACGCACGCGCCGTCGGGTGTCGGCAATGCGACGCTCGCGATGGACGCCAACGCATATCGCGGCATGACGGTCCGCATCACACGCGGAAAGGGTGCCGGGCAGGAGCAATCGATCGCCGCTAACGACGCCACGACGGTGACCACAACTCGCCCCTGGGTGATCGAGCCCGACGCGACGAGCTACTTCGCGATCGCCGAAGCAGGCTGGCATTTCGGCGCGCTGACGAAAAGTAGTCCCGTGCAGTTTCCGATTCCGAATCGGTCGGGCGAGGTTGTGCAGATCACGGGAAGGTCGGCCAACGTCAACGATGTGGAATGCGCGCCGGAGTTGTCGACCGTCACCCGCTGGCAAATCGGCGGATCGGGGTCGGGCGACGCGGACGTGCCGCCGGTCCCGTTCTTCGGACTATCGGCGCTGGGCGCCGGCGTGGTCAACCTGAGCGGCGTATCCTTCGGCACGCTGGACAATACGCAGACGATCTCGGCGGCGACCCTCACGATGTACTTTTGGGACGAACTGCAGGGAGTGACGCGGTTCTCATTGGCCGCCCCGCTGGGGAACGCCGATTCGTCCTTGGTGTTGAACGTGGCGGGCACGGCCGGCGCCGGCGACATGATCCAAGTCGACGCCGAAGTGATGCGCGTGACCGCGGTCGACAGCATGCAGTACACGGTTACTCGGGGAATGCACGGCACGCAAGCCGTCGCGCACGATGCCGCGGCGGCGGTCTACCACCTCGCGGCGAAGACCGCGATCGCTCCGTTCGCTCCCAACTTTTTCGGCAGCCCATACAGCGGAAGCTGGAATTACGCGACGGTGATGCCGGACGTCCGCATCGCCAGCGCGCAACTGTTCGTCACGAATCGCAAGGGCGACAGTCCGCCGGCTACGATTGCGCTGACGCATTCGGCCGAGAACGGAATGCGCACCTACGCGGGCGGGCAGTATGCGCTGCAAGTCGATGGGTACCTGGCGATCGAAGATTCGGCGACTCCGCCGGTGGTGATCGATTCGAAACGTTCGGTGCGCGACGTGTACGGCGTCCTCGGAACAGCCGCCGACGCTCCGGTCACATTTCAGGTGAACGTAAATGGCGCTGCGTTTTGCGAATGTACGTTCCAGCCGGGGCTCACGGTGTCGAGCGTCGTGAATGGCCTGACGCTACCGCCGCTGGAGCAGCGGGCGCAAATCACGCTGTCGATCCTAGCCGTCGGACAGACTTATCCTGGCGCCGACCTGACTGTGGTGGTGCGACTCTGATGACCGAACAACTCACCAAACTGCGGCCGGATCGCGACTTGCAATGCTACTTCCGGCAACCCTCGGCGATCGCAGCGCTCAGCGACACCAACGTCGACGGATTCACGATCTCGGGTTGCTGGCGCGAGCAGTTCGATTGGGCCGTGCTGGAGTGGAATCGCGATAACGTTTTCGAGCATCCCCTGCTTCGGAATCTGCCGGACGGCGACCTCAGCGGCGTGCGCCTCTCTTATCAGGAGACCCGCACCAACTGCATCCCGGTCGATTCAACGCTGTGGCCGACAGTCGACTGGCCGTATCTGCGCGTGTGGGCCGACGCGAACGGCGTCGAGACGCTGTATCAAGTCCCGCTGGCGCGCTATGCGACTCCGGCAGCAGGCGCGTATTCGGCGGCCACGGTGCAATTCGAACTGCAAGGCACTGCGACAAAGGACGACTACATCGAGTTGTCCTGGCTGGATCAGCATTTCAATTACAGGCTGAACGGGAACGACACCATAGCCAGCGCGCTCACCTGGCTGGCGGCCGCGATCACCGCGAATCAGGCGACCGGCTTCGTGACCGCGGCCGCAAGCGGCAGCCAGATCGTTTTGACTTACCTCGGCATGCCGGGGGCGAATGGAAATCGAGTTGGCGTCTACGGAACCGTGCATGGGGCGTGCACCGAATCGTGGACGCAGGCGTGGGCGACGTTCTGTGGCGGGACGTCGCCCACTTGCTGGCAGATCGACCTGAATTTCGGCGCTTTGGAGGACATTCACGGCGCGGCGGTCCCCACCACGAATGTCCGCAAACTGCGGTGGACCTGGGCCGCCGATCTTCAGACGTGTGAGTTCCAACGCGGCGAGTTTTCGATTGTCGTGAGCGGCTGGTCGGTCACCGGGACGAAGCTCGAGTATATGGTGGCGGGTCCGGGCACGCGCAGAATCGAAGACGATTCGACCGCCGTCGCTTACACCGGCAGTTGGTCGGAGGCTCGCGGCAATTTCTCCGGTGGTTCGATTCAGTGGACGACCACGCCGGGCGACACGGTCCGCTGCAGTTACACGGCATCGCAAAGCCACTCGCTGTATCTGGGCGCGCGATATGCGGATACCGGCGCGTTAATCGCGGTGCAAGTGGACAACGCTGCGCCGCAACAGATCCAGTTACAACTCGCGTACT
>Ga0207695_10006716_pt1 | contig 14851 bp, 17 predicted proteins | sample KBSC54metaG_FD_184354 | JGI IMG/M metagenome (GOLD analysis project Ga0207695, IMG submission 184354) | Corn rhizosphere microbial communities from Kellogg Biological Station, Michigan, USA - KBS C5-4 metaG (SPAdes) (version 2) | ecosystem: Host-associated > Plants > Roots > Rhizosphere > Soil... | reverse complement strand
ACCTTGCTGGATCGCCAGTATTGGTCGCCCGACGATCCGCAAAAGCATCCCTATGACGACACCGCCTGGTCGTTTGGCGACTTGTTCGGCGTGGACGTGGCGCGCGTGGTTGATGCCTCGGTGTTGAAGGTGTCGATGACAGAGACGCAGGGTGGTTTCGACAAGCCCGCGTTCACGCTGGCGTCGCTGGGCGTGCAGGGACGCGTGCCGCGGATCGCGCTGATGCACACCTGGCTTTCGACGCAAACCGAAGGCTGGTGGCGGATGGCACTGGACAAGTTGCACGTGCCGTACACGTACATCAATACGCAGGATGTCTCGCGCGAATCGAGCCTGCGCAGCAAGTACGACGTGATCCTGTTCGGGCCGGTCGGATACGCCAACACCAAGCTGATCATCGACGGCCTTCCCATGTACGGCAATCCGATGCCTTGGCAAAAGACCGAACTCACGCCCAATCTCGGACGGATTGATTCGACGCCCGACGTCCGGCCCGGCCTGGGCGAATCCGGGGTCGCCAATTTGAGGCGCTTCGTGGCCGAAGGCGGGCTGCTGATCACGTCGGAAGACACCGCGCGTTTCGCGATCGACGTCGGATTGGCCCCGGGTGTTTCGGTGGCCAAGGCCGATGATCTGCGCGTGGTCGGCAGCGTGTTGCGTGCGGATCTGGTGGACAAGAAGAGTCCGATCGCTGCGGGTTATGACGATTCCTTCGCGCTCTACAGTTCCGGCGGGATGTCCTTCAACATCGCCGATCAGACCATCGGCAACCGCGGCCTCGTCACCGCGAAGGATTACGAACGTCCAACCGGGCGCGGTGGTCCTGATGACCTGGATGTTCCGGAAGGGCGGCCGTTCGCTGCACCGCCGGAACTGCCCGACGTGAAGCCTTGGCAGCCGGTGCCGCTCAATGCGGAGCAGGCCCGCAACAATCCGTTCCTGATTCCGAAAAGCGATCGTCCGGTCGTGATCGCGCGCTGGGCCGATTCGAATAAATTGCTGATCTCGGGCTTGCTGGAAAACGGCGGCGCGATGGCGGGCCATCCCGTTGTGGTCGACGCGCGCTACGGCAAGGGGCATGTGTTGCTGTTCGCCAACAATCCGATCTGGCGCGGCGAAACCATCGGCAGCTATCGGATGTTTTTCAATGCCGTCACCCACTACGATGCACTTTAGTTTGTGATCGTTCCTGATCGCGGCCTTTGAACTGCCCGTATTCAAAACAGTTTCAGGGTCGCGAGCATCAGAATGGCCTTCCGTGGCCTGACTTCTCACGACAGCTGCACCGAACCGAACCACGAGGAAACCGCTGATGGAACCACGCCGCTGGCTGCCGTACCGAAACCTGCAAACCCGCCATCTCGGATTGGCCTTGGCGGTAGCCCGGGTCGTTGCATGGATCGGAATGTTGCTGATTGCGGCGGGTATTGCGTACGGCATCACGGCGGCGGTTTCACATGGCGCGTCCGTTCCGATGGCGCTGGGAATGGTGATCGGGTTGATCGGATACGGCTTGGTCGCGCTGGCGCTCGGTGGCGGATTGGCGGCATTGGTAGGCATCGAGGAGGCCCTGCGGCGCCGAAACGGAGGCGAATGACCATCGCAGGCGACCCGGGGCGTTTTGCCGCCAACGCACTGGCAATTTGGGGCAAAACTGCTGTACGATCGCGCCGCTGAGTTAGCCAAGCCGTCTGGGGGGTGGCTTGTTTGGGGCCGGTTGCTGACCGTTCGACGATCGCATCGCTGTCTTCACTCTCGCTAGTCAGTGCTTCAAGTTGTGCACGCAAGTGCGCTGTTTCTCAACCAATCGAGTAGTAAGGAGTCAGCTATGTCGGAGCGTCAGACCGGCACCGTGAAATGGTTCAACGATGCCAAGGGCTTCGGTTTCATCAGCCGCGAAAACGGTGAAGACGTGTTCGTGCATTTCCGCGCGATCGTCGGCACCGGCTTCAAGTCCCTGCAGGAAGGCCAGAAGGTCACCTTCAACGTCGTCCAGGGTCCGAAGGGCCTGCAGGCCGACCAGGTGCAGCCCGCCTGAGTCATCGTTGCCAAGCGACACAAAAAAACCCCGCAGAAGTGCGGGGTTTTTTTGTGGACCTCGCTGGATAACCTGCTGCGCAACTCGCCACATCCATGGTGGCTCGCGCTTCGGGCCACCTTCGGAGTTCAACTCGACAGGGACTGCCGATTTGTTCGACAGCTTGCGCGGCGGTTATCCAGCGGTCCCTCGTTGCCGGTTGGTGGGATGATGAGGCTATGTACGCGAGCTTCCGCGAGTTTTATCCGCTTTATCTCGGTGAACACACCGATCGTCGTTGCCGGCGTTTGCATTTTCTAGGCTCATGGCTGGTGATCGCATCCATCGTGATCGCCATCGCGACCCGAAATCCATGGTGGCTGATCGGTGCTCCGGTTTGCGGATACGGCTGCGCATGGATCGGGCATTTCGTGTACGAGAAAAACAAGCCGGCGACTTTTCGCCACCCGGTTTACAGCCTCATGGGCGATTGGGCGATGTTCGCGGACATTCTTCGCGGCCGGGTGCGGATGTGAGCGCCGCTATCATTGGCACATGATTGATCCCCGTTTTGCCGGCATCGAGCGGTTGTACGGCGCCGGCGGTGTGGCGCGCCTGTCGTCCGCGCGCGTGGCCGTGGTCGGCGTGGGCGGCGTCGGTTCGTGGGCCGCGGAAGCGTTGGCCCGCAGCGGCATCGGTTCGCTCACCCTGATCGATGCAGACGAGGTGTGCGTGTCGAATGCCAACCGGCAATTGCACACGCTGGCGGATACGTTGGGCCAGGCCAAGGTGGCGGTGATGGCGGAGCGCCTGCGCGGAATCAACCCCGTGCTGGAAGTCGAGCCCATCGAACGCTTCGTGACGCCTGCGACGCTGGCCGAATTGTTGGATCGCGGGTTCGACCTGGTGCTGGATGCTTGCGATGCGTTCCGCGTAAAGGTGGAAATGACGGCGTGGTGCCGGCGCAGCAAGCTGCCACTGATCGTGTGCGGTTCGGCCGGCGGGCGCACCGATCCCACCATGATCCGCGTGCGCGATCTTTCGCGCACCGAACACGATGCGCTGCTCAGCCTGATGCGCCGCAAGCTGCGCCAGGAATTTCGTTTCCCGTCGAACCGCGATCGCTATTTCGGCGTGCCGGCGGTGTATTCGCTGGAAAACGTGCGCTACCCGCAGCCCGACGGCAGCGTGTGCGGCACGCGCCCCGAAGGTGCGGACTCGCTGAAGCTGGATTGCGGTCGCGGCCTCGGCGCGGCGACGCATGTCACCGGTGCATTCGCGTTCGCCGCGGTCGGACGCACACTCGAAATCCTGTTGAAACCGAGGGCCTGACGCTTACCCGCAGCGGAACAGGCGACGCGCGTTGGCCGTGGTGGTCCGCGCCAGGTCGTCGGGATCTTCGCCGCGCAACCTGGCCACGCAATGCACTATTTCGGGCAGGAACGCCGGTTCGTTGCGTTCGCCCTTGTGGTGCGCGCCTGGCTGGTCGGGCGCATCGGTTTCCAGCAACAGGCTTTCGATCGGCAACGACGCGACCACCTTGCGCAGGCGCTGCGCGCGTTCGTGGGTCACCGGACCGCCGATGCCGACAAGGAAGCCGAGCTTCCACAGTTGTTGCGCTTGTTCGATGCTGCCGGAAAAGCTGTGCACCACGCCGCGCAGTGGTTTGCCGAACCGGCGCAATTCAAGAATCACCGCTTCGAAGGCATGGCGTGCGTGCAGCACCAGCGGCAGATCGAACCGGTGGGCGATTTCGAACTGTCCGCGCAGGAAGTGCATCTGCCGTTCGCGGTCGAGGCCGGCCTGCATGTAATCGAGGCCGCACTCGCCGACGGCAGCGGCCGGGTGCGTTCGCAGCCATGCATCGAGCGCGGCAAGATCGCCTTCAACGTGCTGCGCCAGGTAGCAGGGATGCAACCCGTAGGCGGGATGCAGGCCGGACTCGGAAGCGCAAAGGGCCTGCAGCTTTGGCCAGCTTGCCGCGGTGACGGCGGGGACGAGCATCTCCGCGACGCCTGCCGCGCGGGCGTCATGCAGTACACGCGCGCGGTCGCCGTCGAATTCCGGTGCGTCCAGGTGCGCATGGCTGTCGAAGATCTCGGTGTATGGGCAAAGTCCGGTCATTGGAGTACGCTGAAATGACGCATGAACCGATTTGGCGCTGTTGATGAACGGTTCATTGTCGGATTGTTTGAATCCAATTGTCATTGGGGCCGTCGGGCCGGGAGACCAGGATGAAACGTCAATCAAGATTGACCCGCGCAATACTTGCTTCGTTCGGTATCGTTGCCATTGCCGCCTTGGCGGCATGCGGAAGCGGGGGCAACCCGCAGGCCCAGGCCACGCCGGCCAACATGACCACAGCCACTTCGGCGGCGACGGCGCAGTTGCCGCCAGGCCAGGAACCCATGGCAAACGACGCGGCACAGGCGCCGCAAGGCGCGCCTGCGGCTCCGCAATTTGCGCAGGTCGTGGCGGTACAACCGATCACCGAGTCGGCCACCACGAGCAAGCCGCGGCAGGTGTGCCGCGATGAGCAGGTCGCCGTTCCGGAAACCTACAAGGACAAGCACCAGATCGGCGGCGCCGTGGTCGGCGGGTTGGTCGGCGCGCTGGCGGGTCACCAGGTTGGTGGCGGCAAGGGCAAGACGCTCGCCACGGTCGGTGGCGCTGCGGCGGGCGCGTTCGCCGGCCATGAAATTCAAAAGAACCATCAGGAAAAAAATGCAACCAAGACGGAGACCCGCAACGTCTGCCATACGGTCACCGACAAGACCACGTCCACCAAGACGGTCGGTTATGACGTCACTTACACATTGGACGGCCAGGCCGGACACATTCGCATGGATCACAATCCGGGAGTGGGCACGGGCTTGCCGGTGCGCAACGGCCAAGTCGTTGCCAGCGACAAGCAGAGCGGCAGTTACTACCGGTAATCGCGTCATGACGACCACGCACGACAAGGAGTAGGGACATGTCGAAACCATCGTTCGTGAAAATTCGGAAAACCATGCGTCACGCGGCCATGCTGGTCTGCGCGGTCGCCGCGGCGGCACTGCTCGCCGGATGCGGGCCCGCCTACAACACGCGTCCGGGTTATGGCGGGCAGCCGCCGCCCCCCGGCGGTTACTACGGCGGCGGCGGTCAGTGCTACCAGGGGTGTGGCTACGTGCGTGACATCCGCGAGGTGCAGTTGGGCAACAACAACGGTGCCGCGGTGGGCACGGTGATCGGCGCCGTGGTCGGCGGGCTGCTTGGCCACCAGGTCGGCAAAGGCAACGGCAGGACGGCGGCGACAGTCGCCGGCGCGGTGGGCGGCGGGTTCGCTGGTCACGCGATCGGCTCGCGCTCGGGCAACGGCAATTATGGCTGGCAGGTGGTCGTCCAGCTTCAGAACGGACAGTACGCCACGGTCACCCAGCGCAATCCGCCGCAGGTGCAGGTTGGCGACTACGTGATGATTCGTGGCGACAACGTTTATCGGTATTGATCCGCGGACGAAGCATTTGTGTGAAAGAAGGTGAGGCCATGGATCTACTGGCCGTGGACGGCGGTCATGGATGATCGCACCAACAAAAAAGCCCTCCAGGTGGAGGGCTTTTTTGTCTATACCGCAGGCAGATCAATCGACCACGTAGAACTCGTGATCGCCTATCGTCGCGACGGGGTTCTTCGCCCATGTGGCGGTGGAGCCCAGCCGGATGAAGTGATTGGCGTGCGGCACCACCAGCTTGCGGTCCGCGACCGGCTGATTCCAGATCGCGATGGCTTGCCCGGCGATTTTCCATGCCTTGTTCCAGGCCACAGGGTTGTCGATTTCAAAATTCTTCGACGTCGTAGTCAACGCGAACTGATGGGGTGACGTCACCACGTCACAGATGGTGTTTCCGTAGCGGCCCATGTCGAGCCGGTCCAACGCCACCTCGGCAACGGCCAGTTGGCCGCGGGTGGGCTGGCTGCGAGCCTCCATGTACACGGTGGCTGCCAGACAGGTTTGGTCGGCGACCGGCCGCGGAAGCAGCGCGATCATTCCGAGTAACAGGCCCAAGGTCATTGGGTCGACTCCTTATGAGGGCACCACATGCCGGAGCAGGCCGGCACCTGGCTTTGGAACACGGCGTGCCCGAAGGCCTTGCGCCGCAAATGGGTGGATTACTGGCCCGGGCCTGGAAGCGATCGCCGGCAAAGGGCCGGGGCTGGCAGGTTCCGCATTGCGCCAATACGTTTGTGCAATCGACGTTCGTCGTCGTCTGGCACGCGGTGCGGATCTTCCGGACCGCATGCAGACCGGGTCACGAATCAGGCCCGGCTTGCGAAGCTGCGCGAAGGGTAGGTGCGGCCCTGGGCCTGCGCAAGTGCCAAGGTGTAAAAATCGCGTAAAGGATTCTTGGCATTTAGATCACGTTACGTGTTGTATCTCGATACAACATCGTATTTGTTGTCCAACATATTGAACACATTTGCATCGGACTTGGGCGCGACGATCAACGCCTCGGCCACGCCCTCGGCCATGGCGCAATCCAGCACGCGGATCAGGCCGGCGTCGTCGGAGTGGAGGGTGGCTCCGGGTTCCAACGGGACTGGCCCGCGCACATGGTAGAGACCGAATTTGTGGCCGCCGCGGTAATGCAGCCGGGCCACGATTTCCTGCCCGGGGTAGCAGCCTTTGTCGAACGAGACGGCGCCCAGCTTTTCCAGCGCCAAGGCTGGTGGCAGGAATGGCGCATCGCCTGCTGGCAACGTGGGCCAGCCGGCACGGATGTCCGCCAGCCGCCACGCGTTTGCGGCTGCCGGGTCAGTGTGGGCGCCGGACGCTTTCAACCGCAGGCTGCGATCGCCGTAGCCGATGGCGATCCCGCCCGGCGCATTGGTATCGACGTGTCCCAGCGGCAGTGCGCCATCGGCGTGGCCGCTGAAAATGCGCACTGTCACGGAAGCCTTTGCGCGAAACACATAGCGGGAGAGACCTGCGCGCGTTGCTTCTGCATCGCCGCCGCGAAGGATCGCCAGCAGACGCTCGCCGCCGAGGTCGGCCAAATGCATCAGCGCCTGCACGCGCCCTTGCGTATCGAGCCATGCATTCCACTGCCACCTTCCTTCTGCCAGGGACCCGATGTCGCCGGAAAACTGAGCCTGGGCGAATCGCCGCGCGTCCGCGCCTTCGATCAAAAGGCAATTCACTTCGGGGAGAACGAGGTGCGGCATGGCATGGCAGGCGAACGTGTGATGCATAAGGGTACAGTGCGGTGCGCGCGTGCATCGATGGCGGGTGCGACAATAGGCGCTGCTCTGAGCGACGGTGCCGCAGCGATGGCAGAAGCAAGCAACGAACATCCGGATACGCAACCCAATCCAGCCAACGCGCCCGCCGTGCCACCTGCAAGCGCGCCGCGCGAACGTCCGACGCCCGAAGGCGATGCGCTGGATCCGACGCGTTATGGCGACTGGGAAAAGAATGGCCGCTGCATAGATTTCTGATCGCGATACGCCACGCGTGAGGGTGCGCGCTTCGCAGTGGGGTGCGTTCGTGCGAGAATGGTGGGTGATCGTCGGCTGTTTTGCCGGCGTGGGGGCAGCACCCGCAAGCCGCGACCAGGAATTCGTCCATGCCCAATACCCGACCGACGTCGCCACACCTCGGAATCTATCGCTGGCGCGTCAACATGCTGCAATCGACGCTGCACAGGCTGACCGGGCTGTTCCTCTGCCTTGGTGCGCTGCTGGTGGCGTGGGGCCTGATCGCGGCGGCATCCAGCGGCGCAGCATGGGACGTATTCGCGGCATTCTGCGGCAGCCTGATCGGAATGATCCTGCTGTTCCTGTGGACCTGGTCGCTGCTCTTTCATCTTTGCAACGGCATCTACCACCTGCTGCATGACATCGGACAGGGCTATGGGCCCGCGCGCCGCGACCGCGAGTTCGCGCCGGTCTACTGGAAAGCCGGCTGGAGCATGATCGTGCTCAGCGTGGTACTGACGGTGCTGGTCTGGATTTTCCTGGTTCTGCATATGGCGGGAGGTGCGGCATGAGTGCTTATCCCGGACAGGACGGCCTGCGCACGCCGCTCAAGGTAGCGCGCAGCAATGGCGCATCGGGCACCGGTGTCCGTCATTGGTGGATCCAGCGCGTCACCGCGGTGGCACTGATCCCGCTGTCGATCTGGTTCCTGTTCCTCATGGGTGGTTTGCTGCACGCGACCTACCCGGAAGTGCTGGCGGCAATTGCCCAGCCGGTGCACGCGATTTTCCTGATCGTGTTGAGCGTGTGCCTGTTCTGGCACGGCGCGCTCGGGTTGCAGGTGATCATCGAGGATTACGTGCACACGCGTTGGCTGGAAGTGACCTTGCAGATCGCGCTGCGCTTCGGCGCCGTGCTGGCAGCGCTGGCCTGCGTGATGGCGGTGCTGTCGGTGTGGCTGACCGGCACCGGCTACTACTGAATCGAATCACGTTGATCCAATCCCGGAAAAGGGAAAGACATGCCTTCTGAAAGTTACAAGGTCGAAACGCATCAATACGACGTGGTGGTGGTCGGCGCGGGCGGCGCGGGGTTGCGCGCGACCATGGGCCTTGCTGCCAAGGGACTCTCCGCGGCGTGCGTCACCAAGGTTTTCCCGACCCGCTCGCACACCGTCGCGGCGCAGGGCGGCGTGGCCGCCGCGCTCGGCAACATGGGCGAAGACGATTGGCGCTATCACTTCTACGACACCGTGAAGGGTGGCGACTGGCTGGGCGACCAGGACGCGGTCGAGTACATGTGCCGCGAGGCCATTCCGGCGGTCATCGAACTCGAGCACTTCGGCGTGCCGTTCTCGCGAACGCCGGAAGGCAAGATCTACCAGCGTCCGTTCGGCGGCATGACCACGCGTTACGGCGAGGGTGTCGCCCAGCGTACCTGCGCCGCGGCCGACCGTACCGGCCACGCGATCCTGCACACGTTGTACACGCAAGCGCTGAAGCACGACGCCAAGTTCTTCGTCGAATACTTTGCGACGGATCTGGTGAAGGATCCGCGCAGCGGACGCATCACCGGCGTGCTGGCGATCGACTTGAACGAAGGCACGCTGCACCTGTTCCAGGGCCATGCGATTGTGCTTGCGACTGGCGGCTACGGGCGCGCGTATTTCTCCTGCACCTCGGCGCACACCTGTACCGGTGATGGCGGCGGCATGGCGCTGCGCGCCGGGCTGGCGCTGCAGGACATGGAGTTCGTGCAATTCCACCCGACCGGCATCTACGGTTCGGGCTGCCTGATCACCGAAGGCTCGCGGGGCGAGGGCGGCTATCTCACCAATTCCAAGGGCGAGCGCTTCATGGAGCGCTATGCGCCGAATGCGAAAGACCTCGCGTCGCGCGACGTGGTCAGCCGCGCGATCACCATGGAAATCCGCGAAGGCCGTGGTGTTGGCGACAACGCCGACCACGTGCATTTGAACCTCGCGCATCTTGGCGCCGATGTATTGCGTGAACGCCTGCCGGGCATTTCCGAAACCGCACGCATCTTCGCGGGCGTGGATGTCACCAGGGAACCGATTCCCGTATTGCCGACGGTGCACTACAACATGGGCGGCATTCCGACCAACTATCACGGCGAAGTGGTGCAGAAGGTCGGCGACGATCCCGACGTCGTGGTGCCCGGCCTGTTCGCGATCGGCGAGGCAGCGTGCGTGTCGGTGCACGGTGCCAATCGCCTGGGTTCGAACTCGTTGCTCGACCTGGTGGTGTTCGGTCGCGCCGTGGCCAACCGTTGCGCCGAAGTCATCAAGCCGGATACGCCGCACCATGACCTGCCGTCCGATGCACTCGAACCTGCATTGACGCGTCTCGACAAGTTGCGCCACGCCAATGGTGGCACGCCGACCGCCGAGTTGCGCCTGAAGATGCAGAAGACCATGCAGGCCGACGCCGCGGTGTTCCGCACGGCCGAAACGCTGAAGCAAGGCTGCGCGAAAATCGACGAGGTTTACGCAGGCTTCGCGGACATCAAGGTGACGGACCGTTCGCTGATCTGGAACTCCGACTTGGTCGAGACTTTCGAGCTCGCCAATCTGCTCGGGCAGGCGGTCGCCACCATGCATTCTGCCGAACAGCGCCCGGAAAGCCGCGGCGCGCACGCGCGCGAGGATTATCCCGACCGCAACGATGCCGAGTGGATGAAACACACGCTGGCGACCGTCGATGACAGCGGCCGCTGCGGGTTCGATTACCGGCCGGTGCATTCGAACACGATGGATGACGAAGTGGCCACCGTGCCGCCGAAGAAGCGGGTGTATTGAGAGCAGTAAATGGTAAGTCGGGCGCTGCGCGCCCTGTAAAGGGTAAAGAAGGGCACACGCCGGTTGCCCTCTGACCGTTCGCAGCGCCGAAGGCGCGACTTGCAGCGAGCGTAGCGAGCGACTTGCGGTTGCGTGGACGTCGCGAGCGATAAACATAAGGTACTGAAATGGCCGAATTCACATTGCCGCAGATGTCGAAAGTGCAGAAGGGCAAGCACTTCGCCGCGAAACCGGGCGCCAAGAAAGTGCGCAGCTTCCGCGTGTACCGATGGGATCCCGACGTCGGCGGCAATCCGCACGTGGACACCTACGAGGTGGACGTCACCGGCATGGCGATGGTTCTCGACGTCCTGCTGAAGATCAAGAACGAGATCGACCCCACGCTCACGCTGCGCCGCTCCTGCCGCGAAGGCGTGTGTGGTTCCTGCGCGATGAACATCGACGGCGAGAACACGCTGGCCTGCACCAAGGGGCTGGATGAGTTGCCCGACGGCCCGGTCAGCATCTACCCGCTGCCGCACATGCCGGTGGTCAAGGACCTGGTGCCGGACCTCACGCATTTCTATGCGCAGTACGCGTCGATCAAACCGTGGCTGCAAACCCAGAGCTCGCCGGGTTCGCGCGAGCGCCTGCAGTCGCCGCAAGACCGCAAGAAACTGGACGGCCTGTACGAGTGCATCCTGTGCGCGTGTTGCTCCACCGCGTGTCCCAGCTACTGGTGGAATCCCGATCGATTCCTCGGTCCCGCGGTGCTGCTGCAGGCCTACCGCTGGATCGTCGATTCGCGCGACGAAACCACCGGCGAGCGCCTGGACGATCTGGATGATCCGTTCAAGTTGTACCGTTGCCACACCATCATGAATTGCACCAACACCTGCCCGAAGGGTTTGAACCCGGCCAAGGCGATCGCCGAGATCAAGCTCATGCTCGTCAACCGCACGGTTTGACGACGCGGGTTCTGCGGGGAGCAGGATGGTGCCTTCGACCGACGCGCGATTGAAGCGCATCCAGTGGCGTTGCCGGCGCGGCACGCGCGAGCTGGATGCACTGTTGGGCGGTTGGCTGGAAGCGCACGGCGCATCCATGGACGAAGCGCAATTCGCCGTGTTCGACGCCCTGCTGGACCGGCAGGATCCGGAGCTCTGGGACTGGCTGATGGGACACGCCGAGCCGCCGCGCCCGGAGTGGCGCGTGATCGTCACCGAAATCCGCCAGCGCGCCGGGCTGACACCTTGAAGCAGGCCCCAGCCATCGGGTTCGCCTGCCGGGTGTCGTGGTTGCTGGTGGTTGCGACGCTCGTCGTCGGCTTGCTCGCGCTGGTGGCCGCGCAACTCGTACGCGGTCCCGCGTGGCTGCACCATGTTCTTCAACTCGCGATCGTGGCCTACGTCGCGGCAGTCGTCGCGAGCATGTTGCGGCCGCGGGTCAAGACGCTGCTGTGGCGCGAAGACGGAACCACCGATATCACCATGCGCGACAACATCGTCGAGGAAGGGCGAACGGCGCAGGGCGCCGTCAGTGGCGCACGGGTGCTTGGGCCGCTGATCGTGCTGACGCTGCGCTGGCCGCCACGCGAACGCGTGTACCTGTGGCTGCTGCCCGACAACCTCGATGCGGATACCCGCCGCAGGCTGCGGATGCGGCTGGGTGCCGAAGCTGCCGGTGCCGTCACGTCGGGGAACGCCGACAGCCATTGATGGTCTGAACCGCTTGCCCGCCGCAACCGGTTCCATCACGCTTGCGCGTCACATCCCGTTCGCCCCCGGATCGAGTCCGGGGCAGGCTCTGAGCGCAGGTCCCATCAAAGGGTGGGACCGGAGTCGAAGGAGGACGGCGCTTCGACTTCGTTCGCAATGCTCACTACGCTCAGCGCGAACGGCTGTTTGGTCATCACCTGATAGGCCCGGTTGCTCTCGCATGTTCCGTCCTCTCGAACTCTACATCGGCACCCGCTACATCCGCGCCAAGCGGCGCAACCATTTCATTTCCTTCATCAGCATCGTGTCGATGCTGGGGCTGGTCATCGGCCTTACCGCCTTGATCACGGTAATCTCGGTGATGAACGGATTCGACGGCGAGTTGCGCTCGCGCACGCTGGCGATGGTGTCGCAGGCCACGATCAGTGGTGTGGGCAACAGCATGTCCAATTGGCAAAAGGCGCTCGCGATCGCGGAGCAGAATCCGCACGTGCGCGGCGCCGCGCCGTACGTGGAGCAGGGCGGCTGGCTCGTCGGGAATTCGGCGAATGCCGGTGCGTTGATCCGCGGCATCCTGCCGGACCAGGAGCCCAAGGTTGCAGACATCGGTTCGAAGATGATCGCCGGCAAACTGTCGGCGCTCATGCCGGGATCGTGGAAGGTCGTCCTGGGCCGCGACCTGGCCTTGCAGCTTGGCGTCAATGTCGGTGACAAGGTCGTCCTCTATGCGCCCGGCGGAAGTGTCACGCCGATCGGCGTGCTTCCGCGGTTTCGCCGATTCACCGTCGCAGGAATCTTCGAGGCGGGCCTGCAGCAGTACGACTCCGGGCTCGCGATCGTCAACCTGCACGATGCCGAAAAGCTGTACCAAATGAGCGGCCCGAGCGGGGTTCGCCTGAAGCTGGATGACGTGTTCGCGGCCAACAAGGTGGCGACGACCTTGGCCAACAAACTGGGCGATGCCTACCGCGTGCAGGGCTGGATGCAGCAATACGCCAACATCTTTACCGCGCTCGCGATGGAAAAGATCGTGATGTTCATCATTCTCTCGTTGATCGTCGCAGTGGCCGCGTTCAACCTGGTGTCGTCGCTGGTGATGCTGGTCACCGACAAGCAGTCGGACATCGCGATCCTGCGCACGCTGGGTGCGACGCCGCGCAGCATCATGGGCGTGTTCATGATCCAGGGCATGCTGATCGGCTTGATGGGCATCGTGGTCGGCGGTGTCTGCGGCGTGCTGCTCGCGACCTACCTGCCCGCGATCGCGAATGGCATCCAGAACCTCACCGGCTACCAGTTCCTGCCGGAGTCGGTGTATTACATCAACAGCGTTCCCAGCCAGTTGCGCTGGAGCGACGTGGGCTGGATCACGGGCATGGCCTTCCTGTTCTCGCTGCTGGCGACGATCTATCCCGCGTGGCGGGCGTCGCGCACGCAGCCGGCCGAGGCGTTGCGTTATGAATAGCGCGGCGACGAACAACGGCGCGGTGCTGCGGGTCCGCCACATCGCCAAGACGTACAAGGAAGGCAAGCTGCGCACGCCGGTGCTGCACGACGCAAGTTTCGACGTCGCTTCCGGCGAGACGCTCGCGATCGTCGGCGCGTCGGGCTCCGGCAAAAGCACGCTGCTGCACATCGTCGGCGGGCTGGACACGCCGAGCAAAGGTTCGGTGGAGCTGCAGGGGCAGGAGTTGTCGAAGCTGCCAGACGCTGAGCGCGGGCGCATGCGCAACCGGGCGCTGGGTTTCGTTTACCAGTTCCACCACCTGCTGCCGGAGTTCACCGCGCTGGAAAACGTTGCGATGCCGCTGCTGATCCGCGGTACGGCGATCCCCGAAGCGCGCACGCAATCACAGGCGTTGCTCGAACGGGTCGGGCTGGGCCATCGCCTCGAACACAAGCCCAGCGAACTTTCCGGCGGCGAACGCCAGCGTTGTGCCATGGCGCGCGCGCTGGTGACGCGTCCTGCGTGCGTGCTGGCGGACGAACCCACCGGCAATCTCGATGAGCAGAATGCGTCGGCGCTGTACGAACTGATGCTGGAACTCAACCGCGAGATCGGCACCGCCATCGTGCTGGTGACGCACGACCGCAACTTCGCGCGGCGCATGGACCGGGTGCTGGAATTGACAGGCGGGGCGCTGCAGCCCACGCCGCACGACGGCTGATCCAAGTGTCGGCGCGCACGGAACGCCGCGCAAACCACAACGGACCAGGCATGCTGGCCGGTGCGCTGGCGGTTCTCGCCGGCGCCGTGCTGGTGCAGGGCTTGCCGGTGCTGCCGCCGCGCTGGCTGGACGCGGTGCTTGCGGTCTTCGCGGTGGCCGGATTCCTCTCATGCCTGCGTTGGCGAAAGTTCGCCTGGTTGTTGCTGATGCCACTCGTGGTGGGCGCATTCGCATGGACGGCGTGGCGCGCGGATCTCGCGATGCAGGCGCGCCTGCCGCACGCGCTGGAGAAGCAGGACATCCTGGTGAGCGGCGTGGTGACCGATCTGCCACAAGCACAGGACGGCTCGACGCGTTTCCAGTTCGATATCGCGCGCGCAGGGTTCAAGGGACGCTCCGTGCCGGTGCACGGTCACGTGCGCTTGTCGTGGTATGCATCGCGCCGGCATGAAGTGCCCGCGATCCGGCCGTGTTCGACATGGCGGCTGCGCGTGCGGATGAAACGCCCGCACGGGCTGGTCAATCCCGGCGGCATGGACTTCGAACGCTCCGCGTTGCAGAAGGGCATCATCGCGACGGGTTATGTGCGCGAGGATCCGGCCAACGCGTTGCTCGAAGAGGGCGCGTGCGTGGATGGGGCCCGCGCACGCATCGCCACAGCGATCGAAGCGGCGCTGCCGGACGACGCACACGC